>JTFO01011890.1_pt1 | contig 11467 bp, 6 predicted proteins | sample 235411 | NCBI WGS metagenome assembly JTFO01 (sample SAMN03067590, study PRJNA260953) | activated sludge metagenome | biome: Sludge; feature: Wastewater; isolation source: CETP activated sludge from laboratory augmented bioreactor treating... | place: India:Gujarat | collected 2013-04
ACCATTCATTACCGGCATATCAAGGTCCATGATAATTAAATCCACACTTTCAGTTGAAAGAATCTCTAATGCCTGTTTACCATTATTGGCCTGAAAAACTTCATAGCCTTGTTTTTCCAATAATAATGCAGAAAAAATACGCAATGATTCATTATCATCCACCAATAAGATTCGCCGTTGATAGCAGACTTCAGGTGTTTTAATTTGATTTCTATTAGCCGAACTTTCCTCTATTTCAAAAAACAACTGATCCATTATTAATGAATGTTCAAGCAATAGCTGGTGCATTTCAATTGGATACACGGTTAAATAACGTGAAATATTAACCGGATAATGATGATTCTTATCATATAAGTATCCAATTTTTGCCTCTGTAAAATGTAATTTATTTTCTAATAAACTCAGCTTATCCCATTGTGAAGAGAGTTTATTTAGGCTAACCAGAATAATATCAAACTCGAATTCAAATTCTTCTCGATGTATCGCTTCTTCAACATTGATAGAATACATTGTAAAGCCTTGATAAAAAGCCAGTTCATTCAAATGGTGGTAAATAATATCCTCCTCACCAATATAGAGAACAGATTTAGACTTCATTAAATCCAATTTAATTTGTTTTACTCGCTCAGAATCATAATCAGGAAAGGTCAATATAAATTCGGTCCATTCTCCCAAGACTGAACGACAGTGGATACTCCCACCAAAAGAGCGCATCACTTTTCGGCAAAAAGGTAGCCCTAAGCCATAACTATTATTTTTACCAAACGTATAAAAGTCTTTAAAAATTTCATCCAGTTGCTCAGGTGCGATTCCAACACCATTATCTCTGACTATGATCAGATTTTTTCCAGCTTGCCGCTTCACGTCAATATCAATTCTAAAAGACTCACTATTTTGGTAATAAAATGCATTCTTCAATAGATTATACAAGGCAAACTTTAATAAGGTATCACTACCTAAAAAATCAAACTCATCTTCAATCGTTGCAAACACCCTCGACTTGTCTAACATTTTTGGATAGGAAAATGAACGGATCGCATTATTTACGATTGCGGCGGCTGAATGCTTTTTGAACGTTGATGTCGACACTCGATTTTGATCTATCGAGGTCAGTAGTAAATCGATGGTCTCATTACCCGAATGGATCACTTCATCGGCATGATTTAACACCTCTTGCAGTTGGGCTAACTCTTGAGCTGTTAATGTATAATTATCATTTTTTGAGTTCGTGCTCGGCAAAATAGAACGGAAGACATCTATCGATGACTTTAATGCACTCAGCGGGTTACGCATCTCATGGGCAATCCCTGCACCAAAAGACTTTGCAATGGACACTTTGCTTTCATGAGAAATCTGATTCCGAAAATAAAATAAGTTACCAAATACATAGGTAAAAATAAAAATTGGAATATAAGTTAATGAAATAAGCTGGCTAGGTTCAGTATCCATTACAGAATAAGCAATAATATAAGCAGCGAGTGATGCAACCAAAGCTTGCATTAGCATCACTTTCGTTTCATGCACCAGTAAAATATGTAAAAAAATAGAGGCCATAAAGGACATGGCCCACTCTGTGGACCAGCCATTCATTAACATCATATAGAAAAAGAAAAAAGGTAAGCAAAATCCAATAGAGAACAGATAATATACGGGTAAATAACGGTGTAACACCTTAGGCAAAGAGTGGCGAAAAGCGATACCGGCAAACAGGAACGAACAAAAACTACGCAGCCCAAGTGACTCATATGGCTGCGGGAAAAGATAGGCCCAAACATAGTAATAAACTGGAAAACCGATCAGCCCCATCCATCCGACTAACGTTAGATTTGGCTCTGCATATTGGTATATTTTTTTTATTGCATTCATATTATTCACCAGCATGAGTGAGCAGAGTAGTCATCACTATACAATAAGTTTGATGGTACTGCCGCGAACGGATGTCTCAACATCCAATCTTAATGCAATTTGTTCTTTCAATTCAGCCACATGAGAAATAATACCAATACACCGCCCCCCTTGCTGGAGATCAATCAACGTTTGAATCGCCAAATCAAGTGACTCAGGGTCTAAACTGCCAAAACCTTCGTCAATAAATAAAGTGTCTAAACGAATCCCACCACTATAAGATTGCACAACATCCGATAGCCCCAAAGCTAAAGAGAGTGCAGCCATAAACGATTCCCCGCCCGACAAGGTGGCAACATCACGCCATTTTCCGGTGTAGGCATCTTCCACCATCAAGTCAAGGCCTGAGCCTGCATTTCCCTTTGCTCGATCCTCTTTACGTTTAAGCCAATAACGCCCTTTACTCATTCGTTGTAGGCGTTGTGAGGCTTGTATCAGAACATCGTCAAGCAATACGCCCAAGACAAAACGATGTAAGCTCACTTTGGCCCCCGTTCGACCATTCGCTATATCACTGAGCGTACCGTAAACTTGATACTCTTTTTCCAATGTTTCATTGTGCTCATGCAAACGCACCAGTTTCTTACTCACTTGTTGTAAGCTATCAAGTCGAGAGCGATGTTGAGTAAAATCATTGAGCTTAGCGGTAAGATCGCGTTGTTGAGCCTCCATTTGGGTCTGAATGTCGGTTAATTGCGGAAACGGTTTATCGGCTAATGCTTGTTGCAAGTTATCCAGTTTGCCTTGCAGCGTGGACCACAACTGCTCAAATTGACGGATTTTCCCCTCCATTTCAGTGATCGAGCTGTCATCCACTCGCGCCTGCAAATAATGCTCCTGATCCGTGAAAGGGCTTTGAGTCAGCGCTTGCTGCCATTCTTGCTGCATACGTTGCCACTCTTTTAGCCATGTTTCACACTGCTCATTGGCACTGGTTAACGAAGATTGCGTCGCAGAGCAATGATTCTGGGTTTGCGTTAAGTGGGTTCTTGCTGATTGTTCAGCCTGTTGTAGTGCTTTAATTTGCTTATGAATAACAGAATATTTTTCTCTAACCTCATCAACATGGGTAAAGTCACTGCTGATCTCGGCCTGTAAATGGGTGACCTGTGTATGCGCTTCAATTTCCCGAAGCGTCGCTTGCTCTAAGGCACTTTTTTGCTGCTCAGCCTGTGATCGTGTGGTGCGTAGATCTTGCTCTAACTGCGTAATGTTCACCTCAAGTTGCTGAGGGTTCAGTCGAGAAAGCTGTTCAATCTCTTGAGTGAGCTGTTTACCCTGCTCTTGCAGTACTGCTAAATCGGCGATTTGCTTCTGTGTTATCTGCTCAGCGACTTGTTGCAGCTCTTGTTCCAAGTAGCTCAGCTCATTTTTTACTTGCTGGTATTGCTTTAACCATTCAATCTCACTGGCTTCGGCTTTTTTCTGCCCCTCTCTAGCTTGTTTTACTTGCCCTTTAGTGACAACGTCACTAGAAAATTGTGCAATATTGGGGTGGGTATGGCTCCCACAGACCGGACATGCCTCACCTTCGCTTAACCTTTGCGCCAACTCTGCCGCTTGGTTGGTATGCCAGCGTAATTCTAATTGATCCGCTTGCTGCCTTGCCTGCTGAGCATCCGTTTGTGCAACTTGATAACCACTATCAACTCGCTTAAATTGATCCGCCAGATCACCTTTTTTCTTCACCAATGATTGCTGTTTAAGACGTAACGTTATGTGATCGCTCACTTGTGTTTGGGTGAGGAGCTTGGCTTCCAAACGGCTCTTTTGCTGATGAATCTTTTCGAGTTCTTCGCACTGAGCTTGCAACTGCGTTTCGAGTGTTTGCACCTTAAGTTGAGCTTGCTCTGCCGCTTGCTGAGCAGTAAGCCATTGCTGCTTTGCCGTGTGATGAAGCTTTTTCTGCTCTTCTAACGCAGCAAATTTTTTCCCCACTCCTTCTAATTCATAGAGTTGCTGATTCAGTAATTCCACTTGCTCGGCAGATTTCGCCGCCTGTTGATAGGCCAACGTTGCCTCTTCTAGTTGTTTTTCAGCCAAAGAAAAGGTTTGCTGTTTCGTGATTTGGGCTTGCTTGGCTAAATCAAGTTGGCGCTGAGCCTCACGGCTTTGTTGATAGGGTAAGTCAAGACGAGCCGCCTTTTGAGCTTGCTGTAAACGGTTTCGTAACGTTTCTATTGCTGGTTGTTGAGCAAGCATTGCCATTTTTTCTTTCTCAAGCTCAGCTTGCAGGTGAAATTGCTTTTGCAACTCTTGCGCATCGTTCCAGTGTTGTTTGATTGCATCAAGCTGCTTTTGTGATGCTTGATAGGCTTGCTCACTTTGCTGCACCAACGGCTTAGTAGCGAATATCTCAGCTTGTAATGCTTCTTCACTGCTGAGTGACGTTACTTCTAATGCCCCTTTGATCTGATGATCAAACTGCTCTTTTTGCTTACGAATGCCTGCGGCTCTATCCAGTAACTCTCGCTCAATTTGCACATAAATCTGAGTTTGGAAGAGCTGACCAAAGATTTGTTCCCGTTCTTTGGAATTGGCGATTAATAATTCACGAAACTTTCCTTGCGGAATGACCATCACTTGGCGAAATTGCTTTACATCCAACCCTATCAACTCAAGCATTGCTTTACTGACGGGGGTTGGGCGATGTGCAATCAGTTTTTCATCTCCCAAATCAAGCAATTCAACCAAACTGACCGCATGATTTTTCTTCGTTGTCCCCTCTCCACGCTGTTTCGCCACTTCCTGATCCGGGCTACGAGTGATCATAAAACGGCGTTGGTTTAGCTCAAAAATAAACTGAACTTCCGTCAGCACTGAACTGGGGGCATAGTCGCAACGCATTTGATCGCCAGAACGCTCACTGCCCGTCGTTTCTCCGTATAAGGCAAAGCAAATAGCATCCAGAATTGAGCTTTTCCCTGCTCCTGTTGGGCCATTAATCAGAAAAAGAGGTGCATGGCCAAACTGACTAAAGTCGATAACCTGTTGAGAAGCAAAAGGACCAAAAGCTTGTAGAGTCAATTGAATCGGACGCATAATTACAAAGACTCCCCTTGTTTAAGCGATTGAATGACTTGAGAGATAGCAAGCGCTTGTTGTTCCGATAGTGGCTCTTGTTTAGCCTCCAGAAAAAAATCCCGAAACATGTCCATTTCCCCACGAGCCAACCGCGCACGCCCCATGGCCTGATCTGCATCCATCAGCATTCCCGGTTTTTCTAAATGCAAAACATTAGGGTAAACTTTGCGTAACTTTTCCATCGGGTCAAGAATCGCGTGTTTATCCATTAGGCGCACCAAAAGATAATCTTCATAATGAGGGTCACACTGACCTTGCTCAATTAATGCTTGCAGATCACCTTCGATAATGCGCATGTCATGGGGGGATGACAAAGGAAGGTGTTGCGCTGATACAAACCCATCTTCATTTAACTCAACCAGTGTCATCCCTTTCTTCTGATGCTGCTCCGAAAAGCTATACTTCATCAAAGATCCACTATAGCGGATAAAGTCTTGTCCTTTCTGCTGAGGCTGATGCAAGTGCCCTAACGCTACATAATCAAAGGGTAAGAAATGTTCATGGTTAACTCGATCTGACCCACCAATAGAAAGCGGCCGTTCAGATTCAGACTCCATTGCACCATCGACAAAACAGTGGCTAATCAATACGTGACGTTGTGACGGGTCAAACTCTTCAACCATACGCTCGCAAAGATATTGATGGGCTTCGTCATGGCTACTCACTTTGTTTTGAAAGGCATCACGAACCAATTCAGGATCATTATAAGGCATACCATAGAATGCCACTTCCCCCGCCTGAGCAGACTTCAGCACCACTGGTGTTAGCATCTGCGAAAAATGACTGATGATATGCAAACCAGAGGATTGCAGTTGCTTGGCAGCAAAACCCAAACGCTTGGCACCGTCATGATTACCCGGAATCATGATCATCGGAATACCCATTTGCCCACAGACTTTGCTCACGACCTCATCCAATAGTTCAATGGCAGCCGTCGGCGGTACAGAACGATCGTACACATCGCCGGCCACCACTAGCGCATCAACCGGATGTTGCTCCATGTATTGAATCATTTGATTAAGAACGTGCCGTTGATCATCAAGCAGTGACACATTATGAAATTGACGACCTAGATGCCAATCAGAGGTGTGCAGAAATTTCATTCCAAGCCTGTAAGCCAATAGGGATAATAACGCTATGATATACCTAACTAACTTCAAGATGCTAGGAACAATCGGCCCATGCTATGAGTTGGTTTCATCGCTTCACTGATAAAAAACTCACCAACCGCAAATCAAAACGGTGATGAGTTAATCATACAACGACAGAGGCTAACGGCGAACTTTGAGCTTTCTTGCTACTAGTTCAATGCCTGTTGAGTAGCGTTTGGCCGAAGCGTTCAGTGCCAATGCTAGAGCACTATCAGCAATAAGTTCAAATTGTTGAGGTAATGAATTGATTTTTATGGGTAAAAAATCCAGAAGCCGATTATCACCAAAGGTAGCTAAATGCAACTTCTCCATTAATAATGGGTATTCCAAGAGCACATCCAAAATGCCTTCTAATAAGGTATATGATGTTGAGACAATCGCATCAGGCATGGTCTCTTCCCTTAACCACTGTTCAAAAATCCTCCGCCCCTCTTTTCGATTGAAGTGCTCGCCATACCCCACTAAGGCTTGTTTATTTTCAACTTTTAATGCCGCCTCAAAGCCTAGCTGACGTTCTTGAGAAATGCTGAGTTCGGGTAAGGCACCAATCAACCCAACCGTTGTTACCGATTCACTCAATACAGATTGGGTTAACTCAAAAGCCGCACCAAAATCTTCACTGATCACACAAGGAAAATATTCGTCATCTAAAGGGCGGTCAATCGCAATCACAGGTGTCCCGGCCTGCTGCATTTTCCAGTAGAATTCACTGGCCTCGGGCATACTGCTAGCCACAAACAGCGCATCAATCCGACGAGAAACCAAAGCCTGAGCAACATTTTTTTCTATATCTGCATCATCATCTGAGCAACCTATTAAAATTTGATAGCCAGCTTGTCGTGAGTTTTGCTCTAGCAATTTTGCTAATTTGGCATAACTGGTGTTTTCAAGATCAGGAATGATCAAACCAAAGGACCGACTATTACCCGCTCGAAGGGACGAAGCGGCTAAATCGGGTCGATAATTATGTTGCTCAACGACCGCCATCACCTTCTGTTGCGTTTTTTCACTGATTCGATATTTGGTCGCTTTACCATTAATTACATAACTTGCCGTGGTTTTAGAGACGCCTGCCAACTTAGCAATTTCATCAAGTGTCATATCCATTACTCTGGTTCTGTGCGTGGGATCATAGAAATAAATCTTCGATCCTAAATTGAGTTGAATTATACGCTGAATCGATTCAGTATTAAAGCTGAAAGGATTCAGCAAAAACCTAAATTGGTAGCCAAGTCGAGTTTTTTAGACTAAACCTAATAAAACAGACTCATTTTTATCAATGACCGTTTTGCTAAATTTTTTTGAACTTAAAACTGAAACGATTCAGCTAACTTAAATCACCTTAACATCCAGTCATCAAGATTGGGGGTTAGACACAAAGCCTTGATGGGCTAAGGGGCCAAACATGCTGCAACTCTCACTTAAAGATATTCGACTAGAACAAACACCATCCAACAAGCAAGAGGCCATTCGTTCTATCGCGGCAGACCTGACAGAAAAAAAACTGGTCAAATCCGGCTATGTCCAAGGCATGCTCAATCGTGAGGCTCAAAATTCGACGTTCTTAGGTAATGGTATTGCCATTCCACACGGCACCATCGATACCCGTGACTTAGTACAAGAAACCGGAGTGGCCGTTCATCACTTCCCTCATGGTGTGGATTGGGGTGACGGTAATACGGTGTATGTTGCCATTGGGATTGCCGCAAAATCCGATGAACATTTAGGTATATTGAAACAACTGACTAAAGTGTTGTCTGCTGATGGTGTTGAAGAGAGACTGAAACAAGCAAAACAAGCCTCAGAAATTGTTGCTCTACTGAATGGTGATGTTCAATTTGAAGCCGAGTTTGATGCATCCTTAATTCAACTTCATTTTCCTGCCAGTGATATGGTTCAAATGAGTGCCGTTGCAGGTGGACTCCTTAAAAATACAGGTTGTGCAGACAGCGAATTTGTCGCCGAGCTTGTGACCAAACAACCGACTCATTTAGGCAAAGGTCTTTGGTTGGTTAGCAGTGATAAGCAGGTAAAACGCAGTGGGATGTCTTTTGTTTCAACGGCTAATGATTGTGAATATCAAGGGATAACGGTAAAAGCATTAATCGCTATTGCTGCTTGTAACGCTGCCCATCGTGGTTTACTCGATAAGCTTTCTCAATTGGTATTTGCTCAACAACAAGAAAAGCTATTACAAGCCGATGCAGGGCAACTCGTCGCACTTTTTACTCAAGAATCCTCGTCAGAAACCTCCACTCAGAGTGAAGCCAACCGTGGAGAAAGTGCCATTTTTAAAATTACCAATTCACACGGTTTACATGCTCGCCCTGGAGCGATGCTGGTGGCTGAAGCGAAAAAATTTGAGTCCAACATTAAGGTTTCAAATTTGGACGGTGACGGAAAGTCCGTCAATGCGAAAAGCTTGATGAAGGTGATTGCTCTGGGAGTGAAACACGGCCATCAATTGCAATTTACGGCCGAAGGTCCAGATGCGGCACAAGCACTGGAATCTATCGGCTTAGCCATTAAATCTGGCCTTGGTGAGCATTAAGGAGCGTCTTATGAGTAATAAAGTGGTCACCATTACCCTAAACCCAGCTTTGGATTTGACTGGCAGTTTAGATTCCTTGCAAGTGGGTTCCGTGAGTTTGGTTAAACAAGGCTCGCTTCATCCCGCAGGTAAAGGCGTCAATGTGGCTAAAGTGCTGAGCGATCTCGGAGCTAAAGTTACCGTTACCGGTTTTCTTGGCCTAGATAATCAAGAAATGTTTTGCCAGCTTTTTGAACAGATGGGGGCGGAAGATAAATTTATCCGAATCCAAGGGGCAACTCGTATTAATGTCAAACTGGTCGAAAAATCGGGTCAAGTCAGCGACATCAATTTCCCCGGCATTCATGTCAATGAACAAGATATTGCTCGCTTTGAACAAACCTTGTTCCAACTGGCTGAGGATCACGACTACTTTGTGCTGGCAGGCAGTTTACCTTCCGGCATTTCACCTCAGCTTTGTGCTTCTTGGATAGAGAAATTGGGGTCTTTAGGTAAAAAGGTGCTTTTTGATAGCAGCCGAGAAGCCTTAGCGGTTGGCATTAACGCCAGACCTTGGTTGATTAAGCCGAATGATGAAGAACTGGCTCAATTTGTTGGCCGTGAATTGCACACCCCAGAAGCTTGCCGCCTCGCCGCAGAACAACTGGCCGATAAAGGTATTGATAATATCGTCGTCTCAATGGGAGCGGAAGGTACTATGTGGCTCAATCAAGGACAATGGTTACATGCCAAACCGCCCAAAATGGAGGTTGTCAGTACCGTTGGTGCGGGCGATACCTTAGTCGCAGGCCTGTGCTGGGGACATATGCAAGCAATGGAAAAAGAATCATTGATCACTTTCGCCACTGCGCTCTCCGCTCTTGCGGTGACACAAGTTGGCGTAGGTGTACCCAGTGTTGAACACTTAACTTCCCTACAAAAAGATATCCACCTACAACCCGTTAGTCATAACACTAACCACTAAGGACAGAAGGTCGAAACTATGAATATTGCCATTATTACCGCATGCCCCAGCGGGGTTGCCAATAGTATTATTGCCGCAGGTCTCCTTGAACAGGCGGCCAAATCGCTAAACTGGACGGCAACGGTTGAGTGTCACTCTTCCGTATTAGAAGCCCATACGTTAACAGAAGCAGAAATTGCACAAGCTGACGTGGTCATTATTGCTGCCAATACCCCTATCGATACTACCCGTTTCATTGGTAAAAAAGTCTACCAAAGTGATATTTCTGCCTGCACTAGCGATCCAAAAGCATATCTCACCATGGCAGTCCAACAAGCAGCAGAGCTTTCAGCTACAGAAGCCACCGCTTTCCAAGCACCAACTAAAACCAGCCATACCGCGAAGAAAATTGTTGCGATTACCGCTTGTCCAACGGGAGTTGCTCACACCTTTATGGCCGCAGAAGCGCTAGAAGAGGAAGGAAAACGCCGAGGACACCAAATAAAAGTAGAAACGCGTGGCTCAGTAGGGGCAAAAAATCAGTTAACTGCGCAAGAGATTGCCGAAGCCGATCTGGTGATCATCGCAGCGGATATCGAAGTCCCGTTGGATCGCTTTAATGGTAAAAAAATGTATCGCACTAAAACAGGGCCTGCATTGAAAAAAACCGCTGAAGAGATGGATAAAGCCTTTGAAATGGCCACGGTGTATCAGCACTCTGGTAACGCAAATGACAATGCTACCGATGAGAAGAAAGGGGTCTATAAACACCTCATGACAGGGGTATCACATATGTTACCCGTGGTCGTTGCTGGGGGGTTGATCATCGCCCTCTCTTTCGTCTTTGGTATTGAAGCGTTTAAAGAAGAAGGCACACTCGCAGCGGCGCTCATGTCCATTGGTGGTGGATCAGCGTTCGCATTAATGATTCCTGTTCTGGCTGGTTATATTGCCTTCTCCATTGCTGACCGCCCAGGTCTGGCACCAGGTTTAATTGGCGGTATGCTGGCTAGCTCAACAGGCGCTGGTTTCTTAGGTGGGATTGCCGCAGGTTTCATCGCGGGTTATTCAGCAAAATGGATTGCCGATAATGTCTCTCTTCCACAATCGATGGAAGCATTAAAACCGATACTCATTATTCCTTTTGTTGCCAGCTTAGTCACGGGTTTGGTAATGATTTACATCGTGGGAGGCCCTGTTTCTGGCATTATGTCCGCCATGACAGAGTTCCTAAATAGCATGGGTTCCACCAACGCTATTTTACTTGGTATTATTCTTGGAGCCATGATGTGCTTTGACTTGGGAGGCCCTGTCAATAAAGCGGCCTATACTTTTGGTGTCGGCCTACTTGCTTCACAAACCTATGCACCAATGGCGGCAATTATGGCGGCAGGTATGGTTCCTGCGCTAGGCATGGGTTTAGCCACTTTCCTTGCTAAAGACAAATTTGAAGCAGGTGAACGTGAAGCAGGCAAAGCTTCATTTGTACTTGGCCTTTGCTTCATCTCTGAAGGTGCCATTCCGTTTGCTGCAAAAGATCCGATGCGAGTTATCCCTGCCTGTATGGTAGGCGGTGCATTAACTGGGGCTTTATCTATGTTATTCGGCGCTAAATTAATGGCACCACACGGCGGCTTGTTTGTGCTGATGATCCCTAATGCCATTACTCCTGTGCTGATGTACTTAGTTGCTATTGCCGCAGGAACCGTGGTAACAGGGGCTGGTTATGCCTTCCTAAAATCACGCGCAGCTGATAAACACACAGCGACGGCTTAACTCCCTCTATTATTAGAAATAACGCAATAATTTTTTGCCAGTGAGTGCTCCTCTCAC
>JTFO01014799.1_pt1 | contig 11413 bp, 10 predicted proteins | sample 235411 | NCBI WGS metagenome assembly JTFO01 (sample SAMN03067590, study PRJNA260953) | activated sludge metagenome | biome: Sludge; feature: Wastewater; isolation source: CETP activated sludge from laboratory augmented bioreactor treating... | place: India:Gujarat | collected 2013-04
ACTGTCATAACCAAAAACTTCCTGAAGAACCTCAAGTGCTGACTGGGCCATGCCGCCTGCTTAAAAAATCGGAATAGAAAAACGCAGCGCGATGTTCGACTGGCGACTTTCCAGATGACGGCGAGCTTGCAAACCCACCCTAAGGTGGGGACTGTACCAGAACTGCTGCGTGACCCCAAGGTAGCGATTCTGCCCACCGGCCATTGCCTGCTGCACCTCGTACTGAGTCTTGACCTCGCCCCAGCGACGCAAAGGCACGGACAGCCCCACCACCTGTCGGCTGCTGGCCGCATCGATCTTCATGCCCTGATAGCGGCTTAGATCCAGGAAGTGATCCTGGTAGCGTTCGCCTTGCCATTGCAGGTGCAAATCATCCAACACATCCAGGCCGTAAGCTGCCTGATAGCGCCAGCCCTGCCCCACCGCATGGGAAGCCTTGGCCACACTGGCCTGCCACACCCCAAAATCAGGGGAACGGTAGGTAGCGCCCACCCCGGTCAGGCCAAAATCACGCGCGCTTTCCATCTGGGTATCAATACTGGTCCTGCTGGTGACGTCGGTGCTGACCATCAAGCTGCTTGCCGACGATCCGTACACCAGATCCCCATTGTCTTGCTTGCCGGTTATATCCAGCGCACCGACGGCCAGCGCATAGCGCCAAGGACCAGCCGGGCCTTGTTCAAACTGCTGGGTAATATTGATGCCGCCCAGCTCAACAGGCCGAGCCCAGTCTGGGGCCGTCACCGTGTCATTACCTAGGGTCAACTGCAAGCCATCTTCATTGACGTAGCGCCAATTGCGCTCGCCAAACTGCCAGACCTGATCGGGTGCGCTGCTCAACCAGCGCCCATTCCAGATCGGCGAGGACTGCTGACTATATTGAATGGAGCGAGCCAGACTGGCAGTAGTGGAACCGCTCAGGCTGAAATCAGAAAAAGAAAAATCAAGGGACGCGGCAGGGTTGAGCAAATCCTGGTCGCCCTGGCGATGCCATTGCGAAGCATCAAAAAACGGCTCTACCGGGGGAAGGTCCTGAGAGGGAATCGCCTGGGCCTCATCCACACCATACACCTGCGTGGCAGACAGGTTCTCCAGCCCGACACGGTTTTGAGCAGTGGCCAATGGAACAGCGAACAGCATGGCAAGACCGACAATCAGCCCGCCTGCCAAGCCTCGCTGGCAAGCTTTGGTACGCATGGTTTATGTCACAAAAAGAGTTTAGCGCCGGGCATCCAACATCACTTCGCCGCTCGCATCCAAGGAGCGTTTGATGGCGGAGTATTTTTCCAGCACAGCAGACTTATAGACTACACCAATCAGGCGGCCCGAGCCGTCACCATTCAATACAGGCAGGCGCTCTCCGGCAAAGCTGACAAAGTGCTCCTGAGCCTCGTCCAGGCTCATATTCGGGTAGAGCGTCTTGACGAAATCCATACGCAAAATATCGCCCACCACACGCTCCTGGGCAGCGTTGTCGTCCAACAACATCCGGGTCAGGTCAGGCTGGGCAATCACACCTTGATAGATCTGCTCCTCGTCCACCACATAAAGATAGCGCACGGGATAATCCAGAAACATTTGCAAGGCATCACGCATTTGGGTGGTGGTGCTGACCACGGTATCGGCCGGACGCACCAACTCGGCCAAGGTGGTGTGACGCAATTTGTGACGTAGCAAGGCATCGCGTTCGCGCACCAGTGTGACTTCATACATGGCCACCTCGGCCACACCCCGCGAGACAAAATAGGCCATGACACAGGCCACGATCAGCGGCAACACCAACTGATAGCTCAATGTCATTTCAAACAACATCAAAATGGCCATGAAGGGCGCACTGGTTGCCGCCCCCAAAAACGCCCCCATGCCCACCAGGGTGAACAGATACAAAGGCAAGTCCAGACCCGGCAAGATCAACACGCTCAACTGGCCAAATAAAGTACCAAAGGCGGCGCCCACAAAGATCGCAGGGGTGAACACACCACCGACAGCGCCCGAACCGACTGTCAGGCCCGTCGCCAGAACCTTGAGTGCCAGAATCAGCAGCACGCTGTACCAGGCCCAGTCGCTATGCAGCATGGAAGACACGACACTGAAGCCGTTACCTGCCACGCGCGGCATCACGATCAGCAAAAGCCCCAGCAACAGGCCCCCCAACGCCAAACGCAAGGGCAGACCCAGGCCGGTACGCTTGAACAGAGTGCGAAACAGATTGAGCAACTTCAAAAAAGCGGGCGCAGCCAGACCAATCAGCACTCCCAGAACCAGAAAAGGCAGAATGTCCCAACCCGCAACCGCCTGCACATTGGTCATTTCATAAGGAGCGTGATAGCCGCCCAGCACACGCATGGTCAGATGGGCACTAACGGCTGCCATCAACAAGGGGCCAAAGCTGCTCATGGTCATGGTGCCCAGCACAATCTCGGCCACAAACACAGCGCCGGCAATAGGGGTGCCATAGGCGGCAGCCACCCCGGCTGCGGCACCACAAGCCACCAGCAAACGCAGACGAGCTTCACCAAACAGCGTGAAACGGCCAATCGCAGAAGCAGACAAGGAAGCCAGGTGTACCATCGCCCCTTCCCGCCCAATAGAGCCGCCCGAGGCCACCGTCATCAAAGAGGACAAGGATCGCAGCAAGCCCTGGCGAATGGACAAACGGCCATCACCAATAGCCACTGCTTCCATATAGTCTGAATTGCTGCCCGACGGCAGACGCCCCGCCAGCCACAACAAGATACCGGCACACAGACCGCCCAAGGTGGGAAACAAAAGGCGCATGTACCAAGGCAAGCTTTCCGTTACCGCGACGATGCCACCGTGCTGTCCTGTGACCACTTGCTGCACAAAGCGCATGCCCTGATGAAAGGCCAAGGTCGCCAAGGCCCCAAGGATACCGGCCAAGACCGCCCAGGCCAGCATGGCGGGCATGTCAGACAACCACTTGAAACCCTGCAGACGCTTGCGCATCGACAGCACGGAATGGGCAATCATAAAAAAGGTCAGCCTTTAAAGCTGGGCGGCAAAGGTGGGCGGGACAATCCAAACATACGCCAATACACCCACACGTTAAATATCAACACGATGGGCAAGGTAATCACAATCGCCGACAGAATCAGGCTCAAGGCGGGTACCCCGGCGGCGGCGTCCCAGATCGTCATCTCGTCCAGAATCAAATAGGGAAAGAAACTGAAAGCCAAACCCGCCATGACACAGACCATGACGAACAAAGTCAGCAAAAAGGGCAAGGCGGTAGTGCGATAGCTGCTGTTGATCATGCGCTGCAGGCTCATTTCAATCGACACAAAGCAGCTAAGGATCAAGGCCCACAAGAACAGGACCAAGCCCCAGTAAGGCCCATCGCTCCATTTAAGCAGCACACCGGCATTCACAAAGGCCAACACCACCGAAACGCCCACCGCACCGGCCGCAAACCAACGCACCGAGCGACGCCCCCAGTTCACTGCACGGGCACGCAGTTCGCCTGCCTCGCGCATGATGAGCCAACTGGCGCCCAACAAGCAGTAAGCGGCAATAGCGCAAAAGCCCATGAAGATAGAGAACCAGATATAGCCCGCATCGCTTTGAAAACCTACCACGACTTGTGCCAACAAAACGCCATGGGAGAACGCCGTCAACCAGGAACCCAGGGCAAAGCCCATTTGCCAGCGAGACTGACGCTCTACCGGTGCACGCAGCCGGAACTCAAAGGAGACGGAGCGGACAAAGACACCCACGCCCAAGGCGCATAAAGGCGCATACAGCCCCCCCATCACTGCACCCCAGGCTTTAGGAAAGGCGCAGACAAACAAGCCCAAACCCAGAAACAACCAGAACTCGTTGGCATCGCGCCAAGGGCTAAGCAAGGACAGCATGCGCGGGCGCAGGGAATCCGGTGCCAGCAAGGACAGGCAGCCCACACCAATATCGAAGCCATCCAGAACCGTACCGGCCACAATAATCAAAAAGAACAGGGCCAAAAAGGCCAGCGGCATCCAGAACGCGGGATCATGGGCCCCCAAACCCAGCGCATTTGCAAAAGAATCAATCATGCCCGACCCCGATGACGTGCGATCGGCACCACACCAAAACGAACGGCATGTCGTAATTTCTGGAAAAAACCAATCATGCACAAGACGTAGACCAGGCTATAAAACAGCAAACCCAGTCCCACAGTAAAAACAGGTTCGGTACTTTGCACTTGTACGGCCTGAATATCGTTACCTACCAGATAAGGCAGAAAGCCCAGCAAGACATACGCTGCGCCGCCCAACAACATGATCCAGCCCAGTACAGACGCGACCACCATACCCTGGCGCTCTCTATAAGAAAGCGAATGCGGATCCAGGCCATAACGACGGGTACGCAACCAGACCCACATCAAGAGAAAAAACATCAATGCGCCGGCCAGCACCGCCACACGAAAGGACCAAAAGGTCAAGGTAACGGGGGGCATGGCTTCAGAAAACTGATCCAGACCCATCAGGATGCCACTGTCATTGCGACCCAGCCAGCGACCACCGGCGTGTGACCAGCGCAACACACCCAGGACGCTGTCCTGCATGGCCGAGGGCGCAGCGACCAGAATCAGATCAGGTTGCGAGCCGCTTTCCCAATACGCTGCCGTCGCCGCTGCCTTGGCAGGCTGATGCTCGGCTGTCATGAAACCATTGCCCACCACCGCAAAAACCAGGGCCAGCCAAGCGGCGGCGCCTAAAAACAAGGCACTACGAAAAGCCAGGCGCTCCTGATCGGTAACCGGTTTTTGCATGGTCTGCGCACAAGTCACGCCCAAAATAAAAAAGGCGACCGTCAGTAAACTGCCTGCAAATAACAGGCCGGCATACCACGGCAAGGCCGGTGTGCTGAGCACATCCAGCCACTCCAGCACCACGTAATGGCCTTCAATAACATCCACCCCCGTTGGCACCTGCATCCAGGCCACCATCGCCACCAGCCAAAATGCCGTCACGGTGACGCCCAGGGCCACCATCAGCACCACCAGGGTATGAACCAGATTGGAGAGCATACGCTGGGCAAACAGCATGACACCCAGAAAACAGGACTTGAAGATAAACAACGACAACATGGAGGCGGCCAGCATCGGGCCAATCACATCACCTACCTGCGCCATCAGCCCTGGCCAGACGCTGCCAAACTGAATCAGTACCGGCATGGAAGCAGCAAAACTTAAAATGAACGCCAATGCGAACAGACGCACCCAAAAACGGTACGCGCCCATCCAGGCCGTTGCGTTGCTGCCGAAGGTTCTGACTTTGAAATACAGCAACACCCAGGCCAACCCCAGCTCCAGAGCCAGAAACAGCAGCATGAATCCCAGACTAAGGAAAAACTGGGCATGAGACAGGGAAAGGGCGGAGTGCGTCATAATGAGCGCTAGTGTAGGGTGAATTGGCCAGCAAACGCCACCATACTACCCCAAGTTTCCTCCTGATTTTTCAGAACACGTTCATGGGGTAAATACCCCTCTAAAACAAGAACGTGGCAAAATGGCCGATTCGTCTGTCGGCTTCTTTATTTCAAACGTGTATGACCTCTGACACCACTCCCGCTCCCGTATCTAATTTTCTGCGCACGATCATCGACCAGGACTTGAGCGCTGGCCGTTACGCACAAAAGACCTGGGCCGGTCAGCCGGGCCCGGCAAGCACCCAGGAAGGGGCGGCTGTTGATGCCGCGCGTATTCGTACGCGCTTTCCCCCCGAGCCCAATGGCTATCTGCACATCGGGCACGCCAAAAGTATCTGTTTGAACTTCGGGCTGGCCAGCGACTACCAAGGCGCCTGCCACCTTCGTTTTGACGACACCAATCCTGAAAAAGAAGAGCAGGAGTACGTGGACGCCATTATCGACATGGTGAAATGGCTGGGCTTTGACTGGACCTTCAAGAAAGAAGAAAACCTGTACTTTGCCAGCGACTACTTCGACTATATGTACCAGTTTGCCGAAGCACTGGTAAATGCGGGTCATGCCTACGTTGACGAACAGAACGCTGAACAAATGCGTATCAACCGTGGCACCCTGACCGAAAAAGGCGTGAACTCGCCCTGGCGCGACCGCCCTGCCGAAGAATCCATCAAGCTCTTGCGCGAAATGCGTGACGGCAAGCACCCCGATGGCAGTATGGCCTTGCGTGCCAAGGTTGACATGGGCTCGCCCAATATCAATATGCGCGACCCGGTCATGTACCGCATCCGCCACGCGGAACACCATCGCACGGGCGACAAATGGTGCATCTACCCCATGTACAGTTGGGCACACCCCGTGGAAGATGCGTTGGAGCGCATCACCCATAGCCTGTGCACCCTGGAGTTTGAAGACCAGCGCCCCTTTTACAACTGGATTCTGGAGCGTCTGGTCGAGCTGGGTCAGTTATCCGACCCATTGCCCAAACAATACGAGTTTTCGCGTTTGAACCTGTCCTACGTAGTCACCAGCAAGCGCAAACTGCGTCAACTGGTTCAGGAAAACCGCGTATCAGGTTGGGACGATCCGCGCATGCCTACCTTGGCCGGTTTGCGTCGCCGTGGTTACAGCGCCGGCGCCATCCGTCTGTTTACTGACCGTCTGGGTGTGTCCAAAGCCGCCCAGCACGTGGACTACAGTTTGCTGGAACAAGCTTTGCGCGATGACTTGGATCCCGTGGCCGACCGTAGCGTTGCCATTCTGGATCCGATCGAACTGATCATCACCAACTACCCCGAAGGCCACAGCGAGCTGTGCCACGCACCGCGCAATCCGCACAATCCGCAGGCTGGTCAACGCGAGTTCCCTTTCTCCGGTCGCCTGTACATCGAGCGCGAGGACTTCAAGGAAGAGCCACCTAAAAAGTACTTCCGCCTGTTCCCCGGCAATACCGTGCGTCTGAAATATGGCTATGTCGTGCGCTGCACCGGCTGCGTGAAAGACGAGCAAGGCAATGTCACTCAGGTTCTGGCTGAATACCTGCCTGACACCAAGAGCGGCACGCCCGGTGCGGACTCGGTCAAGGTCAAAGGCAATATCACCTGGATCAGCGCCGAGCACGCGATTGCCGCCGAGATCCGTCTGTACGACCGTCTCTTTGCCCATCCCCAGCCCGACGCGGCCGACCAGGACTTCCTGGAGCACATCAACCCGAACTCGCTGCGCGTGATTCAGGGCTGGCTGGAACCCGGCACCAAGGCCACCCCCGATGCGCGCTGGCAGTTTGAGCGCCTGGGCTACTTTGTGGCTGACCGTGTGGATTCGACACCAGAAAAACCCGTTCTTAACCGTACAACGACTCTGAAAGACACCTGGGTCTAAGGCTATTGACGTGAACGATCAGACTCATGCCAAGGGGCCTCAAGCCCTGGATTTCAAAAGCGCCACCCTGTACGCCGTACGAGTGGTGCTGCGTTCGGCTGATACGGCCGAGCAATTAGCCGCACTGGCTCAACGCATGAAAGACGCTGGCTCCTTCTTTGAGGACGAACCCGTCGTCATCGATGCCAGCGCCATTGACGCGCCGGTGGACTGGACCGCACTGGTGGACGCGCTGCGTCAGCACAAACTGCATCCGGTCGGCATCATTGCCCACCCCGGTCATGCCGACAACGCCATCGACAGCGGTTTGCCACACGTTGAACTGTCCAACCCACCTGCCCGCCCTCAAGCCCAGGCAGCTCCGGACAAGGACGTGCCCGTGCTATCGCAAACGGCCCAGCAACAGGTACCCGCAACGCCCACCCCACCGCCGCCTGCTCAAGCCCCGGCTGCCCTTCTCATCAACCGTCAGTTGCGCTCCGGCCAGCGTATCTATGCGCGCCACACCGACCTGATTGTGATCGGGGCAGTCAGTCAGGGCGCAGAAGTAGTGGCCGATGGCAATATCCATGTTTACGGCCCACTGCGAGGCAAAGCCATGGCCGGTGCCCGTGGCGATACCAAGGCACGCATCTTCACGACCGAGCTGGACCCGGAACTGATCGCTATTGCCGGCGTGTATCGCATTATTGAAACGCGACTGGATGCGCAGTTACGCAACAAGCCAGCCGTGGTCACGCTGGAAGACGACACGCTCAGATTTGATCCCCTGAGCCCCTGACAGTACAAGGCGCCGGCATTTGCCGGCGCTTTTTATAGTGGCTTGCACTGAGAGCCCGCCTGAGAGCAAGCAAGTGCAAGTGCAACCGTGTAAGCTGACACGGAACAAAGCAATTGATATGTTTTGTTTCTAAGCAGTAGGTAAAGTGGCAGAACGGATGTCAAAATAAGGCCCGTTATGCTTTACGATTATGTGACTTGAAAAACAAAGGAATCCGATTGTCATGGCGCGTATAGTTGTAGTGACCTCCGGCAAGGGTGGTGTGGGCAAAACCACCACCAGTGCCAGTTTTGCATCTGGTCTTGCGATGCGCGGTCACAAGACCGTGGTCATCGACTTTGACGTCGGTTTGCGCAACCTGGATCTGATCATGGGTTGCGAGCGACGCGTAGTGTATGACTTCGTCAACGTGATCCAGGGCGAAGCCACATTGAACCAGGCCCTGATCCGTGACAAACAGCTGGAAAATCTGTTCATCCTGCCCGCTTCCCAGACGCGTGACAAAGACGCCCTGACCCGCGAAGGCGTGGAGAAAGTACTGGAAGAGCTCAAGGGCATGGGTTTTGAATACATTGTGTGCGATTCGCCCGCAGGTATCGAAACCGGCGCCTTGATGGCCTCCTACTTCGCAGACGATGCACTGGTTGTGACCAACCCCGAGGTGTCCTCGGTTCGTGACTCGGACCGCATCCTGGGCATTTTGGCCGCCAAATCGCGCCGTGGTGAACAAGGCAAAGAGCCCATCAAAGAATATTTGCTGCTGACCCGTTACAGCCCCAAGCGCGTATCGGACGGCGAGATGCTGTCCTTGCAGGACGTGGAAGATATCTTGCGCATCAAACTGATTGGGGTCACTCCCGAGTCGGAGACCGTGCTGCAAGCATCCAACCAAGGAGTACCCGTTATCCATCTCAAAGAAAGTGATGTGTCCCAGGCCTATCAGGACATCGTAGATCGTTACCTGGGTGGTGAAAAACCGTTGCGTTTTGTGGATTACGAAAAACCAGGGCTATTCAAGCGCCTGTTCGGAGGAAAGTAATATGTCTTTCCTGTCCTTCCTGCTCGGTCACAAGAAAACCTCGGCAACGGTCGCCAAAGACCGTCTGCAACTGATCCTCATTAACGAACGTGGTCAAGGTGGGGTTGCCCCGGACTACTTGCCCCGCTTGCAAAAAGAGCTGGTCGAGGTCATCTCGCGCTACGTGAAGATTAATCCCGATGACATCAAGGTAAACCTTGATCGCCAGGACTCGCTGGAAGTGCTGGAAGTCAAAATCGAAATGCCGCAAATTGATGCCAGTGCGCTGGAAAACAAGTAAAGCGCCACTGGCAATCAAACGCTTGCTGCTTAAAATGGCCATCCCATGCGGATGGCCATTTTCTTGGCGGCTCCCTATACCAAAAGCAAGGCGAAAACACCTGTGACGGCTGGCGCAATGCGGCTAGGTGGCTAATAGATAAGGTACAATTTCGCCTTGGTAATCGGCCAGTTCCGATTTTTCTTCGCGCCAGAGATGGCAAGCAATGCCATCCAATGCCCCCAGAGGCCTGGCTTATTGACCCATGCGGAGGGAATCATGACCGAGCTCGGTCAGATGGCACGTCTTGTGCCCGCTCACCCCCAGCTTCCTGTTAGCGCCTATTTTGACCATGCTCTGTTCGAGCGTGAACAAGAGCGTATTTTTCAGCAGTCCGCCTTATACGTCGGTAATGAAAAACTCGTTCCCGAACCCGGCGACTGGCGCACCTTGATTCAGGAAAATGCCGCCCGTACGCTGATACGGAGCCACCACGGCGTAGAACTACTCTCTAACGTCTGCAGACACCGTCAGGCCCTGATGCTAGGTGGCATGCCCGGCCAACCTAATCAGGCCAGCCATGGCTCCCTGAGCAGCACAGGAGGCAACATTGTCTGCCCCTTACACAACTGGACTTATAGCGCTCAAGGCAACTTGCTGGCGGCACCTCGCTTCAAAGACAAACCCTGTCTGAACCTGGAGCGCTACCCCTTGCAGGACTGCCATGGCTTGCTGTTTGAAGGCCCACGCGATCCAGCCAAGGATATGGCCCCCTTATTCAGCCGCCCCGAGTTCGACTTTCAGGACTATGTGCTCGATCACGTCGAAATCCACCAGTGCAACTACAACTGGAAGACCTTCATCGAGGTCTATCTGGAGGACTATCACGTCGCCCCCTTCCACCCCGGCCTGGGTCAGTTCGTGACCTGCGACGATCTGGAGTGGGAGTTCAGCGACTGGTACAGCCTGCAACGAGTCGGTGTGCATCAGGCTCTGGCTAAGCCGGGCTCACCCACCTATCGCCAATGGCATGACAATCTGCTGGCCTACCGTCAGGGCGAAGCACCGGACTTCGGTGCAGTCTGGGTAACCTATTTCCCCACCCACATGATCGAGATCTACCCGCACGTACTGGTGCTCTCCACGCTGTACCCCAAGGGGCCGCAGGAAACCATGAATGTGGTGGAGTTTTACTACCCGGAAGACATCGTGGCCTTCGAGCGGGATTTTGTAGAAGCACAACGCGCCGCCTATATGGAGACCGCAGTAGAAGATGACGAGATTGCCGAGCGCATGGATGCTGGCCGCCGCGCCTTGATGGAACGCGGGGTATCAGAAGTTGGCCCTTACCAGTCACCCCTGGAAGATGGCATGAAGCACTTTCACGAGTGGTATCGCTCCATGATGGATGAGGATGCGTACCGATAGATCCGGACATGCCTGTCAGAAATCGCGCACAGGCACAGCAGCAAACGCCTGTTGAGCGCATCATGAAAAAAGCCTCAAGGTCGGGATCCATTCCCAATGCCTTGAGGCTTTTTGCTTCGGCGAGCGTGTCAGCTCAACCAAACAATCTTCAATTTAACGGTTCTTGCCGACCTGGTCGCCAATCACACCGCCAATCGCTGCGCCGCCCACAGTGCCCAGTACGCCGCCGCCAGTAATCACCGCCCCGGCCACGCCACCCACACCAGCGCCTGTAACGGCCCCCTTCTGACGTTTGCTCATACTATCCCAAGAAGAGCAGCCCGCCATCACGACGGCTAGAACCGTGGCCATACCTACTTTAGTGATAGTCGTCATTTTCATCCGTAAACCTCCGTGAAGTCTCCGTGCTTAACACGGCGTTAAAGTCTATCTTCACCCTATGGAGCAGATTAGTCCAGACCTGATTGTTAGGTAACGCAACAGATGTAATTCAGCTTTTGTTCAGTTTATTTAATCAAGGCCAGAACCTGCTTGAATGCGGGGTTAGCTGGCGTTTCCAGCCATTCAAACATGGCCATTTCGGCGCTAACGCGCTCCAGTC
>JTFO01000843.1_pt1 | contig 11376 bp, 7 predicted proteins | sample 235411 | NCBI WGS metagenome assembly JTFO01 (sample SAMN03067590, study PRJNA260953) | activated sludge metagenome | biome: Sludge; feature: Wastewater; isolation source: CETP activated sludge from laboratory augmented bioreactor treating... | place: India:Gujarat | collected 2013-04
CACTTCCCCACCCGCCATTCTCGGAATCACCGAATAGGTGCCATCTTTTTGCATATTGCCTAAAAAGTTATCATTCGTATCTTGTAATGAGACTAATGACGGATTAAGAACATGCTCTCCCCAACATGAAGCCAGCATAGAACCAATGGTCGGCTTGCACACTTCACAACCATAGCCTTGCCCATGTTTCGCCAATAGTTCATCGAAACTTTTAATCCCTTCAATACGGATGAGGTGAAACAGTTCTTGACGAGAATACCCAAAATGTTCACAAAGGTGATTTTTGATTTCCACTCCAGATTTCGCAAGCTCCGCATTTAGCACAGAGGTAACGAGTGGTAAACATCCGCCACAACCGGTTCCTGCACCAGTGGCTTGTTTCACTTGAGCTAAAGTATGGCACCCCTCGGCAACCGCTTGAGCAATTTTGGCTTTTGTTACATCAAAACAAGAACAAATGACCGCGCTGTCAGGTAACGCATCCGCACCGAGTGCCGGCTTTTCAGCACCCGCATGGGCTGGAAGAATTAAGGTATCGGGGTGTTTCGGCAGCTCAATACCATTGAGCTTTAATTGTAATAAATCACCATAATCGGAGGTATCTCCGACCATGACAGCCCCTAGCAATGTCTTACCATCTTCCGAGACAATAATTCGTTTATAAACTTCTTGTTCTTCATTTTGATACACATAGCTTTTACAGCCCGGCGTTCGTCCATTCGCATCACCGATTGAACCCACTTTGACACCCAGCAGTTTCAACTTGGCGCTCATGTCGGCACCAGAAAAGAGACTGTCATTCCCCACAAGGTGATCAACCGCCACCGTTGCCATTTTGTAGCCGGGAGCGACAAGGCCAAAAAAGGTTTGATTCCAAGAGGCGCACTCACCAATCGCGTAAATATCAGGGTCGGACGTTTGGCAATGATCGTTAATCGCAATCCCCCCGCGAGGAGCAATCTCTAAGCCCATCTGACGAGCAAGTTTATCTTGTGGCCGAATTCCCGTGGAGAAGACAATAAAGTCCACTTCCAGTGCTGAGCCATCCGCAAATTGCATGGTATTACGTGCTTGCTCACCCTGCGCCATAATTTCTAAGGTGTTTTTACTGGTATGAACACGCACGCCCATACGTTCAATTTTATTGCGTAATTGCAGGCCACCTTGCTGATCCAACTGCTCGGCCATTAACACTGGGGCAAATTCAACAACATGGGTTTCCACCCCTAACGCTTTTAATGCACCAGCAGCCTCAAGTCCCAATAAACCGCCACCAACAACAGCACCACTACGACTTTTTTGGGCACAGGCTTCAATCGCTTTAAGATCTTCAATCGTGCGGTAAACAAAGCAATCTTTACTATCATTGCCCTTTATTGCGGGGACAAACGGATAAGACCCTGTGGCTAGAATCAACTTATCATACTGAACTTCTCGCCCAGTCTGAGAATAAACCACACGCTGCTCACGATTAATATTCATTGCTCGTTCGCCAACATGTACGGTTATCCCATGCTTTTCATAGAAACCCGTTTTCACCAGTGATAATTCTTCGGCGGTATGATGGGAAAAATAGGAGGAAAGATGGACGCGATCATAAGCGATTCGAGGTTCTTCACAGAAAACCGTCACATCAACTTGTGATGTGTCCATTTTCTCCACAAGATCTTCGATATAGCGATGGCCAACCATGCCATTACCGATAATCACTAGCTTCAACTTGCTCATACGGATTCCTAGGTAACTGTCTTTGTCATTAAGTCAGAATTGTTGGTTATGAAAGAAAATGAGTTAATGATGTAAATCAATTACCACTTCAAACTACCCTAAAGGGGTATAAGCACCTTATTTCGGTTATTTAAGGTATGAAAACTCCGTACACATCTCATTAACTTACTATTTGGAAAAAAAAGAACTCATCAATATCCCCCTCCCACTGAATCCTCTCTTTATCGGCAAAGGTTTCTCATTGCTCCACACACCAATAAAATCATTCGTACACATACTTTTATTAATGTATTTCAACTCAACCAAGAATAAAACTCTAGATGAAATAAGGAAAATACGTATAATGAAGAAAAACAAACACTTTGTACTCTAAACATTAAATTCACCTTTAACGTATTCATCACTTCTCTAAAGGTAGAAAAGTGACGAATGCGAAACCGATTGAGTCATACAATGGAAGACGCATTAAAAAAATACAGTATAGAAACCACCGACTATCGGGTGGGACAAGATAACGTGCAGAAATGGGGGTTTGACGTTCATAACCCTGTTTTTGGTATCAGCGCCGGATTGATCCTTTTCTTCTTACTTTCCGTCATTTGGGTCGGCCCTTCAACAGCGAAAGAAATGCTCGACACACTGAAAAACGGCATCATTCAAGAATTTGATGCTTTCTTTATGTGGATAACCAACTTCTTTTTATTTTTTGCTTTAGTTTTGATGGTCTCCCCCTTGGGTAAAATTCGCTTAGGAGGGAAAGAAGCGACACCGGATCATTCACGCCTATCCTGGCTCTCGATGCTTTTTGCCGCGGGAATGGGGATTGGTTTGTTGTTCTGGAGTGTGGCAGAGCCTACCGCCTATTATACTAACTGGTGGGGAACCCCATTTAATGTGGCAGCCAATACTCCTGAAGCACAATCTTTAGCCATGGGGGCTACCCTCTTCCACTGGGGAATTCATGGGTGGTCAATTTATGCCATCGTTGCTTTATCACTGGGTTTCTTTGCCTTTAACAAAGGGCTTCCTCTTTCTATTCGTTCCGTGTTTTACCCTATTTTTGGTGATCGCGCTTGGGGGTGGCTAGGACACATCATTGATATTATGGCCGTATTGGCCACCTTGTTTGGACTCGCTACCTCATTAGGTTTGGGAGCTCAACAAGCCACCAGTGGTATTAACTACATCTTTGGCACGAATGGTGGCATCGGTATGCAATTTACTGTCATTGTATTTGTGACATTAATTGCCATTATCTCCGTGTTTCGAGGGATCAATGGTGGCGTCAAAGTACTCAGTAACATCAACATGCTGCTTGCTTTTGCACTACTGATTTTTATGATCATGGTCAGCTTTGATACCACACTTCAATCCATTCCTGACACATTCATGGCATATATTGAAAACATCATTCCTTTAAGTAACCCGCATGGCCGTGAGGATGAAATCTGGATGCATGGTTGGACCGTCTTCTACTGGGCATGGTGGATCTCATGGTCACCATTTGTCGGTATGTTTATCGCACGAGTATCAAGAGGACGAACTGTTCGTGAATTTATTCTCGCCGTTGTTTTTATTCCAACCTTACTGATTCTGATTTGGATGGCTGTTTTTGGCGGTGTTGCGCTCGATCAAGTTGCCAATCACATTGGTGAATTGGGCGCTCATGGACTGACAGATATTTCATTAACGCTGTTCCATGTTTATGAACAATTACCCTTGGGTAGCATCATCTCCATTATTTCGATTGGATTGATCTTAATTTTCTTTATTACCTCTGCCGACTCAGGCTCCCTAGTGATCGACAGTATTACCGCAGGCGGAAAAGTCGATGCTCCGGTGCTACAACGTATTTTTTGGGCCACGATCGGAGGCGCTATCGCCGCCGTTATGCTGTGGGTCGGAGGATCAGAAGCTCTGCAAGCGCTTCAATCTGGCGTTGTCGCCACCGCTCTACCGTTTAGCTTTGTTTTACTGCTGATGTGTGTCAGCTTGATCCAAGGCTTAAGAACCGAACAAGCACTCTATCACTAATATCCCCATAACGAATATAAAGCCAGCAAACGCTTAGCCTGCAATCAGGCTAAGCGTTAAGCGAAGAAACGTTGTTCTTATCGATAAAGGATCACGATGACGAAAGCATACAATGGATAGCAAGGCTCTACCCATAAAAGTAACAAAGACGATAAAAACAAAAAAACCAGCAGAATGCTGGTTAGGATAAAGATGGAGGCGCGTCCCGGAGTCGAACCGAGGTCCACGGATTTGCAATCCGCTGCATGGCCACTCTGCCAACGCGCCTTTTATATCTCGATAGATGGTGCCCCGGGCCGGACTTGAACCGGCACGACTCGAAAGTCGAGGGATTTTAAATCCCTTGTGTCTACCAATTTCACCACCAGGGCAACGCGTATTGCGACAGGCTCACACTATCTGTTCCCTGTTTCTCTTGGGAACGAGGCGTACTTTAACGTATTCAGCCGTAAGGTCAATAAAAAATTTACTTCAAGCAATCAAATGGTTAAGAAACACACCACTCCGTATAGATAGACAGCAAATCGCGCAATTCCCCAACAATTGATCACGTACTTCATATTGCTCTGTTTAAGATCGTTGCACTTCAAACTTGATACTAAGGCTCCATGTAACAGAGAGAGTTTATTCTTCTCGACGTACTTAAGCCGCCTCATCAAAGAAACAGTCAGCAGAATCATCTAAACAGCACGTAGCAGGCCAATAAAAACCCTGTGCATAATCGGCTTTAGTGGCTCGAATCAGTTTTAAATCGGAATCGCTTTCTATTCCTTCAATAAGAACTTTGTCACATATCAGATTACATCTCATGATCAAAAAATTCAGTAATTTTTTATTTTTACGTAATGACCAAAAAGTTGTTTTATCAATTTTCCCACCATAAAAAACAACATCCAGATGGAAAAAATACTCGATAAGCGCTTCATCCAGATCATCTAACCAAAGTTCAACACCCAGTGCCTGTAACTTTTTCACTTGATACTTAAACTCATTCAGTTCGATATCAGAAAACTGATAAATGTCCGGTAAATTTTGTAACTCAATCGATAATGCGGCCGGCGCAATATTTGTCCGTTTAATTTCCAAGATAAAATCGCTACGTAATATTTCACTGACGGGTAAATTGATAAACACTCTTTTGTCATTAATGACATTGGTTAAATTGAGTTGATGATTAAAAAGCTCTCTTTTTCTATTCATATCTAACGAGTTAAAACTCTCTTCAACATCGATGTTAGCATCACACAAAGAAAGCATTTCATATGCGACAACTGAAAGGTTATCCAGTTCAACAATAGGTTCAAACTTCAAACCACGAAAGAAAGGAATCGTGGCTCTAATGTTGTTAATGATGTGTGAGTTTATTATTGAGCGGTTCATATGTATCACCTATCGATTTGAAGACAGTCGACACACTATTTCGTGTGTTCATTTTGTTATGAAAAAGATATCGGAAAACCCCTACAAGTAGAACCTTATAAAGACATTAACTTGAATTTAAGTATTTAATCCTGTTTTTTATGTTTTTTTAATAAATTAACTCCAAAAAATAGAGTGGTAAATAATGAGATCTCGATCATGAATTGCCAAGGTAGCCGCCCATTTAGAAAAGCTAAAAGCAAGATTTTTACAGTGAATAGAAACTGGGGAATCGAATAGCTGGATCACATAACCCACTATGTGTAATAAGAACCATTCTAAATTAATTTGACATTTAACTATAAGTTTTCAAAGATTGAATCAAGATCTTTTGTTGATAATCAGAAACTTGCTATAATAGAACTCATTAACATGGATTAAATATGGAAAATGAAAACACTAATTAATAATGTAGTCCTTTATAATTCGAGTGATGGGACACTACGTAGAATAGATGCTCCTTCTGATGATGAATCTATTTCATTAACGCCAACGGCTAATCGTCTTCTAGAACTATTGATTAAACATCAAGGCTCACCCATAGAAAAAGATATTTTACTTACCGAAGCATGGGACAAATTTGGACTCAAAGGTTCATACAGTTCACTCAACCAATATATCAGTCAACTCCGAAAAGTATTACTACTACAAATGGAAAACAATGAAATAATTATAACCATACCTAAAGTTGGTTTCATGCTAAGTGATAGCGTTGTCATAGAAAAAATTCAAACGGGAAACCAGAAAAAATCAGAACATTTTAAAGAAGCAATACCACACACTCATGAAAATAATTGGCCTCATCGATTAAAAATCGCCACAACCATCATGGCTGCACTTCTTTCTATATCGGGGTCTTATCAATTTTTTTCAAAGCAGTCGGTGAAGAAACATTATTACGTTGGCACAATAGACCATTGCACTGTTTATAATTTTCAGCCGATTTCATCACAAATTAAAGATTTTCTACTTCAGTTAGCGGAAAATAAAATAGCGAAGACAAACACACAATGTGAATCAGATGAAGTTCTTTTTATCTCTGCACAAAACAGTCTATATTATGGACACTCCGGGCGATTGTTTCTCGCAAAGTGTTTAAAAGATGAAGATAAAATTATAGCTTGTAAAAATTACTATCATTACATATGGGATAATAAATGAATAACGTTAAATTTGGTCTATCCCTAGTCGCAACATGTTCAGCATCAATAATGGCTGGATACCTTTACTATCAATCTACTATTTATTTTTCAGACAGTTGTCGAACAACTCTCAACTATATCACGGAACAAAACAACGAAAAATTTTCTATGGATGTCGATTTTGTTATCACTTTTCATAAGGATCAGAAAGGTTCTATCTATATCTCTGGGAAAAGTGAGTTAAATGGTCATCAAGCGTTCATCAATAAAAGACAAGATTTCAGTTATCAACATATAGATAAAAGAAATTATTCAATAGAAATTGAAAAGGTCACCAGTTTATATAATGACAATCTTGAGGAGGAGTTTATCTATCATTATGCGCCCACCCTAGCGTTAGGAAATACTCGCCACCTCTCTTTTGAAAAAATAGCATCGAATACGCTATTACTTTCAAACCGTCATACCCCTATGGTGACCTGTGTTAAAGATAAATAAAAAGCGCCGAATGGCGCTTTTTACATCTTTCCTAAAATCATGCTGACGCATTAGTCATAATTAATGACCACTATTGCCGTCGCAGTAACACTTCCGGGGCTAGGTTCTGGTCCATAAATAGCATAAGTAGCAAAAACATAAGCGGGATCAGAGGAAGCTTCAAACGGTTTGCCTTTTTCCACATCCAATAGCAGATCCGCATTATTAATTTGATTTAGGCTGTCCGACAGCCTCACTGGTCTTCCAAAATAATCCGTGAGCACAATTCCAATATCTTGGGCTGTTGATTGTGGATTTCTCAGTACATAGCCATTGCCTATCTCTGCGACTCGATCATTACTGTAAAACCAGCTACGAACATTACGTGTAGCGACACTGTTTAAGTATCCATCACATTGAAACTCAAGAATGAATGGTTTTCTTCCTGCTCGCCCATTACGAATCGCATCAATCGAGGTTTCAGGCATGGTAAAGGTATAGCTTGGAATGCTACAGGTGGTATTTGTCGCTTTGAATGAAACGTTTAAATTCTGATAAGTCAGCCAACGTTTTTTCCCCCAGTTATTTGAGGCCCAGCGATCATAAGCATCACTGTCTGAGCGTTTCTGCCCACTCGCGGCAATAGTACCAATAGTGACAACGCCACTATCACTGGAAATGAGCGTCGCTCCACTCGGCACCTTATTCACTAAAGTAAACGTGATGGTATAATCCACTTGGTAACCAAGGCTATGACTACCCGGCAACCCGTTCACACCTTCATAACTTTTTGCAGGTTCAACGATAACTTGAAAATAGGTTGTTTCTCCAGTGTCGGAGTGACTAAAACCAATGTATGTTCCACCAGGAGCGCCCATGGCCGGAGAAAAATAGTACACATCGTCAAGCAACATCCCCGTACCACACCACATGCGACCACTCCAGCTCGTACGTAGGCTTACCGAATACGTTCCTGAAAAACTAAACATCTGTGAAATATCGATACTGGTACTTGCTGAATAAGGTTCACTGGCAATCACAGCGCCCCCCGCCGTGCAGCTATCACTTAAAACACCTGCCCGCACACTCACCGCACTCAGTAGTCCAAAGAAAAGACTCAGTAACACAATCCCTTTACTGATCACATTGATTATTCGCATCGCTTACTCTCTTCTTCTTCCTGTAAGTTAACACGGCACTCAACCCAGTCACCTTCTTTTAGATAACGAATCCAAACTTCACCAAGAGCTACTTCACTTCGAAAGGTAATTCGGCCACCTTGTAGTACGTACCCTATCGCTTCTTGCGCTTCGTTGAACACTTCTGAGCCAAATGGAAGTGCATCACTGACTTGAAACACAAATCGTTTCGCGGTATCGGTGGTATAACTCACTTTACTGATTGCCCCGCGTAGCGGCACCACATATTTCATATTTCCAGTAATCGAACCTTGAGCATCTTCATTTTGAATGGTGTACGTGTTTTTTCTATAAGGTGATGCCGTTGCCACTAACGCTTGACCATCACTGTTGGTACGAACTTTATGATCATTGTTGATCGTCGCCCCCTCAATACCCGGGGCTTCTACTACGACAAAATTTGAACCTGTTTGTGAACTCGCTAATACGCCACCGTGATAAGCCAGCAGACTGCCACTCGCGCCAGCGGCCATTTGCCGAGTACCGTTTGATTCTGAATATGATGCATTCAGATAAACTTTCGACGCTTGGTAAGAAGCATAAGCACTCAGATAAGAATTTGAGTCTTTATCATGCCCCATATTAAGACTATAGGTCAGGTCCTCTTCATAACCACTCAAAATCACATCACTAGAACGATAAGCTTCATCAAGTGCAGAAACGCGCCCAGTCAAGGTCACTTTGTTATCAAAGACAGATAAAGGCACAGAAATAGAGAGCCCCATGCGGTTTTCTTGGACTGAATTTCGCTCATTGAAAAAATCATAATGAGTATAAGAACGTCCTAAAGTCACAGAATAATGAACCCCATTCATCGTTTGGTTATAAGCGAGATTAAACTGCTTATCAAATGAGCTCACTCCACTTTTTCGAGAAAAATAGCCATCAAAATAAACCTGCCCTTTACCTATCGGCTGATTTAAATTAATACTATAACCTTCTTTAACTCGGTTCGATAAATAACTTTCATCACGATAATCTTTAGCACGCAGTGAATCTTGTAATGATAGATAGTGTCCGGTTTTATAAAAATAGCTGGCTAATGTTAAGTTGGTTTTGGTCGAAAAATATTTACTGTATGAGAGATGGTATTTTTGCCCCTGATAATGCCCAAGATGATTTAGATCAGCCATACTGTGTTCAATATCAAATGAGACAGACCCCATACTAGGAATAGAAATAGCGCTCCCCAATAAATAGGATTGATAATCATCAGACCATGTCGCTCCACCATAACCCGTCAAAAAATTATTAACGCCGCGGGTATACTCACCTTGAATGAAAAGATCATCATGCTGCCCATCTTCAACCCGACCAACATGAATATTATAATCAGAGCTTCCTTCGCGCAGCATTCCAGAAATGGTTGAGAAAGGAACGATAAAGTGCTCCTGCCTTCCACTACTGTAGGTCAATGTAACTTCTAAATCTGAACGCGATCCTGTGGGCATCAACTGATCTAGACGATACTCACCAACAGGAATATTCAAACGCTCGATGACTCTACCATCTTGTCGAATCGTCACTACCGCTTGCTCAGCAGCAACACCACGAATCACTGGCATATAACGGCCATAACTATCAGGTAGCATACGCATATCTTTACGTAAAGAGACCCCAGTGTGTTTGATGGAATCAAAATAGCTTGTTGATGAGGGCTGTTTTCCCACTCGAATTAAAGAGTCGATATCCAGCAATGCCTTCTCTGCGTAACGATAGGTATTAATATAGCCCGTGCCATTGTTCTGCCCCGAACCGGAAGTCACCGAACCCACATCGACAAAATGTATACCAAACAGGTTCAAGCCTGAGTTTAATGATAAAAATAAGCTCTCATTATATTGCTCTGTCTCTTTATCATAGTTATTAAAATAGTTCGCATGATAATTGACGTAAGCACCATTAATCCCCTGATCCCAGTTTTTTTTATCCACCCAATTGACATCACTCATGTCAATATAGGCCTGAGGCATAGTAATGGAAAGGTTAAACCCATTTGGATCAAAATGAAACGAACCACCAGCAATCATCGCTTCGATACTGATGAATCCTGAATCATTATCCAATACATCTTTAGGGTAACGATCCAATTTAAGACCAAAATCACTCATGTCCGAGAGAGAGAGGTAAATACTTTCTCGAGTCCCATCTTTAACAAAAATGGGAAAAGTTCCTAGCCAACGATCATTGATATAAAGGTTAAAATCATAAGTTCCAGGTTCTATTTCAATATCAGAGTTCCATTGACTCGCCGCAGTATTACCCACAAGAAAACTCGTATTAAAAGAATCTGCACGCCCAGAAAATGGCATTGTGATTAGAAATAAAAAAATAATACAGAATTTATTAAACATCTTAAGCCTAGAACGAAATCATTTTAAATTTCAGTAACTTGCTGACTACCATAATCATCTAACCAAGAAACTCTATATTTATTCTTGCTTCTAAATTTAACCCCTTCTATTTCTTGACATGAATAAGGGGGGATCATGATTGAATTCTCTAACAAATTTTCATCCGTCTCTTCAACTCGAACGATACTCATATAAAATGGAGAACGATTGTCTAAGCAGTTGACATTTTCATTGATGAATAAGCTTTGGCTGATGATTCGGTTTGATAACACTAAGCCTTTCGGACGATAAAAGAGCTTAATTCGAGTTCTCAGAGCCACTTGCAAATAATTTCCCCCTTCTAAGCTGCTTGTCTTAGGTAAAGGGGGGATATCCAGAACATTCACCCAAAAAACAGATTCCTGATCCTTTGGCAAACTGTTGACCGACTCATCTGCCTGAATTTTCATAATTTGCCCACTTTCTCCGGCAATTTTCACAATCGGTGGTAAGAGAATGAATGGGGTTTTGATATCTTCTGGAGCCGCTTCTTCATCGCCATTATCAATCCAAGCTTGAACAAGATGCGTCGTTTTACTTTTATTTAAGAGCTGAAATGACGTCTCTTGCGCCCCTTCTTGATAAATAACTCGCGTTCTATTGATGATCACACTCGCATCACAAATGCTTGCACTCATGCTTATTAGTAAAAAGAAAAGTTTTTTCATCATTTCACCCTTCAGTCAAAAAAGGAGGAGAGCCCTCCTCCTTTTTATTCATATGATTACTCGTAACTAAAGGTATAAGTTGCCGAGGTAATAACCGAACCCGTTGTCACGTTTCCTTCACCAGCATAATTGTAGTAGTTAGCAAAGAAAGTCAGTGTGCCTTCAGCATCCTTATCGAAGAACTCACCGTCAGAAGAAGTCGTTGTCAATGCTGTTGTGATTGCACGGTTCAGTGGATAAGGATCTGAACCATCTTTAGTGATTGCAATACCCACCCCTGTCGATGTCCCACCGTTGTTCTCTAAATACATCTCAT
>JTFO01015844.1_pt1 | contig 11362 bp, 9 predicted proteins | sample 235411 | NCBI WGS metagenome assembly JTFO01 (sample SAMN03067590, study PRJNA260953) | activated sludge metagenome | biome: Sludge; feature: Wastewater; isolation source: CETP activated sludge from laboratory augmented bioreactor treating... | place: India:Gujarat | collected 2013-04
CCCAATCGAGCATTTTCTCACCCGATACCATGGACATTCGATCGTGGTAGATTTTTTCAACTCGACTTTGCAACTTATGGCTTTCAGGGTATTGGCAAATTTTCTGGCCTAGTTCTTGTAAACGTTCTAATGAAAATTCATTATCCCAAGCGGTGTTCCAATCATGTCCAATATAAGGAGACCAATCCACCGAGTGCATCGTCATTGGTCGCCATTCTTTAACCACTACTTCACCATGATCCAAAGCATCGCGGTATTCATTCACCATTTGAGTGGCGGTTTCTATATCGCTTTCACCACGCTCAATTAAAACATCAGCATAAAGCTTGCGAGGTGTCGGATGCTTCTTGATTTTCTGGTACATCAAAGGTTGAGTCGCATTCGGTTCATCGGCTTCGTTATGGCCATGACGGCGATAACACACCAACTCAATCACGACATCACGTTTGAATTCATTACGATAATCCAATGCCATTCGAGTCACAAAAGCAACCGCTTCAGGATCATCAGAATTTACGTGAAAAATCGGAGCCTGTACCATCTTGGCAATATCAGTACAGTACATCGTTGAACGTGTATCTCGAGGGTTTGATGTGGTAAATCCGACTTGGTTGTTGATAACAATTCGAACCGTTCCACCGACACAATAACCACGAGCCTGTGACATGTTAAAGGTTTCTGCAACCACCCCTTGACCCGCAACCGCTGAATCGCCATGAATGGTAATTGGTAGAACTCGACTCCCTTCGGAATCGCCTAAACGATCCTGACGAGCTCGCACCGAGCCCATCACTACAGGGTTAACAATCTCTAAATGTGAAGGGTTAAAAGCCAAAGCAAGATGAACATTTCCGCCTTCTGTGGCGAAATCAGCCGAAAAACCTTGGTGATATTTCACATCACCAGTACCCCAAGTTTCATCGTGCTTACCAGCAAACTCATCAAATAAGCCTTGCGGTTTTTTTCCTAAAACGTTGACCAACATATTCAAACGACCACGGTGAGCCATACCGATCACCACTTCTCGCATACCACTCTTACCGGCATGACGAATAAGCTCTTTGGTCATTGGAATTAAGGCATCTCCTCCTTCCAAGGAAAAACGCTTAGCACCTGGGAATTTCGCACCAAGATAACGCTCCAACCCTTCGGCAGCGGTCAGTTCATCAAGGAAGGTTCGTTTCTCGTCCAGCGTAAAGCTAGGCTCACCTAATACAGGCTCCAAACGCTGTTGAATCCAACGCTTTTGCTCTGTATCCGTCATATGCATGTATTCTGCACCAACCGAGCCACAGTAAATCTTATTCAGAGAATGGTAGATATCTTTCAACTTCATGGTATCCGCGCCAACGGCAAAAGAACCCACGTTGAACGTTTCTTCCATATCATCATCAGTCAGGTTATGGAAGGAAGGAGCTAATTCCGCCACGGGAGGGCGTTTCCATAAACCTAGGGGGTCAAGTTGAGCTGCTTCATGCCCGCGGAAGCGGTACGCATTGATTAGCTGCAGAACTTTTACTTGCTTTGCATCGACTTCAGGATCACTAACTTGGACATTGTAATGCTTCGTTTCTTGAGCGAGTCGCCGGAAGTAATCACGGATACGTGAGTGTGGTTGTTCAACCACATGATCAGGTTGCGCAGGCAAACCTTCAAAAACACGTTTCCACTCCTCACTTACCAGGTCGGGATCACTTAGATACAGTTCGTAGAGATCTTCTACATACGTTGCATTGGCGCCAGCCAAGTGTGAAGACTCGAGCCATGCCTTCATCACGCCGTTGTGCATTCTTTTCCCTTAACCAGTAGTTTTCACGTTTGCTGCGGTCTTACGCCGAGCTATAAAGGCAGGCCCTAAGGGCCTGCAATTTTTATCATCTAAACCGAACGATTGACCAACATGGACTTAATATGGCCTATCGCTTTCGTTGGGTTTAGTCCCTTAGGACAAACACTTACACAATTCATGATGCCATGGCAACGAAAAACGCTAAATGCATCATCAAGATTTGACAAGCGCTCATCTGTTGCAGTATCTCGGCTATCAATTAGCCAACGGTAAGCGGCTAACAAACCAGCAGGGCCAATAAATTTATCCGGGTTCCACCAGAAAGAAGCGCAAGAAGTAGAACAGCAAGCACACATAATACATTCATACAGACCATCAAGATGCTCACGCTCTTCTGGTAACTGTAAATGTTCACGTGATGGCGGCAATTCACCTTCAGAGATCAAAAACGGCTTCACTTTCGCGTAATTATCGTAGAACTGTGTCATGTCAACGATCAAATCACGTACTACCGGTAAACCAGGTAAAGGTCGAATGACGATTTTACCCCCTTTCAAGGCAGATAACGGTGTAATACAGGCCAAACCATTTTTACCGTTCATATTTAAACCATCAGAGCCACATACTCCTTCACGGCATGAACGACGAAACGCAATCGTTGGATCTTGTTCTTTCAATAAAATCAGCGCGTCCAACACCATCATATCCGAGCCATCTTCGACTTCAAGTAGATAGTCTTTCATATAAGGCTTTTTATCGACATCCGGATTGTAGCGATACAAAGAGAAGTTCAGTTTCATTCGTTATTCCTCCCTTAGTATGTACGAATTTTAGGTGGGAAAGCTTCACGATGAACGGGTGACATGTTCACGTCACGCTTGCTCATTTGTTCAGTTTCCGGATTATAAATAGAGTGACACAACCAGTTTGCATCATCACGATCAGGGTAGTCAAAACGAGCATGAGCGCCTCGACTCTCGGTACGATAGTTTGCTGCTACTGCCGTCGAAAATGCCGTTTCCATCAAGTTGTCGAGTTCTAAACATTCAATACGCTGTGTATTAAACTCTTTAGATTTATCGGCCAAATGAGCGTCTTTTAGACGTTCACGAATCACTTTTAGCTCTTCAAGCCCTGTTGCCATGGCTTCCCCTTCTCGGAATACTGAGAAGCTGTTTTGCATACAACGTTGGAGATCTTTACGGATTTGTACAGGATCTTCACCACTGGTGCTATTTTCCCAACGCATAGTACGGGCCAAAGAAGCTTCAATGTCTGATTGAGTCGCAGGGCGAGCTTCAGCTTGGGCAGCCAATGTTTCGCCTAGGTGTAACCCGGTTGCACGACCAAACACCACAAGATCAAGCAGTGAGTTCCCCCCTAAACGGTTTGCACCATGAACAGAAACTGAGGCGATTTCACCACAAGCAAATAAGCCTTGAATCTCGAGATCCTTACCTGATGCATCTTGTTTTAATGCTTGCCCAGAAACCTGAGTCGGAACACCACCCATCATATAATGGCAGGTTGGGATAACTGGAATCGGCTCTTTAACAGGGTCAACGTGTGCAAAGGTACGTGAAAGCTCACAAATGCCAGGCAGACGAGACTCCAACACCTCTTTACCTAAGTGATCAAGTTTCAACTTAAGGTGTGGACCCCATGGGCCATCACAGCCACGGCCTTCACGAATTTCGATCATCATTGAACGAGCCACCACATCACGGCCAGCGAGGTCTTTCGCATTTGGAGCATAACGCTCCATAAAACGCTCACCATCTTTATTGAGTAGGTAACCGCCTTCACCACGACAACCTTCTGTAACCAGAACCCCCGCACCTGCAATGCCTGTGGGATGGAACTGCCACATTTCCATATCTTGCATCGGAACACCCGCTCGCAGTGCCATTCCAACCCCATCACCAGTATTAATGTGTGCGTTGGTTGTTGAGGCATAAATGCGCCCAGCCCCACCTGTAGCTAAGATAGTGGCTTTAGATTTGAAGTAACAAATTTCTCCGGTTTCCATGCATAACGCAGTACAACCGAGTACGGCTCCATCTTGGTTTTTCACTAAATCAAGTGCATACCATTCTGAGAAAATCGTGGTTTTATGTTTAATGTTTTGTTGGTAAAGCGTATGTAATAAAGCATGGCCAGTACGGTCAGCCGCCGCCGCCGTACGCGCAGCTTGTTCACCACCAAATTCTTTAGATTGCCCACCAAAGGGGCGTTGATAAATGGTGCCATCTTCAAAACGAGAAAAAGGCAGCCCCATACGTTCTAGCTCAATAACAGATTCAGGCCCATTTTTACACATATACTCAATAGCGTTTTGGTCGCCAATGTAATCTGAACCTTTCACCGTGTCATACATATGCCACTGCCAGTTATCTTTATGGGAATTTCCCAAAGCAACCGTAATACCACCTTGAGCCGAGACGGTATGAGAGCGAGTTGGAAAAACTTTCGAAAGCAAAGCACAGGTTAAACCTTGCTCTGAAATTTGTAGTGCAGCACGCATACCTGCACCACCTGCGCCGATGACAACAGCATCAAATTCACGAACAGGAATAGTCACTTACACACCCCACAATACAAATAGTCCAGAGAAAAAGTACCCAAATAAGGCCGTGATAACGATAAGCTGCAATGCACCTCGCAGCTTCGAGCACTTAACATAGTCAGTGAGTACTTGCCATAAACCAATCCAGCCGTGGATAAGAATGCAAACGAGTGCCAACATAGTAAACACTTTAGTTGACGTGCTACCAAAGAATTGCGTCCAAGATAGGTATGTAATATCGGTGAACATAACAAAGCTCACCATATATATGGTATACAAGGTTAAAATGATCGCTGTCGCGCGGAGTAATAAAAAATCATGAACCCCATTACGACCGAATGAAGAGACATGCTTTACCATAACCACACCCCCACCAATAACGATAAAACAACAGTAATGGCAAATGACACTTTGGCCGTCATTGAACCTGTATCAAGCTCTTCGAAATAACCCAGATCCATGATCAGATGACGAATTCCACCAATAATATGGTAGGCCAACGCAGTCAAGATGCCCCATAAGATAAATTTAACGAAGAAACCACTGACGATTTCACTCGCCTCCATAAATCCAACCGGTGAGGATAAGGAGAGGGATAATAACCATAACAAAATACCGACCGCGACAAACGTAATAACCCCCGCCACTCGGTGGAGGATAGAAGCGATTGCAGTGATCGGAAAGCTTATGGTCTGCAAATCTAGATTAACAGGTCTTAACTTTCTTTCTTTCACGGGCTTGCTCACTCAGCTCTAATTGAAGCATTTATAGTTATGAATGAAATTTAGTGATAAACCGATAAAATCCACTCTATTTATTCAACATATTCACCAGAATTATCATAATAAAAATGTAAAATAAAAGTTAAAAAATAAAACTCAGTTATTACTTCGTGTTTATTTTTTATATTGATTTTATGAGGTTTTCACTAAATTTTGCTACGCCGATATTCGGCTGGCAACATTATACAACAAATGATGTAACAATTTTTGCTACACAGAACAGATTTTTAACTTTATCTGTATAAAAAATCAAAGTAAGTGCACACAACAGAGGAGAAAAATTGACTTTAAATGAGATCAGACGTACAAGAATGACACACAAACATCCTGGACGGATTAAATAATAAACAAAGGAGATTGTTATGGCAGATAAGAAAGCAACCCTTCACATTGAAGGAAAAGCGCCGATCGAACTGCCGATCATGGATGGGACTATGGGCCCTCAAGTGATCGATGTTCGTCAGTTAGGTTCGAATGGCTACTTTACCTTTGACCCGGGTTTTCTTGCCACGGCATCTTGTGAATCTCAAATCACGTATATTGATGGTAATAAAGGTGTTCTCTTGCATCGAGGTTACTCCATCGATCAATTAGCCAATAACGCAGATTATCTAGAAGTTTGTTACATCCTGCTTTATGGCGAAGCCCCTACCCGACAACAGTATGATGAGTTTAAGAAGACCGTCACTCGCCACACCATGGTTCATGAACAAATTGCGAGTTTCTTTCATGGATTCCGTCGTGATGCGCACCCCATGGCTGTCATGTGTGGGGTTGTAGGAGCACTTGCGGCTTTCTACCACGATTCACTTGATATCAACAATGATACACACCGAGAGATTGCAGCTTATCGCTTGTTATCTAAAATGCCCACTCTCGCAGCAATGTGCTACAAGTATTCCATCGGCCAACCCTTTATCTATCCACGTAATGATCTGACTTACGCGGAAAACTTCCTCCACATGATGTTTGCCAATCCATGTGAAGAATATGAAGTTAACCCTATTGTTGCTCGTGCCATGGATAAAATCTTTACCTTACATGCCGATCACGAACAAAACGCCTCAACCTCAACCGTACGCTTGGCTGGTTCGTCAGGAGCCAACCCCTTTGCTTGTATTGCCGCAGGTATCGCATCATTGTGGGGGCCTGCTCACGGTGGAGCAAACGAAGCTTGCCTACGTATGCTGGAAGAAATCGGCTCTGTCGATAAGATCCCAGAATATGTTGAACGAGCAAAAGATAAAGATGATCCATTCCGTTTAATGGGCTTTGGGCATCGAGTGTATAAAAACTACGACCCTCGTGCGACCGTGATGCGTGAAGCGTGCCATGAAGTATTGAAAGAACTCAATATTCAAGATCCACTCTTGGATGTGGCAATGGAACTAGAACGCATCGCACTTTCAGATGAATATTTTATTGAGAAGAAACTCTACCCTAACGTAGATTTCTATTCAGGTATCATTTTGAAAGCCATTGGTATCCCCATTTCAATGTTTACCGTGATCTTTGCTATGTCTCGCACCATTGGTTGGATTGCTCACTGGAATGAAATGCACAGTGACCCAGATAACCGAATTGGTCGTCCACGTCAGCTCTATACGGGGCAGAAGCTAAGAAATTTCCAACCACTCCATGAACGTGAATAAGTTCCTACTATTGGTTGGATAAGAAAAGAGCGAGGTCAATACCTCGCTCTTTTCCTTGTTATACTGGATTATCAATATCGATGAACTCGACCTCAACCCCATGCTCTTTCGCCAACCATTCCCCTAAGGCTTTCACACCATAACGCTCCGTGGCATGATGGCCAGCTGCAAAATAGTGAATATTAAGTTCACGCGCTATATAGGTCGTTCGCTCAGAAACTTCACCTGAAATAAAGGCATCCATTCCTTGTTCGGCAGCAAGCATTATGTAGTCTTGTCCACCACCAGTACACCAAGCAATGTTCTTAATCGGTTTATCTTGCTGCTCAGGTGCAATGTGTAACGGTGGGCGTTCCAGCACTTGAGTTATCTTGGCTGCCAATTCCTCTCCGCTCAACACATGACGTAGAGCACCATACATTGCCACAGATTGAGGGTGTCCCTCTAAACCGCCTTCGACATCAATCTCAAGCAACTGGGCTAACTGAGCGTTGTTACCCAGTTGAGGATGAATATCGAGAGGTAAATGATAAGCCAGCAAATTGATATCATGTTTTATCAGAGTCCGTAGTCGATCCCCTTTCATCCCACGAATGGATTCTGGCTCTCCTTTCCAGAAATAGCCATGATGAACCAGTAGCGCGTCCGCTTGACGTTCTACCGCTTGTTCAATCAAGGCTTTTGACGCAGTCACACCGGTAATGATTTTTTTGATGTCAGGTTTACCTTCGACTTGTAACCCATTAGGGCAATAATCTTTGATTAATTGTGGGGACAAGGTCTCATTTAGCAAAGCTACTAGCTGAAAATTGTTCATCTTGTGTTCCATTACTTGATTAGCATGGCGTGGTTATAACAATTTCAAGCTAGAATGTCGAAAACTGTACGGTCGCAGTAAGAGTAAGCATTATGGACATAACACCACTGATCACTTGGGTCGTCAAAACCCCAACCCTGTTTGAGCACTCTTTTCCTTTGGTGGCAAAAGTGCCTTTTACGCCACCACCGAATGAGCAACACTGGCCCCCCTATCAAGGAAACCCAAGGTTAGGGTTTATTTATCAGTTTATATGCCAGCAACTGTTTACTCTCACCCCGCGTTATAATGCGGTATCGGAAGAAATTCAACTTAATGAACATGGGCAAACGCTTGGTGCTATTGATTTTATTGCTAAAAATCGCCATACCAATGAGTATGAACACTGGGAAGTGGCAATAAAATTTTACCTTCTTCATCAAGGGGTATGGTATGGCCCTAATGCGGAAGATCGACTGGATAGTAAACTTTCCCACATGCTCAACCACCAGTTAACCCTCTCAACCCATCCTACTTTCTGTGAGAACTACCCATTGTGGGCGAAGGCAAAACCGCATTTACTGATGCAAGGGCGTTTATATACCAATCCATTTCAGCCAGAAGCCATTCCCAAAGACTGTTTAGGCTACCCGCTCAATCACACGCAAATTCAAGGACATTGGTGCTATCACGATCAAGTATCTCTGATTGGTGAACCACTCTACCCTTTAGATAAACCCCAATGGTTAACAGGCCGAGAAAAAACATCATCCCTTTACTTAGCTGGCCAACACGATCAGGGGTTTGTTCATTGCCAAAGTGAATCGGGTCTCTTTTGGTTTATTATGCCTCGCCATTGGCCAGCATCGGCTGACATCAATTAGCTCAAATAAAAAAGGGAAGTACTTCGTACCTCCCTTCCCATACAAACTGTGTATCGCGTGTTTACAAACCAGCGTCGTTAAAAACTTGATTAACAATCTGCTGTGCTTCTTGCTCAATCAGGGTTAAATGTTCCGCCCCTTTAAAGCTTTCACAATAAATTTTATAAATATCTTCCGTTCCCGATGGACGAGCAGCAAACCAACCAAATTCTGTAGTCACTTTGAGCCCACCAATGGCGGCACCATTACCCGGAGCATGGGTTAAACGAGCCGTAATGGGGTCACCGGCTAATGTCTGAGCAGAAACCATTTCTGGTGATAGCTTACTGAGTACTGCTTTTTGTGGTCCATTCGCCACCGCTTGAATACGGCTATAATATGAATCACCATGTTTAGCGGCGAGTTCATCATAATATTGTTGAGGATTTTTCCCGGTAACGGCAGTAATTTCAGCAGCCAGCAAACATAAAATAATGCCATCTTTGTCCGTTGACCAAGGTGTACCATCTTTACGTAAGAAAGAAGCACCCGCACTCTCTTCGCCACCAAAGCCAAATTTTCCGGTGTACAGGCCATCAACAAACCATTTGAATCCAACGGGGACTTCACATAATTCACGGCCTAAATCAGCAACGACTTTATCAATCATAGCGCTAGACACTAATGTTTTGCCAACGGCAACTTCTGCGTTCCACTCTGTACGATGACGATAAAGGTAATCAATACATACTGCGAGGAAATGGTTGGGATTCATCAAACCTTGTGGGGTTACGATGCCATGACGGTCATAATCAGGGTCATTACCAAAAGCAAGGTCGTATTGATCTTTAAGTGCTAATAGCCCAGCCATCGCATAAGGCGATGAACAGTCCATACGTACCACGCCATCTTTATCTAATGACATAAATTGGAAAGTAGGATCAATCGATTCACTGACCAAGGTTAAATCTAGATTGTAGGCCTGACCAATTTGACGCCAGTAATCAATCCCACTCCCCCCCAGTGGATCAACGCCAATTTTCAGCTTGGCGTTTTGAATGGCTTGCATATCAACAACATTAGAAAGGTCATCAATATAAGGTTTCACTAAATCCACTTGCTTCAATAATGGGGATTGCTTGGCCTCTGTTATAGAAAGACGCTTAACACCGTTTAACCCTTCCGCAATCAGTTGATTAGCCCGATTTTCAATCGCTTGGGTTAACTCCCCCTCAGCAGGCCCACCATGGGTTGGGTTGTATTTGATTCCACCATCTTGAGGAGGGTTGTGCGATGGGGTAATCACAATACCGTCTGCTTTCGCCGTATGCTGAAGATTATGGGTCAAAATGGCATGGGAAATGCCCGGTGTTGGTGTATAGCCATTATTTTCTTGAATAATCACTTCAACACCATTGGCAATCAGAACTTCGAGTACACTGCTCAATGCTGGTTCTGATAGAGCATGAGTATCTTTCCCCACATAAATAGGGCCATTCGTTCCTTGCTCCGCTCGAATATCCACCACCGCTTGAGCAATGGCTAAAATATGATTTTCATTAAATGTCGCCTTATCGGCGCTACCCCGATGGCCTGATGTACCAAACTGAACTTGATGTTGCGGATTTTTTGGATCGGGTTGCAATAAGTAGTAGTTGGCCACAAGGGCGGGGATATTGTGCAAATCCTGCTGTTGTGCTTTTTGTCCTGCACGTGGGTGCATAGCCATAATGACATCCTATGTAAAATAACGACAAATAAAAAACCTCATAGTACGCTGTTTTAATTGCATATTATGAGGTTTCAATCAGACTTTTGGCCTTTGTTCTCTAAAAAGTCAAATAGATTGAGTCACTTTATCAATGATCTCGGTCGGAAAATTCATCCGAACCATAACTTGCTCAACCATTTGCTGTTTTCGGCTCGTGTTATTATTGGTAATCACCCAGAATGGCGTATGTGGGATAGCTTTAGGCTTCGTGGTTTGCCCATTAGCTAATAATGTTTGTTCATTATCCGCAAAATACACTCGTTTCCGCCCTTTAACCGACATGGCTTCAGAAAAACTTTCAGGATCGACACGATAGAGTGTAGAGAGCACTAAAATAAAACGATCAATCGCTTTTTTCAGATCAGCAAATTCATCTGAAATCAGTAAGGCACGCATCTCTTTGACGCTATCGATTTTCGTTTCTTGAGCGGCATCTTTACTCACAACTATACCTTTAGTCACCAGCACATCCGACGCTGGCTCTTGCATAGACTGTCTATCCACATTCAGCAAACGGCGCAGGATATCTGACGCACTTTCACCAATATGTTGGGTTTGGCTAGCAATGTAACGGTATAGATCTTCATCAACCTCTATTGTTTTCATTCGCTTTTCACAATCTCAATGTTTAAACTCTGTGGGATTATAGCGAGATCTTTGCCGAGACTCTACGTTAAACCCATTACTATTAAGATAAAATGTCAGCACTGCTCAATTATAAACTCGAAGGTGAGGGTCACACCGTTGTTTTGATCCATGGCCTATTTGGGAGTTTGGATAATTTAGGATTATTAGCCCGAGACCTAAAAACAGATCACCAAGTATTAAGTATTGACTTACGTAACCATGGTCAATCTTTTCACTCACCAGAGCATAACTATGCGTTAATGGCACGAGATGTCGCTCGGCTGCTTCACCACCTCCAGATCTCTCAAGCCACTCTCATTGGCCACTCAATGGGTGGAAAGGTCGCGATGAAGCTAGCCGATTTAGATCCAGAGATCATACAACAGTTAATCGTACTCGATATGGCCCCCATTGCGTATACAGTACGTCGACACGATAATGTTTTCGCTGGGTTAAACGCTGTTCTAGAACAAAAACCGACCTCTCGTAGTGAAGTGATGGCTATTTTAGCCAAAC
>JTFO01018023.1_pt1 | contig 11210 bp, 12 predicted proteins | sample 235411 | NCBI WGS metagenome assembly JTFO01 (sample SAMN03067590, study PRJNA260953) | activated sludge metagenome | biome: Sludge; feature: Wastewater; isolation source: CETP activated sludge from laboratory augmented bioreactor treating... | place: India:Gujarat | collected 2013-04
GGTGCCATGACCAAAATAAACATCGGCCTGCTGCATCGCAGACACAGCCCAACGCAAAGCGTCTAACATGGTCGTTGTAGTAAATGCGCTCAATCCATTCTCCAGATAATTGTTGGTTGTTCCCCAATACGCTATAAGATACCCTAAACTGGCCCATTTCGCACTAACCTATGCGGAACCTATGACGAACCTAAGCCCGAACCTAAGCCGGACATAAGCTGAACCTAAACCGCATGACTAAAGACCCAAACAAGCCAGCACCTGACCTTGCCGAGACTTCATCTTTTGCTGATTTAGTGAAGGTGGATAAACGTATTGTGGATGATTCGCATCAGCCTGCTAGCGTTACGCCTAAACGTTTACGTAGGCGGCGCCCGGAACTTTCTGCGGCACAACAAATGAAGCAACAACAGGCGGAATTCTTTTTCTCTGATACCTATCGCGCGCACTTTGCTGAAGGAGCCATACGCTATCTGGCACCGGGCACAGCTAGCCATGTGTTAAAGCAATTACGGCGGGGAGATTTTGCGCCGGAACTGTTTCTTGATTTGCATGGCTTAACCCAAGCTGTAGCCAAACAGGAAATTGCTGCCTTGTTGTACGCATGCCAAAAACAGCAGGTTGACTGCTGTGCCATTATGAGTGGCCATGGCCAAGGTATTTTAAAAGAAAACCTGCCCCATTGGTTGGTTCAGCACCCTGCCGTCAAGGCCTTTCACCAAGCACCAAAGCAATGGGGTGGCGATGCTGCACTGCTTATTCTGCTGGAGTTGCCGCAATCATCCGCACAAAGCTGATCTTGCGTTTGGCAATATCCACTTGCAGCTCTGCTATGCCAGCAGTTGGGAAAATGAGTGGCGGTGTGGCTTGATCCAGGGCCGCCACCAAATAACTGATAAAGGGCATGTGAGACACCACCATCACCTGCGCCGAAGTGCTTGCAATGGCCGCTAACTTAAGCCACAACCACTCCGCGAACATATCGGCATCACCAGCTGGAGTAATGTCATGACTGATATCACGTACTTTGGCGGTGGTTGTCTGCGCTACTATGGTGGCGGTTTGTTGGGCCCGAATATAAGGACTCACCAGCAGCCAATCTAGGCCTGACTGGCCTTGTTCAGCAAGGTACTGCTGCAGCCAAGTAGCTGCCGCTAGCACTTCTTCTTCGCCCAACGGGCTGAGCGGACGAATGGCATCCGCTTGCAAGGCTTGAGCTGGTACCGCATCACCATGACGCATCAAATATAAGGTTATTGTCACGCTTTATTCGCTCTCAGTTGCCGCACGTTCGCGCTTACGCCCGCCAGTAACAGGATCGGCACGCCCTTCATCTTTCGCTTGATCGGCACGGCGACGGCGCACGGCTTTCGGATCTGCGATGAGGGGTCGATAAATTTCGATGCGGTCGCCATCGCGCACCTGGTGGTCTAATTTAACCGCCTTACTCCAAATACCCACTTTTTGCTGACTAAGATCTATCTCAGGAAAGTATTGCAGGATACCCGACTGTTCAATGGCTTGCTGAACTGGGGTCTCAGCCGCCACTCTGAGCTTGATAATTTGTTGCTGAGCTGGCGTCGCGTAAGCCACTTCTATTTGTATCAGTTCTGGCTGCACAGGTTCGGCCTCGGCTGTTGCCGATTGCATTGCTTCAGCCTTTTTTACTTCAGCCACGATTCACTCCATACACTTGTTGCGCACGCTGTACAAATGCGTCCACCATGCGGCTTTGTAGCTCATTGAAAATCTTGCCAAAGGCCATACCTAACAAGCGATTAGCAAATTCAAACTCTAACCGTAAAACTATTTTACAGGCGTGTTCATCTAACCGATGAAAGCTCCAACCACCGCGCAAATACTCAAACGGACCATCGACCAGTTCCATCCCGATTTGGCTGAACGGATGCAGGCTGTTACGCGTGGTAAAAGACTTACTGATACCCGCTTTGCTGATTTCTAAACGTGCCACTTTCATCTCGGCAGATTGCTCTAAAATAGCCGCAGCTCGACAACCCGGCACAAATTGCGGATAACTATCAATGTCGTCGACTAACGCATACATTTGTTCGTCACTATACGGCACTAATGCGCTGCGTTCGATTGTTGGCATAGGTTTTCTTATCCTCTGATTTACGCCTAAGCGTTACAGCTGTAAAATGCTGCGCATGATAGCGCAATTTAAGCCATGAATCATCTCCCCAATGACAATTGTTGATTCCTTCGACAAGACAATAAAAACGTATGATTTTACCAAGGCATGGGTATAATAACTGACATGAGCAAAGCTAAAAAACAAGTCAATTCAGGCACTATAGCCCTGAACAAAAAGGCCCGTCACGAATACTTCCTCGAAGATAAGTTTGAGGCAGGTATCGCCTTGCAAGGCTGGGAAATCAAAAGCATCCGCGAAGGTAAGGTGAATATTGCCGATACTTACGTGATCATCAAAAATGGTGAGGCCTATCTGTTAGGCGCCCAGATCCAACCGCTGATTTCAGCGTCTACGCATGTGGTGTGCGACCCCGAGCGGACCCGCAAACTGCTGTTGAAAAAACGTGAGTTGGATAAATTGATTGGCGCTAGCGAGCGTGATGGTTACTCCATTGTGGCTACCGCCATGTATTGGAAGCGGCATTTAGTGAAGTTAGAGATTTACCTAGCTAAGGGTAAAAAGTCACACGACAAACGCGACACCATTAAAGAACGTGATTGGCAGCGTCAAAAAGCACGTATCATGAAACATAATGTGCGTTGACATGTGATCTAATTCAAGGTAAGTTCCTGTATACATAAGTTCCTGTATACAAGTTAACACTGTCAAATAGTTACACAGTAAAAAAAAGCGTAAGGCAAACACATGACAAACCCAATCGCAGTTCAAGCATTCAACTGGTGGTGGCATCTCCCGATATAGCGGGTGGTGTGTCTGTGCGTGTCTCTCACGTAGTTAGATTCAAAAAACCCGCTCCTGGAGCGGGTTTTTTTTATGGCTGAAAATCAAACTAAAAACCATACAAAAAGTTATACAACTTAGCTAACAAGTAGGTCTTTGTGAACATTATCGAATCTTTTGGAACCCTCAGTAGTTTGCGCATCAAGCTACCCTATCAAGCGGATACGCTTGCTGTGTATCAGCGCGTGTGTGCCGATCAGCCGCATTCGTTGTTGCTTGATTCTGCTGAAATTCAATCGCGCCAGCACCTCAAAAGTTTGCTGATGGTAAGCGCTTCGGTGCAATTTACCTGCGCTGGCAACCAAGTCACCATCACCGCACTCACGGCTAACGGCGAGTCGCTCTTACCTTGGTTAGAAGAACAACTTACACATTTGTGCAGTTTAACCACTAAGCGCAATGCGCAAGGCCAACTCACCCAGTTGATATGCTTATTCGCTGAACTTGATAGCACCAGCGATGAAGACTCGCGCTTGCGTGCCGTTTCCAATATTGAACCACTGCGAATCGTCCAGCAACAATTGCAGCAAGCCGGTGATGCCCATCCACTCGCCATTTTCATCGGTGGCGTGTTTGGTTACGACTACGTGGCGAGTTTTGAGCAATTACCCGAGGTGCCGATGGCGGCCAACAGCTGCCCGGACTATCAGTTTTATCTCGCCGAAACCCTGTTGGTGATTGATCATCAGAGCCAAACCACCGAACTCATTGCGGGTTTGCTAAGCGGCCCGAACAGTGCTGAATATTATCAGCAGTTGGCTCATCAAGCCGGTCGTGTAGCGGCCCTGTGTCAGCTTCCTAGCCCAATGAAACCAGCGACCCCAGCTCCGGCTGCCAGCACTGCTGAAGTGCAAGCAGAGCCTAGCCGTGAGGTCTTTATGCAGATAGTGCAACAAATGCAAGAGCGGATCTTGGCGGGAGATATTTTTCAGGTAGTGCCCTCGCGGCAGTTTCGCATTGAATGTCGCGATAGTTTAGCTGCCTATCAGCAGCTTAAAGCGGCTAACCCCTCTCCTTACATGTTCTTCTTACGCACCCCAGAATTTGAATTATTCGGCGCTTCGCCAGAGTCAGCACTTAAATATACCGCTGCTACCAACCAAGTTGAGCTGTATCCAATCGCTGGTACCCGCCCCCGTGGCAAGCATGCTGATGGCAGCATCGCGGCAGATTTAGATAGTCGCCTCGAGCTAGAGTTGCGGCTGGATCAAAAAGAACTCGCCGAGCACATGATGCTGGTTGATTTAGCCCGCAACGACTTAGCTCGTATTGCTAAGCCTGGCACCCGTTATGTCGCTAACCTATTGCAGGTGGATCGTTATTCCCACGTGATGCACTTGGTCTCACGGGTGGTGGCGCAGTTGGCTGATGACCTTGATGCGCTGCATGCCTACCGTGCCTGTATGAATATGGGAACCTTAGTGGGTGCGCCAAAAATCAATGCCGCCACCATTATCCGCCAAGTAGAACAACAGCGCCGCGGCAGCTATGGCGGTGCCGTGGGCTACCTATCCGGCAATGGCGATATGGATACTTGTATTGTTATTCGTTCTGCCTTTGTTAGCCAAGGTTATGCCGTGGTACAAGCTGGGGCCGGTGTGGTTCATGATTCACAGCCCCTCGCCGAAGTGAATGAAACCGAAGGTAAAGCCCGAGCTGTATTAGAAGCCATTCAACAGGCCAACCAACAAGGTTTTGGCAGCGGAGGTTCTTTATGAGTGCGAACATGAACATTGATGCCGCTAACTCGGCCCCAGATAGAATCGTGTTATTAGATAACTTTGATTCTTTTACCTACAACTTGGTGGATGAACTGCGGCAATTAGGTTATCCGCTAATGATTTATCGTAATAATGTGCCCCTAGAGCAGTTCCTTGCAGCCTTAGCTGATTATCCCGGGCGCCAGTTGCTGTGTTTGTCGCCGGGCCCGGGCCATCCAGCCCAAGCAGGCCATCTGCTAGAGGTGATTGAAGCCTGTCGTGGGCAGTATCCGATGCTGGGTATTTGCCTTGGCTTTCAAGCCCTAATTCACGCAGCTGGCGGTGAGATTGACCGCTGCGGTGAAACGGTACATGGCAAAAAGGCACTGATTGATTGCCAATCTCATCCTATTTTTGATGGCTTAGAAAGTCCTTTAGGAGTGGCTAGATATCACTCCTTGTGTGGCTTTAAGTTACCGCAAAGTATTGCGGTGCTTGCCACCACTGGAGCTATTCCGATGGCAGCCTACTTTAAGGATTACTATGCCTTGGGTTTTCAATTTCATCCAGAATCTATTTTAACTAGTCACGGAACTCGTTTACTGGCGCAGAGTGTGGCGTATTTATTTGCTCAATACGGGAGTCTACCATGCAAGCAATAACCGACTTATTGGCCGGTAAAGCCTTATCCGTTGATGCTGCCGAGCGGCTGTTCGACCACTTAGTAAAAGGTGAGCTGAACGATATTCAAATCACCGCAGCCTTAGTGGCGATGAAAATGCGCGGTGAGCAACCCAGCGAAATGGCAGGTGCTGCGCAAGCGCTACGGCGTGCTGCCAAACCTTTTCAACGCCCCCAGCGAGTGGTAATAGATAGCTGTGGTACCGGCGGCGACGGTAGTAACACCATGAACATTTCTACCACTGCCGCACTGGTAGCCGCAAGCATGGGCCTAACTGTAGCCAAACATGGGAACCGCAGCGTGTCGTCTCGTTCAGGTTCTGCTGATGTGCTAGAAAGTTTAGGCTTATCCGTTACCCAAGACCCTGAAGTGGCAGCGGCGCAGCTGGATCGCTTTAATTTTTGTTTCTTGTTTGCGCCCCACTATCATCCTGGTATTCGCTACGCCATGCCGAGTCGACAAACCTTAAAAACTCGTACCTTGTTTAACCTTCTTGGGCCGCTAGTAAATCCAGCCCAACCCGATGCCCAGTTGCTCGGCGTTTATGATCCTAGTTGGTGTAAACCGATGGCAGAAACCTTGCGTATGTTAGGCTGTAAACGAGCTATGGTGGTGCATGGCTCTGGCTTAGATGAGATAGCAATTCATGCCAACACCCATGTGGTGGAGTTACGTGATGGCGAACTCACTGAGTATCAACTTACCCCTCAACAATTAGGCGTACAAACGGCCCCAATCAGTGCCTTACGCGGTGGCGATGCCGACTTCAACGCCCAGTTGTTGCAACGCGTGTTGCAAGGCCAAGCCAGCCAAGCCCAGCTTGACGCAGTGGCCGTAGCCGTAGCCGGGATGCTGTACCTCAGCGGCGTAACTGACACCATCGCCGCCGGCTGTGCCGCGGCACTCGAACATTTAGCTAGCGGCAAAGCCCTTGCCCATTTACACAAGCTACAGGAGTTTAATCGTGAGTATTCCTAGTGTGCTGCAAGAAATCGTGGCGAGCCGCCGAGCTGAACTAGAGCAATTAAGCCAGCACTATCAAGCCGAGCAACTGCAAGCGCAATTGCAGCCCAGTAGCCGCAGTTTGGCTGCCGCTTTAGCGCAACCGCGAGCCAGTTTTATTTTAGAATGTAAGCGCGCATCGCCTAGCAAAGGTTTAATTCGACCTGATTTTAATCCGGTCAGCTTGGCCCAAACTTACGCTCGTTATGCGGATGCTATATCAGTGTTAACTGAGCCGAACTATTTTCAAGGGAGCTATGCCTATTTGGCCGCGGTCAGCCAAGCTGTTGATAAACCCGTGCTATGTAAAGATTTCATTATTGATCCTTTGCAAGTGTTGCTAGCCCGATATTTTGGTGCTGATGCTATTTTGTTGATGCTGTCGATTTTAGACGATCAACAGTACCAAGCTTTGGCTGAGCTGGCCGCCAAATATCAGCTGGATGTGCTGACCGAGGTAGCTAACGAAGCAGAATTAACACGGGCAATAAACTTAAAAGCGAACATTATTGGTATCAATAACCGTGATTTGCACACCTTAAAGATTGATACCGATACCAGTTTGGAACTGAGCCAGCAGATTCCTGCAGGCGTATTGGTAGTCGCCGAGTCTGGTTATCATACGAATCAACAAGTGCGAGCAGCAGCTGGTGTGGTGGATGGCTTCTTAGTGGGCAGTGCATTGGCGGCACAAGCGAATGTCGACCAAGCCTGCCGTGAATTAGTCTATGGCGAACATAAAATATGTGGTTTGCAGCGCCCCGAAGATAGCCTTTGTGTCCATGCCGCAGGAGCCGCATTTGGTGGCTTGATCTTTGTGAAACATTCGCCGCGTTGTGTTGATTTAGCTCAAGCACAAGCCGTGATCGCAGCAGCTCCATTGCTTGCCTACGTGGGCGTATTTGCCGACCAACCGCTGCACGAGGTGGCTGAGCTTACCCAGCAACTTAACTTGCATGCAGTACAACTGCATGGCCAAGAAGACTTTGATTACATTAGCCAATTACGTAAGGCGCTTCCGCGCAACGTGCAGATCTGGAAGGCGGTTGCGGTAGACGAGCCCTTGTTACTGCCTGATTTAGAAGTAGATACGTTTTTACTGGATAACAGATACGGTGGTAGCGGCGAACCTTTTGATTGGTCGTTATTAGCTCACTTAACACCGGTTCAGCGCCAGCAGTGCATGATTGCCGGGGGGCTGAACGCAACTAATGTTTGCGCTGCCTTAGCCACTGGGCTACCGCGCTGTGATATTAACTCTGGGGTTGAACTCTATAAAGCTCACAAAGACCCTGCCCTTATTAATCAAGTCATGACCCAATTACGGGGTTATGGTCGTATTCAGCAAGGAGTCAATCATGACTAGTCGTACCTCAGCGGAAACTTTGTCGCCTTATTTTGGTGATTTTGGGGGGCAATTTGTCCCGGAGATTTTATTGCCGGCGTTAGATCAGCTAGAGCAAGCCTTTTTAGAAGCACAACAAGATCCGGCTTTTCAAGCGGAATTTAGTGACCTCCTCAAGAACTACTTGGGGCGTCCTACGCCTTTATCTTTGTGCCGCAATCTGCCGCTAACATCGCCTAATGGCTGCAAAATCTATTTAAAACGAGAAGACCTATTGCATGGCGGCGCCCATAAAACCAACCAAGTACTTGGCCAAGCTCTGCTCGCCAAGCGCATGGGCAAAACTCGTATTATTGCCGAAACCGGCGCCGGCCAACATGGTACCGCCACCGCCCTCGCCTGCGCTCTGTTAGGACTAGAATGCATTATTTACATGGGTGCCAAAGACGTAGCTCGGCAGCAGCCGAATGTGTTCAGAATGGAACTGATGGGCGCCAAAGTGGTGGCTGTAGATAGCGGTAGTGGCACCCTCAAAGATGCGGTAAACGAAGCTATGCGTGACTGGACGGCTAGTTACCAAACCACCCACTATTTGTTGGGAACCGCCGCTGGCCCGCACCCATTCCCAACCATTGTGCGTGAATTTCACCGCATGATTGGCGCCGAAGCCAAAGCGCAGATGATTGCCCAAGCCGGTCGCCTACCTGATGAAGTTATCGCCTGTGTGGGCGGTGGCTCTAACGCTATCGGTATGTTCGCTGAGTTTATTGATGAACCGGGCGTGGCCCTAGTAGGAGTCGAACCAGCTGGTAAAGGAATTGATACTCATCATCATGGTGCGACTTTAGCTGCCGGAGCGCCGGGCATCTTACACGGCTGTCGTAGCTTTATTATGCAAACCGACGAAGGCCAAATCGAAGAAAGCTACTCGGTCTCGGCTGGGCTTGATTATCCTGGCGTAGGCCCACAACATGCTTATCTGAAAAGTATTGGCCGGGCGCGGTATGAATCGGTAACCGACGATGAAGCGCTGCAAGCCTTTAAGTTGCTAGCAGAAAAAGAAGGAATTATTCCTGCACTAGAGTCAGCCCATGCGCTTGCTTATGCGCTGAAACGCGCTGCTGAACCCGATGCTCCAGAACTGTTGCTGGTTAACCTTTCAGGCCGCGGTGATAAAGACATCGATCACGTTCGTCGCATTTTTGCAGCTACCGTTCAAGGAGAATAATCATGAGTCGCTATCAAGCCATGTTTGCTGATTTAGCTGAGCGCCAGCAAGGTGCTTTTGTGCCCTTTGTGACCCTCGGCGATCCTAACCTTGAGCAATCTTTTGCACTGATCCAGGCCCTCGTTGAAGGGGGTGCCGATGCCCTTGAGTTAGGGCTCCCTTTCTCCGACCCAGTCGCTGATGGCCCCACTATTCAGCGTGCTAATATCCGTGCCCTGCAAAGCAACGTTAGCGTGCAACAGTGTTTTGCGCTCTTGGCAAAAATACGGGCGCTGTACCCGAACCTACCAATAGGCTTGTTGGTGTACGCCAACCTCGTAGAAAGCAACGGTGCTGCCAGCTTTTATCAGCGCTGTGCTGACGCAGGCGTAGATTCGGTGTTGATTGCTGATGTGCCAAGCCGTGAAGGCGAGCGGTTTGCTGCGGTAGCTAAACACTATGGCATTGCGCCTATTTTTATTGCTCCGCCAGATGGCACCACTGCCCAGCTACAACGCATTGCTGCGCTTAGCGAAGGCTACGTGTATTTACTCAGCAGAGCCGGTGTTACTGGGGCTGAAACCTCCATGCAAACCCCTACCACGGCAGTCATCGAGGCGCTGCAGCAAGCCCACAGTGCGCCGCCGTTACTAGGCTTTGGAATTGCTAAACCCGAGCATGTGCAAGCGGCGTTAGCGGCAGGTGCTGCCGGTGCCATTAGCGGCTCAGCCGTGGTGCAAATCATCGAACAAAACCTGGCCGAGCCTGAGCTGATGCTCACCCAGTTACGCGACTTTAGTCGTCAGATGAAGGCGGCAACAAACAAGCCTTAAGGGCTGGCTCGACCGTCGCATACCGAAACTGATAACCGGCCTGTTGCAGGCGCTCAGGCCGCACGAACTGGCCGGTTAATAACATCCCCGACAGCTCACCTAAGGCGAGTTTCAGTACCCAGCCCGGCACCCGCATAAAATGTGATTTACGCAAGGTTTTGGCTATCGCAGCACTAAACTCTTGTTGGCTTACTGGAGTTGGCGCAGTGGCGTTATAGATACCACGACACTCGGCAGTTTCCAGCAGATGCAAAATAATGCCCACCATGTCATCAAGATGAATCCAAGAAAAGCCTTGTTGGCCGTGGCCAAGCGGTCCGCCCAAGCCTAACAAATAAGGCGGTAACATTTTCCGTAAAGCTCCACCAGCGGGAGCCAGCACGACGCCAGTGCGCAACACACAGACGCGCGTTTTATCTGAGTCCGCCGCTAACGCCAGTTGCTCCCACTCGGCACAAAGATGATGCGCAAAATCATCTGCTTGCACCTTAGTTGCTTCGGTGACGGGGGTACGCCCCTGCGCACCATAATAGCCAATGGCCGAGCCGCTGATAAATACTTGCGGCGGATTAGCTGCGGCTAACATCCGCTCCGATAATTGCCGCGTAACGGCCCAACGGCTTTGCTCTAGGCGTAGTTTCTGTTTGGCGGTCCAGCGCTTATCGGCAATGCCTTCGCCTTGTAAGTTAATGACTGCATAGAAATCGCTGATGTCGCTCACTTCAGCCAAGCTTTTTAAGGCCTGTACCTGCTTACCAAAGCGCTCGATGGCACGCGGCGGCTGCCGCGTTAACAGGGTGACATGATACTTTTCTGTAAGCTGCGGAATCAGCGCAGAACCAATTAAGCCGGTACCGCCAGTTATTAGAATTTTCATCATCGTGTTACTCACCCTAGGTTATCTTACTGTTATTGCTCTGGTATCCCAACGCATAACCAAACTGCAACTGGTCTCAAGTGTAGCGACAGAATCTGGTGCTTGCCAAACTTTTCTGGCACACTTCAGCTAATTGTCTCGTTGGAAATCGACCATGTTGTTAGTACTTGAATACCTGCCCATTGTTATCTTTTTCATCGCTTACTTATTGGGCGACATTTTTCTTGCAACTGCCGCTCTCATGGTAGCCACCCTACTCCAAGTGGTGATCATGAAATTGCTACGCGAACCGGTAACCACCCGTCACTGGATTGTGATGTGGGCGGTGTTATTGTTTGGCGGTGTTACTTTATTTTTAAACGATGACTGGTTTGTAAAGATCAAAGTCACCGTGATTTATATTGCTATTGCCCTGTTTTTACTGATTGGTACTTGGTGGAATAAGCGCAGTCCGTTACAAGCCATGCTCGGTAGCGAAATTCAATTGCCGCATTTTGCTTGGATACGATTAACCTATGCTTGGGTTGTCTTTAGTTTAAGCTTAGCTGTAATTAATCTTTATATTATTGAAACCATGAGCTTAGACGCATGGGTTAACTTTAAAGTGT
>JTFO01029111.1_pt1 | contig 11124 bp, 18 predicted proteins | sample 235411 | NCBI WGS metagenome assembly JTFO01 (sample SAMN03067590, study PRJNA260953) | activated sludge metagenome | biome: Sludge; feature: Wastewater; isolation source: CETP activated sludge from laboratory augmented bioreactor treating... | place: India:Gujarat | collected 2013-04
TACGGCCACCATACCTCTAAAACCTTCCCCTCTTGCTTCGAAAAAAGCAGACTGTGCGAGACAGAAAATTTCTCTATTATGATCTCTTAAATTGTACAAGACAGATTCGTCAAGCTCTATATTTCTAGCCTGATTTAATGTTAATCCGGTGTATTCTGAATACTCAATAGCTGAAAATACTTTAAACGGGATTAACATCAAAAGCAGCAATATTGCTATTCTAGCCTTCATTGTTATGTCCTTAAAAATAAAAAGGGCTACGAAAGTGTAGCCCCTTGAGTATTTACTATAGACTGTTGTTTACGAAAGGTCAATAATCAATTAACAGTTCCAAAGTCAATGTAATCAATTACTTCATTAAACAGATTTCGAAGAACTTCAACATCGGTATCAATTGTATTATATTCCAAATTAAAACTATGATTTGGAAGCATTGAACTAAGTTCAATTTCTCTTTCTAGTTCCTCCAGTTCTTCGATATCGTCAACATAAAATGGTTCTTCCATATAGTGTTCATTTTCAACACCATCATTGGTAGTTTTCATTACCGTAGTATCGAATAGTTCAATATCATCGATTGTCATATTTTTCTTCTCCCATTAATATTTCTGCCAAAAATTCATTCTCCAGTTCTCTGGGAAGTAAATTATTGATTATGTGATTCATTAACCCTGATGATTTTCTAGAAAGAAACCAAAAATCATCAATAGATATTTTAATAAATTGCGAATCCCCGTTTTTCACAAAGTCGTGCCATTTTTTAACATCTTCTATTGTTTCGAATAATAAAAAAGAACTTGTTGAATTATAAACATGAAAAACCATATCATTATACTTCTCAAAATGAGAATACATATGTTTTAATGAATAGAACATATTGTAAAATGTACAGATAACATCTATTTTGATTGATCTGCTAATTAAATTATCAAGACCAGTATCCAGCGGAGCATCAACATCATAAGTATTCAGATGAGCGGGTGTGATTTTGTAATTTGTATCTACATTGTTAATACTGATAGATGCTCTATCCATATTATTCACGGATATATTAAATGATCCACCAACCGAATAGAATCGATATAAGTCGGGTACGCAAATTTGCTTAAGCATAGTGTACAGACACATTAGAAAATACAAATCTTTCATTCAACAAATATCCAACCAATTCGTATGAAGTAATTTTGCCATTAGTCATCGTACTAATTGTGAATATATCTGGTAGATTAACCTTTCCAATTAAATTATTAGATGAATCAAAAACTAAGAATAAATCATTACGCTTGATTTCGGTTTTTGTTTTAGAAATATTAAAATTTTCATCAATATAAAGAAGTGGTAATTTCTTGACTTCGTTTGATGAATACGACCTAAAAAATTTATAACCATTGACTTCAAACATGTAATAGTTAATAGTAGATGTTTGAGTTAATTTTAATTTCTTGGCGTTAAAAGCAGACGGGTACATTGAATCCACATATCCATTTCCTAAATAACTTGTCAATGTATATTTAATATTACCCGACAAAGAAGTCTCAATTTTTGATGGCTCTCTCACGGTTGTGTTTTCGCTCATTGTATGAGGATAGCAATAAGAAGAATAGGCATTCATCAAATAATGTTTATATGAATTTTCAATAAAAAAATCACCAGATTTGTTAATACTCAATCTACCGGATTTTCCCAAATTAATAAGATCATTTCCCCTAGCATTTTTTCGGAAGATAGCATATAATGGAAGATTTTTGATTAATACCTTATTAACCACTTCTTCTTTAAAATCCGGATGGGTTGGGCTGTAATATGAACCAAAGCGACGATATTCTAATTTATTGAGAATAGTTCCATTGTAAATTGTGCAGGTGCGCAATAGACGATCCATAGTAGAAGAACCAACTTTTACAATAAAACCACGAGGGTCGATCATTTCTCCGTTGTTCTTTCCTAATTTAAAACCCGCCAAAGGAATATTTTCAAACTCGATATACTTTTCATTTGCGTGTGCTTTCTTACTGCGAACCGTACATGCGCCAGTATATCCTTTGGTTACATATAACTTTTCCATAATATATCCTAAATTAATCTAAATTTCTTTCCATTGTATTCGATATATGTTTTTTCAATAAATGATTTGTTTTGAATATAAGAACAATCTTTATATGCACGCGAACCATTCCGGTATGACAAATATCGATCTTTATTTCTATCCCACGGTGTTATATAAAATGAAGTACGTGGAATAAGTCTAATATCCAAATCAGATGAATATAAAACGTTTTCCATCTTTTCTAATTCTTCATTCCATTCTTTTTTTGAATTGATTTTTATCTTAGTTGATGTTATTTTGGATTCAACTGGAAAAAATAACAAATCTACTTTTACTTTATCATCTTCCAATGAATTCTCTTTCTCAAAAAGAGATACTACATCTTTATATTCATCAGTGTGATCGATAACTGCATAGTCAATGACGCTATTGGTAACCGAGTGAATAAAAGTTTTACCTGTTTCTTCTTCTTTTTGTAGAAAACAATGCCGAATAACATGTTTGAAAGTTCTATTGGCATATAGACAATAGTTACTTTGATAGTCAACCACTCTGGCTTTGCCCAAGTAAACAGAACCATCATGCATTATATCACCAATTTCCAATTCATTGATTTTCTTCTGTACAACTTTTTCAACTATTTCGTTGTAAATGTCCAAACGAATACTGCGGTTGTTTTCTAAGAAGTAATACATTTTGTTTAAAATAATACCATTCTTGATTGTGCAATTGTTAACAATCAATGTGATATTACTGGGTGATAAATCTACAGTAAAACCACGAGGGTCGGTAATTCTAAAACCGTCGAATCGAAAACCAGCTAGGGGAATATTCTCTACTTCAATTCTATCGGTGTCTTTGATGTGAGTTAATCCCCCAACTTGATTTCTCCATGTTGGTTTAATATAAAACTTATCAATTGGTTTCATAGAAGTTCACCATAAACATTGGTCATATCAATTGCTTTTGTAAGATCATTGTTGTGCTTTTCATTAATGACGGCGATACTTTTTTCGATTTCTTCACCCATTTCCGCGTAAATATCGGAGGCTTTCTTTACAGACTCGATATATCCTTCGTTACTGAGTGCGGATTCCAAATCATCCATATTATCAAATACTTTAAATTCCATTTTTATTTTCTCTTTTTGAATATATTTGTAAAACCTTTGATTTTGGTTCCACGATTGGTTACTACTTCTGATACTTCCATTTCGATTGATTTGATTTTGTCAAATTCACTTTTATGAATAACTGCTATTTTGTCATGTCTATGAACTAAACAATATTCATAAGGATCATATTTTTCATGAACTTGTTCATTGTTATCGATAATCGAATCTCTTACTAATGAATTGAAGAAATAATTCTTCAATTCGCTTTTTGTTCCTTCGATAGTGATGGTAAAATCATCAACAGTTCTGGAAAACGTATTGTTTTTATGCATTGGGGTAAAATTTATACCGTAACCATCAAAGTATAAAATTCCAGAATATTGTCTTGATGATTTAATAAACAATGGGTAAATGATATCCACTTTTTTATTATTGATTTTCCCGACCATAATATTAAAATCAATATTGGAATTATTGAAATTAGTAAAATCAGATTTGATAAATGTTTTTAGAAAATCACAATGATCTTTCAATGTTTTGCTTTTATACACATCAGTTTTGATATTGCTTTCTTCTATAACATCACCAATAAGATTTTTGTCTATTTCATTTAGTTCTCTATTTCTAACTTTAGTGACTGGGAATTCTTTTATTCTATCCAGCAAGACAGAAGTATGAAATGAACTTTTATTATAAGCAATTCCATCATGGCGAGCCACGCCATCATTTTGATTCAATGTATAATAAAATGGAATTCTATTATATAGACGGCCTGAATACGAATTTACAGATAAGACAGTAAAAACATCATTTGTATTTTCTCGTTTGAATACATCGCCAATTTTTGTATCAGTGAAATCTTTTAAAGACCTCACATCTTGAGTTGGGAATTTTTTACTATTGTCGGAAGTCAATATTGGTTTTCCATATAATTCAACAAAAATCATATTGGAAAGAATGACGCCATTAACCACAACTGCGTCGTCAATGTCAACATAAAACATATCAAGATAGATGTTACCAATCACGTTATATAATTGATTATAATTATGAATAATCCATCCGGTTTTAAAACTATCTGATTTAATCCCAATATTAACAGTAAATTTTGGTTTTCCTCTGTTGATAGATACTTTATTTGTTGGAATAATATAAGTCATTGTGATAATTCCATTGTTACTTTTAATTTTTTGGCTATCACTTCTAATTCTTTCAATTTAATAATAACTACTTCATCCATCATTGAATGGTTTTTCAACAAATCACCAATCTCTGACAATTTGGTAAAAATTTCTTCGTTCAAATGGCTTTGGGATTTTACCCATTTCAAAATATCTTTATCAATAATCATAATATAATGGGGAATTTTTATTCCCCACCCATAAATTTAATACATCTTAATCCATATCAAACAATGATGCTAGATGAATAAAAATATTAATAATATTCAATAACATATCAAATGCTGCCATTGTTCCAAGATTAATTGCTTCCAATTCAGAATACGCACTTTCCAACTGAATGTCAAGCGATTGAGAATCATGAACGATAAAAAACATGAATACTATCACAATAGCGGCACTAAGTAGGATTGATAGCAGACTAGAACCAATGAACAAATTACCAATAAACATGATAATGATAACTACTAGAGCAATAACGCCGAATAATGCAAATTTATTGTCAGAAAGATCAATAGTAGATCGACTAACTCGCGACAATACAAAAGTCAATACTGCTGTACACGCAGCCGCCAAAATCATAGATTTAATAGCAACAACGCTGGCAACTATTCCAACTGGGATACTCATTAGAGCACCCAATAGCCAAACATATTTTTTAATTTCACCCGTATCAATTGTTTTGATATCAATCTTTCTCATTTTTCGAGAAAATGACACTACTAGAAAAATACCCAGAACAATATATACAACCAATGCAATACCCGATGCGGCTAATAGCGAATGGATACCTAATAGATATTGAACCAATGTCAGTGCAATAGTTACCATTAGACCTTGAAAAATCGTATTAAACATTGCACTTTTACCAATTTGTTTAAACATTTACTACTCCTTTAATTGTTTACCACGACTAACTATAGCACGTTTCGAATCGGCACACAACTTTTTCGCGTACTCAATGGATTCAGTCTTGATCTTTTTATTTTTACCAATAAAAAATATCAACGCTATCAATGAAATAACAACAACAACTTGAGCAATTGCAGCCAAGTAATTACCACTTGAAATATTGAAAAACATTAAACACAAATTCAATAACATAGACATTACCAACGGGATTGGTACTGGTAAATCTTTTAATTTATAAAACATTATTTCAAAATCCTTTTAATCGTGGAAGTGTCAACTTGTTTACCCACAGTGTTACTTTCTTTCTTTTGTTTTTTATTGGGAAAAATAAAAACAAAAATGTTGAATGGTGAAGCACATAGTAAAACAAAAATACCAAGATATCTACTGATTTTATTTGGCATTTTAGCTAAATGAATAACTTGATATAGTTTAGCTATATTAGCGGCACTATCGGTTGATACATCACCAAACATTTCAATATATTGTTTTTTATTATATTTCTTCATTTCGTATACATAATTATATACATTTAATGTTCTGCTGATCTGATCGGAAGCGGGTTGCATCAACAAATCCTGACGGGTTGAATTAATTTCGTATGCGTGAGCATCTATGAAATAACGCATGAAGTTAATATTAAGAAAATATACAGCAAATGGAGTTAAAACAATAGGAAGGAAAATATAAATCAGCATTGTAATAACAGTGATTATATTTGTTGTTTTAGTTTCTATTAAAAAATAATCCGTGCATGTGGCTATAGTAATACCAAGTAACACAACGTACAAAAATATTCCAATAATACCAATTGAAATGCTACAGTTTTCATTTGGCATGTTATCTGGTTCAGTCTTTCGAATACTAAACTCGTATTTTAAAATTGTTTTGTTCTTCCATTTTGTGAATAGATCAACCAATGTATAACGATCTATTAATAGCCACGTTAAAACAAACATAAACAAATATATAGCTAAAGCAATCATAACAATTCCTTAATAATAAAAACATTATTGTAGACGCAAAAAAGGGAACCGTCAAGGTTCCCTTTTGTTTTATGTTACTTTTCGATTTAAAGTATAAACTTCCCCATTATGTTCTGCAATGATTTCGTCAACCGGCTTAATATCATCACCGCGAGGAACAAACCGAAGACGTACTGTATTTTCGCGAATATAATGCTCGGCTACGTTATTACTATTTGCTTCATCAAAATATTCATTTAGGCGATTAATACAGCCAATTACCTTATCAGTTTTGATGATATATAGTACGTCAGTGTTTTCGCCAGTTGCATCATAAGTTTCAAATAGTTCTTTTTTGGACATGCTCTTGCTTCCTTGTTATTATTCGTCTATAGTAGCACCACTAGTAACACTTGTCAAAAAGGAAATTCATGACAATCGCTCAACAAATTTCAACTATCAAAAATCGAGTGAGTAAATTGAAATACCACTCTCTTATCGGATTACCAAATAACATTCGTGATGATTTCAGATCAATCGTGTTCAACACGGTAACAGAAGCGTATAGGAGTAAAAATATTACTTCCAGTTATACAGCAGTTGATCGTATTTCGTATTACTGTCCTAGTAAATCTTCACATTATAGTTATATTACTTTTCCAGAAGAATTTTACTACAAGGATAATAACGAAAAAATAAATGGCTTCGTAATTAAGGTGACACTGAATACCGACAATAATGATTTTTTATTTGAAAAAATCATCGATATCGTCACCAAACATGATAAAATCAAATTTAATAAAATTGATGATACTATCGGTATTTTCTTAATCGACATGAATCAATTTGATTCCAAAACAATCAAAAAGAAAATGACAATCCTTGCATTAACCGATGAATCGTTTACGGAAAACCATACAACTGAATGATTGAATAATAGCTGGAAAGAAATACAGGAAACACCAATACGCCAAATATGAATGGTAATGGGTTCAGTTTAAATCTATTGAAGATAATGAAGGTTGCTAAGTAGGTTACTAATGGCAATACCACTCCGCCAGTCATTGATTCAATATAATAAACCGCCCATCCAGCTATACAGAAAAGAAATATATTTAATATTTTTATATCAAAACATAATAGCTTAACTAATATATTACCAAATCTCCAAGCAACAATCATTGATACTAAATTAACAATTAGAATAGTCAATAGAACAAATCCTATGTTATTTGAAATGTATTCCATTAACATGCTTGTCGTTCCTGTCATTGTGACCATATTATACAATACGCCTTCCGATGCAGTGATTGGTATACCAAAAGCAAGCAATGGTAACAGCATTGCTAGAATACCAGAACAATGAGCCGCATCTGACTGTATCAATGATTTCAAAATACCTTCTTTATCATCTTCTTTATACTTACTTCTTTCCATTTTATAACATAGAATAGAAGAAAGAATGTAAGAAAGACCGGGTATCATACCAATGAAAAATCCAACAAATGAACCTCGCAATGCAGGTTTTATTTTACCATTCATTGATTTGAATCCATCATATAATCCCAATGGCTTCTCCACTATGAATTCATTCTTACTAAATGTACTTTTCATTGAATGACCTAGTACGGCACCCATTGTTAATGCCACCCATGATAATCCATTATCGAGAAATGATAATCCAAAGTTTAGTGTTTCGAATGAATGTTCATTGAATCCTATATACATCAATGCAAATGAAGAAATAATTAGTAGGAATGATTTTAGTTTATTTTCTCCGATGAATATTACTAGAAAGAAAGCCAGAATCAAAATACTTGATTGTGTTATGACTCCATAGGATTTCATTAATAAAACAGAGAATGGTAATATTAACCCAAGCAATAAAATTCCAACTGTGTTTCCGATCAGTGATGCAATTGCATTTTGTGCAACTGCTTCTCCTGTTATATTGTATCTAATTAAATTCTTACTTTCCATAGAAGTTGGAAAAGCTGATTCGGCACCCGGTATTCCGGTGTATATCGCCGTAACAGTTGCAATATATTGGCTACTGATTATCATTGCGATAAAACACATCAACAATTCAGGAATGGTAAATTTTATCAATATAAAATAAGTAGTTAGCATGATACTAGCAGCACCAATACCTGGTAATGCACCTGATACTAGTCCAAGAATAATGCCAAATACAATAGCAAAAAACATTTAAAACTCCAAATAAAAGGGACTCTATAATAGAGTCCCTTTTGTTTATACTGCCATATTACCAGTTAAAGGTTCGTGATGAACATAATCAACCAATTCAAAATCATCCATTGTGAAGTCTTCCAACTTATCAACTTTACGTTTGATTTTTAATTGAGTTAGCTTCATTGGTTCTCGCGTAATTTGTTCTTGAACTTGTTCTACATGGTCATTATAAATGTGAACATCGCCACCAGTCCACACAAATTCATCTACTTCAAAACCACAAACCATTGCAACCATGTGAGTCAGAAGGGCATAACTCGCAATATTAAATGGCAATCCTAAAAACGTGTCAACCGACATTATGTTCGATAGAAGTCGTTAATTTCTACCCGTTCTCATGAATATTATTCAATGAACTGCTGCATATCACTATGCAAGATCAGACTATCTCACTATCCCATTGGGATATGTTACGTTTCGAGCCACTTGGCCCTACTACCAATCACGGTATAGTCGTTAGAGGTTTTCATGATATTTCTATCAATCTTTCCTACGGGATTATCTGTTATTACAGAACTTCCCCGTTTAGTAACATTTTTCGATATGGATTACTCCATAAAGGCGCTCGTATGTTAACGCTGATATAGATGACACGATAAGTATTTCTTATTACCTTCTTCCCTTACATAGAATTGAAACATTGCATGACATGGAGGAAGAGCCATATCTTCAAATTCGGCAGGATTCCAACCATTCACAATATGTCTACGAGAAAACGGATCGATCTTCAAACCCTTGATTAATTCATCGACTTGATCCAAACGAATGTATTTCTGTACATCTTCGGAACGAGTTAGTTTCCATCCTTCAATTTCTTCACCTGATTCCAAATGTTTTAAAATTGTTTCTTCTGTCAAGAATGGAAGAGAAATCATCAAGTCTTTCGGATCAAGACCTTCTACTAAGAATTTGCCTTTTGTTGCTTGAATTCCTTCACCAAAAGAAAGCATTTCGATGTTTCGCATATCAAGCCACCGAGTAGTGTAACGAGAAAAGATAATGCTTTTATGAAATAGATTAGTAAGTCCGTATTCATCCCAAAAGTTTTCTTTGAACTTCCAACCTTCTAGTTTCTTTACATCTTCTTTGAAGCATTCAAAATTTAACCAACGTTTGGCAACAACCACTTCATCATTACTTTCTGCTTCAATCATTTCTTTCCAAAGTTCAAGCAACTTAATGTCAATTCCTTTATATGGAAGAACATCAGAATACCATCCTTTGAAGTGATTTGGTTCCGGCGCTGCGCCAAATGGTTCTTCCGAATCAATAAGATCACGAATACCGGAATAATTAATATTTTTCAAATATTGTTTGGTGAATCGCCATTGTTGTCCATAGATACGACCCAAATCACCTTCAAATTTAGCTTTATCCTTCCAGTATGGAGCGGAACCATTATCATCCCAAATAGTGAATCCTTCTCGTTTTCCTCTTAGAATTTCAGAAAGTCGTTTACTATCGGAACTTCCTTCAAGGAACCAAAGTAATTCAGAAAATACGCTCTTTACTGCTAGTTTTTTTGTAGTGACCGCCGGAAAGCCTTTTTTCAAATCAAATCGCATTTGTCTACCAAAAACTGATTGTGTACCAGTTCCTGTTCGATCACCTCGATGATTTCCATTATCAAAAACATCTTCATATAAATTAATTAAATTTTTCATGCCTTACCCACTTTTGTGTTTTAATTGGAATTTCGATATTATTATATTCTTGTTCTTCAACCATTTCGAATTTTTCTAAAATATTAAAGTTATTCATATATGTATCGGCTGGATATTTACCAGAGATTTCTGTTAAGTAAATTACATCAACAACATCCTTATATACATTATATAAAAACTTCCCACCAATAATAACAATCTCTTTGTTATATAATTTCTGTAGATATTCTATAACTTCGGTGGGTGACTTGTTCAACACATGATCAGGCCCATCAATTGCTTTGGAAGACAGAACAACATTAATTCTATTCTTTAATGGCGCACCCGGTAATGAAAACCAAGTATTGCTACCCATTACAACAATTTTATTTTTTGTTGTGTTCATGAAATGAACCATATCTTCTTTGATATGAGGCCAAGGTAATTTATTTCTATAACCAATACCGCCATTTTCATCACATGCATAAATCATACTAATCATATAGTATCCTTAAATAAAAAAATCCCCATAGATATTATTCTACAGGGATTTGAGAGAAATGCAATAATTATGTCAGTAGGTAGCTTGCTCGTTTTTTCATTTCTTTAATGAACTCGCCATAATTGATAAACATTTTAATACTAACATAGTCATATTCCAATGTTGTTTTTTCTACAATAAGAGAATGCATTTCTTTAGCGGTTAGTTGAATCTCACTCCCGTTTTCCAAAATAACAATTACGTGATACATCTTCGCAATCATATCAATACCAAAATTAAATGTTTTCTCTGGCTGATTGAGAAATTCGTATTTCTCGAATACGTCCCTCATGCTATCGGATAAATCAAAATCTGACATAATAATCCTTATTTTAAATTGCCTTTCTTAAGTAAAATATCACTATGTTCCAAAGCAGCCAAAATAACAGCGGCAGCTTTTATCAAAGAATTTTCAAAATCTTCTTTTGATACTTGACTTCGTGAGTATTCTTCATTACCGCGACGTTG
>JTFO01002373.1_pt1 | contig 11111 bp, 8 predicted proteins | sample 235411 | NCBI WGS metagenome assembly JTFO01 (sample SAMN03067590, study PRJNA260953) | activated sludge metagenome | biome: Sludge; feature: Wastewater; isolation source: CETP activated sludge from laboratory augmented bioreactor treating... | place: India:Gujarat | collected 2013-04
TGGCCATATCCAGCGCAAGATTTAGCTCCAGGACCTGCACACGTGGTTCACCCAGTACACCCAATTGACGAGCATGGGTATAGCGATCAATCAAGGCCAGCACCTGTTCCAGCGACATGCCGCGCACCCTGGCAATACGCGCAGCCTGCAAACGGGCATTAGCCACCGAGATATGCGGATCCAGACCCGATGCCGACGCTGTCACGGCATCGACAGGTACGGGGGCATCCTCTGCCAAACCATTCATCAGACGATAAGCCTTGCTTCGCTCTGCCACGGCATTGAGCAAATTCTTGCTTAATGCCCCTTGATTGCTGCCCCCGCTAGCGGCGGCGTTATAGGGCTGCGAGATACTATTGGATGGATCTGAAGGGTCCACACCCAGGGTCACACTGGGGCGGCCATGAAAATACTCTGGCTGACTGAAATATTGGCCAATCTGGCGTGAACCCACGACTTGGCCATCACGCTCAATCAAGCTGCCATTTGCCTGCTCCGGGAACAAAACCGTCCCGATGACGGTCGTTGCCAAGGGATAGGCAATCCCGGTCAGAAGCATAAAGAACACAGCCGACAGCAACACGGGACGCAGCAGGCTTTTCACCGTCGGTGCCACTGGGGTTGAAACCATAAATTGATGGGTAGACATGACAGTCAATCCTCAAAAAGTAATGCCATCGAGCATCAACAGGTGCTCCACAATCGGGCCCAGCGCCAGAGCAGGCAGAAAAGTCAGACCGCCCACCACCAGGACCACGAAAATCAACAGGCCAGTAAACAAAGGGGTGGCCGTCGACAAGGTTCCTGGACCAGCAGGAACGGCTTTTTTGGCCGCCAGCACACCGGCCAGAGCCAGCAACGGCAATAAAGTCAGATAACGCCCGACCAGCATGGCCAGCCCGATCGTGGTGTTGAAGAAAGGCGTGTTCGCGTTGAAACCGGCAAAGGCCGAACCGTTATTGGCCGTACCCGAGGTGTAGGCGTACAGAACTTCGCTGAAACCATGCGGCCCCATGTTCGAGAGGCTGTCCATGGTGGACGGCAATACGCTGGCCAAGGCCGTAAACCCCAGAATGCTGAAGGCGTGCGCCAGCATGGCCAGCATCACGTACTTCATCTCCCGGGCCTCGATCTTCTTGCCCAAAAACTCCGGGCTGCGTCCTATCATCATGCCCACCAGAAACACGGTCAGAATGGCGTAGCTGACCAGGCTGATAAAGCCCACCCCGATCCCGCCAAACACATTGTTCAGCATCATTTGAGCAATCGGCACCAAGCCACCCAAAGGGGTCAGCGACGCATGCATGGCATCGACCGAGCCAGTGGTAGCTGCGGTGGTCACCGTCGCAAACAGGCTGCTTTGCGCCACACCGAAACGCAGTTCTTTACCCTCCAGATTGCCCCCGCCCAGCGTACTGCTTTGGGTCTGATCGACTCCAAAAGGCGTCAACAAAGGATTGCCTGCTTGCTCGGCGCTGTAGATCAGAGACAAAAAGCCGATGAACATCACCAGAAAGGCTGCAAAAAAGGCCCAGCCCTGCCGGCGACGAGCCAGCATGGAGCCAAAGGCATAGGTCAGGGCCGAGGGCACCAGCAACATGCTAAGCATATGCACGGTATTGGTCAGCGGCGTGGGGTTCTCAAAAGGATGCGCCGCGTTCATGCCAAAGAAGCCGCCCCCATTGGTTCCCACATGCTTGATGCTTTCAAGACTGGCCACGGGTCCCAAAACAATCTGCTGCTTGAGTCCTTCCAGCGTGTTGACCACGACCTCAGAACTCAGTGTTTGCGGCATACCTTGCCAGATATAAAACAAGGCCAGCAAGAAGCTGCACGGCAAGAGCAGGCGATACAAAGAACGGGTAAAGTCCACCCAGTAATTACCAATATCAGCCGAGCTTTTACGACTTAAGCCACGGATGAAACCACCTGCCGCCGCCAGACCCGTGGTGGCACTGATCATCATCAAAAAGGTGATGGCCGCCATTTGGGAAAAATTGGACAGACTGGATTCGCCCGAATACGCCTGCCAATTGGTATTGGTCGTAAAGGACACGGCCGTGTTAAAGGCCAAGTCTGGCGTTTGTGCGGCACGCTGCAGGCTGTCTCCGGGAATCCAGCCCTGCACCCGCAAAAGAACATATCCCAGAAGCAACATGGCGGCGTTGCTCAATAAAAGCGCCAGGCCATATCGCTTCCAGGACATTTTCTCTTCAGGATTCACACCCAGCAGCCGATACGTACCGCGCTCCATCAAACTGTGATTCGGGCTGCTGAAAAAATGGGCAATCCATTTACCCACCACCACTAACAAGACCGTTGAGACGGCCAAAATAACTAGAAACTGCATCAGATCGTCCAGCATGACAGCACCTCTTACAGTTTCTCAAGACCAAGAATAAATCCGGTCGCCATCGCAAAGAACGCGAACAGCACCGCTAGAAATAGAAAATCACTCATATGCACACCTGTTCCAAACAATGAACACTTGTCGGCCTGAAGCTAAAATTTTTCGGCCTTAATCAAGGCATAGAACAAATAAATAAACAGTCCCATAGAAATCCCTCCTGCCAGAACCGTAAAAAAAGACGCACTCATTCCACACTCCCTCTCAATGCTGACTTGCAGCAGACAGAGAAAGTCTAGAATTGGCGGCATAAATTCAGAGCAGTGTTTACTGGCCTGCGTATAAAGACGGCATATGGATTTGGGTGCGGGCAAACCCGGAGCGCTCCAGCAACTGATCTGTCCAGCGCTGGTAAGTCTGTCTGGCAAGAAGATGCAAGGTGCTCACATGCTGACCCAGCCCAAGCAAGATATGGTCAGCATCCTGAGCGGCAGGACCGTATACCTGCGCCAGCTCGTGGCGACCGTGGTCGCACCACTGCCGAATGCTATCGGCAGTCACTTCCAGATGACCTTGAAAAGCCCAATGCGGACCCAAGCCAAAGCCCTTGTTCAGACAATGAGGGCCATACAACGTCCGGCTGGCACCCGAAGGAATCTGAAAAGTGTCGTAATGCCAGTTAAACAGCACAGCACGTCTGGGCAGGCCCATCACACGCTGGGCATAAGGGCTGCTCCAGACCTGGCCCCAGCCTATATTCGGATACGGGCTGCGCTGCACCTTGGCGCCCAGAGAACGGGCCAGAAGCTGCGCCCCAAAGCAATGGCCCAGCACAGGAACATGGCGCTGGACTGCATCCTGCAAAAGCGCCTGTTCACACACTATCCAGGGCAGATCCTCGTTAACACTATGGTCGCTGCCCAAGACGACAATCCCGCTGTAATCACGTGCCAAGACCGGTGCTCTCCCCTCCAGCGGTGACATCAGTAGTTGATAGCAAAGGCCGTTTTTCTCCAGATGATCCAGTAATACACCTGGCCCTTGTGTAGCCTCGTGCTGCAAAACAAGAATGGGTTTCATGACGTGAAAGCCTGACCGCGCAGGCCTGTTGTTCAGGAGAGCCCACTGTAGAATCCGCCGCATCAAGACCAGGATCTGTTTCAGATCCCGCTCGTATAAGTGGCATCAATTTTGGTGAGGAACGATGCTTCCGGCCACGAAACCCGATAAGGTTCTTGGCGCCCGGCAGGAAAAAAACCGATTCGTCATTTGCCTGACATATGCCTTTGCTCAAATGTAATCGTTTTCATTTTGACGGCTGAATGTCATGGCCAATGTTGGAATCCTGGATGTTGCCAAGGCAGCGCAGGTATCGGTTGCCACGGTATCGCGTGCGCTCAACGAGCCAGAGAAAGTGGGTAAAAAAACCCTGCTGCGTGTGCAAGCTGCCATCCAGGCCCTGGGTTATCAACCCAATGCCTCGGCCCGCAGCCTGCGTAGCCAACGCAGCCGTGTGATTGGTGTGGTCTTGCCTACTTTGCTGAACCCCGTCTTTGCCGAGTGCCTGAAAGGGATAGCCGATACCGCCGCCCATGCCGGCTACGCCATCTTGCCCTTCTTTACGGAATACCACGTCGAACGTGAATCCCAGGCCGTAGCTCTGCTGTTGGCCAGCAATGTCGAAGGCATTGTGCTGGTGGTCTCCAATCCGGCCACGTCCCCGGCATTGGAACGCTTGAGCACCACACCCTGCCCCTATGTACTGGCCTACAACCAGCATCCCGAACACCCTTGCGTCAGCGTCAATGGTGAGCAAGCCATGATTGAGCTGATTGGTCACCTTGCCACCCAAGGGCATCGCCGCATTGCCATGGTGAGCGGACATTTGCATGTCTCGGACCGGGCCCAACAACGCAGTTGCGGTTACCTCAAAGGAATGGAAAGCGCGGGCTTGGCCCCCATGCCGCTACTGGAAGTACCTTTTATGGATCACCCTCCTGAGGACCCGACAGCCCCTGCCTCCACAGAAGGCGGCATTCACTTGGCCAGCGTCGCCCGACTGCTGCGTCAGGCTGATCGGCCTACGGCGGTCATTGGCTCCAATGACCTGATTGCCATTCGTTGTCTGCGAACCGCCCAGCAGATCGGTTTACGCGTACCCCAGGACATCAGCATCATCGGCTTTGACGGCATTGGCCTGGGGGCTGAACTGTTCCCTCGCCCGGCCACCATTGCTCAACCCAATGAGGAAATTGGCCGCCAGTGCATTGGCCTGCTGCTGGGTTCTATCGCCCGGCAGCAAGCTGTCCCGGCTCAAGAGTCGATATTGCTGCCCTACACCTTTGATCCGGGTGAGTCCTGCGCCCCCTCTCCGTTCCAACTACAGGCGCCCTGACAATGCTGTGCCTTCCTTTCCGGGAAACTTTCCCGCAACCCCCCTGCTTGCAAGCCATGCCGGCTTTATCTAGACCCACCTACTAACTGGAGTGACCAACCATGAAACACATCCTGAGCACACTAGCCTGCCGCGTCGCATTGCCATTGGCCATGCTGACATTGGGCAATGCGGCCGCCGCACAGACGGCGATTTGCTACAACTGCCCACCCGAATGGGCTGATTGGGCCAGCCAGATCGAGGCCATCAAACAGCACACCGGCATTACCGTGCCTCCTGACAACAAGAACTCCGGTCAGTCGCTGGCCCAACTGGTTGCCGAATCGGCCAACCCGGTGGCCGATGTGACCTATCTGGGTATTACCTTTGCCATTCAGGCCCAGAAAGAAGGCGTGACGCAGGCCTACAAACCCAAGGGCTGGGAGCAGATTCCGGAAGGCTTAAAGGATCCGCAAGGCCACTGGTTTGCCATTCACTCCGGCACCATGGGCATCATGGTCAACAAATCAGCCTTGGGCGATGTACCGGTCCCTGCCTCCTGGAACGACTTGCTCAAACCGGAATACAAAGGTCTGGTCGGTTACCTGGATCCGTCGTCCGCCTTCGTGGGTTATGTGGGCGCCGTGGCCATCAATGAAGCCCTGGGCGGCACGATGGATAACTTTGATCCGGCCATCAACTGGTTCAAGGCCCTGCAGCAAAACAACCCCATTGTCCCTAAGCAAACCGCCTATGCGCGCCTGATTTCCGGCGAGATCCCTATCTTGCTGGACTATGACTTCAGCGCCTATCGCGCTCAATACAAGGATGGAGAAGATGTGGCCTTCGTGATTCCGCAAGAAGGCACGATTGTGGTTCCTTACGTGATGTCGCTGGTCAACAAGGCACCGCACACCGAAGAGGGACGTAAAGTGCTGGATTTTGTGCTTTCCGAGCAAGGTCAATCCATCTGGGCCAATGCCTTCCTGCGTCCGGTTCGCAGCAGCGCCATCAGCGAACAGGCACAGTCGCGCTTTTTGCCTGACAGCGAATACGCCCGTGCCAAGGCAATTGACTATGACCGCATGGCACAAGGCCAGAAACCCTTTGCCGAACGTTACCTGGCCGAGGTCCGCTAAGCGGCCCTCTGAGATGTGGAGTGAGCGTATGCAACGCAAATACCTGTTACCCCTGTGCTCAGCCCCCGCTGTCGCTTTCTTTGCCGCCTTCTGGCTCTTGCCTGCAGCACAGCTCCTGGCACTACCCGCACAAGAAGGCATGCACACCTATTGGGTCGTTCTGACATCAGGACGTTACTTGCAGGCCCTGCTGCAAACGCTGCTCCTGTCTGCCATCGTGACGCTGGCGACCCTGATATTGGGCGCCATGGTAGGAATTGTGATGGCTCGCTATCGCGTCCCTGCCAAGCGTCTGCTGCTCTCCTTGATGACCCTGCCCCTGTCTTTCCCTGGGGTGATTGTCGGTTTTTTCATTATTTTGCTGGGTGGCCGGCAGGGGCTGCTGGCCCAAATTACACAGGGTCTGGGATTGGGACGCGTGACCTTTGCCTATGGCCTGTTAGGTCTGTTTCTGGCCTACCTGTACTTTTCACTGCCCCGCGCCATTGCCACCTACACTGCGGCGGCAGAATCCATCGACCGCAATCTGGAAGAAGCAGCACGCTCTTGCGGTGCCTCGCGTTGGGCCGTCGCCAGAGACGTCTGGATACCGGAACTCGCACCTACCTCCTTGTCCTGTGGCGCCATTGTGTTTGCCACCTCCATGGGCGCCTTCGGCACGGCCTTCACCCTGTCCAGCCGCTACGAAGTACTGCCCATCACCATCTATAACGAATTTACCAATTATGCGAATTTCACCCTGGCCGCCAGCCTATCCATTTCATTGGGGCTGCTGACATGGTTTACCTTGTGGATGGCTCGGCGTCTCGTGCGCGACCCCTCCGTCATCGCGTGAGGGTTCCATGAAGACGATCTCTTCTGGCAGCATGCATCGCCCTGCTCCTTTGCTTTTGGCGGTCACTGGCCTCACTGTTTTGTTTCTGCTGGGTCCCATCCTGATTTCGGTGATGGCGGGCCTGGTCAACAACTATCGACTGGGCCTGAAAAGCGGCCTGACCCTGAAATGGCTGGAACAGGTCTGGGTGAACTATGGCGGTACGGTCTGGCTATCACTGCAACTGGCTTTACTCTGCGTACTGGCTGTCATTGTGCTTGGTGTGCCCTGTGCCTACGCATTGGCTCGCAGCCGCTCGCGCCTGGCCCGAGCCTTTGAGGAACTGCTGACCTTGCCAGTCGCCGTTCCCGGGCTGGCCTCGGCGTTAGCCCTGCTGCTGGCCTACGGCTCCTTGCAAGGTTTTCGGCAAAGCTTCTGGTTCATTTTGGTGGGCCACATTGTGTTCACCCTGCCCTTTATGGTGCGCACCACCAGTGCAGCCCTGCAAAAACGCAGCCTGATTGATCTGGAAGAAGCCGCCCGATCCCTGGGTGCCAGCTTTAGCCAGATCTTTTTCGGCATCTTGCTGCCCGCCATCCTGCCCGCGATTGTGGCGGGCAGCCTGATGGTGTTCACCTTGTCCCTGGGCGAGTTCAACCTGACCTGGATGCTGCATACGCCACTGACCCGCACCCTGCCCGTGGGGCTGGCTGACAGCTACGCGTCGATGCGTATCGAAGTGGGCTCGGCCTATACACTGATTTTCATGCTCGTCATCTTGCCCGTGCTCTGGGGGCTGCAAACACTGGCGCGCTTGCTGGAGAAACACGATGGAAAATAAACACGTCCCGGTACGTATCGAACAATGCGCCAAAACCTATACGGATGGCACGCGGGGTTTGCATCCCAGCACACTGGACATCGACCCCGGTGAAGTCATGGCCTTGCTCGGGCCTTCGGGCTGTGGAAAAACCACCTTGCTGCGATTGATCGCCGGTCTGGAAATGCCAGACGCCGGCAGCCGCATTCTGTTCGATGGGCAAGATGTCACCCATCTGCCTATTGAAAAGCGCGAGGTAGGCATGGTGTTTCAACACTACGCTTTGTTCCCCTCTATGACGGTAGAAGCCAATATCGCTTATGGCCCTAAAATCAAGGGCATGGCACCAACCCTGCGCCAAGAACGAGTCGGCGAGCTGGTCGATCTCATGCGTCTAAATGGCCTGGAAAAACGTCTGCCCTCTGCGCTGTCCGGGGGCCAACGGCAGCGGGTCGCCATTGCGCGAGCCATTGCCAATCAGCCCCGCGTCCTGCTATTGGACGAACCCTTGGCCGCCCTGGATGCCAAGTTGAAAATCTCCTTACGCGATGAACTGGCCGAGCTACTGCGGCGTTTACGCATCACGGCCATTCATGTCACCCACGATCAGCAGGAAGCCTTTGCGATTGCCGATCGGCTGGCCGTCATGCACGAGGGCCGCATTGTTCAAACCGGCGACGGTGAAAGCCTGTACCGCAACCCGGCCCACCCTTTTGTGGCGACCTTTTTGGGGCGTGTGAATGTACTGCAACGTACAGCGCAAAACCTGCTGAACAAGGACATTCAGCTAGCCGATCTATGCCTGCCCTGCCCCGAGACCTTGCTCGGCACCGATCAGTTGCTGGTCCGGCCAGAAGATATTGACGTTTCCATGAACAGACCAATAGGCTGGGCACAGGCACAGGTGCGTCAACGCAGTTTTATGGGAGGAAGGGTGCAACTGACACTAGGCGTCGAAGGCCAGGCAGACATGATTGCCGAAGTTGATCGGGATCACACAGCGATGGTCGGCAGTATCGTGGGCATTCGGATCAATCCCATAAAACTGATGCCAGGCACCGTGACACACTCCCAGAATGTCCCTAATCAACCCTGATCCTGAACACGCCACTTACCTTCCCCACCGAACCGTTGACACAGAAAGCGCCCACCTAGGGGAGCTCGGAAAAAGATGCTGAAAACACTACTGATTCAAATGACAGACCCGCATATCCGGGAAGAAGGCAGGCTGGCCTATGGGCGCCTGAATACCGCACCCTATCTGAAACAGGCCATAGAGCACGCTCTGACCCTGCCCCAAAAGCCAGATGCGATCGTGCTGACGGGCGATCTGACTGATTTTGGCAGACCGCAGGAATATGCCCACTTGCGCCGCTTGCTTGCCCCTCTAGGAACGATTCCTGTGTACCTGCTGCCCGGAAACCATGACGATCGACAGCAATTACGCGCAAGCTTTCCCGAGCATACTTACTTGGGCAAGACCGGCCCCGTTTGCTACGGCGTGGATATGGGTGAGTTAAGACTGTTGGCCCTGGACAGTGCCGTCGCGGGTGCCAGTGCGGGGAGTCTGGATCAGGAGCAACTGGACTGGCTGGCAGCCGAACTGAGCGCACAGCCCAAGCGCCCCACCGTCATTGCCTTGCATCACCCTCCTTTCAACACCCTAATCGGCCATATGGACAAGATTGGCCTACTGAACGGGGCAGAACAACTGGAGGCGATTGTGCGTCAGCATAGCAATGTGGAACGTGTAATCAGCGGACATTTGCATCGCAATATACAGATCCGCTTTGGCGGAACCATTGCCAGCACCGCCCCCTCTGTTGCCCACCAGGTCTGCCTGGATCTGGCTGAGGATGCTGCCTCGGCCTGGACGCTGGAACCACCGGGCTATGCCGTTCATGCACTGAGTAATCACGGCCAGATCGTCACCCATACCGCCACAGTGGGTCAGTTCGATGGCCCATTCGCCTTTCATGAGCCAAGCGGAAAACTGATCGACTGATTCGATGCCCGACGCACACTAAGCGCAGCTTGCGTCTTGCTGGTCTCATCAAACCAAATTGACGATAGGCTCATACCGCTCTGCGTACTCAAGCAAATAGCGACAACTGCAGCCATTAAACAGAACGGCTCAGGAACGCTGGGCCAACTCCATAAAAAACACCCCAATGCCTGTTGAATCGGGCATTGGGGTGTTTTGACACTGCTGCTTCAAATCAGGGGTTCTACTCAGAGCCCCCCGATCTGCCGCCATGTCTTACTTCTTGCTGTCTTTGAGCTGAGGCACAGCCGAACCGGCAGCAGGAGCCAGCAGGCCAACCTGGGTGTAGGTGAACAACTTATCACGTGTGTCCACGATATCCAGATTGCGCATGGTCAGTTGACCAATACGGTCGCGTGGCGAGAACATGCTGTCCACTTTTTCCATGCTCAGGCGCTCGGCCTTGTAGGTCAGGTTAGGCGAAACCGTATCCAGGATGGAGTAGTCATTACCGCGACGCAGTTCCAGAGTCACTTCGCCCGTAACAGCACGAGCCACCCAGCGCTGGGCAGTTTCACGCAGCATAATGGCTTGTGGGTCAAACCAGCGGCCTTGGTACAGCAAGCGGCCCAAACGCAAACCGTTGATGCGGTACTGCTCGATGGTGTCTTCGTTGTGGATGCCGGTCACCAGGCGCTCGTAAGCGATGTGCAGCAAGGCCATGCCGGGAGCTTCGTAAATGCCACGGCTCTTGGCTTCAATAATGCGGTTTTCAATTTGGTCGCTCATGCCCAGACCATGACGGCCGCCGATGCGGTTGGCTTCCAGCATCAGTTCCACCGGGTCGGCGAATTCCACGCCGTTCAAGGCAACAGGCTGGCCTTCCTCGAAGCGCACACGCACCTCTTCAGCGGCCACAGCCACGTCGTCACGCCAGAAAGCCACGCCCATAATGGGTTTGACTATATTGATACCGGCGTTCAGGTATTCCAGATCCTTGGCTTCGTGCGTGGCACCCAGCATATTGGAGTCGGTGGAGTAGGCTTTCTCGGCCGACATCTTGTAGTCGAAGCCGTTTTCCTGCATGTACTCGGACATCTCGGCACGGCCACCCAGCTCATCAATAAACGTCTGGTCCAGCCAAGGCTTGTAAATCTTCAGCTCAGGGTTGGTCAACAAACCGTAGCGGTAGAAACGCTCGATGTCGTTGCCCTTATAGGTGCTGCCGTCGCCCCAGATATGGACGTCGTCTTCTTTCATGGCAGCAACCAGCATGGTGCCGGTCACAGCACGGCCAATAGGCGTGGTGTTGAAGTAGGTGACACCGCCGGTGGTGATATGAAAGGCGTTGCACTGCAAGGCGGCAATCCCTTCAGCCACCAGTTGCTGACGGCAGTCCACCAGACGGGCCAGCGTGGCACCGTATTCCTTGGCCTTGCGGGGAATCGCATCGTAATCGGGTTCGTCAGGCTGACCCAGGTTCGCGGTGTATGCGTAAGGGATCGCGCCCTTATTGCGCATCCACAAAAGTGCAGCGCTGGTGTCCAGGCCACCGGAAAAGGCAATGCCGACCTTCTGGCCGACTGGAAGAGATTCAAGGATGGTTGTCATTATCGCGTCAGTAGTGGTGTGC
>JTFO01004698.1_pt1 | contig 11096 bp, 8 predicted proteins | sample 235411 | NCBI WGS metagenome assembly JTFO01 (sample SAMN03067590, study PRJNA260953) | activated sludge metagenome | biome: Sludge; feature: Wastewater; isolation source: CETP activated sludge from laboratory augmented bioreactor treating... | place: India:Gujarat | collected 2013-04
TCGACCACATGCGGTGCCAGAATGGCGGCGCTGGCGTTGTTGCCGCCAAAGCCCTTGGCGTTGATCAGCACCGAATCCATGCCTTCGGCGCCCACGTTGAGGTGGTCCAGCGGCAGATTCAGGTTGGAGGTATGCACATCCTCGGCAATGGCCGGTGTAGTGGTCAGACCGGGGATAATGCCGTATTTCCAAACGCCCAGCGATGCGAACAACTGGTCGCCGCCGGCGGTGCCCTGAGAGTGGCCAAGGTAGGCCTTGACCGCACTGACCGGCCAAGAGCGAATGCCGAAGGCCTTGGCGGTTTCGTTGATCACATGGGACTCGGTTACACGGTTCTGCGGTGTGCTGGTGCCGTGGGCCTGGACGAAGCTGCGTTGACGCAGGGACTCTTCGCCCAAGAGGTCGGCGATCAGTGAAGCGGCCTTGCCCAGGGTCATGTAGTTGCCGATGCCGGGTGCCGAGATCGATTTCTTGTGGCCGTCGGCATGGACAAAGACATCGGCCACGGCGCCATGGATATCGGCACCTAGCTCCAGCGCCAGGTCGTCACTCATCAGTACCATGAACTGGCTCGACTCGCCCATGGTGAAGCCGCAGTTGTTGCCGAACGGGCGGCAGGCCCGGCGATAGTGTTCTTCCGCCAGCTCCGCGAGGTTGTCCAGTGCGGCCAGCTGCTTGTCTTCGGCCAGGGCGCCCATGGCACGGAAGCCCTCAATGATCTCCGGGGTCACCGGGGCGTCACTGCCACCGACCAGCACCAGTTTGCACTGGCCGCCGCGAATGGCATCGACACCGCTTTTCAGGTTGTAGAGGAAGGTGGCGCAGGCGCCCAGTGCACCGCCGGTGGTGCCGACATTGCCGAGCAGATAGGCGTTGATGAAATCGGCTGGCATCTGGGCATAGCCTAGCGGCATCTGCTTGGAGGTGGTGCGCTTGCCCAGTGCCGGGAACTTGGTCAGGCCGCCAAAGCCGAGATCATCCATCTGGCCGATGGAGTTGCTGGCGAACACGGCGATCTGGTCCGGTGCCAGGCGGTCCAGAATCTGCTGGTAGTCGATTCCAACCGAGCGCAGGGCATCGGAGGCGGCATAAACGGCCATCTGCAGACCGCGGGGATGATTGCGAGACTGGTACAGCTTGCCTGGCTCGAAACCGGTGGGCAGCATGCCGGCGCTCTGAACCAGCGCTGTCTTGCTGTCCGGGAAAATCAGTTCGCAGCTGCCGTCCACGGTGACTTCGGTCTGGCCACCACCGATATCGGTCAGCGTCCAATTCTGCGGAATGACCTGCGGCAGGTGACGGTTGCGCAGACGAAAACGCAGTGGCTCGTCACCGCTGTTGGCGGTGGCAGGACGGTTGAACATCACTGCATGGACATCGAACCAGTCCGGATGGATACGGCGGATCAGGGTGCTGTTGCGCACCTGCTGTTCAACCGCCTCGGCAAGAGCATCCCGGCTGGGCAGCGTGGTTGCATTCAGGTGATACTGACCCTCTTCGTAGCGGGCAAGGCCCGTCAGCGTGGCCAGATCGGTAAGGGTTTCCTGTCGACTGCGAGTGTCAAGCTGATCGAGCACCAGACGGCGATAGCCATGATGAAAAGAGGAACGACCAGCAGGGCTGATACCACCAAAACCGACAATGACAGGCAGCTGAGACAAAAGAAACTCCTCGGGATGGTGACGCAGGTGACAGAAAAGGATAACAGTGCATTTTATCGCCTGCAGACAACACTGACCAGCGTTGTGCACGGTTTTAATCCCTGTTGGCGAAACTGCTTTTCATCGGATATTCAGCTATTCTGGGTTAAACAGACGTCGCTTTCCGGTGCCATGCAGGAGCCGGGTATCCGAATTCAGGAGGGAAGTATGAAAAAACTGATGTTGGCAACGGCCATGAGTGCGCTGGTGTTGGGCGGTTGTACTACGCTGGACCCCTACACTCAGCAATCCAAAACCTCCAGTGCCACCAAGGGTGCCGGCATAGGTGCACTGGCGGGTGCGGTGCTGGGTGCGGCGGTCAATGATGATGATCGTGGCAAGGGAGCTCTGGCCGGCGCAGCTATCGGTGGTGCCGTCGGTGGTGGTATCGGCTATTACATGGACCAGCAGGAGATGCAGCTGCGTCAGGAGCTGGAAGGTACGGGCGTACGTGTTGAGCGTGCGGGCGATGATATCCGCCTGATCATGCCGGGCAATATCACCTTTGCCACCGACAGTGACCGGGTGGCGCCTTCCTTCTATCCGGTGCTGGACTCCGTCGGCAAGGTGTTGATGAAGTTTGACCGTACCCAGGTTGCGGTCGAAGGCTTTACCGACTCGACCGGATCCTTTGAGTACAACCAGCAACTGTCCGAACGTCGAGCTGTCAGTGTGGCGCGTTATCTGGCGTCTACCGGGGTGAGTGATTTACGCCTGGATGCCCGCGGTTACGGCGAGCGTTACCCGATCGCCAGCAACGATTCCGCTGCCGGTCGCGCCGCCAACCGCCGTGTCGAGATCAAGATTCGCGGCACTCAGCGCTGATTGTTTGGCTATTGTTGCATTTAAAAAGGGGCGTCCAGATGGCGCCCCTTTTTACATGTCGACCGCTGAACGGATTCAGAGATTCTCGCTTTCCTGCAGACGATCGAACTTGCCCAGCAGGCGCTGCAGATTCTGATCGGTCTGACCACGTTCCTCTTCCAGGCTCTGTTTTGCCTGACGCAGCTCGCTGACCTCGAGACGCAGCAGCTCGACCTCTTCGATCAATCCCTCAATTTTGCTTTCCAGTTCGGTAAAGAGTCCGCTCTGCATGATGACTTGCTCCTGTGACGCTAGATCAAAGGGATCAAGACTAAGCCCGTCAATGCGCAATTACAATATCGTCCTGCTGAATGTTCAGAGATTCACTGTCAATCTCCAGCTCGCCTCGGGACAGGGTCGGCTGAGTACGGGTGATGGTGAGGCTTTGTTCGGTATTGATCAGCTCATATTCAGGGCGCATCTGGCTGTCATAGTGGGTCTGGCGGCGGTACACGCTGAGGCGATCACCGGGCTTGATGCCATCGAGACTGCCGGCGCTGATCCAGACGTCCTTGTCATGGGCGCGGGTGATGCGGGCGGTAAACGGCTCGCAGGTCAGCTGCAGCTGAATATCGTTGCTAACCGCACGGATGACGCCGCGCAACTGTTGGCCGAACGGCTGCTGCCAGAATTCGGCGGTGCCGAAGCCGACCCGCGCGTGGCTGTCGGCCTTCCAGTCGGCTGTCATGTGATAGCGTTGCTGGTGCTTGAGGGCGCCGGTAAAGGCATCATGAATGAACATGTCGAGCACCAGGTCGCGTTGATGGTAGCGATTTTGCGGGTCTACCTGGCGGTAGAGGTCAACCAGCACATTGGGTTCGCGAGGCCCCGGCGTGAAATGGGGTGCGAGGCTGCGGATGACGCCACTGATCAGATACTGCACCTGATGCTGTTCCGAGTTGTGCAGCAGGGTGGTCAGGGTGCCTTCAGGCAGCATCCGTACCGGCGCCTGGGTCGGATCACCGATGATGTTGAGGCTGCCGGCATCCATGGCGGCGAAGGTGCTGCTCTGGCGGAGCTCATAGGCCAGCAGGGTGGCAAAGCCCTGCTGGATTTCATGCAGGTAGCCGTTGTTGGCATCCGCCGGATTTTCCAGCGGGAACAGGGTCACGGCCACTGACTTGCGATAGGCCGTTTCCGGACGGCTGTCCTTGCAGCCTTCGGCGATGTCCACATCGGCGATGATGCTGATGCTGATCTGGCCTCCCTTGATCTGCTCATCAATGACGCGCACGTTGCTGACTCGGCCCAGGGTGTTCAGGCGCAGGGTATCGATTTCCAACGCGCCGTCCCGCGACTGGCGGGTACCGCTGAGCCAGGCTGATGCGCGGATGGAGGCCTGTTCCATGGCCCGCTGCAGCGCCTGTTGTCGGGAAAGTCCGGGATCATCGGCCCGGTAGGGTGCCTGCCCGGTTGCTTCCACGGCCAAAGCGGCTGCCTGGCCGGGCAACAGCAGCAGAGTCAGCAGCAGAAGAGGGGACAGGACGGCGGCAAGCTGTTTCATGGGGCGTGATCCGGGCTGGCTGGATGAGTGTCTCTGGATTGTAGCGGGGAAAAACACCATATTACAGGCTGGGGAACGGGATGGATAAGGCCGATGTGGAGGATGTTCAGAAGATTGCTCTGTGGGCTGTTGCTGTTGTCACTGGCGGCAGGCAGTTACGGCCGAGTCGATGCCGACAACCAGAATGTGTCATCTGCTCAGGGCATCAGTATCGGCAGCGAGAGCGGAACGCTGCCGGCCGCGGCCTTTGATCAGGTCTGGCGCAGCCTGCAGCAGTTGCCGACGTCGCGTTTGCTCGAGCTGTGTCGGCGTGAGGACAACAATTATTACGAACAGGGCTGGTTTGAGCTGGCCCGGGACTATCGTCTGGCGACAGCGGGGCAGCGCGAGGGGCCGCTGGAGGCCTGGCGTGAGCGCTGGTTTCATCATCCGGCGGTTGAGTGGCTGCCGAGGCTGGATGCGGCAGGGGCGAGGACAGCGGTTCCTGAACAGGTTCAGCGGCTGGGTGCACTGCTGCCGCTCAGCGGTGAGTTTGCCGAGCAGGGACGTGAGGTACTGGCGGGCATGCGTGCGGCAGTGGACTGGGATCGACGTCAGGGGTTCGATGTGCCCGAACTCCAGGTGTATGACAGTGCCGAGGTGCAGAACCTGACCGCATTTTTACAGTCGTTGTCCGGGCCCGAAGCACCGGATCTGCTGGTCGGCCCTCTGCGCACCTCTTTGAGTCAACAGCTGGTTCGGCCGGTACCCTTGCCGGTGCTGGCACTGAACCGGGTGGGGGATCAGGGCTTCAACGGCTATCAGTTGGATCTGGCATCCGATCAGGAGCTGCGTCAGTTGATTGAGCACATTCATCAGGATGGGCATCAACGTCTGTTGCTGCTGGCGCCGGCCAACGAAAGCTGGGTGGAGCCGCTGCTGGTCTGGCTTGAGCAGCTGAGTCGGACTCAGGGAATCGTGATTCAGGCGCGCCTGCGCTACGCATCAGCGCCCGAAAGGGTAGAACAACAGCTGGGGCGGGTGCTGGGCGTCACCGCCAGTCAACAGCGGGGACAACGGCTGGAGCAGCTGTTGCAATCGGAATTGAAGCAGGATGCACGGCGGCGCCAGGACATTGATGCGGTGCTGCTGATTGCCCGTCCCGAAGAGGCGCGGCTGATCAAGCCAATGCTGAACTATCAGCACGCCAGTGAGCTGCCGGTCTATGCCGGGTCTCATCTGTTCAGCGGCAGTGTCGATGCGGTGCGGGACCGGGATCTGGATGGCATTCTGTTCTGTGACATGCCCTGGCGCCTGCGCCAGCGGCCCGGACGCTCACCGTCGAGCAGTTTTTTTGCCCTGGGGCTGGATGCGGCTTCAGTCTACCGCGCCCTGCCGCAAATGGCTGCAGGAACGCCGGGCTATTTTGAGGGTGAAACCGGCAATCTGAGGCTGCTTGATGGGGGTCGACTGCAGCGCTCGCTGCCCTGTGCCCGTTTTGTGCGCGGCGAGCCCCGACTGATCAGGGCAAGACATTAAGCCGCTGGTCAGTGTACGCGATCACCCACGGCCGGAATCTGCCGCGCTTGAAACACCAGTGCAAGACTGGCATCGCGGCTGGTATCGAAGACCAGCATCTTGCCACCCGATGCCGAGGGAAGGCGCGAGCTGTTAGGGGACTGGACGACATCAGGCTTGGTGTAGCCAAGTACATGGCCGGGCTTGAGGCCGGAACGGCTGCCCTGATCCAGCAGCAGAATATAGCCTCCGGGCTGCTCATACAGGGCCTTGAGGATACGTGCGTTGACCGCTTGAGTCGGATATTCGGCCCTTGCCCGTGTCAGCGGGTGATCGAGTGGCAGGACTCGGAGGTCCGGCAGCTGTAACGTCTGCGGATGGCGGGTTTCGATGACTCTCAGGCGTGCCTTGTCACCCTGCTGCAGCAACAGTTGGCCGCGGCCAATGCGCATCAATTCGACAAATCCCGTCCCGACCGGCTCGCGGCTGGGTTTGAACAGTCCAAAAATCTCACTGGAATAGCGGTTGGCGGGCAGCCCGTGCAGGTAAAGATATTCGCCATCGGCTTCGGCACGGGCTGCATGGATGCGGATACGGTTTTCTGCACTGGTGTTGTCGAGCAGGCGGTAGTCGTTGCGCATGCGATCAACCCGACCGCTGTCAATCAGCTCCTGAGCCAGGAGTTGTGTGGGGTCGAAAGCCGCTTGTCCGTCCAGGCTGCCGGTTACGTCGGCTGCAGCTGTCCTGCCGCTGTCCGGTATGGACAGTTGGCTTCCGGCTTGCAGCTGTTTGGGTGTGCGAATCTGTGGGTTGAGTGACCAGATTTCACGCCAGCGACCGGCATCACCCAGCAGGCGTGCTGCTATGGCCGATAGGCTGTCTCCGGGTTGCACAGTATAGCGGTCGGTGGCCGAAACCGCAGGTGTAGCGGTAATCAGGACCAGTGCAAGCAGCGGCCCGGTCCACGAGGATGACGTCAGCATGCAGGCTCCTTGCGGTGTCGGTCAGGCGGGGCTCTGCACAGGCAGGCCCCGCTGAATCTCAGTAGCGCGGCGCAAAGGTGTGGTCGTGATAGGCACTGCCGGGCGGCAGGTGACCACCGGCGGCATGCCAACGGCGTTCTTCTTCAAGCTGGCGGCGCATCTGACTGCGGCTGATTTTCAGTGACATGGTGGTTACGGCCAGGCCATCAGCTTCGAAATCCTGATCGATGATCGCTGCACCCTGAACGAAGCTGTTGACGTAGCTGCGCAGACGGTCACGTTCGGGGATGAAATCATTGACGCGGGTATCACCGACGATATGCAGGCCGGAAATCTGCTCGGCGATTTTGCGATAGGCATCCAGTTCCGATGCGCGCAGGGCCATCAGCCGACGCTGAGCCAGGTTCTCGAAGGTACTTTTGGGAGCGCCATAGCCGGTGACGTTGATCACCAGAATATCATCCACCGGGGCAACGTAGCTGACCTTGGGCAGCGGCCGCACCGGAGCGGGTTGAGTCACGACAGTGTGGCTGTAGGTCTGTCCCTGACAGGGGTCGCAGTAGGGAGAGTAGTGTGCGCAACCGGACAGGGTCAGCGCCAGGCCCGCAGTTGCGGTGAGCTTGAAAAGGGTGTTCATAAGCCAAAAAATCCTTGTCGACGTCTGAAATCGCTGTACCCGAATGGTGTTATAGCCTTGTATCGGAACGCAGCGGCGCTACTTTAGCAAAAAATCCGGCTTGTCTCTAAATAAAGACGATTAATCTGCGGCCATCCTGTTTCTTCGCGTTCAATGGATATGCTGATCCAGCTGTTCACAGATCGCCTGCTGCAGACGGTGACAGAGGTCAGGGTCGCTGATCGGCTGATTCTGACTGTCGGTGATGAAGAAAAAGTCTTCTACCCGCTCGCCGATGCTGGAAATCTTGGCCTTGCGCACCGAAATGCCGAATTCGACAAAGATGCGACCTATGCGTGCCAGGAGCCCCGGGCGGTCGGGGGTGATGATCTCCAGTACGGTCTGCTGAGAGACTGGGTCGTTGCTGATGGTCATCCGCGTTGGCGTAGTGAACAGTTTGAGCTGGCGGGGTACCCGACGCTGGATGATCTCCGGGTAGTCCTCGGGGTCATCCAGCTCTTCGGTCAGGTGTTGCTGGATGTGTGCCAGGTATTCCGGATTCTCCGACAGCGGCTGGTTGTCATCGGTCAATACCGTGTAGGTATTCAGCGTGCGGCCATGGTCGGTGAGGATGATGCGCGCATCCTGGATGTTCAGGTTGAGCTGGTCCATGGCGGCCACCGTGGCGGGGAACAGGGTGGGCAGGTCTTCACTGTAAATGAAGATTTCGGTAGCCCCTTCGAATACCCGGTAGGAAGTCTTGCGGATCAGCACCAGTGGCAGCGGATCGTCGCCATGCTCCAGAATCGCCTGGGTGTGCCAGGCGATGTTGTGTGCTTCCTCACGCAGGAAATAATCGTCCCCCAGCAGCGACCAGTAATCGAGTACATCCTGTTCGCGTACGCCCTTGCGTGCGAGCAGTTGCATCGCTTCATGCTGCACCTGCTCGATACGATCTTCCTTGTTGATCGGGTTTTCCAGCCCTCGCCGCAGGGCGCGTTTGGTATCCATATACAGCTGGCGCAGCAGGGTGGCGCGCCAGTTGTTCCACAGCGTGTTGTTGGTGGCGTTGATATCGGCTACGGTCAGCACATAGAGATAGTCCAGGTGCACCTGGTCACGCACTTCCATGGCGAAGCTGTGGATAACTTCAGGGTCGGATATGTCGCGGCGCTGAGCGGTCATCGACATCTTCAGATGGTTGCGTACCAGCCAGGCAAGCAGGTGGGTGTCCCATTTACCCAGTTGATGGCGGCGACAGAAGTCCACCACGTCCTCGGCACCCAGTTCAGAATGGTCGCCGCCGCGTCCCTTGGCGATGTCATGGTAGAGACCGGCGATGTAGAGCAGTTCGATCTTGGGCAGCTGGTTGACGATCCGGTGGGCGATGGAAAACTGCTCGCGGTATTCGCGGTGGCGGAACTGGCGCATCTTCTGAATCACTTTCAGTGTATGCGCATCCACGGTGTAGATATGGAAAAGGTCGTGCTGCATCTGGCCGACAATCATGCCGAACTCGGGCAGGTAGCGGCCGAGAATGCCGTAGCGGTTCATGCGCTTGAGTTCTGTGGACACCCGTTCGGGTGAGCGCAGCAGCTCCATGAACAGGGAGGTGTTGCGAATATCGTGGCGGAAGTCGTCATCAATAAGATGGCGATGGTTGCGCACCAGGCGGATAGTGGAGGCGCGAACACCCTTGATGTCAGGATGCTGTGCCATCAGCACGAACAGCTCCATGATGGCAAAGGGGTGGTGCTCGAACACCTTGTCGTAGACGGTTTCCAGATAGTCGTTGCGCACCTGAAAGCGGTTGTTGAGCGGCCGAATGCTGACGTCGTCATCGACACGCAGAATCGCCTCATCGAAATGCTGCAGCAGCATGTCGTTGAACTCGGACATCGCCATGGCGACCCGGTAGTACTTGCTCATGAACTGCTCGACGGCCAGCGCGCCTTCCTGATCCTCGTAATCGAAATAGGCGGCCAGGGTACGCTGATGATCGAACAGCAGCCGGTCTTCGCGTCGTTGGCTCAGCATGTGCAGAGCATAGCGCACCGTCCACAGGTAGAGCTCACCCTTGTTCAGCGTATCCAGCTCGGATTCAGTCACAAAGCCGTGATCGACCAGATCGCGGATATAGGTGGCACCGAAGTGGCGCTTGGCTACCCAGCCGATGGTCTGAATGTCGCGCAGACCGCCCGGAGAGGTCTTGAGATTGGGTTCCAGATTGTATTCGGTGTTGTTGGTCTTTTCGTGGCGTTCCTTCTGCTCGGCCAGTTTGGCCTTGAAGAATTCCTTGTCGGTCCAGGCGCCTTCAGACGTCACCCGATCGTACATCTCCTGCTGCAGGCGAGGGTCGCCGCAGAGGGTGCGCGATTCGATCAGGTTGGTGGCGATGGTGATGTCGCTGCGGGCCTCGTCGTAGCACTCGCCGATGGTGCGCACGCTGGAGCCAAGATCCAGGCGAACATCCCAGAGCAGGGTCAGAAAACCACTGATGCTGTCCTGCCAGTCGGTCGGCGGGGCCTGATCGAACAGCAGCAGGATATCCACGTCGGAGAACGGGTGCAGCTCACCGCGCCCGTAACCGCCGACCGCGACCAGCGCCGCCTGATCGGCCGGTGGCCAGGAAAACTGCTCCCAGGCCAGCTGCAGGATGCGGTCCAGCACCCAGGCGCGACCGTAGATCAGGCGGCGGATGTCCTCGCCCTGACGAAAGGCATCATCCATGCGTGCCTGAGCATCCCGGAGGGCCTGCTTGAGCACCTTGATGATCGGCTGATCACCGGCGTTCAGACGTGCCTGAACCGCCTCACTGTCGAAAAATTCGGGAACGGCCACAAGCGGTTGAACGGTACGGGGCATGCCGGTGCTCTCGGTCAGGATTCAGGAATCAGTTGGACATCTCTTCCTGGCGCAGGGTCAGGATTTCATAACCGTCCGCGGTGACGAGGACTTCATGTTCCCACTGGGCGGACAGACGGCGATCGGCGGTATCAACGGTCCAGCCATCGCGCTTGTTCAGTTTTACATGGCGCTTGCCGGCATTGATCATCGGTTCGATGGTGAAGATCATGCCTTCCTTGAGCACGTCACCGGTACCGGCCTTGCCGTAATGCAGCACCTGCGGGTCCTCGTGGAACTCGGCACCGATGCCGTGACCGCAATACTCGCGAACCACGGAGTAGTGGTTGCTTTCGGCATGTTTCTGGATCGCTTCACCAATGTCACCCAGGGTTGCGCCCGGGCGCACCTGTTCAATGCCCTTGAACATGCATTCGCGGGTGACTTCGCACAGGCGCTGAGCGTGGGGCGCTACATCGCCCACGAAGAACATCTTGCTGGTATCGCCGTGGTAGCCGTCCTTGATGACGGTGATATCGATGTTAATGATGTCGCCGTTCTTCAATTTCTTGTCGTTGGGAATGCCGTGGCAGACGGTATGGTTGACCGAGGTGCAGATCGACTTGGGGAAACCGTGGTAGTTCAGCGGTGCCGGGATGCAGCCCTGCTCATTGACGATGTAGTCATGGCAGATCTGGTTCAACTCATTGGTGGTGACACCCGGCTTGACGTAAGGCTCGATCATCTCCAGCACTTCGGCCGCCAGGCGACCGGCTACGCGCATTTTCTCGATTTCTTCGGGGGTCTTGATCTTGATAGTCATAGGTACTCGGCTTGTCTTGAACGGGTGGGTCGCACGCAAACGGCGTGAGAGTCAACTAGACTTGCATTGTATCGAAAGCGGGCGCCGGGCGCCAAAGCACACTTCAAAACTGACCGTTGCTGTGGTATAAATCGCGCTCCCGAAAGCGGCGTTCAGCTGTCGGTCGGGGCATTTAACTACATCAACTGAAAACACACACATATCGTCACATGCGTTCAGGGTGCCGCCAAGCGGTTGGGCGATGGGATATGTGGAGGTTATAACC
>JTFO01001604.1_pt1 | contig 11048 bp, 9 predicted proteins | sample 235411 | NCBI WGS metagenome assembly JTFO01 (sample SAMN03067590, study PRJNA260953) | activated sludge metagenome | biome: Sludge; feature: Wastewater; isolation source: CETP activated sludge from laboratory augmented bioreactor treating... | place: India:Gujarat | collected 2013-04
GGCCCCGCCGCAAGCGGCCAAGGTAGCCGACAGGGTGGCCACCGCGAGGGCTTTGAGCAGACCGGGTTTACCAAAGACAGGCCGGGACAGGCCTTGGAAGGGCAACGCATGGCTGCCCGGATGGGAGTTTTCAGAGGGATAAGGAAAGCCGGGCCGCTGGGAGGCGGAGCGGGCCGTGTGCGCATGTCTCATGATTCGATAGCCTTGTCACTGATGTTGGGGAAAGGGTCGATCGAATTAGAGCAAGGCAGGATGACGGCCTTGGGTCGATATCCTAGACGTTCATCGTCGTTCCTGTGTGCTTTTTCGGCAGATGGGGCGACTGCTCCCAGCGTTCCAGGCGTTCCTGCATGAACTGATGCAGCTGGCGCAGCAAGGGGGTAATTTGCTGCCGTCCGGCAGCCAGCAAATACAGGGGGGTGCTCTCGCCCAGCCAGTCCTCGCAGATAGCGCGCAAGCGGCCATTGGCAAGGTCCTGGGCCACGTCGAAGTAGGATTTGTAGGCGATACCTTTGCCCAGCAAGGCCCAGCGCCGGACGACATCTCCGTCGTTGGAAACATTGACTGCCCGGACTCGGACAAAGGTAGCCGCTTGACCAGTACGCTCAAATTTCCAGCGATCATGAACATCGTCTCCCAGCATGAAGCACAGACAGTCGTGCTCCTGCAGTTCCAGAGGGGAGGTGGGGGTGCTGTGCTGCTTCAAGTAGGAGGGGGCGGCGCACAGTACCCGGCGGTGTGTCGGCGCTAAAGGCATCGCCACCAGATTGGAGTCTGCTGGATGGCCATAGCGAAAGGCGGCGTCAATGGGTTCGCTGTACACGTTGGCCAGCCGGTCGGACAGATGCAGGCGTATGTCTATGCCCGGATTGGCATCCTGAAATTCGTTTAACCAAGGCAACAGCACGTTGCGTCCCAGGTCAGACGGTGCGGCCAGCTTCAGTTGGCCACGGGAGCCGGGGCCACCGCTGGCCAGTTGCAGGCTGGCCTGTTGCAGGGCGGACAGGGCGGGACGGCATTGAGCCAGGAACACTTCGCCTTCAGAGGTCAGTCGCAAATGGCGGGTGGAGCGCAGGAAAAGCTGTACGCCCACTTCCGCCTCCAGACGTTTGAGTGCCGCGCTGGCCGCTGCCGGTGTAATGCCCAACCCTCGCGCTGTGGCCGATAGGCTGGCAGTGTCTGCGGTGCGAACAAAAATTTCCAGATCCTGCAGTGCTTTCATGGCGTGTCTCGCTGGGCTGAGTTCAAGGTGTTTATGCTGAAAAGTGAACTAATGGGATTAATTATGATGCGATTTTCAAAATATTTTTGAAAATCGTTTCAAGCAAAGGCCTGTTTTTCTAAAGAGTCTGAAAAGGCACACTGTGATCCACACTTCCACTTTCTTGATGAGGGTTGCAAATCATGGCTTTAGAGACATCTGTTTTGTTTTCGGCGTTAAACGTGGGCAGCTTGCAGCTACCCAACCGTATCGTGATGGCTCCCATGACGCGTAGCCGTACCGATCAGCCGGGGGATATTCCGAATGCGTTGATGGCCCAGTATTACGCTCAGCGTGCCAGTGCAGGTTTATTGATCAGCGAAGCCACGCAGATTTCTCGGCAAGGGCAAGGCTATAGCTTCACTCCCGGTATTTACACTCAGCAGCAGGTGCAGGGCTGGCGTCTGGTAACGGATGCCGTGCACCAGGCCGGTGGTCGGATTGTCTTGCAACTGTGGCATGTAGGCCGGATGTCTCATGCCAGCTTTCATGCCGATGGGCAGACTGTGGCTCCTTCGGCCTTATCGCCTCAGGCCCAGGTTTGGGTCGTGGGGGAGGATGGGGTGGGGCGGATGCTGGATTGCCCCGTGCCGCGTGCTCTGACCGAGCAAGAGATTGCCGCCGTGATTGAGGACTATCGCCAGGCGGCTGCCAAGGCGATACAAGCCGGTTTTGATGGCGTGGAAATCCATGGGGCCAATGGCTACCTGATTGATCAGTTCCTGCGTACCACCTCTAACCATCGTGAAGATGCGTATGGCGGCAGTGTGGAAAACCGTATTCGTTTTGCCAGAGAGGTGGTCGAAGCAGTAGCGGGAGAGATAGGGGCAGAGCGCACGGGTATCCGTCTGGCTCCCTTTATTACGCAGCGAGCCATGAACTGCCCCGAAATCATTCCAACCATCTTGCAGTTGGCGAAGGTACTGGACGGCAAGGGCCTGGCCTACATTCACTTGTCAGAGGCTGATTGGGATGATGCCCCTGAGACTCCTGATGATTTTCGCCATGCTTTGCGTGCCCATTTTTCGGGTCGAATTATCGTTGCGGGCAAATATGACGCAGACCGAGCCGAGCAGATTGTAAAGAGTGGCCTGGCGGATCTGGTGGCATTTGGCCGCCCCTTTATTGCCAATCCAGATTTGCCAGCACGCTTGCGTCATCAGCTTCCCTTAGCCAGCTTCGACCCCCACACCTTGTTTGGAGGTGGCGCACACGGCTACACCGATTATCCGAGCATGGCCTAAGACAGACGACTGATATTAAAAAGGAAAAAAGATGAAAGCGATTGCCTACAAAGTCCCTCAAGCGATTGAGCAGCCCGAGTCCCTGTTGGATGTTGAGTTGCCCGACCCGGTGGCCACAGGCCGTGATCTGTTGGTGCACGTACAGGCGGTGTCGGTTAATCCGGTCGATACCAAGGTTCGCCAGTCGGCCTTTCCTGCTGATGGAGAGGAATACAAAGTATTGGGTTGGGATGCCTGCGGGATTGTGCAGGCGGTAGGGCCAGAAGTTAGTTTGTTTCAGCCTGGTGATCGCGTCTGGTATGCCGGCTCCATTGCTCGCCCCGGCACAAACAGCCAATTGCATTTGGTGGACGAGCGCATCGTGGCCCATGCCCCGAAAACGCTGGATTTTGCGGCGGCGGCTGCCTTGCCCCTGACCACCATTACGGCCTGGGAGATGCTGTTTGACCGCTTGGGCGTAGCCCCAGGAAAGGCTCCTGCTGGCAAGACTTTACTGATTGTGGGGGCGTCTGGTGGTGTGGGTTCTATTTTGACGCAGTTGGCTTCCCGCTTGACCTCTTTGACCGTCATTGGCACTGCTTCCCGCCCTGAAACCCAAGCTTGGGTGAAGGAGCTGGGCGCGCATCATGTCATTGACCACAGCCAGCCTTTGGCAGCGCAACTGGAGCGCATCGGGCATCCGGAAGTGGATTATGTCGTCAGCCTGACGCATACCGATCAGCATTTTGACCAGCTCGTGCAGGTCATTGCCCCGCAGGGGAAATTCGGTTTGATTGATGACCCGGCCAGTCTTGATGTGGGCAAGCTCAAACGCAAATCTGTGTCTTTGCATTGGGAATTCATGTTTACCCGTTCCTTGTTTGGCACGGACGATATGCAGGCCCAGCACCGTTTGTTAAGCGAAGTCGCAGCCCTTATTGATGCGGGCTTGATACGTACTACCATGACGGAGCGTTTTGGCAGTATCAATGCCAGCAATATGAAGAAAGCCCATGCCTTGATCGAGTCGGGCAAGGCAAGGGGCAAACTGGTTCTGGAGGGGTGGGGCCAGTAGCACCAAGCTGTGTTCTAGCCTTTAGCAGGCTGTAGGCTTACTGCTGTTCAGGCGTGGAGCTAGTTGATAAGGGCCGGCCGCATGGCCTTGGGTGGCTTTGCAGGTTTTGTGAGGGCAATCGTGTCAGGTGGCCGATTCAGGCTGCCTGACGGCTACTCTCGAACCAGTTCCACAGTGCCTGGCGCTCTGGCGCCAGCTCCACGGCCAGCCCACCTGTAAACTCACGCCAGGCAGGCAAATAGGTGTGGGCGACCACGGTCAACACCGGGTAGCCTTGGTCGATCAAGGCCATGATTTCATTGTTAAAACCCTGGCCGTCTGCTTCCATGATGCCAAAGCGATTCACAATCACCAGATCGGCAGGGCTTTCCAGCGCCTGCCGCAGCACTTCGCTGGCTTCCAGCAAGGCGCCAATATCCAGACAGCAAGCCGTGGATTCCGAACCCAGGTTCTGGGTGATGGGATAGAGCGTGCCCTTGTCCAGATCCTGCACGGTGCGCAGGCTATGACCTTCCTTCTGGATTTCCGGGCCTTGCACCAGACCACAGACGCGGTAGTTTTTCGCGCGCAACTCCTGCACGAATTCCAGCAGCAAGGCGTCGGCACTGCCTTTGCCTGCATGCACGATGGCCGCAAGGGCAAAGGGCGTAGAAGGGGTGTCCATCGGGGTTGGGCTCCAGGCGACTGTTGAGTTTATGGATTAAAGACACGTTGTACACGCTTTTAGTAATCGCTGGGAAGCGGCAAGTGGGCCTGGGTTTGCTGCCGCACTGCATGGGCCTAGACGGGTATTCAGACTGAAGTACGTTCAACACTGATGATCCTGATACCTGAATATCATGACCTGTTCAGGCTGGTGTTCGCCCATGTCAGGGGCACTGAAGAATAAGTAGGGCCAGGGCTGCTTGCTTGTTTCGATTTTGAATCAGTCTTGTCACCACCAAGGGCCTAGGCCCGGTTCCATGAGACAATTCATGCACTTTTAGTGATTGATGGGATATTCGATTGGACAAGACTTTTGTTAAGGGCCTGGTGCTCCTGGAAGCCCTGGCCAAGCACGAACGAGGCTCGGGTGTGACCGAGCTGGCCAATCAACTGATGCTCAATAAAAGCAATGTGCATCGACTGTTGCAGGCGCTGGTTCACCAGGGCTTTGCGCGCAAGAACGAAGACACCGGGCGCTACGAGCTGACCATGAAACTGTGGGAGTTGGGCTCGGGCTTGGCCAATCGGCTGGATGTACGCGTGGAGGCTTTGCCCTTCATGAAAGAGCTGGCCGAGCAAACCCAGGAAACAGTGCATTTGTCGCTGCTCGATGGGGTCGAGGTGCTGTATATCGAAAAGATCGACAGCCCGCAGCCTGTGCGTGCCTACACCACCGTGGGCGGACGCTCGCCTGCGCAATGTGTGGCAACGGGCAAAGCGATGCTGGCCTGGGCCAGTGAAGACACCTTGAATCTGGTCAAGAACCGTCTCAAACCTTATACGCCGCGTAGTCTGGTCAAGTTTGGCGATTTGCGCCGTGAACTGGAACAAGTGCGCGAACAGGGGTATGCGATTAACCGGGGCGAGTGGCGTGAGCAGGTCGTGGGTGCGGCTGCACCTATTTACGACAGTCGGGCAATGGTGGTGGCGGCGTTGGGCATTTCCGGGCCTGCCGAGCGCCTGGAAGAAGCGCGACTGATACAGGCCGGTAAAACCTTGATGACGGCAGCGGCGCAGATCTCGCGCCGCTTGGGTTATAGCGGTCGCTAAGCCGTTCTAGAAGACAGGTTCCGGGCTGGATGAAACAGCCCGGATTTGAACTGCTGCTAAAACTTGGATGGCTTCGCCCATGTTTTGTCGCCGGGCCGCCCCAAGGCAAAAACTCACCCTCGGGGGCAGCAAGCCGAAGGTGCAGCGTGGAGGCTTTTTTTGTCGCCGTTCAATATCAGCGTTCAAGACTTTGCGGCCTGCCTGAAGGCCGCGATTCTTTCCTTGATGCCGGGTGCGGAAGCCGAGCGCACCAAGGCTGCCATATCCCGATCAGCCTGTTGTGGGCAACCCGTTAACTGATGCAGATAGGTGCGACTGCTCGCGTCCAGCAAGCCTGCTGTTTGTTGAGCTTGCTCGATGACCGCAGGCCACGCGTCGGACTCTTGCGTGTCGTCAATAAATCCCAGTTGTTTTGCTGTGGCAGCATCAAAAACCTGGCTTCCTGCCAAAAGTTGATGAGCCTGCTGACCGCCGATTAGGGCCGCCAGTCTGCCAGTTCCCAAGGCTAGCCCAAACTGCAGTCCAGGCATGCGAAAGCGCGCGTCCGCGCTGGCCACGCGCTGACGGCAGACAGCAATCAAATCCACGCCTGCGCCGAAGTTTTGCCCATGCGCCAGGGCCAGGGTGGCGCACGGTGTGTGGGCCAGCCTCTGCAAGAGGGTTTCGATGCGGATAAAGCGCAGCACCAGATCCCCCTCGCTTTGCTGCTCGTAGTCGCTGAAGTCAAAACCGGCACTGAAGTTACGGCCTTCACCGCGCAAGATCAGCAGATCGGCCTGGGCCTGTTCTGCGGCCTGCACGGCCGCGATCAGGGCTTCGACTAGCTCGGCCGACAAGGCATTGCGTTTGTCGGGCCGATTCAGTGTCAAGGTCCAGACTTTGCCCGCGCAGTCCACGTTCAGGCTGGGGCTGCGGCTGCAATACGGCGCTGTCATGGGGTGACTCCGTGCAAGATGCTGTCGTTATGTTCGCCCAGCGCGGGGGGGGCCAGACGGACGGGCAAGCCCACCCCATTGATACGCAGGGGCGAGATAAAGCTGCGGGTGTCCGTATCCGTACCCGGCAGGCGAATGTTTTGCACCCATTCCATATGTTCGACCTGCGGGTCGCGCAAGACGTCGGAATAGCGGTTGATGGGGCTGCAGGGTACGCCTTGGGCACGGAATTGGGCCAGCCAATGTTCGCAGTCGTGCTGCACAAAAATGGCTTCCAGCAATTCACGCAAGGCGTCTTGATGTTTGGCGCGCAGGGTGGTGCTGGTAAAGCGTTCATCCTCGGTCAGATCCGGGCGTTCAACAACCTGACAGACAGAGCGCCACAGCGCGTCGTTGCCTGCGGCCATGGCGAAGTAGCCGCCTTTGCACTGGAAGGCCTGGTAGGGCGCATTGCGTGGATGGGCGGAGCCCAGCTTGTCCGGGTCGCGGCCACTGCCGAAATACTCCGAGGTTTGCAATGCAGCGATGGCTAGTGTGGTCCCCAGCATGGGTACGTCTATATGCGCGCCCTGGCCGGTGGCACGAGCTTGTGGCAAGGCGGCGCTGATGGCAAAAGCCGCATATAAACCGGCAGCAAAATCGGCCAATGGGACCCCGCATTTAACCGGGGCACCGCCTGCCTCGCCGGTGACGCTCATCACCCCGCTCATGGCCTGAATCGTCAGGTCGAAACCGCCTTCTTGCGAGCGTGGGCCGCTTTGTCCATAGGCGGAAATGGAGCAGTACAGCAGTCTGGGGTTAATAGCTTTCAGACTCTCGTAGTCCAGTCCTAAACGTTGCATGACGCCGGGCCGGTTGTTCTCCAGCAAGACATCGGCATTCAGCACCAGTTGGCGTGCCTTGGCCACATCGTCAGGGTTTTTCAGATCCAGCGTCACCGAGCGCTTGTTGCGGTTTAGCGAAGCAAAGTTCTCGCTGTAGCCCTGGTTGATGGGCGGCCAGCTTCGTAAGGTGTCTCCCCCTTTGGGGTGTTCGATTTTGATGACGTCAGCCCCCATATCGGCCAACAACATACCGCAGTACGGGCCAGCGGCCACATTGCAAAATTCCAGTATCCGAACCCCGTTCAGGGGCAATGTCGTATCCATGAATCAGCTCCAGAGCGTGATATAGGTAGATGGGGGCCGACAGGGCCTTAGGCGTTCACATCAACCACGATGCGGCCGCGTACTTTGCCCTCCAGTAGCTGGCCGGCCTGATCAATGGCTTGGGAAAGCGTGATGGTGCTGGCACCGATGCGCTCCAGGGCCTCGATGGACAAATGCTTGGCCAGCAAGTCCCAGGCCGCCAGACGCTCGGGTTTGGGGCAATGGACGCTGTCCACACCGATCAATTGCACGCCGCGCAAAATGAAGGGGGCCACAGAAGCGGGGAAGTCCATGCCCTGGGCCAGACCGCAGGCGGCGACTGCGCCCAGATATTGTGTGCCTGCGCAGACATTGGCCAGGGTGTGGCTACCCACGCTGTCAATGGCTCCAGCCCAGCGTTCCTTGCCCAGCGGTTTACCAGGTTCGCTTAAGGTATTGCGGTCCACAATCTCGTTGGCGCCCAGGGCCTTCAGATAGCTTTCTTCCTGAGGACGGCCCGTGCTGGCCATCACGGTGTAGCCCAAAGCATGCAGCAGGGCCACGCTGACACTGCCTACGCCACCGGCGGCACCCGTCACCAGAATGGGGCCTTTGTCGGGTGTCACGCCTTGGCGTTGCAAGGCACGCACGCACAGGGCAGCGGTGTAGCCGGCGGTACCAATCATCATGGCTTGCTGGGTGGAGAAGGCTTCGGGCAGCGGAATCAGCCAATCGCCTTTCACGCGGGCCAACTGTGCCAGACCGCCCCAATGCACTTCGCCCAGTCCCCAGCCGTTCAGCACCACTTTTTGGCCGGCGTTGAAATTCGGATCGCTGCTGTCGGTGACCGTACCGGCAAAGTCGATGCCGGGCACCATGGGGAACTGGCGCACCACGGGGGACTTACCCGTTATGGCCAGGCCGTCTTTGAAGTTCAAGGTGGAGTAGTCGATGCGAACCGTGACCGAGCCGTCGGGTAGAGCAGATTCGTCCAGGGATTGCAGGCAGGCCTTGTATTGGCCGTCGGTTTTGTCGATGACGATGGCAGAGAACATGAATGAATTCCTTCGATCAGTTAAAGGGTGGTGTTCTGATATTTGGAACTGCGTTCTTAAAAATGACGTAAAAAATCGGTGTTTTCATTGTATCTAGAAGTGCGTTGCGGTCAAGCCCAACGCGACATGATGATTGAACTGGGGAAATCCCGGAGGGGATTAATAGTTGACACTTGAAATCAAATCTCCCACTATTTGAACCGTTGTCCTCAGTTGCTTGTGTTGTTGCTGTCTGTTGTACTCGCGCCGTTTTCACGGCATTTTTAAGATCAAAAACAAGAACAGCGTTCTATATAGTGGAACAATAAGAGAGAAAAACTCTCACACAGGAGGCAAGGATCATGTCTAATTCTTTTTTTTCGCGTACAGGGTTTTTACGCACAATACTGGTTTCGGGTCTGGTGGCAGTGAGCAGCTTTTCTGCCCCGGCGGCCATCGCGGCCGATACCTATCCCAGCCGTGAAGTCACTTTTGTGGTTCCCTATCCCCCCGGCGGCAATAGCGATAATCTGGCGCGCGTGTTTGCCGACCGTTTGCGCGTCAAGCTAGGCGTTCCCATCGTCATTGAGAATCGACCCGGTGGCACGACGTCGATTGGGACTTCCATCGTAGGTCGTGCCAAACCTGATGGCTATACCTTGTTGCTGGCCACCAGCACGGCTTTTACGGTGCTGCCCTATATACGCGATGTGCCGTATGACCCAGTCCAGGGCTTTGAGTTTATCGGCAGCCTGGCGGGTTATCTGCCCATCATGACGGTCCGTAATGACTTGCCTGTCTCCAATCTGAAAGAGTTTGTTGAGTTGGCGCGCAAAGAGCCTGGAACCTTGACCTTTGGCTCTGCAGGCATTGCGTCGGGAGGTCATTTGGCCGGCGAGATCTTGAAAAATTCGCAAAAACTGGATCTATTGCACGTCCCCTTCAAGGGTTCAGCGGACACCATGACGGCCTTGCTGGGCAAGCATGTTGATTTTTTTATTGATGGTGTCGGGCTGGAACTGGTGAAAAGTGGTAAAGCCAAGGCCTTGGTCACGTATGCCAGTGTGCGCCACCCCGAATTGCCAGATGTGCCCACTCCCGGTGAAGAGGGTTTTGAGCTCGCTTTGCCTTTTGAAGGCTTCTGGGGGCTGGCTGCGCCCGCCGGCACGCCCGAGCCGGTCATACAGAAATTGGCCAAAGCCACGGAAGAAATCCTGGCCGAGCCGCAAACCCAGGAGCGTTTTCATCGCATCAGTGTCAGTGCCAGCTGGAAAGATGGGCAAGCCTATGCCAAAGATCTGGAAAAAAGCCGCGCCTATTACCGCGAGCTCCTTAAGACCATCAAGATGAGCGATGAGTAAACGCTCACAGAACCCCCAACAGGAGAAACATGGGATGGAGACCGTCACTTGCGTCAGCACACTGGACGCGTTGCTGGACCCGGCATCCATAGCCTTGGTCGGCGCCTCGGAGGATCAGTCCAAGTTTGGTGGGCGACTGTTTCGCATGTTGCTCAAGCACGGTTATGGCGGCAAGGTCCTACCCATCAATCCCAGCCGCAGCAGTCTGTTTGGTTTGTCTGCTGTGCCCGGTCTGGCTGCGCTGGACAGTGCTCCGGATCTGGCCGTGTTTACGGTGGGAGCCGATACCGTTCTGGAGCAGGCACAGATTGCGGCCCAAATGGGGGTGCGCGGTCTGCTGGTGATCTCTGCAGGCTTTGCCGATGCAGGCGAGCGAGGGCTGGAGCGTGAGCAAGCCTTGCTGCGTATCTGTCGTGACTCGGGCATGCGCCTGATCGGCCCTAACTGTTTGGGCATGATCAGCCCCAGCCGCAATCTGGTGCTGTGTTCTTCGCCGGTGCTGGACAGAGACAGTCTGCCGGAGCGGCCTATTGGTTTTGTCAGCCAAAGCGGTGCCTTGATGACCACGTATTTTGATCGGGCATGGGCGATGGGTGGCGGCTTTACCTATGGCTTCTCGGTGGGCAATCAGGCGGACCTGGACCTGTGCGACTTTGTGGACTTCCTGATTGATGATCCCCAGACGCAGGTGATCTGTACCTATATAGAGGGCATTAAAGATACCCAGGCTTTGCGTCGTACGGCTCGCCGGGCTCAAGCCGCAGGCAAGCCCTGGCTAGCCGTCAAGGCCGGGCGTTCCAGTGCGGGCAAGGCGGCCGCCTTTTCGCATACCGCCAGCGTAGCGGGGGACCATGATGTGTTTGCCAGTGTCTGCCGCGATGAAGGCATCAGCCTGATGGACGATATGGGAGCCATGCTTTTGTTGGCAAACAGCATGGTGCGCTTTACCAGCAACAAGATTTCCAAGGTCGCGATTGTGACACCGTCAGGTGGTGGAGGGGCCTTGGCTGCCGATGCCTTGGCAGACCACGGCGTGGAGCTGTCCAACTTTTCTGCTTCTACCAAGCATGCTTTGGCCGCCCACTACCCGGCCGGGCAGGCGGATAACCCGGTGGATTTGGGAGCGCGTCTGACTCAGGACTCCACCGAGGTAGCCCGCGCCACCTTGGATGCCTTGATGCAGGATCAGCAAAGCGATGCGGTATTGATTACGGCCTCCATGTGTCCGCAGGAATGGATGGCGGCTCTGATTGAAAAAATCATCCATCCCGAACCGC
>JTFO01000505.1_pt1 | contig 11001 bp, 8 predicted proteins | sample 235411 | NCBI WGS metagenome assembly JTFO01 (sample SAMN03067590, study PRJNA260953) | activated sludge metagenome | biome: Sludge; feature: Wastewater; isolation source: CETP activated sludge from laboratory augmented bioreactor treating... | place: India:Gujarat | collected 2013-04
ATCGATTTAAAAGGGCGATCGATTGAGCGCAAAAATACCCCGTTACGTGCCGATGAATTACAAGAAAGAAAAGTGACCATTGCCATCGATGCTGGGCATGGTGGCGATGATCCCGGTTCGATTGGGCCATCGGGAGCCTACGAAAAAGATATTGTGTTGAAAATATCGAAAGCGCTAGCGGATATGATCAACCAAGATCCGGCTATGCAGGCCTACTTGATTCGCAGTGGTGACTATTACGTGGGTCTCAAAGCGCGCGCCCGTAAAGCTCAAGAAATTGAAGCCGATTTGTTAGTATCCATTCATGCGGATGCTTTTACCTCACCGAAACCCCGTGGCGGGTCGGTGTGGGTGCTCTCCTCACGTCGCGCTACCACTGAAATGGGGCGTATGTTAGAGGATAAAGAGCGGCTGTCTGATGTGCTCGGAGGCATCGATTTGCGGGTAGAGTCTGACGATACCCACGGTTATTTAAACAAGGCCCTCATTGATATGACCATGGGCCATGCCATGAGTGCCGGTTTTGAAGTGGCCGAAGATGTCATCAAGCATATGGATGGCATTGCCATTATGCACAAAGACAAACCGCAACATGCCAGTTTTGCCGTGCTTACGTCAGGCAAACCTTCCATTTTGGTGGAAACTGGTTTTATCTCAAATCCACAAGAAGAACAGCAACTGTTAAGCAACGCCTATCAGCAGCGGATGGCGCGCGCCATTTATCAAGGGGTGCGCGATTACTTTACTCGGCGTCCGCCCGATGGCTCGTCGTTTGTATCAAGCCGTGCGGCGCAACATGTGGTAAAATCTGGTGAGTCGTTATCGGTAATTGCACAGCGCTACAATACAACCGTCAAAGCATTGAAAACACGGAACAACCTAACCAGTAATGTACTGCAAGTTGGGCAAGTGCTAGACATCCCATAACAACCTGATTTATTTTGCACTCATCAGCTACGAGCACGCTAGTTATGCCGATTCAATTATTGCCGATCAGTTTAGCCAACCAAATTGCCGCCGGCGAGGTGATCGAGCGTCCCGCGTCGGTAGTGAAAGAGCTGGTAGAAAACTGTCTAGATGCAGGTGCCAGCCATATTATCATTGATATTGAGCAAGGTGGTCGACGGCGTATTCGTATTCGCGATGATGGTACTGGTATTGTCAAAGCTGAATTAGGTTTAGCCCTTAGTCGACATGCCACCAGTAAAATCAGCAGTCTCAACGACCTCGAAGCGATTCAAAGCTTAGGCTTTAGAGGCGAAGCCTTAGCCAGTATTAGTTCAGTGTCACGGTTAACCCTAACCTCAAAGCCAGCGCAGCAAGCCGAAGCTTGGCAGGCTTGGGTAGAAGGACGCGATATGCAGGCTGAAATCGCCCCAGCGAGTCACCCGGATGGGACCACCGTTGATGTGCAAGATTTGTTTTTTAACACACCGGCGCGGCGCAAATTTTTACGCACTGACAAAACTGAATTTGCCCATATCGACGAGGTCGTACGGCGTATTGCACTGGCTCGTTTTGGGGTGCGTTTTAGCCTGAACCATAACGATAAACCGGTGCGTAACTACCCTGCGGTATCGGCGCAACAAGATGCATTACAACGCATCAGCCAAGTGTGTGGTCGGCAATTTACCGATCCAGCCTTAGCGGTGGAGCATGCTAGTGGTCCAGTGCGCCTATGGGGTTGGGTCGCAGCGCCAGAAGAATGTCGCCATCAGGCGGATATTCAGTACTTTTATGTTAATGGTCGGATGATGAAAGATCGCTTGCTGGCGCATGCGGTGCGACAAGCTTACGGCGAAGCTAGCGGATTAGCGGACCCCAATAGCGATAGCATGGGGCAACATCGAGTTCCCACGTTTGTGTTGTATCTAGAATTACCGCCCCAAGACGTGGATGTGAATGTGCATCCGGCCAAGCATGAAGTGCGCTTTCATCAAGCGCGGCAGATTCATGACTTTGTGTTAGCAGCTGTGCGCAGTGCCTTGCAACAAGCTCCAAGCACCGCCCGCAGCGATGCTACGGCAGCGTCTCATGGTGCCGGCGCAGCGGATGCCAGCAAGGTTGCGGCAGCGCCACCACAACATGGTTATCAGCCGGCCAGCAGTCAGCTCAGTCAGCAGGTGCAAGAGTTACAACCACGCCATAGTCAGCTGTTTCCGCAGCGCGCTCAAGCCCACCCAAGTTTGGCTCAGTTGCAGCAAGTGGCTGCTCCCAATCAGCCTGAGTCAGCTGTCACCGGACCTAAATTACTGTCAGTTATACAGCAACGTTTTGCCCTATTGCAGCAGGTTGAATTGGGTTCTCAGCAGCACCTGCTGGCGCTGTTAGATTTAGCTGCAGTACAGCAGCATGTGCTGAGCAAACAATTGCAGCAACAATGGCAATTAGGGTTAGCTGGGCAACCCCTGTTGATACCGTTGCAATTACAGGATGCGCCCTTGATCGCAGCATTACGGACTGTTCCCGCTGAACAGTTGGCGCGCTTAGGGGTCCGTTGTGAGTTTGGCCGCAATCGGGTCACCTTGTTAGAAGTGCCATCCATGCTGCGGCAAACCAACCTCGCAGTTACCTTAGCGGAACTGGTTAAGCAGTTGGACAGCCCGCAGTTATTCCGTTGGCTGGCCCAGTTCCAGGTGTTGTCCCAGTTCAATTTAAGCCAAGCTGAACACTGGTTACAGCAGTGGCTACAAGACCCTATTGCTGACTATTTGTATGCTCTTTCACTGCCACCTGAAGTCAGCAGTACGGCCACAGCTAAGGAAACTTGATGACCACTTTTACCAATAAAGTCATTTGCCTTTACGGGCCCACGGCAGCCGGCAAAACGGGCTTAGCTATTGCGCTAACACAGGCGTTACCCTGCGATATTATCTCGGTGGATTCTGCCCTGATCTATCGCGGTATGGATATCGGTACTGCAAAGCCGAGTGCTGCTGAACAAGCGCAAGCACCGCATCGGTTGATTGACATCTGTGACCCTAGCGAAAGCTATTCAGCGGCACAATTTGCAGCCGATGCACGCGAAGAAATAGAAGCCATTTTGGCGCGTGGCCGGATTCCATTGCTGGTAGGCGGTACCATGTTGTATTTCAAAGCCTTGCTAGAAGGCATGTCCGATTTACCTGAAGCAGACCCGGCCATTCGCCAGCAGCTACTTGAACAAGTTGCCAGCACGGGTACCCATGCTCTACATCAGCGCCTGCAACAGATAGACCCGGTGAGTGCCGCACGGATTCATCCGCATGATCCTCAGCGCTTAGTAAGGGCCCTGGAAGTCTATTTAAGCAGTGGTCAAACACTTACTGAACTTACTACCCAGCGCACTGGAGCATTACCCTATCCGGTACTGCAATTAGCCGTGGCGCCCCATGACCGCAGCGTCTTGCACGAGCGTATTAAAGTAAGATTTTTACAAATGTTGGAACAAGATTTTCTCGCCGAGGTCGAACAATTAAGACAGCGGTCCGATTTGCATCTCGATTTACCCGCGTTACGCTGTGTGGGGTATCGTCAGGCTTGGCAGTATTTAGCTGGCGAGTGCAGTTATGACGAGATGGTCGAGCGCGGCATCGCCGCCACTCGGCAATTAGCCAAGCGGCAGTTAACTTGGCTGCGCAAATGGCCCGGGGTGCATTGGTTAGATACGGATGCGGATGATTTAGCGGCCCAAGCTATTGCTTACTGTCAGCAACACCAAGGCGAAGTATTCGCTGAGTTGCTTTAGCGATAGCTGCAATCGAACAAACTATCGTTCAATTGCTCCTTGAAAAGCTTAAACTAATCCCTATATTCAGTATTAACTGAAATAAAATGGTTCTGAGTTACACTATTTAAAAAAATTGTCTATATTTTAAGTGGCTGGCACGTTTTAGCGCAGTAGTATGTTGCTAGGCACTCACAATAACAAAAAAAAGGACGCACTATTATGGCCAAGGGGCAAACTCTACAAGACCCTTTTTTGAATGCACTGCGCCGCGAGCGTGTGCCGGTTTCGATTTACTTAGTAAATGGAATTAAACTACAAGGACAAATTGAGTCTTTTGATCAATTTGTTATTTTGCTGAAAAATACAGTCAGCCAGATGGTATATAAGCACGCCATTTCAACAGTGGTGCCAGCGCGCATTCCACAGAATTATCTGCCTATGGCAGAAGGCTCTGAAGAAGCGATCGATTAATTGATGTTAGGGGAGCAGTGATAGCTTGTTTGATAGGTTTGAAAGTGGTGAACAGGCTGTCCTGGTACACGTTGATTTTCCTGCAGAAATTGATCGTGAAGATCTCTCTGAACTGAAGTTATTAGTGTCATCCGCCGGGGTTGAAACCCTCGGTGTGGTGACTGCTTCGCGTAGCGCACCCAGTTCTAAGTATTTTGTTGGTTCGGGTAAAGCGGAAGAAATTGCCGATCAGGTGCGCTTGCTCGATGCTAACATCGTTATTTTTAACCACAGCCTTACACCTACCCAAGAACGTAACTTAGAAAAGTTGTGTCAATGTCGTGTGCTCGACCGCACCGGCTTGATTCTTGATATCTTTGCCCAGCGCGCCCGCACTCACGAAGGTAAGCTGCAAGTAGAACTAGCGCAATTACGTCATATCCAAACACGATTGGTACGCGGTTGGACTCACTTAGAACGGCAAAAAGGCGGGATTGGTTTGCGTGGCCCAGGTGAAACCCAGCTAGAAACGGACCGTCGCTTAATTCGTGGCCGTATCAAAAACATTTTGGGGCGCTTAGACAAAGTTCAGAAGCAGCGCGAACAAGGTCGTCGCGCACGCCAACGCGCTGAGATTCCGACGGTATCTTTAGTGGGATACACCAACGCCGGTAAATCTACCCTCTTTAATAAGATCACTGAAGCCGGGGTATATGCGGCCGACCAGCTCTTTGCCACCCTCGACCCAACCTTGCGCAAGCTTGAACTCACCGATGTGGGGCCTATTATTTTGGCCGACACGGTAGGTTTTATAAGGCATTTGCCCCATGAGCTCGTGGCAGCCTTTAAAGCGACCCTACAAGAAACCCAAGAAGCGGATTTACTCTTACACGTGATTGATGTGGCCGATGATCGTCAACAAGACAACATCCATCAAGTTGAAGAAGTACTGGCCGAAATTGGTGCCGACGAAATTCCGCAGTTGTTGATTTGTAATAAGATCGATCAGCTTGATGATGGAGTAGCGCGCATTGATACTGATGATCAAGGCATGCCAATCCGGGTCTGGCTTTCAGCTCAGAGTGGGGCCGGAATAGATTTGTTACAACAAGCCTTGGTGCAACGCTTGCGTCCACAGATGGTTGACGTATCCTTACGAATTCCACCCTCGATGGGTAAATTACGTGGTAAGCTGTATGCACTTAAGAGTGTCACCGCAGAAACGACCGCGGACGATGGACAATTTTCAATGCAGGTACGTATGTCTCAAGTAGACTGGCGTAGATTGTGTAAGCAGGTCGCCGAAGAATATGGCGATAACCTGCAAGGCTTTGTAGAATAACTAACGAATACAATTAAACAGCAACCCAGAGTTGGAGTAATCAATGGCCTGGAATCAACCGGGAAACGGTAATAACAATGACCGTGATCCATGGAAACAACAAGGCGGCCGTGAACAAGGTCCGCCAGATTTAGACGAAGCAGTGCGTAACCTCCTAGGCAAACTTGGCCTAGGTGGTAAGAAAGGTGGCAACAATCAAAATCGAAGCGGTGGCGGTTTATCCGGCAAGGGCTTTGGTGTGATTGCGATTATCGCCCTATTAGTTTGGTTTTTGGCGGGTATTTATACGGTCAAAGAAGCCGAACGTGGGGTGGTACTGCGCTTCGGTCAATACCACAATTTAGTAGAATCAGGTCTGCATTGGCGGCCAGTATTCATTGATAGCGTACAAACCGTTGACGTGAGCAATGTGCGACAGTTCCAGTCAGAAGGTTTCATGCTGACTCAAGACGAGAACGTGGTGCATGTTGAGCTAGACGTACAGTATCGCATCATCAATCCGCGCGATTATCTCTACGCAGTAGAGAACGCCGACCGCAGTCTTGCCCAAGCGACAGACAGTGCCTTGCGTTACGTGGTGGGTCACACCACCATGGATGAAGTACTAACAGTAGGACGTGAAAGTGTTCGTGCTGACACGTTAGAATTGTTAGACAACATCATCGCACCTTATCTGTTAGGGATTCAAATTGTTGATGTGAACTTGTTGCCTGCGCGTCCGCCAGAAGCTGTGAAAGACGCTTTTGATGATGCTATCGCGGCACAAGAAGACGAACAGCGTTTTATTCGTGAAGCCGAAGCTTATGCACGTCAAATTGAACCGCTAGCTCGTGGTCAAGTACGTCGAGTGCTGCAAGAAGCGCAAGCTTATCGCGAACAGACCGTACTGAAAGCACAAGGTGAGGTAGCACGTTTTAAAGAATTGCTGCCACAATACAAAGCTGCTCCAGTTGTTACACGTGAACGTTTGTACTTAGAAACGTTAGAAGCTATTTATGCCAACACCAGCAAAGTGATGGTGGATGTTGAAGGTAGCAATAACATGATGTACTTGCCGTTAGACAAAATTTTAGAACAGCAGCAACGCAGCCGTTCTGAAGCGCAAAGCCAAGAGCGTGCGCCACAGCAAGGGATTAATTCAACGAACCCAAGTTCGCAGAATAACACCCCTGCAAGCACTAACAGCAATACCACACGTAGTAGCGACCGCTTCAACAGTGGCCGGGGGTAAACGATGAAAAACTTAGTAGCCATTTTAGTTATAGTCGCCTTAGCCCTTGGGGTTTCTTCACTCTTTGTAGTGAAAGAAGGCGAACGCGCCATTGTGGTGCAATTTGGTAAGGTGCAGCGTGACGCAAATACTGGCGAAGCCGTCGTATTTGAGCCGGGCTTACACTTTAAGCTGCCTTTTATTGAGCAGGTTAAGCGCTTAGATGCGCGTTTTAAGACCCTTGATGGTGACCCCGATCGCTTTGTAACCAGCGAGAAAAAAGACTTGATTGTAGATACTTATGTAAAGTGGCGTATCTCTGATTTTGCAACTTACTATTTATCGACCAATGGTGGTAACCAAGCTCAAGCCGAAGCCTTGTTAACCCGTCGGGTGAACAGCGGTTTACGGGCTGAATTTGGTAGCCGTACCATTAAAGAAATCGTGTCGGGTGAACGTGATAACTTAATGCGGGAAGCTCTTATTCGGGGCGCAGATAGTGCTCAAGAGCTGGGTATTGAGGTGATTGATGTGCGCGTAATGCAAATCAACTTGCCGACCGAAGTTAGCCAGTCGATTTATCAACGGATGCGTGCAGAGCGCCAAGCAGTAGCTATGGAGCACCGCTCTGAAGGTCGTGAACAAGCTGAATTCATCCGCGCTGATGTAGATGCTCGAGTAGCCGTTATGTTAGCTGATGCTGAGCGTGAGTCACGTGAACTGCGTGGCCAAGGTGATGCTGAAGCTGCGGGTATCTATGCTGAAGTGTACACTCAAGACTCAGAGTTCTTCTCGTTCTTGCGCAGCTTGCAGGCGTATCAGAAGAGTTTTGAAAGTGGCAATGATGTGTTAGTGCTTGAACCAGACAGCGACTTCTTCAAGTATTTGAAAGACGCTACCGGTGGTAAAAAATAGCTGTTAGCTAAGCTTTTGAAACCTATCAAAACCCGCGGTTGTCCCGCGGGTTTTTTGTAGGTAAGCTGCTGGTCATCGCTCGACTACTTTGCTGAGAATTTCTGATATGTCTTACAAGCAGTATTACCAAGGTTTCTTTCAACGCCATCCGGATAGCTTACACTGCGCGCCCCATAGTCATCACTATTGGCCCGATGTGACGCGTGCTGCGCAACTCCAGTATTGGGATGATACCGCTCAAGGGGTCGACCATAAGTGGAACCAGATTTTTGGTGAACGTGTACCCGCCGTACAAACCTTGCTAGCTGAGCTGTTGCAGCATCCTCATCCAGAGCAATTTGTGTTCGCCAGTAACACCCACGAACTGCTGTACCGAGTGATGAGTTGTTTTGACCTGAGCCAACCCGTTTCGATTTTGACCACAGATAGCGAGTTTCACAGTTTTTCTCGCCAATTACGTCGGCTACAAGAGCGCAGTAACTTAACTGTGACTGTGGTTGCCACAGAACCTTTTGCTAGCTTCCCACAACGCTGGTTAGAGGCAGTCACAGCACAGGCCTATACGCTTATTTTTACCAGCCAAGTCTTCTATAACTCAGGTGTGGTAGGCCCAGACTTAAATCATTGGGTGCCTCAAGCTGATCCTGCCAGTACTATCGTGGTCGATGGCTATCATGGTTGTGGTGCCATACCAACCAACTTAAGTGCCGTGGCGGACCGGATTTTTTACTTGGCTGGCGCATACAAATATCTACAAGCGGGCGAGGGCTGTTGTTTTATGGCCGTGCCTAAGGGCTGCCAGTTACGCCCAGAGTACACTGGTTGGTTCGCTGATTTCGCGAACTTAGCCAAGCCCCAACAGGGCGAGGTGCAATATGCTGACGATGGCTTGCGTTTCGCCGGCTCCACGATGGATTTTAGCGCCCTCTACCGGCTTGAAAGTGTGCTGCAATGGTGGCAGCAAGAACAGTTAACCGTAGACCACATGCATGGTTATGTGCAGCAATTGCAGCAGGGTTTTTTGGCCGTACTAGATGAAGTAGGGCACCCCTTAGTTAACCGCCAACGTTTGTTAGTTAACTCGTTGGCGCAGCATGGGCATTTCTTTACCTTTTGTTTGGATAATCCAGACCAAGTGCAGCAACTTGCTGAAAAGCTAGCCAAAGCTGGTATCGAAACCGATTACCGGGGCAACCGACTAAGGTTTGGCTTTGCGCTTTACCATGATGTGGCCGACTATCAACGCTTAAAAAAGGCGTTAAGCAGCCACTGATCGGGCTACCTTGTAAGGGCAATTCCTGTTAAAATCAGCGCCTGTTTTTTCAACACCTGTTTTTCTAACAGTAACAGCTGGTATCTAACTCATGGGTAAAAACGTCGTAATTCTTGGTACGCAATGGGGTGATGAGGGTAAAGGTAAGATTGTCGACCTACTCACCGATAAAGCATCGTTAGTGGTTCGCTATCAAGGCGGTCATAATGCTGGTCACACCCTGGTCATTGATGGTGAAAAAACCGTCTTACACCTGATCCCATCAGGTATTTTGCGTAGCAACGTTAAATGTATTATCGGTAACGGTGTCGTACTTTCACCAGAAGCCTTGATGGAAGAAATTGCGATGTTAGAAAAGCGTGGCGTACCCGTACGCGACCGCTTACTCATCAGTGAAGCTTGCCCATTGATTTTGCCGTATCACATTGCCCTAGACCAAGCTCGTGAAAAAGCTCGTGGTAACAAAGCTATCGGTACTACCGGTCGCGGCATTGGCCCAGCCTACGAAGATAAAGTAGCGCGTCGAGGCCTGCGCGTAGGCGATTTATTTAACCCAGAGCGGTTTGAAGAGAAATTACGCGAAGTGGTCGAGTTCCATAACTTTACCTTAGTGAACTACTACAAAGTCGACGCCGTTGATGCCGACCAGGTATTAGCTTATTGCCACGAAGTTGCCAAGCAACTGAAAGATATGATCGCTGACATTCCATCGTTGTTAGATGAAACCCGTAAAGCTGGCCAGCACATCATGTTTGAGGGGGCTCAAGGCACCTTATTAGACATCGACCATGGAACCTACCCTTATGTCACCTCATCAAATACTACCGCTGGTGGTGTCTCGACGGGTGCCGGTTTTGGTCCGCGTTATATTGATTACGTGTTGGGTATTGTTAAAGCCTACACCACCCGAGTGGGTAGTGGTCCTTTCCCAACGGAGTTAGATTGTGCAGTTGGTGAACATTTAGGTGTTAAAGGCCATGAATTTGGCGCCACCACGGGGCGTAAACGTCGTACCGGTTGGTTTGACGCAGTAGCCGCACGTCGGGCAGTACAAATCAACTCAGTGAGCGGTTTTTGCTTAACCAAGCTCGATGTCTTGGACGGCCTAGAAGAATTGAAGATCTGTGTGGGTTATAAATTACCTAACGGCGACATCACTGAGTATCCGCCGATGGCCGCTGAAGATTATGATCACGTAGAACCTATTTACGAGACCATGCCAGGTTGGCAAGATAGCACTGTTGGCATTACCGAACACAAAGATTTGCCAACGGCAGCTCTTGCATATATTAAACGTATCGAGGTTTTAACCGGTGTTCCAGTGGACATTATTTCAACGGGTCCTGACCGTGCAGAAACCATTATTTTGCGTCATCCGTTCGCTATTTAACCAAACGAACGCAGAAAAGCAAAAAAAATAGCATTTTCTATTGCATCATCAAAATCGATACAATAGAATGCGCTCCACCTAACCGGGGTGCCGGCATAGCTCAGCTGGTAGAGCAACTGACTTGTAATCAGTAGGTCGGGAGTTCGACTCTCTCTGCCGGCACCAACTCAAAATTAGGTTCGGAGGGGTTCCCGAGCGGTCAAAGGGATCAGACTGTAAATCTGACGGCTCAGCCTTCGCAGGTTCGAATCCTGCCCCCTCCACCAATTTCTGCATTAGTTGTTGAATGCGGTGAGTTCAGAGTGGTTTGAGGTGGCCCGATTCAAGGCATGCGGGTATCGTATAATGGCTATTACCTCAGCCTTCCAAGCTGATGATGTGGGTTCGATTCCCACTACCCGCTCCAAATAATCTGAAAGTGCTGATATAGCTCAGTTGGTAGAGCGCACCCTTGGTAAGGGTGAGGTCGGCGGTTCAAATCCGCCTATCAGCACCATTTTCACCGGCCAAACTCTTCCCTTATCTCATCAAATTCGGCATAATCTGCCCGGTTTTGTTTAATTTCAAAAATGTTGGTGTTTAATCCACCGTACGTTGTCCAAAAGAGGCTGTCATGGCAAAAGAAAAATTTGAACGTTCCAAACCGCACGTTAACGTAGGTACAATCGGCCACGTTGACCACGGTAAAACTACTCTGACTGCTGCAATTACC
>JTFO01015902.1_pt1 | contig 10962 bp, 13 predicted proteins | sample 235411 | NCBI WGS metagenome assembly JTFO01 (sample SAMN03067590, study PRJNA260953) | activated sludge metagenome | biome: Sludge; feature: Wastewater; isolation source: CETP activated sludge from laboratory augmented bioreactor treating... | place: India:Gujarat | collected 2013-04
ATCTAACACTTCTGACTAATGTTGAGGTTAGACCGGATTATATGAAACCAATATTTTAGGAATTGAAAAAAGATGGATAGCACCATTATTCTGAAAAACTCGGCAATCAAAGGTGAAACACCTAGACCTGAAAACCTTGTTCCCGGTGAAGTTGCCGTCAACTTAGCCGATAAAGCACTGTATTTGAAGGTCACTGCAGGCGACGTACAACGCATTAACGTACTACCTGAAGAATTTGAAGGACATACACATAAACAATACCTCGAAACTCCCATCAACAACGAAATAACTCTCACAGAGGGCAGCGAAGAAACACTCTTTATGAAAGGTTCGGGTGAGGACTGGGGCACTGTTTTTAACGAGTGGACTCGTTTTTCGCACCTATTTGGTGAACGTCCGTACGATGTCGGACATTTAAGTGGCTGGTTGTATGATGAACCCAACAACGTGGTTAAGAGTACAATTAATTCACCATCCACTATAGGTCTCGTCTCCAAAGATAAATTCGAAGACTATATCTTTGATGTTGTTGTCGATAGCAACGATTCCGATGCTGACATGATAGGTCTTGTACTGGCATACGCAGTTGACGATGACGGTAGAGCACACACCATATCCATTTTGAGGTCCCCAGGCGGTATAGGTCACAACGCAGAGGCTTTCGGTAAAGGTGCACAGCGGTACCTGTACCGTCTTGGCGTTAACATAAGTGATCATAACGCAACTACACCCATCCCTACGCATGATATCCTCACCACTAACAATAACCTCATTTGGGGCGATACGGGTTTGGTGGACGCCACACGCGTACAGACGACCGATGTGTCGACTCAGGGTACCCCCGTGGGTTCAGGTGGATGGAGTGACTGGAATGGGGTTAGGATACGGGTTGAACGTAAAGGTGACCAGTTCATTGTTAAGACCTCACAGTTGGGTAGTAGGACACTGGTGGAAGCGGCCACGGTAACCTTCAATTTGAACGACCATCCTTCTATGGCCATTTTCAAAGGACCCCAGTCCATTGGCTATACTAACCACTCCCAAATAGGTGCAACCTACGAAACACTGGTTCGGCCCATTAAAACGGGCACTGTGATTGATATCGTTAACAAAACCATTTCAATCTGGAACGGGTCTAACTGGACCGATAGCACCTACGTCAATAACAGTGAGTTACCTCTTAACCCTAACACGTTTTACGCTAACGAAGTTTATAATAGACTCTATTTGACAGGTAATAACCTTGACTTGAGTCGAGTGTCGATCGCTGAGGTGAGTGGCGAATTTTCATCTAGTGACGCGGTGGTTTTCGATGCTACCCGCACATTAACACCTGGTGCCTCATTGGTACTCGACACTGTGAACTTGGGTGTCAACCAAACACACAATATTTATGGTGCCAACATACAGGTGTGGGTGAAGGATGAGGAACCTGGTTCACCGAACTACAATGAGTACGTTCTGGCACGCATGGGCTTAGGTGGTCAAGTAACGGTATCAATTGGGGGGTCAGTAGGTAATGAAGTTATTAAGGTACGTAACTTAACCACAGATGTAACTTTAAACACAAGAATTTACGTTAGCTTACCTGTTAAGTGATGTACAGTATGTACATCGTTAATTCCAATAGTCTCTGAATAGAGGGTGTCTAAAATGAGTAAAACTTTGGTAATAAAGAACAGCATGGTTCCGGGAAAAGTCCCAACCAATTCTGATTTACAATGGGGTGAATTAGCACTTAACATCCCAGATAAGACTATCTACTCGATGGATGTAGAGGGTGTCGTTAGGAAGTGGAACGTCACCCCAGAAGAATTGCAAGGAGCTTTGGGTGGCGTTAATTCGGTGACGGATCTAGGGATAAGTGTTGGTAATGATTGGATGACGATCTCGTCATCTACAGGGAATAATATCAATGTTCCCATAGCAACCCCAACAACCATCGGTTTGATGTCCACAGCTGATAAGGTTAAGTTGGATCAGATGGAGGTCACCCTTGGTGACATAGAAACTGCTTTGACCAACATTAATGGGGTGTAAGTCATGACTATTGCTACGCAGTTAACCAAACTTAATAATACAAAGCAGGCAATCAAAACGGCCCTAACCAATAAAGGCCGCAATATGTCAGATGTGCCCTTTTGGTCGTACCCGGCAGAGATAGAAAAAATTCAGGGTGGGTTTGCAGTGGGGACTATTGCAGACTGGAAATTGGATCAAAATGACCCCAAGTGGGTACCCTGTACAGGTGGTAAAATCTCCCCAACTGATTATCCTGATTTAGTAGGGATACTCCCTTTATTCAGTGAGTCTAAGCTCACCGCGAGTGACGGCGCAGCCAGTGACAATTTTGGTGTCTCAGTGACTTTGTCGTCAGACGGGTCTACTGCTTTAATCGGAGCTTACGGGGATGACGACAAAGGAAGTAGCTCTGGATCAGTTTACGTTTTCACTCGCTCAGGGACTGTATGGACTGAACAGGCTAAATTAGTAGCGAGTGACGGCGCAGCCTATGATAATTTTGGTTGGTCCGTGTCCCTGTCGTCCGATGGTAACACTGCTTTAATCGGTGCGTATGGAGACGACGACAAAGGGAGTGCCTCGGGTTCTGCTTATGTATTCACTCGCACTGGATCGGTATGGACTGAACAGGCTAAATTAGTAGCGAGTGACGGAGCCAGTGGGGACAATTTTGGTTACTCTGTCTCTCTGTCGTCAGACGGGTCTACGGCATTGATTGGTGCTCGCTGGGATGACGACAAAGGGAGTAACTCTGGCTCTGCTTATATTTTCACTCGCTCAGGGACAGTCTGGACTGAACAAGCTAAACTAGTAGCGAGTGACGGAGCCAGTGGGGACAATTTTGGTTACACCGTCTCCTTGTCGTCAGATGGGGCTACCGCGTTAATTGGGGCTTACGCTGATGACGACAGGGGAGCTGATTCTGGTTCTGCTTATATTTTCACTCGCTCAGGGACAGTCTGGACTGAACAAGCTAAACTAGTAGCGAGTGACGGAGCAGCGGGTGACTTGTTTGGTGCCTCTGTCTATCTGTCGTCCGATGGTAACACTGCTTTAATTGGGGCTTGTTTAGATGACGACCCCGTCAGGGGAGTTGATTCAGGCTCAGCGTATGTCTTCACTCGCAGTGGTACAGTCTGGACTGAACAGGCTAAATTAGTAGCGAGTGACGGATCAGCCAGTGATTATTTTGGTTGGTCCGTGTCCCTGTCGTCAGACGGTAGTGTCGTTTTAATTAGTGCGGTTCAAAGTAGTGAAATGGTTGGGGGTAATGGCGTTGCATATATCTTCACTCGCAGTGGCTCTACCTGGACTGAACAGGCTAAACTCACAGCGAGTGACGGTGCAGCGGGTGACAATTTTGGTATCTCCGTGTCCCTGTCGTCAGATGGGGCTACCGCGTTAATTGGGGCTTACTATGATGACGACCCCGTCAGGGGAGTTGATTCAGGTTCAGCGTACATTACCTATCCTGAACCCTTTATGAACTTACCCGATCTTGATCCCGTGACTTATGGTGACACCACCATCCAACCCCAGATTAAAGTGGAGTAATCGACAATGTATGATGTAGGTGATTTGATTTTTAATCAAGTGGGTGACAATACAGGAAAATTAATCCCCTGTACAGGTGGTAAAATATCTCCAACCGATTACCCTGATTTAGTAGGAATACTCCCTCTGTTCAGTGAATCCAAACTGGTAGCGAGTGATGGTGTAAGTTATGATAGTTTTGGTAGCTCAGTCTCTTTGTCGTCAGACGGGAATACTGCTTTAATTGGTGCTTATGGAGATGGCGACAAAGGGAGTGCTTCTGGCTCTGCTTACGTGCTCACTCGCTCAGGGTCTACCTGGACTGAACAAGCTAAATTAACGGCGAGTGACGGTGCAGAGGATGACCAGTTTGGCCGCTCCGTGTCTCTGTCGTCAGACGGAAATACGGCGTTAATTGGCGCTCACCAAGATGCCGACAAAGGGGTTGAATCTGGTTCAGTTTACGTTTTCACTCGCAGTGGCTCTACCTGGACTGAACAGGCTAAACTTACCGCGAGTGACGGTGTAGAGTATGACTTCTTTGGTTACTCAGTCTCCTTGTCGTCAGACGGAAATACGGCTTTAATTGGTGCGTATGGAGATGACGACAAAGGGAGTGGCTCCGGTTCAGCGTATATTTTCACTCGCTCAGGTTCTAGCTGGACTGAACAAGCTAAACTCACCGCGAGTGACGGTGCAGTGAGAGACTGGTTTGGTTGGTCTGTGTCCTTGTCGTCAGACGGAAATACGACTTTAATCGGTGCGTATGGAGATGACGACAAAGGTTCTGATTCTGGTTCTGCTTACGTATTCACTCGCTCAGGGTCTACCTGGACTGAACAGACTAAGTTGACAGCGAGTGATGCCGCAGCCTATGATAGTTTTGGTAGCTCAGTCTCTTTGTCGTCAGACGGAAATACGGCGTTAATTGGCGCCCCCTACGATAACGACAAAGGGGGTTACTCCGGTTCAGCGTATATCTTCACTCGCAGTGGCTCTACCTGGACAGAAGAGGCTAAACTTACCGCGAGTGACGGTGCAGAGGATGACTTCTTCGGTTACTCAGTCTCTTTGTCGTCAGACGGAAATACGACTTTAATCGGTGCGGAAGGAGATGCCGACAAAGGGACTAGCTCCGGTTCAGCGTATATCTTCACTCGCAGTGGCTCTACCTGGACAGAAGAGGCTAAACTTACCGCGAGTGACGGTGCAGAGGATGACCTGTTTGGTAGCTCAGTCTCTTTGTCGTCAGACGGAAATACGGCTTTAATCGGTGCGTATGGAGATGCCGACAAAGGGAGTGACTCTGGTTCAGCATACATCATCTATCCCGAGCCTTTTATGAATTTACCTGATATCCCAACCAACCACAAATACTCCGGTTTACCCGTCTACATTAAAGCAGAGGCTTAAGATATGAACTTCTATGGTTATGACGAAAATAAAGTTTACAATGGGAGTGTCATTGAACACAAACCTAAAATGGTAATTCCCAAGAATTACACCCACCATGTCCCCCCTGAAGAGGAAGGTATCTATCTTTTTATCGGTAATGGGTGGGAGACGTTAACAGATTACCCCACCCCTGTAGTGGTTAATGAACCTAAGGTCCTGACACAGTATGAATTCCGTTCATTGTTTACAGTGGATGAGAAGGTTCTCATTGAAGATAGCACAGTAACTGACACAAAGTTGCGTGTTATCATGCGAGATCTGGAATCGGCTGAATATATAGACCTCTCTAAACCGGAAGTTCTTGCTGGTTTAGATTACATTGTGTCGCTGGGTATCCTCAACGAAACCCGTAAAAACGAGATCCTCGCTTAACACTAAACCCCATCCTTTTTAGGGTGGGGTTTATAAACTTTTTAAGGTAATAGTCACATATCCGATTTTAAAACCATTATACTGAAGCTATTGGCGTCCTGTACTCGAAAAAGTGTAGTAGAAGCTTCATCCTATGATTAAGTAAATTTTTACTCGACATAGGACAAACCCATGGAGCTAATGACGTTTAACCAGTTTGACGCCCACGCCATGACGATTTATGATCATGCTGCCAGTGAGCAGTTAGGTCGAGACTATTGGTGTGTGGTGAATACGTTTCGTTACTTTATCGGGTCACACGATTCCAAGATGTGGGTGGAGGTCCCTAAAGGGTATCTGACGGATGGTGCTTCTATCCCACGTCCTTTATGGAATATACTCCCCCCTTGGGGACAGTACGGTCAAGCCGCCATTGTCCACGACTACCTGTGTGACTATGGTTTAGTTATGATGGATGGGGAATATCGTGAAATCAACCGGGCTGAAACCGATCGGATCTTATCCGAATCGATGGGTGTTTTAGGAGTACCTACTCTGAAGCGCTCTATTATCATGTCTGGGGTGAATTTACACCGAGTGGTAATGAGACCAGGCACTACCAATATAACCCCTGAGAAGGCCTTGTTGGAGGAGGAGAGAGCTAATATAACCTTTCTTTCTGACGAATTGGTTAAACGTAACCGGGAGTATAAACGCCGGGGGGTTTAACCCCTGGCTTTATGCTGTAAATAAAGAATTTTCAAGTATATATTACAGACCTGAATGCGCTACATAAACTAATCAAAGTTATTGTATTAAAAACTCAAGTTTCTAAGGAGAAACGCAATGGATAAAAGTCGTAATGAGTTGTTCCGGGAAATTCGTGTTGACATGAATGAAATGGAGGGAATTGTACGGGAGATCCGTAAAACCGAAAAACTCCTCAGGGACCTCAAGCAAACATCCAGGGTTGGTCCCACAGTGGTCATAGATGGCACTGAGTTGTCCCACGATATGGCCAAGCTGGCGAAAGCTTTGATGATTCGAGAATTGTCGGGTCGTTTAGAGGGATTGTATCAGAACTATATCAAAACCCGTAACAGTCAGAAGTTCTATGACGTAACAGGTGGGGATGTGGGATCTCTGAGAGTGGATGAATTTATTTAAGGGGTTAAAAAAATGAGAACGTTTATTCGTAAACATAAGTTCAAGCTCGAGTTGATCGGACTTGGGTTTGTTTTGTTCCTTATAATGATTGACTGGGACCACCTCTTAGGTTGAGTCTTCAGTCAACTTTAAATTCCGCATCCCTAAGGAGGGATTGAAAATGTATAACGTAGATACAATTCTGTTTATCTTGCATTATCTGGCAGTATTTATGACCATGCTCGGTATGGCTACCGGCCTGGTCACATTTGGCGCCATTGTTAATGCGGTGATTAAGGATGAATGTCCTTACGCTGCTGTACGTGGAATATTTTTCGGTGAAGGAGAGTTTGAATGATTACGGACGCGTTCGCAAATTACGTCATCGCATGGGTGATGGCGTCATCGCCCGTTCCGATGGAGGCTTCTCTAAATGAATACCTCTGTATGATTGAGGCTGTTCATTTTGAGTCCCGAGGTGAGGGCTATATGGGGAAGGTGGCAGTTGCCAATGTTATCACACGCCGTGTTGAAGACCAACGTTATTTCCCCAACACTGTGTGCGGTAACGTCAATAAACGCGCGGCCTTTGAGTATAAGCTTAAAGGGTTGAGTGGAATTCACCTCGATAACCCTGTGGAAAAGGAAGCGTTTGTAGAATCCGCCACAATAGCCTTTAAAGCTATCCAAGGTGAGCTCCCGGACATCACACGAGGGGCCGACCATTTCTTCAACCCTGCCCTTGCGCAACCTGAATGGGAGCACGCGGCCATCTCCAAAATAGACATTTACAATCACCGCTTTGTAAATCTCTATAACCCTGAGGCATTATCCCACCACTAAATTCTTGAGGGACTTAAGTCCCTCTTTTTATGTCCCGTAGAAAAAGGAAGAAACCATGCATAAATCAGTACCATCCCTTGCCCGAACTATCATTGATAACATGCGTAGTAAACAGGCGCAAGTAGTTTTGTGGGGCAGTGTCGATGATAATAAAACCATCGTACTCACTGTCAAATACTCTGAAATCAAACGATTGCTGGGTCGTGAACGTCTCCGTGAAGTTGTGTTGGAGGAGTTGATCGGTTATATTGAAGATGGTGGGGTTGAAGTCACGAACGGGGGCGGTCGTTTCTTGACACTCACTCTGGAGTACGCACCCGAGGACACCACGTTTGATTCACTGGAAGACCTCATCGAAAGTGTAGAGAATCGTTCAGAAGTGTTGCGATTCGCAATCGACGATTAAGTCTAAGTTAAAGAGTCCCTTTAGAGGGACTCTTTTTTTTTTTCGGCATAAAGCTCAGGCGAGTGCCTAGGTCAACCAAGACCTGTAGGCACTCAAAAGGAGACCCTGCTTCTCCTATACCCTGAACACTACCAAAAAACACTTTTAAAGCGTTTTAATCGTCAGTTCTGTGGAAACGTCTCCACCAGACACTGTTGGATTAAAAATAAAACCAATGACACTAAAGCGAGTCAGTCGTTTGTTTAACTCCTTACCCAGGAGATTAGACACACCACTAAAACACGACTCGTATTGGGTGGTTAAGCCAAAGGAGGCTAAAACACACAAAGAAACCAAAACGAAAATAGTAGTCGTCTCAACCATTGCGGATCACCTTACGCATTGTAGTTGAGAAGATCATGTACTGCTCCATGTTCATTCCTTTCTTCTTTTTAACGACTAACAACTAAGCGATTATAACCCATCGCATAGATGATGTCAGAACGGTAAGAAATTACTTATTCAGGACGCGGTAATGGACCTTCATACCATGTAGCATTCTCAACAGCTTCTAGTGTCGTGGCATCGCGAACATCATCCTTCCACAGCCAGCACCGCTTATACTTTTCTACGATGTGTTGTAGGGCAGCTGACGTGATGGCCACGCCCTCTTGTGGTGTTATGTGGTACTCCACATTAGACTCTACCCGCAATGGGGTAAAAGCGTCTGTATAGCCTAACGTATCCAAGTGTCTGGCCTCAATGGCGATGCCCAGTAGGTTGACTTTGTCTTGTGGTCGTGTTTGTATATTTTCAATAGTATCCCCGAAATCCCACGGCATGGACTCTTCCATTTTACCCATACAAACCGCTTCGATCAGGACCAATTTTTCGCGTTTAGCCTTTTCCAACTGAGCCTGATAAAGGGCGTCCTGAAGTTCAGTCTCCGTGGGATATGGCCGACTATCTAACCAAACAATGTTTTGTCCGTCCAGAACACGCTCACAACCGGGGTAGATGTACTCTAGCGCTAGCATGGTTTCTTCAAGCGTCATTCTTTATGCTCCTTTACCAAAGAAATCGGGTGCCTTATTAACTGTTGCGATACGCGCTGTTTGATAGTGAAGATCGGCTGTAAAGGCAAAAATACTATTGGGAAAGGTGTCGTTAACACCGTCACGGAAAAACCGTATATTCACCAAAGAGTCTGGTTCCAGCAAAGTAGCGGGGATAGCCTGCGCCTCCGACACTTCCGTTACGAAGTGCATATACTGACTGGGTTGGGTGATATTAGTTTCCGCATACACAACAGACGGTGGTCCAAACACTGAATCAGGGCCTTGTTGATGACCCTTGGCTACAGTGTATTCAAACCCCCAACGAACAGTGCCAGTCGCGGTGGTGTTCGGCGACCAATGTACGTGTGGGAATATCTTAGTTCCCATGGCATAATCGTGGTCAATATGGAAGCTCGCCCAAAACTCCATTGTCTTAGAAGCCTCAAACGAATACGCGTAGATACCGTTACGAAAAACTGACCAGCTGGGACTGTTAACCCCTGTACCGCGCACACGTATTTCGTTGACGATGTCACGCCAACCATACGTCAGACCATCAATTAAAAGGTCCGTGTTCTGGGCGTCAAAATCAACGCCCCCTGTTTCTACAGCAGCAATTAAACTATCGACTGCTTCCTTACGGTAATACAAATCGTCATGATCTGTACTTATGGAGTGGTCCATAAATGCAGTGGCTATAGCTGACGAAACATCCGTTAACTTAACAGTGGATATGCCCCCCATGGTTACACCGTCGTGTACCCTTAAGGTTTTGTTGGTGGTGTCAATGGCGACCTCACCCTGACCACCTGTATAGGCGTCGTTTTGAATTGCTGTCCCCCTCTTTAATCGCAAAGTTCGAGACATGGTGCTTTACCTTTTATCTAGACGTGGCTAAAGTTTAATATCTTAAGATCATAAAATACTCTTCCTTTAAATAGGGTATAAAAAAGAGTCTCCCTAGGGAGACTCTTTTTTTTTTTCAGCTCAATCCCACCAAGTGTCTTCATTCGGGTCGTTAGTCTGAGCCCCTACCTTGCTGACTGACTTGTCCTCGCCCAACAGGTCATCAGGGATACCGGCCACTGATTCAAACTTCAACACACAGTGTAAGTCTTTCTCAGGAGTGATCGAGATCTTACGATGCTTACCACGCTGGACAGTCAGGTAACTAGAGCCGTGAGACTTAACAATGTGGATGTACAACTCCAAGTCAATCTCTTGGTCAATCTGGCGACAATCCGCATAATAACCTTTGTTAGCAATCTCCTTAACAAAATCGTCCACGTTCATACGAACCAATTGCTTAGCTTCAGTTGAGAGCTGGTGCGGTGTCACAAAAGCGATACCGCGAGGGCTACAAAAATTTCGCGTCCGGCGGAAGAGGTCACGGACCTCAAAACCCGCAGGTCCCGACTGACATCCCTTCTTTGTCATCATATTAAGATAGTCACACACCACCATGTGAATTTCGTAACCTTCTGATTCATACTTCGTGAAGAGGTCAAACATGTCCCTGAAGCCGAAATCGCTTGGGTCTACACGCAACATACGGATACTGTAACCCGTTGCTTGTAAGCGCCCCCTGACGTATTTAGCGGCCTCTGGGATATCCACTGTTTTAATGTCGACGGGTTCACCGGTCTCATTTTCTTTCAGTGAAGCATACAACTGCATAATGTTGGAGTTGAGGTCGTTCTCCAAAGACAGGTGGATATTAAGGGGTTTCTTGTTCGGGTCCCGCATATACGGCTTGTTGTAAATGCAAGCGTGCTTGAAAAGGTTAAGTGTAAAACCTGTTTTAAAGTTGTGTTGAAGAGCACCCACGTTTACAAACTCACCCCGGCGAATACCGTCGTGATCACCCGTCATGCGGTTAATGGCTTGCCAACCTGTTTTAATAACCCCGTCAGCAGCGATCTCCTCCTGTGCAGAATTCATCATCGCACGAAGAGCGTCCTCATTGTCAAAATCCACCTGACCCACAATTGCGGGATGGGACTCGACATTCCCCTCTGTCATAAACGGTTCGAGTTCATCCACGAAGTCCTTCAGGAAATGGTTCCAATCAATCGTTTCTTTATGGAACATTACTTTGTTGGACGCGTTCTTGATGATCTCTTCTACTTTACCATGTTTAAGGTAACTGTTGAGGGAGTTTTTGTATTC
>JTFO01004056.1_pt1 | contig 10960 bp, 11 predicted proteins | sample 235411 | NCBI WGS metagenome assembly JTFO01 (sample SAMN03067590, study PRJNA260953) | activated sludge metagenome | biome: Sludge; feature: Wastewater; isolation source: CETP activated sludge from laboratory augmented bioreactor treating... | place: India:Gujarat | collected 2013-04
TTATGCCAATCGTTAAGAAATTTCTCTAACTGAGGGCGCAGGGAATGAAAAGTACGAATAAACCCTGCATGGGCTGTTTGACCGTTTACCGTTCCACGAAGGCCGATTTGAGCATTAGTAGACCAATCATGCCCTGATGTTGTGTTTGTTCCACGGATAGCAATCACAGCGTCTCCGGAGTAAACACCCTTACCAAGGCCTAATATAGCAAATCCTGTTTGCTTATTAAAAATATAGCCTCCCGTTTTACCAACTAATCGCTCTTGAAGCGATATATGTTTAGAAACACTACCATAGTCGGCTTTTTTTATATTTCCGCTCTCCCTAATGGCATATACACCAAAAGCTAATTCAGAAGCAAGTTTAGGGCTTAATGTTGCCATTGTAACATTCCTTATTTATAGATAATCACCATAGTGTTCGGCTGGTTTGAGTTCATCATACAATTCAAGATCTTTTTGTTTCTGTTTTTCTATTTTTTCTCTTTCCGGCCATCGGCAAACGCTATAAATATTGAAAGATACAACGCCACTTGGAAATTCGGCATGAATAACTTGAAGCATGCTTTCTGGATTGGTTAACTCACAATTAAGTTTTGATAGCATTTCCTTGAAATAATAAACATGTTTTATACCTACTGAATTTGCATGCCATAAATAAGAATCACTAAACTCTGGATAATTTTTATCATCAATTACAATCGCTTGCCATATTATATTAACTGAAAAAAATTTGTTAGGATGGGAACTTTTCATCGTTAATTCAGGGAAAGTAAAATAACCATGATCATCGGTTGTGGTATAATCATCTTTGTCTTTTTTCATAACATCGATATAATTATATGAACGTTTTATCCTAACGTTTTTGAGGGGCTGATTATTATAAGTCAGTTGACCCGATACGGCCGGAAAAACTTCTATGGTTTCCTTTTTAAAATTTTTTAAAAATCCAAACATACTGGCATCGCTCTCCTGAACAAAAAAAATCAATAACAGGATGGGCAGTACGTACTTCAGCTTAAAAATAGAAGAGATTGTCATAAACTTGTCCATCTGCTGTTTAGCTTTGAGCATTCATCCGTTAAGTATTCCAAACCGATGAAAGGTAGGAACGGAGGTATTCTCCACACAATAATTTGGTGTGTAAAATCTCAATAAGAAAGAAAAAGAGAATCTTTGAACAGAGATCACTGAAATTTACTCAATAGCTCAATGATAGAATCGAGGCTTTGCCGAGTATGAACCTGTTGAAATATATCGTTTATAGCATCATGTCCAGTAGAGCAGCATGATGCTATAAACGATTTTTGAATAAAAGATTAGTGTTAATAAAAATAAAAAGAGTGAAACTGAGCGTTCGTTTGAGTAAATAAAGTCGCTCCTTCTTTGAAGCGACTTTATCTATTGACTGATTCGGTGATTTATTTAACTTCCATGCCTTTAGCTTGCAAATCAGCATGGTAGGAAGAGCGTACAAATGGCCCGCAAGCCGCATGGGTAAAGCCAAGCTCAAGAGCGATTTCTTTTAGCTCATCAAACTCTTCAGGTGGTACGTAGCGTTCAACCGGTAAGTGGTGGCGACTGGGGGCTAGATATTGGCCTAGCGTTAGCATGGTGACACCGTGTGCACGCAAGTCTTTGAGTACTTCAATGATCTCTTCTTTGGTTTCCCCAAGCCCCATCATTAAGCCTGATTTTGTAGGGACCTCAGGGTGCCTTTCTTTAAATTGTTTCAACAGTTCAAGTGACCACTTGTAGTTTGCTCCGGGGCGAGCTTTACGATACAAACGAGGTGCGGTTTCAAGGTTATGGTTAAAAACATCGGGTGGATTATCATTGAGTTTATCCAAAGCGATATCCATGCGACCCCGAAAATCGGGTACTAGTGTTTCTATTCGAATGCCTGGGTTGAGTGCTCGGATCTCCCGGTTACAATCGGCAAAATGTTGGGCTCCTCCATCACGTAAATCATCACGATCAACGGAGGTGATCACCACATATTTGAGGTTCATATCATGGATGGTTTGGGCCAGTTTTTGGGGTTCTTCACTATCGGGCGCGATAGGGCGGCCATGGGCAACATCACAGAAGGGGCAGCGACGAGTACAAATCGCGCCAAGAATCATAAAGGTGGCAGTGCCGTGATTGAAGCATTCTGCGAGGTTTGGGCAAGAGGCTTCTTCACACACGGAGTGAAGATTATTTTTACGCATTGCAGCCTTTATATCTTGAATACGCTGACTATCAGCGGGCAGCTTGATTTTCATCCACGCAGGTTTGCGTAAGACTTCTTGCTGTTCTGTTGGCATTGTCTTAACCGGAATTAAAGCCATTTTATCGGCGTCACGATATTTAACGCCTTTTTCCATTTGAATTGGTTTGCTCATGCTGTTTTACCTATTAAAGGTGCTTCTGTGCTGAATTCGACTTGTTGATAACCGAATAAACGGACAAGCTCTTGGATCATCTTTTGTTCAACATCTTCAAGGCGATGAGGGCCTCCTAAGTCGGAAACTTGAGTCATTTCCATCCCTTGATAACCACAAGGGTTTATACGTAGGAAAGGAGAGAGATCCATATTGACATTAAGGGCCAAACCATGAAATGAACAGCCTCGACGAATACGTAAACCGAGAGAACAGATTTTTTTCTCTGCGACATAAACTCCAGGCGCATCAGGTTTAGCGGAGGAGTGAATATGATAGGTTTTTAGTGTATCGATGATTAATTGTTCAATATGGTTGACCAGATCTCGTACGCCTAGATTTTTGCGTCTTAGATTGATAAGGATATACGCCACGAGTTGACCTGGACCATGATAGGTGACTTGGCCTCCGCGATCACTTTGTATAATAGGAATATCACCGGGATTGAGAAGGTGCTCAGGTTTTCCGGTTTGGCCTTGAGTAAATACGGGATTATGTTCAACGAACCAGACTTCATCGCAGGTCGTTTCATCTCGTTGATCGGTGAACTGGTGCATCGCTTGCCAAACCGGTAAGTAATCTTGCCGGCCTAATTGTCTGATAACAAGCTGAGTGTCCATGGTCTGCCCATTCGTGATATATAAAGTTTTTCGATTATAAACGTCTTAGGCTATTCGAACTACTCATTAGGTGGAATTTTTTAACCACATTTTTTATACAATTATTTTAACTTTTTGATAAATAAATAAAAAGCAGCCTAGGCTGCTTTAAAAAATAATTGATTTTATCTAAAAATAATTGATGGTGGTGTTTTACAGTACCATACGCACGATCTCAATATTGCCTAACTCTTGATAGAGTGTTTCAACCTGCTCGATGGAGGTGGCGGTAATGGTGATAGAAACCGAATGATAATTCCCTTTGCCACTGGGTTTGATTCGTGGGCTGTAATCACCTGGAGCATGGCGTTGAATCACTTCCAAGACAAGCTCTGGTAGCTCAGGTTTCGCATGACCCATTACTTTATACGTAAAGGAGCAAGGGAACTCTAGCAGATCTTTCAGTTTTGCATCAGAGTTTATTGTCATCATAGTGGAGACTCCAAGTTTGGCATCAAATTAAGCGGTGGCGAATAGTAGCGTTAATCAAAAAAGAACTCAAGTTGCCCAAACAAGACAAATGGACGCCAGCTAACTCAAGCGCCGTCCATTCCTCATTTATGTCGAAACTAAAAGAGTCCTTTGAACAATAGTACGATGTAGTCCCAAAGACGGCTAAACAAGCCTCCTTCTTTGACATCTTCTAATGCCATTAATGGGTATTGAGCGACATCATTACCTTGTAATTGGTAGTAAAGCGTACCTACGACATCACCTTTATTAATGGGGGCTTTTAGCTCTTTTTCAAGGACAAAGCTAGCGGTTAAATCTTTGGCTTGACCACGAGGAAGGGTGACATACGTATCTTCGTTCACACCCAGTGATACTGTGGATTTATCCCCCATCCAAATGGTTTCATTCACAAAGGTTTCACCCGCTTTATGTGGTGCAACGGTTTCAAAGAAACGGAAACCATAACTCAGTAACTTCTTACTTTCTGATTTACGAGCGTTGATGTCTTTAGTGCCCATAACAACAGCAATTAAACGCATTTTCCCTTCAGTTGCCGAGCTGACTAAGCTGTATCCTGCATTTGAAGTATGTCCTGTTTTAATGCCATCCACATTCATACTTTTATCCCATAACAGCCCATTACGGTTGTATTGGGTTATACCATTATAGGTAAATTTTTGTTCTGCATAGAGCGCATACTCATCTGGTACATCACGAATCAGAGCTTGCCCTAACAGTGCCATATCGTATGGGGTTGAGTAGAGGTTGTCATGATCTAATCCATGAACGTTAGCAAAGTGAGTATTGTTCATGTTTAGTGATGTGGCCCAAGCATTCATTAAATCCACAAACGCGTCTTCTGAACCAGCAATATGTTCAGCCATAGCGACACAAGCATCATTTCCCGATTGAATGATAATGCCCTTGTTTAGATCGCTGACCTTAACGGTGGTGCCAACTTCAATGAACATTTTGGATGAATCTGGGTAGTTTTTAGCCCAAGCATTGCGGCTAATCACCACGTCATCATTCAGAGAAATATTTCCTCGATTGATTTCTTGTCCAATCACATAGCTGGTCATCATTTTAGTTAAGCTTGCAGGAGAGAGTTTCGTATTCATCTCTTTTTCTGCAAGTACTTTTCCAGAATGGTAGTCCATTAAAACATAGCCTTTAGCCGCAATCTGTGGGGCATCAGGAATAACGACAGGTGAAGCAAAAATGGAAGTTGCAGAAAGCGTAATGGAAGACGCTAAAATAATATGTAAAGTATTTTTTTTCATAGTGAATGCAAAACTGATTGGTTAGTTGTCCAGTATCCTAACAGAAACCGCCGTGCAAATCAGGCCAGAGTGCTTATGATCTGCGTGTATTACGGTGACTATTTAGCGAGGTTTTTTCGAATAAAGGCGGTTTGATAACCGAGCGATTTTACTCGCTCTAAGGTTTCTTGCGTCAAGCTATAGTCAGTAAACGGGCCTAATAATATCCGATAGTGCTGGTTTTCGTTATCCACAAAGCTTGGCACCGTTAAACTTTGACCAATTTCTTCAGCGAGAGTTCGCACTCGTTGCTCATGTTGTGAGGCGGCCACTTGAATAATATAGTGGATCGGTTGAGCGTTCAGCGGGGCTAATGTTGGTTTAGGTGGGGTTATCACCGCTATTTCTACATTGGCTGTTCCACTTTGTACCACCCCTAATTTGTAGGCGGCAGCATAACTTAAATCAATAACTCGACCTTCATGAAAAGGGCCTCGATCATTCACTCGGACGATGGCTGTTTTCGCATTATCAAGGTTGGTGACTTTGACGTAAGAAGGTAGAGGTAGTGTCTTGTGTGCGGCAGTCATTGAGTACATATCATAAATTTCGCCGTTGGAGGTTAAGTGGCCATGAAATTTTTTACCGTACCAAGAGGCTTGTCCTTTTTCGACAAACCCTTGAGCGTCACGGATAATTTGGTAGTGCTGTCCTCGTAATGTGTAATCACGATTACCGCCTAAACTGTATGGTTCATACTGTGGTGTTGCATCTTCAATATGTGCTACGGAAAGAGGAGTACTTGGGGCGACATCGTCATCCATCGAGTAGCGTCCCGTGGGTTGAGGGCTGCTACAGCCAACGAGAAGTACGAATGTGCCTAGACTGAAATAAAGAGAGAGTGACTTCATTAGAGTTAATTTGCCTTTGAAAATGCTTTCCGGTGGGTATGAATGGACATCAAAATACCGAATCCAGCCATCAGTGTCACCATTGATGTGCCACCATAACTAATTAGAGGGAGAGGAACGCCAACCACTGGCAAGATCCCGCTGACCATCCCAATATTAACAAATACGTATACAAAGAAACTGAGTACAATACTTCCAGCCATCATTCGACCAAAAGCGGTTTGTGCATTACTTGCAAGATATAGCCCTCGACCAATGATAAATAAATAGACAGAGAGCAGTGCCAAAATTCCGATCATTCCCCACTCTTCGGCGATGACTGCAAAAATAAAGTCGGTATGGCGCTCGGGTAAGAATTCAAGATTGGATTGTGTACCGTGTAACCACCCCTTGCCTGAAATCCCTCCAGAACCAATAGCGATTTTACTCTGGATGATGTGATAGCCAGCCCCTAGAGGGTCGGATTCAGGATCAAATAAAGTTCGGACTCGGGTTTTTTGGTATTCATGCATAATGAAAAACCACAATACGGGGATAAAGGCTCCCGCTCCCACAGCGGCGGCAGCAATGATTTTCCAACTGATTCCCGCTAAGAAAATCACAAAGATTCCAGAAGCCGCGATCAAAATAGCGGTTCCTAAATCGGGTTGTTTCGCTATTAAAATGGTTGGAAAACACACCATTAATAACGAAACTGTGATGGTGGTTAAATTGGCAGGGATAGGACGATTCCCAATGTAACGGGCAACCATTAATGGGACGGCTAATTTAAGTAGTTCTGACGGTTGGAAGCGTACAAAGCCAAAGTTAAGCCAACGCTGTGCGCCTTTGGAGGTTTCACCAAAAAATAATACCCCAAGCAGTAACAATGCCCCACAGAAAAAAAGCAAAGGTGCTAAGCGCTCATAGCTTCTAGGCGAGAGTTGAGCAAGGCCTAGCATAACCAAGAGAGACATGAGCATTCTCATCGCCTGTCGATCCATCATGTCTAGGCTTTGTCCACTGGCACTATACATAACGACAAGGCCAAATAGCATCAACACCAATAAACCAAGTAAAAGGGGGAGATCGACATGTAGGCGTTCAAAGAAGGCGCGATTTCGCCCTGTTGCTGGATCCATCTTCATTATTCACTGACCTCTTGCTCTGCTAATATGACATGGTCAAAAATTCGTCTAACAGGCGGTGCGCCATTGGTCGAGCCTCCACCGGCATTCTCAAGAACAATGGTCACGACTAATTGTGGATCCTCTGTTGGCGCAAAGCCGGTGAATAGGGCATGATCGCGTAAGTGTTCCGATAACTCTTCAGCATTGTATTCTTGCCCTTCGGCTAAACCGAACACTTGAGCTGTCCCAGATTTTCCAGCACTTTTGTATTTTAAACCTTGGAATGCTCGGCGTGCCGTGCCACGTTTCCCATGGTTAACTAAATACATCCCTTCGATAGCCATATTCCAGTATTTATCAGAGACTTCGTTAATCGGCGGGTAAGTGACATACTCTGTTTCTTTTTGAGTGGAAAAGAGTTCACCATTATTGATCGTGGAACGCAGTAAATGAGGTGCTATCACTTTTCCTTTATTGGCAACAACCGAGGTGGCTTTTGCTAACTGCATCGGTGTTGCTGTCCAGTAGCCTTGGCCTATCCCAACGGGAATAGTATCCCCTTGATACCAAGGCGTTTTGTGTCGAGCCATTTTCCATTCACGAGTCGGCATGTTGGCTTTGCTTTCTTCGTAAATATCAATGCCCGTATAATCACCGAACCCAAACCTCATCATCCAGTGCGATAGGCTATCGATTCCCATATCATAGGCAATTTGGTAGAAAAAGGTATCCACGGATTCTTCCAATGCTTTGATGATATCGACTCGGCCATGTCCCCAACGTAGCCAATCTCGAAAAGGGCGAGTATTAGAGTTAGGAATTCGCCAGTAACCCGGATCATTACGTGTTGTATTCGGGGTAATAACTTTATCATGCAAAGCCGCAACGGCAATAAAAGGTTTGACGGTAGAACCTGGGGGGTAAATACCGATCGTGGCTCGATTAACGAGAGGGCGATTAATGTCATTCAGTAGACGGTTATAATCTTGTGAGGATATGCCATGTACGAAAGCATTGGGGTCATAGCTTGGGCTAGAGACCATGGCTAAGACACCATTATCTTTGGGATCAAGCACGATAGCCGAGCCTCGTCGCCCATCCAGCAGTTTATGTACGTATAATTGCAACGCTATATCAAGATTGAGAACAATATCTTTCCCTGGTGTTGGTGGGACGTATTTTAGCGTTCGGATCACTCGACCACGGCTGTTCACCTCGACTTCTTGATAACCGGGGGTGCCATGCAGTAGATCTTCATAATATCGTTCAATGCCGAGCTTACCGATATCCCGCGTCGCTTGATAATTGGCGGCTTTATCTTCACGAGCTAACCGTTCTAAATCTCGGTCATTAATTCGTGAAACATAGCCAATAACATGGGTTAATACTTCTCCATATGGGTAGAAGCGTTTGAGATTGGCACTGACAGAAACCCCAGGAAATTTATGTTGTTGAACAGAAAATATGGCGACATCTTCTTGACTTAATTGGGTCAGTAAAGGAATGGCATTAAATCGACGTGTACGTTGACGATCTCTTTCAAAAGCGGCAATACGCTCCTCGGGAATCGTCAGGATTTCTTGTAAGCGAGCTAGGGTATCGTCCATATCTTTGACTTGTTCAGGAATGATTTCCAAGTTAAAAACAGGGCGGTTTTCAGCGAGTAAGTGACCATTACGGTCATAAATTAAGCCGCGATTAGGGGCAATAGGTACAACTTTAATACGGTTATCATTAGAGCGTGTTTTGTAATCTTGATATTGTTTAACCTGAATATTGTACAGGTTAGTGATCAAAATACTGATGGCGATCACAATACCGATAAAAGCAACGATTGCTCGATGGCGGAATAATCGCGCTTCGGCTTGGTAATCTCTAATTGGGCTTCGCTGACGTCGCATCGCTCTTTACTCTCGGTGGTAAGGGTGATTCGCGGTGATACTCCATGCCCGATAAAGGCTTTCAGCCATCACGACCCGAACTAACGGATGAGGTAAGGTTAATGGGGAGAGTGACCAACTTTGATCGGCGGCGGCTTTACACGCTGGAGCTAAACCTTCTGGCCCCCCAATGAGAATAGAAACATCACGCCCATCTAATTTCCAACTTTCAAGCTGTTCGGCTAACTGTTCGGTATCCCAACGTTTACCAGGAATATCTAAAGTGATAATTCGATTTCCTTTGGGAACGGCGGCTAACATTGCTTCACCTTCTTTTTGTAAGATACGAGCAATGTCCGCATTTTTCCCTCGTTTACCCGCAGAAATTTCTATTAATTCTAGCGGCATATCATGAGGGAAACGACGGCGATATTCTTGAAATCCTTCCTCAACCCACTTGGGCATTTTGGTACCGACCGCAATCAATTGAAGTTTCACCATTAACCCCAAAGTTTTTCTAGTTGATATAGGGCTCGTGGTTCTTCTTGCATGACATGTAACATCGCTGAACCCATGTCCAGAACGACCCATTCCCCTTCATTTTCACCGTCCATACCCAAGGGTTCTACGCCCATTTTTTTGACTTCGCTAGCAACGTGATCCGCAATCGAGGCAACATGGCGTTTTGATGTTCCGGTGCAAATGATCATGTAATCGGTAATACTCGATTTGCCTTTTACATCTAGGGTTATAATGTTAACCGCTTTCATATCATCGGCTTTATCTGCAAGAAAATGGGTTAATTCTTCATGTAGCAAGGGGGAGATCCTCTGAATGTTAAATCGTTGAGTTATTAAAAAGCGCGGCAGTATACCATGGTTTTAATTCGGTAAAGGTAAGTTTGCTTCCGGTAAGCAGAACTCTACGCTGAGTTGTTGTAATAATGGCCAAATGGGTTGGCTGTATTGCGTTTTTACCAACAATTCTGCTTGTGCAAGTGTTTGTAACAGATGCTGTAACTTATTGAGCGATAAACGTTGTAAAGCGGCAGAATAGAGCGGCCGTTTATTTTGCCACACTCGATATTGTTCAAAAATAAGGTTTATAGGCTGTGTATTCATTGCTTGGCGCATTGATAGCAGTTGAAACAACTCTTTTTGAATGGTTCGAATTAAAATGATGGTTTCAATCTCTTCGGATGCTAATTGGCGAAGAATTCTCTGGGCTCGATTTGCCTTCCCTTCCAATAAGGCATCAACCCAGTGGAAGGCGGTAAAATGATTGTGCCGGCTGAGTGATTCTTCCAAGCGAACTAAGGTTAATCGGCCATCAGGATAAAGCAAGGTCAGTTTTTCTAAACTTTGTGCCAAGGCAAACAGGTTGCCTTCATGCCATTGAGCGAGCATCTGCACGGCTTCAGCATCCGGTTTTAATCCCAGTAATTGACAGCGTTTTGTGACAAATTGAGGTAAGCGAGATAAGTCTGGCGTCAGACAATTGACCCAGCAGCCTTGAGTGCTGAGTTCCTTGAACCAAGCACTATTTTCCTGAGCTTTGGTGAGTTTATTACCGACGATAACCAATAACACATCAGGACTTAGGCTTTGTGCTAGTGTGCCGAGAGTTTTTCCCATAGCAGCATTGATGCCACTCTCTGGAATATCAATTTCAATCAATTGCCGTTGAGAAAAAAGGCTCATAGATTGGCAGCGGTCATAGACGTCATTCCAATCAAGGCTTGTGTCTGCGGTAAATTGATGTTTTTCTTCAAAGCCAAGCTCTCGGGCTTTGTGCTCAATGGCTATCCGTGACTCTTGAATCAGTAATGGCTCATTACCTAACACCAAGTAGAGAGGGGCTAGGCTACGGTTTAAGGTTTCTGGCAGTTTTTCCGCGTACACTCTCATGCTAAAGCTCGGTTATTGGGTCGTAATAGCACTTGAATTATCCAGCTCTTTATCTATTTTGGATTCTGAATAGGGTTGAATATCGATATCGTTAATATCTCCATTTTGAATTGCAGCTTTAAGGCGAGCCATTTGGCGGACAATTTGACTGGCCGCCAGTTTACGCATTTCATCAACAATCATTTCACGTTCAACCGATTTTGCTAGTGCTGCTAATGGGTTATCTAGGTAGCTACGAGTGACACTGGTTGAAAATGTTTTGACTCCGAGTTCTGGAATCGTGACTCGGTATGACGCACGGAAGGTCAGCTCTTTTTCTGCTGCTCGAGTATTTTGATAAAGCGACAGTGTTCG
>JTFO01004425.1_pt1 | contig 10947 bp, 11 predicted proteins | sample 235411 | NCBI WGS metagenome assembly JTFO01 (sample SAMN03067590, study PRJNA260953) | activated sludge metagenome | biome: Sludge; feature: Wastewater; isolation source: CETP activated sludge from laboratory augmented bioreactor treating... | place: India:Gujarat | collected 2013-04
CCTTTTCCCCAACCCGCCGGCAGGCGGGTTTTTTTGTAATAAGGCGGGCCGATTAACGGAAATAGGCGTCATTAGGCGTCTGTTCATGTTATTTTTCTCGGTTTTGCTACGCTGTTGGTAGTCATGCCTTTGTCCCACAAGGACGAAGTAGCAACGATAGACACGCCTATTTGAACAAACTGGTTTGAAGCCTCTGTCAGACACATAGGTGCAGGCCCCTTATTCCAAAGATGTAAGGAACGGATAGATGAATATTCAGCTCGATATAGCGCAAACGGTCGGTTTAGCGGCTGTTTTTCTCGTGCTGGGAGAATATATAAAGAATCGCGTTGCTGTGCTGGCCCGCTATTTCATTCCCAGCCCCATTATTGGCGGTTTGATTTTTGCCTTGATTGCCCTGGTGGGTCACGAGACGGGTTCGTTTCACTTCTCTTTCAACGACGATATACGCAACTTCTTGTTGATGGCCTTTTTTACCACCATTGGCTTTTCAGCAAGTTTCGAGCTGTTGAAAAAGGGGGGGCTGGCAGTGGCCCTGTTTTTGGGCTGTGCGGTTGTCCTGATTATTCTGCAAAACGTGATGGGTGTCACCCTGGCCGCTTTGATGGATGCCAATCCCTTGCTGGGCCTGGCGGCCGGTTCGGTCGCCATGACAGGAGGTCACGGGACCTCCGCCGCTTTTGGCCCCTTGCTGGAGAACGCAGGTGCTGTGGGGGCCTTGCCCGCTGCCATTGCCGCGTCGACCTGGGGGCTGGTGATGGGGTGTGTCATTGGTGGTCCTTTGGGCCGACGCCTGATGAAAAAACACAAGATTGACGGCCCTGCACCACACCGTCGTCATCGTCGCCAGCATGAAGGTGCAAACGTACCCCATGCTATGCAAGCCCAGGTTAAAGAAACCGTTCAGCTTGATGACGGTGGCTTTGAAATGCCGGTCTACGCGGTCGTTCTGCTGTCCATTGCGATTGGGGTGGGCAGTGTCATCATCGAATGGTTGGGTGAGCGCGGCATCGTGCTGCCTGCCTACCTGGGGTCCATGCTGGTGGCAGCCGTTATCCGTAATGTGATTGATTGGCGTCGTTACCGCTTGCCGGAAAAAGAGTTTGAAATTATCGGCAACGTGTCGCTGGCTTTCTTCCTGGTCATGGCATTGATGGTGATGAAGTTGTGGGAACTGGCTCAAGTGGCCGGTCCCTTGCTGGTGATCCTGATTGCCCAGACCGTGATGATGTACTTCTTTGCCCGATATGTGACCTTCAATGTCATGGGCAAGGACTATGACGCTGTTGTGATGTCGGCCGGGCATTGTGGTTTCGGCATGGGGGCAACGCCGAACGCCATGGCCAATATGCAGGCTTTCACGGAAGATAATGGCCCCTCGCGCAAGGCCTTTTTTGTGATTCCCTTGGTGGGCTCCTTGTTCATCGATTTTTTCAACGCCGTGATTATCACCGGCTTTGTGAACTTTCTGACGTAAGCGCGCAAGGCTCAGGCCGCGCCGAACGGCGCGGCAGTGTCTCGTGGCCGGACGCTTGGACGTCACGGACAGGAGGTGTGTGAATTTTGCTCGGGACGGCTTGGGCCAAGGCGATGTCCGAACCTTAGCGTCCGCCGTTTTTTGATGGGCAAGATGGCAAGACCACCTCTGTAAACGATCCGTTCAGGCTTTGTTAAGCACATCCCTTAAGGCCTCGGACAGTTCAGGGTGACGCCAACTGAAACCCGCTTGCTGGGCGCGTTGCGGAATCAGTCGTTGTCCGCCCAGCAGCAGAACAGACATCTCTCCCAATGCCAGCCGTAGCACCCAGGCCGGGGCATGAAACAGGGCTGGCTTGCCCAGCTCTTGCGCCAGGATGCGGGTGAACTCCGCATTGCGCACAGGCTGTGGCGCACACGCGTTATAGGGGCCTTCACAGCTTTGATTGTGCAAAAGGTAGTCGATGAGAGCGACCTGGTCTTCAATGTGTATCCATGGCATCCACTGCTGACCATCACCTAGTCTGGCACCCAATCCCAGCTTGAACGAGGGCAGGAGCCGAGCCAATATTCCTGCATTGTTGGCCAAGACGGGTGCGGTGCGTAGCAAGACCACGCGTACCCCCCATTGGCGTGCCTGTTCGGCCTCTTGCTCCCAGGCCACACAAAGTTGGCTGCCGAAGTCTTTGTGGCTTGGTGCACTGTCTTCGGATAAAGGCTGTTGCCCACCGTCTCCGTACCAGCCTGTGGCTGAGCCCGAGATCAATATGGGCGGCACCGACGCTTGCTGCCCCATCCAGTCCACCAGGCGGCGAGTCAGATCTACACGACTACGCCACAGAAGCTGGCGGCGTGAATCAGTCCAGCGTTGATTGGCAATCGGGGCCCCAGCCAGGTTGATGACGGCGTCAAATGGCGCGTTGCCATTTAGCTCTTCAAGAGTGGCTACGCCTTTTGCGCCCGGGCATAACTGGGGAACTTGCTGCGGGGTGCGGCTCCATACCCAGAGTTCATGGCCCTGAGCTTGCCATTGTTGGCAAAGGGCCTGTCCAATGAGGCCGGTGCCCCCGGTCAGAAGGATGCGCATCGGATTCTCCGTGTTTAACAGTGAGCCGCCGGTGAAATTACATGCCGGTGACACGGCGTACCGCCCAGAAATACCAGCTATCTGGCAAGCATCGCATGAGTTTGACCCAGCCAGTGAAACGGCGAGGAAAGTTCATTTCAAACTGTCCCTGTTTCCAGCCGTGCAAGATATGCTGCGCCGCTTCTTCGGGGGTGATCAGTGCGGGCATCTTGAAACTGTTTTGTGCAGTTAATGGGGTGTCCACAAACCCCGGGTTGATAATGGAAACACCCAGCCCTAAAGGGTGCAGGTCCAGATAGAGGTTTTCGGCCAGGTTGTTCAGCGCCGCTTTGGTGGGGCCGTAGGCCAGGGACATCGGCAGCCCTCGATAGCCGGCCACGCTGCCGACTAAAGCCAGGTGACCGCGTCCGGCTGCAAGCAACATCGGCAGAACCGTGTCCAGCAGGTGCAGTGCGCCGACATAGTTAACGGCCAGATGTCGCTGCATTTCAAGCAGATCGAAGTGCGTCGCTCGTTGAGGCTGGTATCTGCCAGCGCAATACAGCACCAGGTCCGGGGCCTTGTCCGCGTAGGCTTGAACCATTGTTTTGGCCGCCACCATGGAGTCGAGTTGGGTGACATCCAGCGGTACGGCCAGAAAGCCATCTCGGCCATCAGCCAGAGTGTGCAGTGCATCGGCATCTCTGGCCGAGATGATGACACGTGCCCCTTGGGCATGGAGTGCTTGTGCGGTGGCTTTGCCTATGCCCGATGAGGCGCCGACAATCCAGGCGCATTTGCCTTGCCATTGACTGATCGGCGGATTGAGTTTCGTGTGCAGCAGTGCCATCACACTTACTCCTTAGTGAAGGACAAGGTTACGTCACCAAGATGAAAACCAAATTTGCTCATGGCGGCGCGGTTGAGCATGGTGCGACCATCCATCAAATACATCCAGTCGTCCATGTTGACGTTCCAGACTTTGCCGTCCACGGGCAGTGCCAGCACATAATTCCAATGGAAGGCGTTGCCCGCGGTCTGCCCTTGTGCTTGTCCCACCACGTCGTCCGCGCGCCCGGTGTAATGGCCGTCACCCAGATATTTCAAATGCCAGATCCGTTGCTGTGTGGTGCCATCACTGTAGACAAAGTGCTCATCGAGCACGCCTTCATCGCCATTCCAGGTGCCTGTCATGCGCACGGTGAAGCGTTTGACCACTTTGCCGGAGCGGTCTGTGAACAAGCCGTGGGCGGTTAAGGGCCCGTTGAAATACTGACGCAGGTCCAGTTTGGGGCGCTCCTGGGCATAGTCCTGTACGGTGGGCCCTACACACCCAGCCAGCAATCCGGTGAGAGTCAGTCCCAGAATGGCGCGCCGCCAGGGCAGGGTCGAGACACGGCATGTTGTCAATTTCATATCAGTCTCCAGGAGGTGTGAAGGTGCTCAGCGCGCCATAGGCATGCCCACGCCAGCAGTTTGAACAGGCAGGGAAGGCCACCATAGGTCCAGGCCAGCGCCTGCAGGCCTGCCGGGTCGGTCGTGCCGCTGTGGTAACCCAGAAAGGCGAGCAGCGGCAGACACAGCCCGGCGGCTAAAGCCAGATTGAGCTTGGTGGCACAGGCCCACCAGCCCAGATATCGTCCTTCGCCCGAGCCACCGTGACCGGACTCATGGATGACACCGGTCAGCAAAGCGCCTGGCAGTGCCAGATCCGCGCCAAGGGCAAGCCCGCTTGCCAGGCAGATAAGGATGAAGACCTTGCCGTCACCAGCATCAAGCCAGGGTGTTAGCGAAAAGGCGATGATGCTTGCCAGCATGCCAGCGCGCCAACTGGGGGCGAGGCCCCAGCGCGAAACGGCCTTGATCCACAGTGGCAGCCCGGCCGCCGCAGCACCGAAATAACACAAGAGGAAAAGTGGTTGCATATCGGCTGCCTGCAGACGGTCCGTTACGAAAAACGGGAGCAGGGTGGCGGGTATGGCAGCGGCCACACCGTTGAGCATGAAGACTGATAACAGCCGGCGGAAACTGGCATCTGCCCAGGGGGAGGCGGCCTGAGCAGGTTTGATGTGACGATGTCCGTAACGTGTTGGGCTTGCTGTGAATCGTTGCAGACTATGCAGTCCGAGCAAGCCTAGGGCAAGAGCCAGAAAGAGCACGATACTGGTCGCGTCAAAGCCCAGCCAGGTAGGCAAGATGCTGGCCAGCAGGACACCGGCAAGCGTGGCGCCTTCTCGCCATGCCGTCACGCGTGCGCGCCAATGGGGGTCACCTCCCCAACGGGTACCCCAGGCCTGATGCAGTATGCTCACGGCGCTATAGGCCAGGGTGCATACCAGTAGGCTGACCGCCAGCCAGACTAGCGCCCCCTCTTGAACAGCCAGGGGAGGATGCCACAAGGCGGCAAACCCCAAGACCATGATGACACTGCCCAGCACGGCTGCCAGCCAGGCTTGACGTTGTCCTCGATGCAAAAGGCGATCGGCCAGGCGTCCCAATGCGGGATCGAGCACCGCGTCAATGGCTCGAGTGGCAAGCAGTACGGCACCCAGACTGGCCAGAGGCACGCCCGCCACCGCTGCATAGTAATGAGGCAGGTTGACGTATAAAGGCAGCGACACAAAAGCCAGCGGTAGGCCAAGACTCCCGTAAGAGAGCCCTGTACGCCAGTGCAGCGGTGTGGAGGGGCCAAGGTCTTGGGAGGGCATGGTGTCGTGCCTTTCTTAGCGTTTGCTCAGCAATGCCGCGCGCAGACCGGGCGCCGACGTTTGCTCAGACAACCAGATTCCAAAAAACAGGCGCGCGTACTCTGCGTCCTGAATACGTGCTGTCTCGCGTCCATTGTGGAAAAAACGTACATCGCCGGCCCCGTCGGTTACCCCCAGCAGCCGATCCTGAGCCAGCACATCAGGAAAGGCTTTTGTCATCAGGAGCAACCATTGGCGTGCCTGTTGTTCAGAGAAGCTGCCGACGCGTCGCATTTCGGCTATTGAGCGCTCGGCAATCGCCTCTCCTTCCAGCTTGCGGTCGTAGATCAGTTCCAGCGCGAAAGGCTGGCGTGCATACTGTGCTGGCTCGAAGTCCGGCAGCGCCCACAGGCGCGCCTCGTAAACCCGCAGTCCAAAAAAGCGCATGGGGCCGCTGCCAAGCAAATGGGCAGCGGGCAGGGTGGAGCGCAGCTCCTGGGGGGCAGCCGGTGTGGCCGCCAAGACAGTATTGGTCATGGCAGTAAGGGTAGGAGCGAGAAGACTGATGCCCCAGATCAGGGTTTTGCGTCGTCGAAGATCAGGCATGGTCGGGCCTTCTCAATGTGAACTGGACCACATCGGTGTTGCCCATATCAAAGGCAGCCTCGCAGTAGGCCAGATAAAATCGCCAGATGCGTACAAAGCGTTCGTCAAATCCCTGGCTTCGTACAGCATCGAGCTTGTGCTCAAAAGCCTGACGCCAGCGTCTGAGCGTTTCGGCATAGTCCTTGCCAAAGCTCATCTTCTTGACTATTTCCAGGCCTGCTCGTTGCGCCTCGCGCTCGAAGGCCGTGACACTGGGCAACAGTCCTCCCGGAAAAATGAACTGCTGAATGAAGTCGGAAGAGTGCAAATAGCGCTCAAAAAGGTCTTCGCGCAGGGTGATCGATTGCAGGCAAGCATGGCCCCCCGGTTTGAGGCAGTCATGTAAGGTCTGGAAGTAGGTGCGCCAGTATTCATGTCCGACCGCTTCAAACATTTCAATGGACACAATGGCATCGAATGGCTGCGCCGCGTGTTCGGCAGCTAAGTCCCGGTAGTCCTGATAACGCAGATCCACCTGTGTTTGCAGGCCTGCTTGGGTGATGCGCTGCGTGGCCCAGTGAAGTTGTTCACGCGACAAGGTCACACCGCTGACCTGTGCGCCGAACTCCGTGGCCGCTGTCTGGGCAAGTGCCCCCCAACCGCAGCCGATTTCCAGCAGGCGTTGACCTGGTTGCAGCCTTGTCTCGCGCAACGCACGTCGTATTTTGTTCTGCTGGGCCTGCTCCAGATCTGCCTCTTGCAAGGCGCTGCCGCTGAGACCTTCAAACCACGCAGAGCTGTAACTCATGGTCGGATCCAGCCACAGCTGATAAAAATCGTTGCCCAGATCGTAGTGGGCATGGATGTTTTTGGCGCTGCCTGCCCGTGTGTTGCGGCGAAGCATATGCCGTAGCCTGAAGCCCAGACGGCCCCACCAGTGACCATATACCAGTTGCTCCAGGTGGTCGCGGTTGTCGATGCACAGGCGCAAGAGTCCGCTAAGGTCGTCACTGTCCCATAGGCCGTCTATATAACCTTCGGCAAAACCAATATCGCCCGAGCTTAGAACGCGCTCCAGCGCTTCCCAGTGCTTGATTGTGCAGCGTGCGTCTGCATCCGGGGCGCTCTGTTTGGGGCAATGCCGCAGTTGCCCATCGGGCAATTGAAGCTCCAATTGGCCATGAGGCAGATGCGTCAACAGCTTCAGGACGCGGTTCGCGCTAGGTGGCAAGACGCGTTTTGCATCGGCGGACTTGCGCAAGAGGGTGGCGGTGCTTGTATTCATCGTGTGACAGAGCGCTTGGGCGCTGGTGGTTTGCGATGGAAAGGAAGCCGCTTTGCCCACAGGCGCAGTGCTTGCCAGTGGATGCGGAAAATGACCCCAAGGGTCATGAGCGGCGTGCCAAAAAAGGCCCGGCGCACGGTCGTGGTGCTCAAGGGATGCAACACTCCTTGAACGCCCGTACGCAGCACGGGGCCTGCGTCGTCGTAAAGATCAATGAGTGCCAGGTTGGCGCGGTCACTGCGTTTGAAGCGGAAGCGATACTCTCCCTGAGTCTCGCAAAATGGAGACACATGAAATTGCTTGCTGGCCACTTGCTCACAGTCCCAGTCCAGATCCGGTCCGGCAAGAAGATAGGCATGGCGCTCACCAAAGGTGTTGTTGACCTCAGCCAGAATCGCCGCCAGCGAGCCGTCTGCCCGATGTGCGTACCAAAAGCTGACGGGCTTGAAGACATAGCCCAGGACACGGGGGAAGGTATGCAACCAGATTTCCCCATCGGCGTCCTGTATGCCTTCTTCTTGCAGCAAGGCCTCGAACCAGGCCAGAGCGTCATTGCTGCCGTCGCCGTGATCACTATCGTGAAAACTGATCCAGCCGCGCCGATTGCGACGTAGCACAGCAACGGGGTGCTCACGCAGGCTGCGCATGGGAAGCAGCAGGAAATAACCAGGGTAACGAAAGGCGTGATCGACCGGCCGTAGCCGGCGGTGCCAAATATGGCCAAAGCCAATAAGAGGGACGGTGCTCATACCGTTTCCTCCTCGTTGATCTCGATGGGGGGCGCTGGCTGTTCGTGCTCAAGAGACAGCAGGACCTTGTCGGCCGCATTCAGGCCAGAGCGCAAGCCGTCCTCATGGAACCCGTAGCCACACCAGGCGCCGCAAAACCAGGTGCGGCGTTGGCCTTGCAGTTGCTCGACAAGCGGTTGTGCCTGGATGGCGGCCTGGTCAAAGACCGGATGGTGGTAGCCAATACGGGCATGCACCTTGTCCGGGTCTATTGGGCGGACTGGATTCAGGGAAACCAGCACGGCTTGTTGCCAGGGCAGGGGTTGTAATCGGTTGATCAGGTAGTGGAGGCAAACCCCCGCCTCTTCTGAATTCACGCAGGAGCCGCGCTCGTAGTTCCATGCCGCCCAAGCCGCTGTGCGTTGTGGCAAGACGGAGGTATCGGTATGCAAAACCGCTTCATTGGCCTGATAGCGGATGCTGCCCAGTACGGCTTGTTCCTGTTGTGTCGCGTCTTTGCCAAGCAAGTGCAATGCCTGGTCACTATGGCAGGCCAGTACGATGGCATCGAACTGTTCCGACCCGTGGGGCATTTCTACTAAAACCCCCTGTGGCAGGCGTTTGAGGCTGAGCACCGGGGTATTCAAGCGTGTTTCATGGCGACCGTCTTGTTGCAGCCGTTCAATCATGCGACGCACATACTGTTGCGATCCCCCTCGAACGGTGTGCCACTGAGGCCGATTAGTGATCTGTATCAGCCCATGATTGTGGCAAAAGCGAATCAAGGTAGTAACGGGAAAACGCAGCATTTGATCTGTCGGGCAAGACCAGATACTGCCAATCATGGGTAGTAGATAGTGGTGGCGAAAGGCGCTGCTAAAGCCGTGCTGATCAAGAAAGGTTTCTATCGAGGCACTGAGCTGCGACTCGACCTGGCGCTGGGCAATGTCCGTGGTCAGACGATTGAAACGCATGATCTCGAGCAGCATGCCAATGAAGCGTGGGCGCAGCAAATTTTTGCGTTGTGCAAAAACCCCGTTCAAGGAGCTGCCGCTCCATTCCATACCCGGTCTGCCGTGGGCGTCGGGCACCTGCACTGAAAAAGACATTTCGGACGGTGCCGTTTCCACATCCAGCTCTTTGAACAGTTGCGTGAGCATGGGGTAGGTGCGGTGATTGAATACGAGAAACCCGGTATCTACACCATGACAAATTCCGTCCAGGCTTAGTTGGACGGTATTGGCATGTCCGCCGAAATAGCTGTTTGCCTCGATCAAGCACACGCGATGAGAGGTCTGCGTGCTGGCCAGACGAAAGGCAGCGGCCAGACCGGAAATGCCCGAACCTATGACAGCGATACGACGCATGGCAGCTCCTTGAGTATTGCTATAGTGCTCAATAGACCATAAGGATTAAAATGTGAACTGCTTAGTTCAAACTATAAACCCTAAATATTATTTTTGCACTATCTAGTGTTCAAGATAGTCCCATTCGTCCTAAAATGTGATGTATGAACGCTCGATCCTCAATCAAACAACAAATCCAGCGGGTGCGCGAAGAAGCTATCGTGACCGCTGTGAACCGGCTATTGGCTACCAAGGGCTACGACGCCATGACGGTCGACGAAGTTGCCGCCGAGGCGGGCATGGCCAAGGCCAGCCTGTATAAGTTATTCACGTCTAAGGAAGAGCTTGCTGCGGCCGCAATGGTTGGCGTCTTGGATCGCGCCTTGGCTTTTGTGGACGAGTTGCGTAGACAGGCCAAGAGCGCGGCTGACTTGGGTGCGCCGATTGCAGCAATCGATCAGCTCAAATCAGTGGTGCGCTGGACGATGCACACCCAATTGCAAGGGGAAATGCCGTCGTTGCCCGCGCAGAACTCGAACCTTAGCACCTCGCTCCAATCGAATGACGAGTATATGGATCGTCTGATCGCCTTGAGTAATCGTCTGAGCACCTGGATTATCGAGGCACAGACAGCAGGCGGCCTCCAAACGGGTCTGCCCGTTGAGCTTGTGCTCTATACCCTATTTGCGCGCGCTTGCGATCCTGTGGTGGGTTTGCTCAAGGAGTCCGGCCAGTACACCCATGAGCAAATCATTGAATGGGTGACCAGCACCACGTTTGATGGTTTGGCAGGATCTGGCCTGAAGCCCCCCACTCCGTAGGGTGATCTCCAAACGCAAGCAGGGGCTTGTGTGTGTTCCGATTGCTTGTTGTCTCAAGAGGTAGCAAGCTTGCGTCGCAGCCAGCGCATCAATACGTCCAGTAGCGGCAGTTTTGCGTAAAGCTCCTCGGCCGCATCCCAATAATCGCGATGATGAGACACCCGTCCCTGTTCATCAAAGGACAGGAACGAAGCCCCCTTGATGCATTGTTCAACGTCCGGCTTCCACCGACGGAGTCGAAAACGGAACTCCCATTCCAGAAAGGCCCGGTGATCCTGGACGATCTGCTGCGTAATGACAAATCGTGGTGCTTGTAGCGCCGTAAACATATGTTCGAAGATGCGTCGAATGGCCGGCACGCCACGCACTTCGTTAAAGGGGTCCTTGAAATAGGCATCAGGCGCGTAACAGGCCTCAAGCTCGGAGAGCCGGTCTGGTGCCAGCTCTTGATAGAGCTGGACGATTCGGCGCACTGCCGCCGCACTATCATCGGAACCTGCGGGCAAGTCAGTCTTCATGGGTGTCAGCCTGAGGATTCAAGGGACGATGAGGAAACAACAAGTATAAGGCTCAAGCAACAGGCCAAAGAGCGGGTTGGATAATTTGACTTCTTGTAGACGCTGTTTGCCTTGGAGCAAGGACGCAATGTTCTCGCTACGTTTCAATGGTGATTGTCTCTAGGGAGTGCATAATGCGAAGCCATGTAGTGGGATCCGTGCTGTTAGTGGCCATATTGGCCGGATGTTCGGCTGGCGAGTCCAGCAATCCGTCCGCTTTGCCAGAGCTGGTGGAAGTGGCTGGCCCGGCACGTGAGCTCATGCAGGCTGGCGAGTACTTGCTCGATGGCCGCTTGGTCGCGTCCGATACGGTGATGTATGCCCCGGCCCCGACCCTGAAAGCGATGAAATATCAAGTCAGCCAGTACGAGTACGATCAGTGCGTTCGTGCAGAAC
>JTFO01008557.1_pt1 | contig 10885 bp, 15 predicted proteins | sample 235411 | NCBI WGS metagenome assembly JTFO01 (sample SAMN03067590, study PRJNA260953) | activated sludge metagenome | biome: Sludge; feature: Wastewater; isolation source: CETP activated sludge from laboratory augmented bioreactor treating... | place: India:Gujarat | collected 2013-04
TGTACCTGTTACTCTGAATGCAATCTTGTGCCGTTGATGAAACACCGTCTGGTACGACACGCCCAATCGCTTCGCTGCCTCTTTAAGTGAAATGGCGTTTTCGGACATACTCACTCCAATAAAAACCCGGCTTATGCCGGGTGTGTGGTTGTGTCTGTAGTAACCCGTGCATTGGGGGTGGCGGTATTAACTCCGATATCCTGCTCAATACCATCAGCCCATTCCCCAGCGATTGCACCAGCGCCTACCATTTCCCTTCCGTGATGATCCATAGCGCCATTGAACCCACCAAAATAAGACATGCTGGCGCCAACAGTCTTCATGCGCTCAGATAAGTCGCGCAAGGAGGCGGCGATTTGTTGTGGAGTTTCGGGTGGCTTGCTTGCCGTTTGCTGATTTGACGATTTCGTCAAGTTGTCGGTTGCAGGCGGATGCACAGGGCAAGGCCATCGCAGTGAGCCGTTGCCGGATGGGCAGGTGCAATCGGTAAGCGGTACAGAGGCAACGTAGATCGAAGCCTCGGCATCAGTGGCTAACGAGAATACGCGAGCCTCAACGCTGTATGGCGCGCGCGGGATTTGTGGCGCAACAGGGGCGATAGGGGACATTGCAGCAACAGCGCGCATTAGTTGGCGAATAAACTCCGAAAGCGCAGTGTTGCTATAAAAGCCAACATGAGACAACGCACCTTCTTCGATCTTGTTAGCGATCACGCCGCATACTCTCAATGTCTCAGCGGGAACGGCAGGTGCGGCAGGGGTAGGGCTACTAACCTTTTCCAGCCAAGCCTTATATGCCTCAAGGTCGGTTGGTGCGCCGTACTGCAGGAAATTATCGGCTTTAAGTTTGCCAAGCTCTATGCGGTCTTGTTCCCGTTTTTCGTTGGTCACAAAATCATAGTGACGAGCAGCTGCATCAAGGACGGTGGATGTCTTTACGCCGATGCCAAAGCGACCGCATCCAATAGCCATGGGTCGATCAATCTTAGCGTGGGGGCGCTCAGCCAACTCTTTAGACAGCATGTCCATATCATCTGCATGCTGCTGTAGTGTGTGCAGGTGATGTTCTATCAGAGCTTCTTTGCTCATGTTTTCGAGTGCTTGTATCTGTGTCATGTGTGCCTCATGGCTTAATAAAGGTGATCCAGTGAGTTTTGTTCAGTCGACCTGAGCGGTGGCCATATAAGGGGGGCACGTCGGTGCAGGCCAGAACGTCACGCACTTGTATCTGTGTTTCGTTCCATTTGAAATTCAGCGTGCCGTGGGGGCGCAGTACACGAAAGCACTCAGCAAACCCTCGGCGTAGATCCTCGCGCCAGTTGTCGCCTAGCTTTCCGTACTTAGCAGCCATCCAGCTACGCTTGCCAGCCCGTACCAGGTGGGGTGGGTCAAAGGCAACGTGATAAAAGGTGTTGTCTGGGAAGGGCAGCGCACGGAAGTCCATTTGCATGTCTGGGTGCACATGAATGGCCCTTGTGCCGTCCTCTTTGTGGGTGCGGTCGGTAACGATTAGGGATTCGTGCCGCATGTCGCCGAATAAACAGCGCTGATCTTGTGGGTTGAACCACATCATGCGACCACCACAGCAGGGGTCTAGCACAAGGTGTGTCATGTAAATAGCTCCTGTATAGGCGCAAAAAGAAACGCACTAAGCGTTACACTTGGTGCGTCTATGGGATGGAGGGGGTATGAAGCAAAAGCTAAAGACAGCAAAATTAATAACTTTCAATATAGCGAGACAACGGCCTAGCTATATTCTGGCAATGGCTTTGCTTGGTGTTGCATTCGGTGTATCGATAGGAGTGTTATTCGATCGATACCCCGCTAAAGACGGCGGTCATATTGCAGCTTGGGCGCAAGCCATAGGGTCGATAATTGCTGTAGGAGTTGCCATATATATACCGAAAAAGATGAAAGAGGATGAAATAAACGCAGAAAAACTTCGTCATCAAGAAAGGGTCCAAATCAATTTGGCTATGGCAAGAAGGGTGGCAGCATATGTCAACCCTCTTATTGGAGTTGCAATGAATGAATTGCAGGCTCTGGACACCCCTCAGGGATCTATTACTGCAAAAATGATGCAAGAAAAAATCAATTCCGCTCTACATGTTTTGCAGTTATCACTTGATCTGCACTTGCTGGGCGAGCAGGCAGCAATTCAAGTGCTTAATGTGATTGATACAGTTCTAGAGATGAAAGTATGTATTGATACATTAGTTCAAGATCACCCTGACCGAGAGTTCAGACAAGTTGTGGTAGCTCGGTTTCCAACAATTAACCAAAACTTTGTTAATGCATGGGAAAAACTGAATGAGTTAATCCAGTAGAGTTGCCTCAACCCCATGTTTGCTAATGCTTTGTATTTCACTCTTAATCTGAACCTGCAAAATAAGGCTGTCCGCTTCCTCTTGGGTGAGTAGCGGTACAAGCCCTCGCATTTTCTGCATATCAGCTCGTGCAGCGTCTAGGTTCTGCTGCGTGAGCTGCATGCCATACTCCAGCTTCTTAGCGAACTGACGAATGCCTACCAAGTCCATGCTAGAACCACGACGGGTGCAGAACATCTCGAAGAAGTCTGCAATCCCGTCTATGGCTGGTGCGGCTGGATAGGCAACCGAACCGGACTTCTCCAAGTGCCTGAAAATAGGCTGTCCGTTCACAGTCTCAATTACACCAGTACGCTCAATGTCATCTAAGATGCGTTCCAGAGGATCCAGCACATACATCATCTTGACCATCATCGAGGGCGCTACAGCCGCCCTACTTCTTGGCGGCTTATGATTCTGTGTGCGCTTCTCCAGCCTGCGCAACTCACGCGCAGAGTACATGCGTTGTCGCATTTATTGCTCCTGCCCCGGCCATGGATAATCACGACCGGGCTTTTGTTTTTTCTGACGGGAACGTTTGCTCATAGCTAGTCCTCAATCGGTAGTCCTAAACTGCCCTGCTTTTCTTCGGCTGGCTTAACTTCCACATCAATCTCGCAGCCCATGACCTCATACAGCTTTTTGATTTGGTCACCCGTTGGCTTTGCCTTGATGCGAAACGTCATACCTACGGTGCCGCCTTCCATAATCGTCACCGCAAACGAATCAACGTCTACGGTTTCAAACTGGATGTCGGATGCCCCCCCCCTAACCCGAAGCCGATCACCACATCAGCACCTTTCAAGCTGTAGTCCAAACGTAGGCGCTCGATCAGTGGACCAAAGCGGCGTACAGTACGGGACTCAATGCCCTCTAGCTGCCCTTCGCTTTCGTCCTTCTTATAAAGGAAGTCACGCAGCGCGGGATGTAACATACTCAGGCACTCGTTACCGCCTTTGATCTCTATTTTTAGATCAGCCGCAGGTACGTTTTCTTCACCGTGCTTTTCTGGACGCGGGTTAATGTGAATGAGGGTTGCGCGCTGGCGTTCAATTTCAAACTGGGATTGCATGTTAATTTTCTCCGGATCAAATGAGGGGGATGAGCAGGCTGTGGCAAGGTGGTTGTAGTTGCCTGCTTAGCCGTTTACATTTCTACAGCTAGGCCTTCGCTCAGCGCTTGTAGGTCCATATCCAACAGCCACTCGATAACCTTGCTGTCGTGCACTCGGAAAGTCAGCGCCAACGCATCTACTATTTGGCGGTCGCTTGGTCGGGTTTGGTTGACTTGCTTAGGTTGTGCCGAAGCCTGCCTGGCTACAGGTTGCTGGGTTGCTTGTGTTGCCGGCTGCTCAATGACCTGTGCCGGCGCCTGTTCAGCCTGTTTCAGCTTTGCGGCCTCTTCTTGGCGGATACGTTCACGCTCTTTCTCTAGGCGATCTTCTTCATCCTTTTGGTGCTTTGATACCCGTGCAACGACTGTCGCTTCAAAATGGTTAGCGGGCATTGTTACCAGGTCAGCCAGATCACGGAACAGCGCTTTATGTTGCTCTGTCACGTTGTCGTTAAACCAAGCCAGCTTGCCTTGTATGTCGTCTGCCAGTTCGTTAGCTTCGATCTTTGCACGCGCCAGCTCAGTATCAGCGGCGTCCTGTAGGGTTGCGACCGTGCGCTTACCCTTCATGGCCAGCGCCACATTGCAATCTACTCGCGGCAAACTAACCACCCCAAGACGCTTATTAAGGGCTTGGATGTGTGCGGTGAAAGCGCTCTCTGCCTTGGAACGGATATCGTTACGGATGTTTTCTTTCTCAGCCTTAACCAAGCGATCAAGCTCAAGGCGTGTTGAACGAAGCTCTGTGCTGATATCACCCAAGGTTCTGAAAAGCTCATCAATAGAAGCTGTCTGGCTGAGCGCGTGCGACTTTGCTGCTTCGATGCGTTCTTCGGCTTCCTTACACCACTTGACCGCTTTCTCAGCATCCGCAAAGTCCTGATCAGTCTCCAGCTTGCGGTTGATGCTTTTGATCACATCAATAGCGTGAGCCTTAAACTCCGTCAGGTTGCTTGCAGTAACTTCGCCGCTTACCTCGATGCGCAGTGCTGGCAAGTTATCTGGTGTGCGCCCTACTGCTTCCGGCTTTTGCTCTACAACCTGATAGTTGGCCAGATCCTCACTAAACTGTTTCCAGCCAGCAATAATCTGTTCTGCCCTACCTGCAACCGGTAAGTACTCCACCATGACAAAGTTATCTTCTGTACCGTCAGACACCACAAACAAAGCACGCTCAGCCTTGGATACTAGAAGCTGCTGTTCTAGCTGCCAGTAATACTCTGGTGGCAACGCACCAGAACGCGCTGCCTCGGCCAGTTCTTCGTTCCACATTTTGTGTTCATAGATGACGTCACCAAGCATGGTGATGCCATCCAGCGAAGCAAGCAGGCCCGTCTCTTCATCAACGCCTACAGTTGGGTACAGGTCTTCACCAAGGCGACGCTCCAGAATTACACGCGCCTCAGCTTCGTACTGATGCCCCTTATCAAACAGATTACGTTGCACCCAGTCGCTGTACTCACGCTCAGAGCTTGTTGCTTTCAGATGCAGCAGCTCGTTACGGCGCATCTTGCTTGACGCACCCATCATTACAGGGGTTTCGCTGGCGGTGTAGTGATTAGCACGCAGTGCATGCCACTCCTCGGTGCCTTGAAGTACGTTATGGATGATCATTGGGCTAACTCCGTTTGTGGGTTTGCAAGAGCCTCGATCTGCTTTCGCTGCTCGTCTGATAGTTGGTACTTGCTTTCGACTTTCGCCATGATGTCTTTTGGCGTAGCACGGCCTGCTTCGATGTAGTCACGCCATGAACTTAGATTGCTAACCAGGTCATCTTGCGGATAATGAGGCAACGCTTGCTGAGCCTGCTCTGTAGACTGCACTTGCTGTGCTGGGCCCATATGCTTCTCTGCTGGCGTGTCCTCGACCTCTTCTGCAATCGGCATACCGCGCAGCACATCAGGGAACACGTCACGCAACGCAAAGGCACGCGCACGCATCTGGCGCATACGTTTTGGGTACTGTGACCATGGTCCTTGCTTACCAGCCAGACCGGCAGACTTCGCATCGTCCATGCTGAACGTGCGCATCTGCTCATCCTCACCGCGACGCTTAACGCGGATGGTTGCTGTGCTTCCGTCGTCTGTTTCGTAGATGTACTCGCACAATGGAGATCCACGCACCAGACCAATCACCGCATCACCCCACAACGCAGGGCGGCCGTTAATAACGGCGATGGACTGCATGGCCTGCATAGGCTGCAAACCAAGCTCCATACCCCACTGCACGGCAACTAGGATGTTGCCAGGGTTGCCTTGGAAGTCTTTTGGCACGATGCTGGACTTGGCTAACACTTCTGCGAAGCGCATTGCTTCATCTAGTGATTGTGGGGTAAGGCTAAAGCTCTGCTTGCCTGTGGTGGCTAACTCATTCATTTCTGCTCCTTAATAAGGTTCGGGCGATGCCTCAGTTCTGCGCATCGCGTAATCGCGCTCATAGTGCGTTTCAGCCCAGCGTTGGTTGTCTGTGGGTTCTGGCTCGGGTTCTGCTGGCATAAGAGCACAGGCTAATAGAGCCAAAATGGCGGCAGGTATATGCCACCACCTATCGGGGTATCTATCGGCATCCATACGCCACCTCGTCTAAGTGCTGTTGCGTCATTTGGCCTACGGTGCAGGCCGCTGCGTCACTGATAGACCGCTCTATATATTCCCGCAGCCTGATACGTGCAGCATCGTCGTACAGAGCCGTGATAAGCGAAGCCTCGGGGCAATCCTCATGCGCAAACAAATCATGAAAGAACTGCTCGGCTAACTCCTGCACCGGTACGCTTTTAGGTGGCACTTCATAATTCCAAGCCATAAAAACGGCCGGAGATCGTCCGGTCAGTGCATCTAAGATTCGCTCGCGTAGACTGTCTATGGCCTTACGCTCTTTCTGTGACTCAGTCATAACGGCTCCTTTCGTGAGCTAGCTTGCAGTCCGCTAAAAGCTGCTTGTCTGCCACCAACTCGAACAGGCTGTCGTAGCACCAAGTGGTATCACGGAACACTCGACCATCCTCAAAGTCTCTTAGACACTCCAACAGGTCGATTGAAATACTCTTGTCTTGGTCGCTCTCGATAGAAAAGCTATCAAGTGCAGCACTAACCTCACCGGGACCATCATTCCAGTCCAAGCGGACATTAAGGCCTGCTATTGCCAAGTCCAAGTATTTATCCTTGTTGCGAAGCGCCTCAAGCACGTCTTGCCACGTAGACATGACATCGAGGTCGTAGCGCAAAAGTATGGATGCAAGCTCCATGTCTGCGCGACGCTTTGCCTCTTCCTTGGCCTGCGCCTCTTGCTCGGCTTTTTTATCGCGCTCATCCTGAGTTTCAGCTTCTTTCAGAAACCGCTCATAATCAGCCTTCATGCTTTCATAACGGCTTGTTTGAAATTCAAAACCGTCACTTGTGGGGCATTCACGCAATAAGTCACCAACAAATCCTGCTGCATGGGTAATGCGCTTCGGGTACCTAGCCCTGCTTTTTCGGTCTACCTCTGACCACTGGCGTGGCATCCCAACGGCATCCATGGTTTCATTTACCAAAGCATAGATTTTTTTGTTTATTTCAATCAGCGGCAGGTTTCTTTCATGCGCCTCTATATCCTTTTTACGCGCTTCCTCTAACTGCCGAATAGCGTACTGTGCGATACGAAGGCTTGTTGGCTCGCTCCATCCGCTATTAAGGCTGCTCTTATAGCTCTGAGGCGATGCCATGCACTGACCAACAAAACCAACTTTTTCTAACTTCTGGATTTTCAAGGTTTCAAGCATTACCCACCCCCACCTGTTTTTGGACGGTTTCCGCTCTTTGATGTGCGGGGTTTGAGGCTCTAAACTCGGCGTGTATGCGTTTCATCCAAAGCAGCGTTTCTTTCAGTGTGCTGGGCTTTTCTCGGACAAATCCCTTGGCATGACTGGGTGCTGTATAAGCTCTCCAGCCGCTCTCGTAGACGGTAATTGAAACCGTCTCTGGCTTAACGTGCCCGTTGTAGTACATCATGACCGCATAATCTGGCGCGTTCTGCTCATGCGCCAACGCAGCAATCTCGCCAACTAGGCGTGCCGTTTCTTTTTTCATAGTGGATTCCTAGTGCGCCGGTGGCGCTGGATAGTAAATAGCCAGCACCGTGCGGAGCCGCATTTGCTGTGGCTCTGGCTGTGCTGTTAAGGGAGTGTCCCCAGCGTTATCAACAGATCGTGGGGGTAAGAAATTGGAGCGGGATGTGGGAATCGAACCCACGTAGACAGCTTGGAAGGCTGCATCCTAACCATTCGGACAATCCCGCTTAGTTGCCGCGTATCGTGCGGCTTACGCGAGTCTGCGCCAACCGCTAACATGCGGGTTACTGGCATCCGTCTCGATTGCCCTCAACCGTCATCCTCACAAGTGGCACTTGATCGTCGGGCTTAGGGTGTTGATGGCGCTGGCTGCAAATTCCAGCTTGGCTATCGCGGTAGGCATTAAGCCGTTTGACGTACCCTATAGCACGGTATGGTTGGTAGCCATTTTTAGAGCCGAGCACCACCTCAGTTTTGCTCACCGCTCGCTTTGCCTGCGCTTACTGCTTGCCATCAAGGGTGGAGCTTTAGTTTGTTGATTTGCCTGTTGATCGACAGCCGCGCTATCAGACGTGCGCACATCTGCAACAAACCCGAGCGGTATAGGGCTTTCGCCTAAAGCTCCACTCTTGATGCCCCTCTTACGAAGGGCGGTGGTTACTGCTCTAATTAAAAATTAGCGATACGCTCACCAAGGATTTCTGAGTAACGTAGCATTGCTACACTTTGAGCGCCAAGCAAGTACTGCTCCTGTTCACTCACGCTTTGGATCTTGTCTGAGGCGATGAACGTGTTTAGCTTTTCAATTTTGCTATCGAGCTCGGCTTTTTCTGCTACTACACGCTGTTGATGTGGCTGCATATTGACTTCCCTATATGGGGTTAATGGAATATTGTGAATAAACAAAAATTCTTTACTTAGGTATTTCTTACACTCTAAAAACGAAAAAACCCCATACTTACAGGGCTCTGCGTCTTTTTTCAGACAATATGTCTTGATGGAAGAATGCAAAAATAGGTAATAAGGCTACAACCTAAAAACGACGCTTATAATACTGTCGCAATATAAAACCTCCCCCACGCTTTATATGGGATGCTTAATGAATCAGAGCGACACACAAAAACAAGTAAAACCCTCCCTTCAGTACCGACCAGAAATTGATGGATTAAGAGCAATAGCCGTATTACTGGTTCTTTTGTTTCATGCTGGAATAACATTTATTCCCGGTGGCTTTGTCGGCGTCGATGTGTTTTTCGTGATCAGTGGATACTTAATCACAAAAATCATCCGTGGCGAAGTTCAAAAGACTGGCACGATCTCATTCAAGAAATTCTACGGAAAACGCGCTAGACGGCTGCTGCCTGCTCTATTTGCAACACTGATAGGTACATCGGTCGCCGCCGCTCTTTTGTTGTCCCCTGTCTATTTGGTGCAATACTTCGAGTCCCTCGTATATTCGGCTGCCTCTCTGTCGAATATCTACTTCTGGAGCCAGTCTGGATATTTCGATATAGACTCAAGCTTTAAACCGCTGCTGCACACATGGTCACTCAGCGTCGAAGAGCAGTTCTACTTGGTATGGCCTGTCCTTCTTCTACTCATTCTAAAAAAAGCCAGCGCCCGAAACGCACCTATATGGATCGCAGCGATCAGCGTGCTGAGCTTAGCCGCAAACGCCATTGCGTACCTCCCTCCGATCGAATCAGCGGGCTGGATTACTGCGATTACTGCTAACGCCAAATCTTCCATATACCTACTCACCCCTTTTCGGGTCTTCGAGTTCGGTATTGGCGCACTACTCACTTGGTGCGCCCCTATAACCAGACCAAAAATCTCACTGATCCTCAGTATTGCAGGGGTCGCACTGATCACAGCCTCTGCCGTGCTATTTAATGAGAGCCTTATTTTCCCATCACTCTACGCCTTGGTACCATGCTTTGGGACTGCTATGGTAATTCTGGCTGGCACCAACTCTGTTGCGGGAAGAGCCATTGGATCAAAGCCTCTAGTCGCTGTGGGTTTAATGAGCTACTCGTTATACCTTGTGCACTGGCCTATCATCGTTTTCTTGAAGAACTACACACAGCTTTCAGAAATTGTTCAGGTTATTACTGCAATCTCCCTCAGCATGGTTCTTGGTTATCTCCAGTTCAGGCTCATCGAAAAGCCGTTCAGAACCGCATCAGAAAAATCTAATAAAGCCAAAAGGTCCTACAACGCAACTGTCGTACTTGCATCGCTAGGCTTCATAACAATGGGCTCTGTACTCTCTTGGCACTACAAAGGAGAAGAAATCCCCGATGACCGTAAGGCAATATTGAACTCCAACAAAGGTTGCTATGTAGTCAATCAAGAAAACTGCAATATGGCAGCTGAAAAGCAGATCCTGACAATTGGAAACTCTCACGAGCTTGATGCCTATAACATAATGAAAACCCTGCTGGGAGAAAGGACAGACGTAAACGTTATGTCATTCGGCACAAACTACAACTGTGACTTTGCTCTTGTTGATGGAAAAATAGAGAACCTTCAAGACCATCCATATATGCAATGCAAAGAACGAGTTGCTCTACTCAATAGTGATGAGTTTTTAGATAAGTTTGACTACATCGTATTCAGTGCGCACAGACCGCTCACATGGGGAGCGAAGATGATAAAAATCACTGAACACTTGAAGAGCAGAAACCCTCGCCTCAAAATCATCTTCATGAGTGGGTACATAGGAATCAGACCCAATCGATGTGATGACCTTAGTGCACGGTTTGGAACATTCGATGTTTGCAAATCCCCAGAGTATGTAGACTATTTCGCCGATACCGAGAATACTGAAATTGCTAAATTGCCTTTAGCTCAGAAAGATTTTCTGTATATCGACAAGGTTGCCATGCTATGCCGAGACCGGAAGCTAGAGAATTGTGAGGTTGAGGCATACGGACAGCCGGTCTTCACTGATGGAGACCACCTAACTCTGGCTTTCTCTAAGATGATTGGCGAAAAAATGAAAGTCTATTACCGGAAAGAGCTGCACGATATGGGGCTGTAAATCAACGCTTGAACTCTTTAAGATGCTCACGCTGGCCTGAGCTTGGTAGATCAAACATCCACGCCGCTACTGCTTCCGGAATCCCGCAGCAGGATTAAGGAGATCTGCACAATTGCCCCTGTGCAGCCGCTCCGGTGCGGTACGGTTGGGGATGAAAATGGTTAATAGAGCTCTAGGCGATGTATCGCTTCTTCTACCCTTCCTGTTAGAACTGCTATGCGATTTGATACGTTTCGAAAATGAGTGCCAATCTCCGTGGAGGGAACCGATTGCGCTCCCGACATATCACTTTCATTTATTGGCTCAGATGGTCGCA
>JTFO01001231.1_pt1 | contig 10864 bp, 13 predicted proteins | sample 235411 | NCBI WGS metagenome assembly JTFO01 (sample SAMN03067590, study PRJNA260953) | activated sludge metagenome | biome: Sludge; feature: Wastewater; isolation source: CETP activated sludge from laboratory augmented bioreactor treating... | place: India:Gujarat | collected 2013-04
GTAATCACGATCTGATCATGAAGTTAAAAATATGAGAAACTCGTGCATGATTATCATTGAGCAGCTAAAAAAAAGTGAAAGATACCCGTTCGCATATCAACCAAGTGTATCCTGTTATGGAAGTGGCTTTCTTGGTCATAACCGCCATGATTTGTGGTCAAAATAAGTGGACTGATATTAAGGATTTCGGCGAAGGAAATATCGAGTGGTTGCGTGAGTATCTCCCCTACGACAATGGTCTCCCCACTCGGCATAATATTGCCGCGATAATGAGAACTGTTGTACCAGAGACGCTCTTGGAAGCGATGGTAGGCTGGGTCAATTTGCACAGAGAAAAGCATGCTCAGCCCATAATCAGCGTGACGGTTTATGCTGCGCTTTCTCAGCGCTGTGACCGACTGGTACTTGAAGATTATGCGGACCGCATTGGTTATGAGCGCGTGATTTCATTTCAAACGCATTTACCATCAGGGGCTCCGGTTTATCACACCAATGTCATGATGTCTGTGGGTGAGCAGTTCTGCGTGATTTGTGATGAAGTGATCCCAGAATTTGAACGTCGCTTTGTGATTAAATCATTGGCAAAAGATAAGCAGGTGATTTCGATTTCACTCGCTCAGATGAATCAGTTCTGTGGCAATATTCTTCAGTTAGAGACCGCTGACGGTGGCAAGGTGATCGCGATGTCTCAGTCAGCGCATAACGCCTTTTCAGCAGCGCAAAAAAGCAGCTTGCTACTCATGGTAAGTTGCTGCCGTTTGATGTTTCTACCATCGAGTCGATTGGTGGTGGTTCGGTGCGGTGTATGTTGGGTGAAGTCTTTCTACCAAGCTATTTATAATCGGTGTAAGTATTCACTTACTTTTATTTGTTTAGCTTGTCGCGGTCGTTATTACGTTATTACGTTATTACGAGATAGTTGTTTCGAGATCGTTTAAAGCCAATAGCTTCCTGCTACTGGCTTTTACTGTTACGCACCCTGTCGGCGATGTTAGCGGAAACGAGTGGTTATCCTTGTTTACGTATCAAGTAATCAAATGCGCCTAAACTTGCTTTTGCACCTTCACCCATCGCAATAATGATCTGTTTGTAAGGTACTGTTGTTGCGTCACCTGCTGCAAATACACCTTCCAAGCTGGTTTCACCATGGTTACCAACTTCAATCTCACCGCGTGGAGACAACTTCACGTCTGAATCTTTCAGCCATTCAGTGTTAGGAACCAAACCGATTTGGACGAAGATACCTGATAACTCCAGCTCTTTTATTTCATCGGTGTGGCGGTCTTTGTATTTAAGACCTGTTACGCGTTTACCGTCGCCCACAACTTCGGTTGTCTGTGCCATGGTAATGATGTCGATGTTTGGCAGTGAATTCGCTTTGTTGATCAGCACTTGGTCGGCACGTAGTACATCCGCAAATTCAAGTACGGTGACGTGCTCTACAATTCCAGCCAAGTCGATTGCCGCTTCGATACCTGAGTTACCGCCACCGATCACCGCTGTTTTCTTGCCTTTAAACAACGGACCATCACAGTGCGGGCAGTAGGCAACCCCTTTGTTGCGGTACTCTTGTTCACCCGGTACGTTCATTTCACGCCAGCGTGCGCCAGGACTAAGGATGACGCTTTGACTTTTAAGCGTTGCGCCACTTTCCAGCTCGATATGGATAAGACCATCATCCGTGTGTGCTGCACCCATGAGCTTTTTCGCTTGTTGCTCAGTGACCACATCCACATCGTACTCTTTCAAGTGTTCGCCAAGATCAGCGGCTAGCTTAGGACCTTCAGTGCGCTTGACCGAGATGAAGTTTTCAATCGCCATAGTATCCATCACCTGACCACCAAAACGTTTGGCCACCACCCCTGTGCGGATGCCTTTACGCGCTGCGTATAGAGCTGCAGCGCTACCACCCGGACCACCACCAACAACAAGTACATCGTATGGGTCTTTTTCGCCCAGTGCTTTCGCCGCTTTCTCGCTGGCGCTGTCGTCGACTTTGTTAAGGATTTCAGTCAGTGACATACGGCCTTGGCCGAATAGTTCACCGTTAACAAACACACTTGGTACCGCCATGATATCGCGCTGTTTCACTTCTTCTTGGAATAACGCACCGTCGGTCATAGTCGCTTTGATTTTCGGGTTGATCGCCGCCATCATGTTGAAGGCTTGAACAACGTCAGGACAGTTTTGGCACGACAGAGAGATAAAAATTTCTACATCCAAATTTTTGTCTAGTGCGGCGATTTGCTCGATAACTTCTGGCTCAAGCTTGATTGGATGACCGCCTGAGTGGAGTAGTGCAAGAACCAACGAAGTAAACTCGTGACCCATTGGCAGACCAGCAAAGCGAAGCGAAGTGCCTTTCGCTGGATTTGATACTGCCATTACTGGTTTGCGGTCACTTGCCGCGTCGTCACGAACAACACTTATATGTTCACTCATCTCTGCAATTTGATTCGCGAGAGATAAAAGTTCGTTTGCCGCTTTGCTTTCATCTAGGCTAACCACTAGACGGACGTCTTCTTTTACATTAGCCAGATATTGTTTGAGTTGTTGTTGGATCGCTTGGTCTAACATAGTCGTTACTACCTTTAATAAATAGACAGAAGAATGGTTACTCTGGATAAAAACATTGAGGGAGAGCAAATCGGGCAGAAGGTCGTCAAGGTCTCTGACCCGATCTGCTCTCATTAATTAAGTCTGGTTTTTGAATTGAAACCTATGTCGGCTAATCTGAGATTAGATTTTGCCTACTAGGTCTAGAGAAGGTGCCAGTGTTTCTTCGCCTTCTTTCCATTTTGCTGGGCAAACTTCGCCTGGGTGAGCGGCAACATATTGAGCTGCTTTTACTTTGCGTAGTAGATCTTCTGCATCACGGCCGATACCTTCTGCTGTGATTTCCATCGCTTGGATTGTGCCTTCTGGGTCGATTAGGAACGTTGCACGGTCTGCAAGGCCTTGACCTTCACGCATTACGCCGAAGTTATTGGTGATATTGCCAGTCTGGTCGCCAAGCATGTAGTAGTTGATCTTACCGATTGTGTCAGAGCTGTCGTGCCAAGCTTTATGAGTGAAGTGAGTGTCAGTTGAAACTGAGTACACCTCAACCCCACGTTTTTGAAGCTCTTCGTAGTGGTCAGCTAAGTCACCTAGTTCAGTTGGACATACGAAGGTAAAGTCTGCTGGGTAAAAGAAGAATACCGCCCATTTACCGAGAACATCTTGCTCAGTTACTTGTACGAATTCGCCTTGTTTAAATGCTGTAGCTGTAAATGGTTTGATTTTAGTATTGATCATAACTTTACTTTCCTTTCGGTTAATTTGGTTGAGCAAATCTTGCTTTCGGTAAGTATATTCGCATCGGAGTGAGGTTAAATCAAATTGCTTTTAGCTATCTCATTGATATCTGATTCCTATGTACCGAATTAACCTCAACGCTTCTGGACAATGTAAATCAATGCGTGCGGGCTTCTTGTAATCAGCGTTGATGGGAAGGTTCTAAAAGGAGCGAAAGCAAGCAAACAAGAACACCCTCTCTATATGGTTTCGGCATTTGACGTAGATGAAGGTTTGACTCTCACACATCAACCTTGTGACGGTAAAGGTATGGAGCTAATAGCGATATGCTGAAGAGCGATAAATTAAAGGTGCATGAATATGCAATTGAAAATTGCAGCAAAAACTGAAGGTAGAGTATTTGGTCTAGCTAATAATGGGCAATTCTGAGTCAGCAGGTAAGGATTTCTTACCTGTTACCAACCCACAAGCAGCTTCACTTATTATTGAGGGCTGTAATCAACCTTCGGTAAAATGGGTCGCTCGCTGGGTTATATGAGTCGGAACCGCCCCAATAATATCGACCTAACACCGATTTCATGTTGTCGTAATGCATGTTTAGGTTACTTGCACGCCTTTTCGGAGTTGACCCTAGTGCGCTTTGAATTTTCGCTTTCCAAGGGTGGTTGCTTCCCATTATGTTTTCGTTTCGGGCAATGAGCTTCTCCACAAAATGCTGACCCACTAAGCGGTCTGACTTCAACAAGTTACAGTCACCGTGAGAGAGTACTAGATTCCATATTTCATCATGGTTAATCACTTGTCTGGGCAGAACATGATCCACATGAATATCATCATCCATTGGCTCACCACAGTAGAAACAGACGTTTCCTTGATAGCCAGATAGAAACGGTATGTTGTGAGTCAGTGCTTTGCGCTCATGACCATCTTTTAGATATATCTCTCGTATGTCGTTTGCAAGCTCAAAGTTTGTTTGATTAATGCTAAACGCACCCTCTAGCAAACCCCAACGCGCATGAACTTCTTGTTGAAGTGTATTTATTTGCGGTTCAGTAAGTGACAGTAGCGAGTCTTTCAAAACAAGCTTCTTACCTTTCTCTATGCCGTAGAAATAGCTTGCTACAATATTTTTGTCAGAACCGATAGTTTGGAATCTCGGAACCACGTCATCAAAAGCCGTATCAGCCACCTTATCAATAGCTTGATTACTAGTTAAAACGCCTAGCTCATGCTCTTTAATGATGCGTTCCATCTTCGTTAAACGGTTAGGATTGCCTTGCTGTGGCATTGGGTTAGCTGCCAGTCGTGCTTTATAGGCGTCAAAGTAAGTGGTTGATAGCTCTTCCCAAGAAAGCTCGTTTTTCCCCTCCCGTGAAGCTTTAAGAAGCGTTTGAGCCAATGCCATCTTGTAAGTGGCTGCATTTAGCCCAAATAGGACAATACCCTTGAAATAGTCTTCGTTCGTAAAGTCCATCTAGCTCTTCACCAATATTGCATTTAACCACTGTTCTTTCTCGCGTCCTTTGCGCAGGTCACTCGTTATCCACAGCTTTTGAGCGGTAAGCGGTGTCGTAGCCAATATGCTGTTAAGACGAGCTTCATCTAGGTTGGTAAAGAAGCGCCCATTGCGTTCAACTTCATCATCACCATATTTGAAAGAACAATAAAACACGCCACCTTCATTTAACGGGGTCGCAAGATTATTAAATGCGAGTGGCAGCTCATCAAAGGGAACGTGTAACAGAGAGGCACACGCCCACACTGCATCGAACCGAACAGAGGCGTTGAACTGTAGAAAGGTTGTCACTTCCACGGGTTGCTTTATCAGAGCTTCCGCCAACTGAGCAAGTTCAGCGCTGGCATCGATAGGATGGACTTTAAAGCCTTGAAACTTAAATGCAAGAGTGTCCCTTCCAGAGCCGCAACCAGCATCCAGGATAGCGCCACCTTGAGGGATTAACGGTAAGAACTCATTATATAAGCTCTGCATCTCTACGTTGACCGTACCGTCATAAAACTCTTGCGCGTTCTTGTCGTAGTAATTCACGCTTATTGCTCTTTAGTTACTATATGCATAGCAAAATCATACTACTAACTTTCATGTTGATGTCGGTTTTAAATCAAAAATACACTTATTCACAGAACTCCAAGCTAGAACAAAGCACAAAAGCAAGCGGATGGGTCGTCTTTTATGTAACCACCACCTGCATCAGGAGAGAATCGCGGTTTACCGTTGGCATGCTAGCTTTATTTGTGCGGGCAACTCCATGACAGTCGTTCTCGTTGATTGGTCTGATATCCGTGTACACAAGAGACTTATGGGGCTACGAGCATAAGCCGCGCAACAAGGACGTTCGGTAACTGATCTTCTTCCATCGGATTAGATTTGATAGGGAACGCACGCCCCTAATATTTGTAGAGTATTTAGTTTAACTAATAATGGGGCATAATCAAGTTGAAGGAACAGATCCAACTTGGTTCGTTTGAATAAGAAAAATCTATGGCAATATAGTAAGCGTGTCATAAACCCCACATTCTAATCAATCTCGGCACGCCATAAGATCAAATCTCCAACCTCAAGGAGATTTGAAATGGCAAAAAGACTCTCTCATCAAGAATGGCATACCCTATTCGATCAATACGAATCCAGTCATCTGTCTCAACGCGTGTTCTGTGAACAAAATGGGCTGAGCCTTTCAACCTTAGATGACTATTTGGTTGATCTTAAGATTACCGATACAGAAAATGGCGGACTTTTTGGCGTCAGATTTTAGTTTTGATCTTATCCAATGAAGGAGAGGTAGCTTTTGCTACCTCTCCTTCATTTAACACTACCAAAATATTTAATCTATGCTCATGCTCGCTTGTGGATAGTGTGTAAACGTTCATAACAACCCTTCTATCGAGGCAAAGTTCACTAAATTTCAAGGTTACAGGTCGAGCACTGTTAAATAAGCGCTTCTATATTTTTTAGCCAAGTATCAAACAAAGGGCATTTCTCTCGCATAGTTTCTAGGCCCACTTCTAAAGCCGCCAAAGTTCCTAAAAGTGGTTTTTCATAACCAAAAATATGGTTTTCGATGAGCTTACTCGGTGCCGTTTGTGGGCTGTTGTTGATATGTTCTGGTGAGTCGAATCTGTTTGCGATCTCGGTAAAGGCCGTTTCCAATTCTACTTTATCCATACCTTGAGCCATCTTTATCGGATCGCTAAAGAGCAGTGCTTCAAACTCGTACATCTGCACGTAAGGGATAAACCGACGCATAGCGTTCGCACCTATTTTCTCAGTCAATTTTTCAGCGAATGCGTTTTGTAGTGTTTGAGCCTTAACGGCGACAGGTGCATTGGCATCGACGGCATTCTTACCAGGGAAGCTCTCTGGTAACCCGTAGAAATCAAAGAAGGTGGTGCAATAGCACTGTTGATCTGCCAGCAAACGTTTTTCGATATCAGGAGCAAGCCGTTCAAACTTGAAGTTTCCTCCTTTATGGCCTGGGCGACCAATAAGCCCTGGCATCAAGTAAATGCCTTTAAGGGCGAATGGCTCCACCAGCAACTCTTTCACAAAAGCTTCTTCTGTTTGTCCTTCACAAATTACATGCACTATGGTCATTTTGATGGTCTCCCACCAATGATGTTTTTCTCCCATAGCTCGCCAACCGAATAATCATCTAGCCAAGTACGGAATTTATCAGTATCTAAGCGTTTAAATGTCGATGCGCCTTCTTCACGCTCTACAACAATAAGATCATCCAACTCAAATTCATTAAGCAGTGGAACGGATTGCGTAGATACGATCACCTGCATCCGTTTTGACGCACTGCGTAACAATGCCCCTAATAGCGTTATCGCATAAGGGTGTAAGCCTAGTTCTGGCTCATCGATGATGATGGTCGATGGTGGGTTAGGTTGCAATAAAGCTGTGACCAAACAAATAAAACGGATAGAGCCATCGGAAAGCTGACTTGGCCAAAGAGGGTAGTCACTATCGGCTTGTTTCCACAGTAAGCGTATTTGCTCTTCACCAGAAGCAAGCTGAATAGGTTTGAGAACGAAGTCATCAAAGAATGGTACAGCTAAACGCACGGTTTTGCAGATTTGTGCATAGACCTCAGAGTTTTCACGCTGTAGCTTAAATAAGTATGCGGCTAAGTTGCTCGCATCTGAACGTAGATACTCGTTATCGTGAACTGCCCCAAGGCGTTTTACTGCTGCTGTGTCGCTCGTATCGTGGAAATGGAACACCTTGATATTGGAAAGTAAGTGATATGCTTCAGTTAGGTGCTTGGCTGGCTTCTGAGAGGTGCGCTCTTTGAGAAGACTCTCCCGAGAACCGCCCCCTAGTTTCTCAAAACATGCTTCTCCAAAGTAGATTTCCTCTTCTAGAATGGTGAGGCTTTCATCTACCGTTGGAGCAAGGAATATTCCATAACCATCTCGGTCATTAAAACGAAGAGTAGAAGATAACTGGCTCGTTTCTTTTAAGCCAAAGGTTAGTACGCGATCAGCGCCACCTTGTTTACTCGTCCAAACTTGCAAACGACCTTCAACTAACTCATGCAACATTCTAAAGTAACTGACAAAGTTACTCTTACCGACGCCATTTGCACCGATAAGGACGTTTAAGTTGTTGAGCTGTAGCTTATCCAGCGAACGGATAGACTTAAACCCCTGGATGGTTAACCTGTCTATCTTACTCATTGGCTTCCTCTTTTCTGATAACGACGCATTGTTGATTGAATGGCTTGATGATTTAGCAGAACTAAGCGCATTTCGATTGATGGACGATTATACCTCACAACCATACTTTCTGCGCTTTTGTCTTTGTTGTCTCAATAAAACTCTGACGGTCTTAAAGTTGTGCATCAAGTCTAAGATGAGAGTAGCACACAAATCCGCGTCACTTTATAGCTGAAAATACCACGATTTGCCGTTGCTGACCCATAGCAATCAAAACAATTTCAGATAGATATTATATACGTGCATATACATACATTCTCATTTTTAGGAGCTTTCTATGCGCGAAAATAACTACTATTTTGATGGTCCTGTTACGGCGGGCAGGGTGCTTGACGCGGCCGCAGAAATCCTTGCTGCACGTGCCCTGCGAGGTGATCAATATTGCAATCCTGAAGCAACAAAAACCTATTTATCTTGCAAATTAAAACACCATGAACGAGAGGTGTTTGCGGTGATGTTTCTTGATAATCAGCATCGTCTAATTACCTTTGAAGAACTGTTCTTTGGCACAATTGATTCGGCAAGTGTTTATCCCCGTGAAGTCCTCAAAGCGGCTTTAAAAGTCAATGCTGCCGCGCTCATCCTTGCCCACAATCACCCTTCTGGCGATGCCACACCTTCCCAGGCCGATAAACAAATTACTCAAAGGCTTAAAGAGGCTTTAGCGCTGGTGGACATTCGAGTGCTTGATCATATCGTGGTTGGCGATAGCGCCATCTCTTTTGCGGAAAGGGGGCTACTATGATCCAGAAAACATCGGGTGAACTGGAACTGCTGGATGGCTTTCATCGAGCATTGCTGTTGGTAATCCAACGTTATTCGATTCCTCCACAAGCTCAGCGTATGGTCCTGAACTGTCGACAAAGATGCTATTACCAGACGGGGCAGGGGCTTCATCCCATTGAAATACAATTTCGTCGAACATCGGCCAGTGAAGATTGGCAGGTTGTCTGTTTAGCGAGTTTTTCTTACTCGGAAAACAAACCGAGTGAGATGGAGCCTGAACTCTACTTTCATCTCTTCAATCTTTGGTGCTATCAACCAGACAGCGGCGCTGCGAGTCTCGCACATCCACAAGTGAAAGCGCTGTTAGATGCTTGGCTGAACGCGCTCTCTCGACACCTTACTCAATCCCTCTTTGATGACATTCAGTTATCGATGATTCAAACCTTCGATGAACACCACTCATGATCACGTTTTAACCTCGGCCACTTTTAGGAGATCTAGCCATGTCTATACTGAATTTTACGCCGTCAGTGCTGCCTGTTTCTAATAAGCTTCTGACGTTATTAAACCAACATTGTCATGCCTCGATGGAATCAACACAGTCCACCAGCCATGCCCTCTCTATCCATTTTCGAGACAAAAGCTATAGTGCGGAAGAAGGGGGATATCATCCGGTTGAGATTGGTCTCAACATTGTGAGTGGTAAAACGGTTGATATTCTCTACATTACCGATTTTGCGTATATGGGGAACTATTATCCTGAGTTAGAGCGATGCATTGATTTTGACTTTGGCAATCAAGTTGCTTTTACCGTTGCTACGGGATGGCAAAGCATTCGCACTCTAGGTATCGATGAACTGTATCAAATGTGGGAGCAAAACTTTCTGCAGTATGTTGAATGGACGTGTTACGACGATATCGAAGTTAGAGAGTTTAGGTAATGGCTTAATAAAGGTGAGTTGCATTACCCCCTATCATTCATCAGTAGTTCATTCTCCTATACGTTTATCACGCTCAGCAACTCGTTCAAGAATCCAATCTTGAATCTCACTTTCCAGCCACGCAACACTGCGAAAACCAAGTGACACCGATTTTGGAAATTTCTTATCAGCCATCAGTTTGTACATATAAGCTCGGCTTAATCCAGTCATGTCCAATACTTCTTTCAATCTAATCAATCTCATTTTTAATTCCTCTAGAGTTTATCCTCATGGGAAAAAGATGAGCTGTAATTTTTAAACTGAAACTTAAGGAACGATTATGTCAACGACTAACGATCTTTTTACGACTTTAGAAAGCGAGATTCTTCATGCGTCATTAAATGAATCTGATCGCTCGAAGCTACTTAATAACTTAAAACAAATTAAAAAAGTAAAGCTCAACATCCTGATCACAGGGGCTACCGGTGCAGGAAAAAGCTCAACCATTAACGCATTATTTAACATGTCGATAGCAGAAGTTGGCATGAACAGTGAGCCTCACACTGAATGCGTTCAGCATTACCAATTAAATAATCTGGTACTGTGGGATACCCCAGGATTAGGTGATGGTATCGAGGAAGATAAAAGGCACACAAAAGCCATCAAACACTTACTCAATAAGAAAGATGCCGATGGACAGCTCGTCATTGATTTAGTGTTGGTCATCCTTGATGGTGGTTCTCGTGATTTAGGCACACCATTAACGCTCATTAATGACATCATTATTCCTTACTTAGGAGACGAAGCAGACAAACGACTGATTGTAGGTATTAACCAAGCAGACGTCGCACTCAAAGGTCCGAAATCATGGAACCATATTGATAACGAGCCGACCGATGAAGCATTAGCTTTTCTTGAAAAACAGCAAGCAACGGTAGCCAAACGAATACATAAAGCCACACAGATATCCATCACACCTGTCTATTTTGTTGCAGGATACAGTGATGGCGTTAATCGACAGCGACCGTATAATTTATCAAAGTTGTTGTATACGATTGTCGATTTGTTGCCCAAAGATAAAAGAGTAATGCTGGCGAACCGAACTATTTCCAACGATGTGAATAATTGGAAAGACAACGACGCCAGCGATTACAATAAAAAAACCAGCTTAAGCCTTTGGG
>JTFO01012923.1_pt1 | contig 10856 bp, 12 predicted proteins | sample 235411 | NCBI WGS metagenome assembly JTFO01 (sample SAMN03067590, study PRJNA260953) | activated sludge metagenome | biome: Sludge; feature: Wastewater; isolation source: CETP activated sludge from laboratory augmented bioreactor treating... | place: India:Gujarat | collected 2013-04
ACCTGGGTGCAATGGAATAGAAAGGCCTGCTTGAACCATATCTTCTTTTTTCAAGTTAGCAAATGCAGGGTGAAGACGAGTAAAGGTATCAAAATTTTCAAATACGGCTTTGGCTACGTTATAAGCCACTTCATCAGAAACATCGGTGCTAGTGACTAATGTTGCTGCGACCCCAAAACTGGTGACATCATTGTCTGTGCCTCGGTACATTCCAGCAGGAATGGTACTGTAAGCATAGTAAGGGCGCTCTGTAACAATCTTCGTCACTTCTGGGCCTGTTGCAGAAACGAGTTTCGCATTACAGGATGTGGTGGCCTCTTGGATAGCACCATTGGGGTGACCAACCATGTAAATAAAGGCATCAATACGGTTATCACACAGGGCTTGTGAGCGTTCTGCTCCTCGAAGCTCTGATGCTAATCTAAAGCTATTATTGGTCCAACCAAAGGCATCCATTACCACTTGCATGGTTGCGCGGTCACCAGAGCCTGGGTTACCAATATTGACCCGCTTTCCTTCAAGGTCTTTAACATTGTTAATACCAGAATCAGCACGAGTGATGATATTAAAAGGTTCGGTATGTAAAGAGAACATCGCCCGTAGTTTTTTGTAAGGACCCAATTCAGAAAATTGGCTCGTACCGTTGTAACCATGATATTGCCAATCGGATTGGACGATAGCAAAATCCAGTTCACCACTGCGCATCGTGTTGACGTTGTATATGGAACCCCCCGTGGATTCTACCGAGCAGCGAATATTGTGTTCTTGACGGTCGCGGTTCACTAGGCGGCAAATAGCCCCACCTGTTGGGTAGTAAACGCCAGTTACAGCCCCTGTACCAATGGTAATAAATTCCTGAGAGTAAGCTGCGCTACTTCCAATAACCGCAGCCGCAATTGCACCGATCTTAATGAGTTTATTCAATACCATGAATGTCCCTTCCTTTTTGTTATTGCCCGAAAATTCACTGGAGAATATTCGGCGTTTCTTCATCGAGAAATCGTAGCTTTTTCAATCCATATACCGAAAAAGTGATGGAATAATAGCAAGAAATGGCAAAGTAATTATAGATTTGTAAAATAATATAATGAAATCAATAAAGGAGATAAGTGGTTCTAGATGAGAGGCAATTAAGATAACTGATTGATGATTAAGGGGTTCGGTAGAGAGTAGGGTTTGCTGATAACTTACTTGAAATGTGACTTGGGTCACGAATTTAAAGTGACCCTTCAGCGTTCTATGGTGTCAATGCTGGATGATATTATTCAACCTGTGTATTCAAAAAGCTCACACACAGAAGTAAATAATTGCTTTGTCGTGATATTGAGCGTTGGTGTAATGAAAATCGTATCATCACCAGCAACCACACCTAAGATCCCTTCAGACTTACCCAAAGAATCCAGTAATCTTGCAATCAGTTGAGCAGCCCCTGGCCCCGTATGAATTACTACTAAGGCATTGTTATGATCAATATCCAGCACTAATTCACGTAAAGAGCTTGATACTGTCGGTACTCCGAGTTCTGCCGGAAGACAGTAAACCATCTCCATTTTTGCATTACGAGTACGAACTGCCCCAAATTTAGTCAACATTCGTGACACTTTTGACTGATTAATATTGTCAAACCCTTCATTTTTTAGGGCATCAACAATATCGCTCTGAGAGCCAAATCGCTCTTCTTTGAGCAGAGCTTTAAAAGTACGAACTAAATTATCTTGTTTATCCATATGGCGCATTGTTCTCTTACGTTCGCTGAATCAATCATTGAGGCATATTCTCACATAGCTGATGCTTGAGTAGCAAATTATCATACAAAACTGTCTAAAAGGTCACTGTAAAATTTGTCTATTTTGGTTTAGATAGGGGATAAACTTTTGTTATTCATTAATAATAACCCCATAATCGTACCTTAAGCTGTAGCTCGGCTTCGGGGAATTGCGCAAAGTCGCAAAGCTGAAGTTAATTGATTGTAATCAAGTTGTACTTGCTATAGTTTTTTGAGGTCGGATAAACCTACCCTACCAAAACATTTATAAGAGATTCACTCTCAAGGAGATCTACGATGAAAGTCGCTGTTATTGGTGCCGCAGGCGGCATCGGTCAAGCCCTAGCTCTGTTATTGAAAAATCGTCTTCCTGCTGGTTCAGATCTTGCCCTCTATGATATTGCGCCAGTCACCCCTGGCGTTGCAGCAGATTTAAGTCACATTCCTACACCCGTGTCTATTAAAGGTTATGCGGGGGAAGATCCTACGCCTGCATTAGAAGGGGCCGATGTGGTGCTTATTTCTGCCGGAGTCGCTCGTAAGCCGGGTATGGATCGAGCGGATCTCTTTAATGTGAATGCGGGCATTGTTAAATCGTTAGCTGAACGTATCGCGGTGGTTTGTCCAAACGCTTGTGTGGGCATTATTACTAACCCAGTGAATACAACCGTACCGATTGCAGCGGAAGTTTTGAAGAAAGCCGGTGTTTACAATAAAGCGAAACTTTTTGGTGTGACAACCCTCGATGTCATTCGCTCTGAAACCTTCGTTGCCGAACTCAAAGATAAAGATCCTGGTGACGTGCGCGTCCCTGTTATTGGTGGTCACTCTGGTGTCACGATTTTACCGCTACTTTCTCAAGTGGAAGGTGTGGAGTTTACGGCTGAAGAAGTTGAAGCCCTGACTAAACGTATTCAAAATGCTGGCACTGAAGTTGTAGAAGCGAAAGCGGGTGGTGGTTCAGCAACGCTTTCTATGGGACAAGCTGCTTGTCGTTTTGGCCTTTCTTTAGTTAAAGCCCTGCAGGGCGAATCGGTAATTGAATACGCTTATGTCGAAGGTGATGGTGCACACGCTCCATTTTTCGCACAGCCGGTGAAATTAGGCAAAAATGGCGTAGAAGAAATACTCAGCTATGGTCCGCTTAGTGAGTATGAGCAAGCGGCTCTTGATGGAATGCTTGAAACGCTGAACAAAGATATCGAAATCGGTGTTGAGTTCGTTAAATAAACGAATATCTCGCCGTAATAAAAATGCCGCTTAACGATAGCGGCATTTTTTATGTGACAAAGATAATATTTCTCAGAAAGTCTTATTTACTGCGCTGTACAGCCATGTGAGCCAGAGTTATCAAGGCTTGTTTATAGTCACTTTCTGGCAAAATGGCCAGCTCAGCAATGGCTTTATCGGCTTCTTGTTGGGCTTTCGCTGTGGTGTATTCTAAAGAGCCGGCTTGTTGCATTGTAGCGAGAATCTCTTCTAACTTATCCATCCCATTTGCTTGCTCTATCGCTTCTCTTATCATCAACGACTGTTTTCCTACACTGTTGTGCATTGCATGCAGTAAGGGCAGGGTTGGCTTTCCTTCGGCTAAATCATCGCCAACGTTTTTACCCATTTCTTTTCCGTCTGCGGTGTAATCCATCACATCATCAATCAGCTGGAAAGCGGTACCTAGGTATTTACCGTAATTCTGTAGCGCTTGCTCAACCTGAGGTGGCGCATCACACAATATTGCACCGATCTGGGTGGCGGCTTCAAACAAACGAGCCGTTTTAGAATAGATAACTTGCATGTAGCTTTCTTCAGTGGTTTCAGGATCATTGCAATTCATCAACTGCAGCACTTCACCTTCTGCGATCACATTCACTGAGTGACTCATGAGTTTGAGGATCTTCATGGATCCTAATTCTGTCATCATCTGAAATGATCGGGTGTAAATAAAATCCCCCACTAAAACACTGGCGGCGTTACCAAACATGGCATTTGCTGTCGCTTTACCTCGGCGCATATCGGATTCATCCACAACATCGTCGTGCAGTAAGGTTGCAGTATGAATAAACTCAATAAAAGCGGCGGCAAGAGTATGGCCTTCACCTTGATAGCCTAGCGCTTTAGCCGACAAAATAGCGAGCAGAGGACGAAGGCGTTTGCCTCCACCACTGACAATATAAAAACCCAGTTGGTTGATGAGAGAGACATTAGAATTGAGCTGAGCAAGTATCGTTTCATTCACTTTTGCCATGTCATCGGCAGTAAGCGATTGGATAGCTTTAAAATCCATTATAAATCCGGCTGAAGTTAGAGCTTGTAAGGCATTATGTTCATCGTGAATTATTGAATAATACACTAAAAAATATTGATTAATACATGGCTTAAAGGCATGATTGCGCCACTTTTGTTTGGCGATTAGCTTTTCGCCAAATTTTTTTAAATATGGCTTGTCATAGAGGCCTCATTCACGTAGAATCTGCGCCCTATTGATGATTAGTTTAGCGCACACCCTTTTTGCTCAAAATATAAGCATAGGCTGTGCGGAAAGAGCGGAGTAAAATATGTACGCTGTTTTCCAATCTGGTGGTAAACAACACCGTGTAAGCGAAGGTCAAACTCTTCGTTTAGAGAAATTAGACGTTGAAACTGGTGCGACAGTTGAATTTGATAAAGTTCTTCTTGTTGCTAACGGTGAAGAAATTCAAGTTGGTGCTCCTCTTGTTGAGGGCGGTAAAGTGACTGCTGAAGTGGTACAACATGGTCGTGGCGATAAAATTAAAATCGTTAAGTTCCGTCGTCGTAAACACTCTCGTAAGCAACAAGGTCACCGTCAGTGGTTCACAGAAGTGAAAATCACTGGTATCAACGCTTAAGTTATTAGGAGAGTTTAACAATGGCACACAAAAAAGCTGGTGGTTCTACTCGTAACGGCCGCGATTCAGAAAGTAAACGTCTTGGTGTTAAGCGTTTTGGTGGTGAATCTGTACTAGCAGGTAACATCATCATTCGTCAACGTGGTACTAAGTTCCACGCTGGTAATAACGTAGGTATCGGTAAAGATCATACTCTATTCGCTCTATCTGATGGTAAAGTGAAGTTCGAGACTAAAGGTCCTAAGAACCGTAAATTCGTTAGCATCGAAGCTGAATAAGTTTAGTTTCTCGCTGAATTTAAAAGCCCTGCCATTTTGGTAGGGTTTTTTGTTTATAGATAGAGCAGATAACACGGCATCTATGAATCCATGGGTGGCTTGTTATGTGTTCCTAAGCAGCAAAGGGGGGTGTTGCCCATCTCTCTTAGGTTTCTGCTAAAATAGATATCATGGGTATCCCATGATATTGCACGCAAGTAATGCGGAGTAAGAAATGAAATTCGTTGATGAATCGGTAATAAAAGTTCAGGCCGGCGATGGTGGTAATGGTGTTGTTAGCTTCTGGCGAGAAAAATTCGTTACCAAGGGCGGCCCGGATGGTGGTGATGGTGGCGATGGTGGCGATGTTTATATGGTCGCCGATGAAAACCTCAATACATTGATCGATTACCGTTTTCAGCGCTTCTATGAAGCTGAACGTGGTGAGAATGGGCGTGGGGGTAATTGTACGGGTAAACGAGGTAAAGATAAGGTTTTACGCGTTCCTGTTGGCACTCGTGCGGTCGATATTCACACAAATGAAGTGATTGGTGAAGTCGCTGAACATGGCAAAAAAGTCATGATTGCTAAAGGTGGCTGGCATGGGCTAGGTAATACTCGCTTCAAATCTTCAGTCAACCGAGCACCTCGTCAGAAAACGATGGGTACAAAAGGTGAAGTTCGTGAAATTCGCCTAGAGCTCTTGCTATTGGCTGATGTGGGTATGCTTGGTTTACCGAATGCGGGTAAATCGACCTTTATTCGCGCTGTTTCAGCGGCAAAACCGAAAGTCGCAGATTATCCATTTACGACTTTGATCCCAAGTTTGGGGGTGGTAAGTGTTGTACCGGAAAAAAGTTTTGTTGTCGCGGATATTCCTGGGCTGATTGAAGGTGCTGCGGATGGCGCGGGTTTAGGGATTCGCTTCTTGAAGCACTTGGAACGCTGCCGTGTGTTGTTGCACATGATCGATATTATGCCGATTGATCAAAGTGATCCTGTGCAAAATGCACTTACGATCTTGGACGAGCTTGAGCAGTACAGTGAGAAGTTGGCTCAAAAACCTCGTTGGTTGGTGTTTAATAAAGTCGATTTGATGCCTGAAGATGAAGCCGATGAGATCATCCAAAATGTACTTGATGCATTGGGCTGGGAAGATCAATATTTCAAAATTTCTGCGATTAATCGTCAAGGAACCAAAGAGCTATGCATGAAGCTCGCTGACTTTATGGAAACGCTTCCTCGTGAGCAGGAAGCATTGTCGGCGGAACAGAAAGTTGAGTTTATGTGGGATGATTACCACAAAGATGCAATGGCAGGTCGTGATGTGGTGACTGAAGACGATGATGATTGGGACGATTGGGATGACGAAGAAGATGACGGACATGTTATCTATGTTCGAGAGTAATTCCTGAACATTATCGTGAGCTTGTTAAATCCTGAAAATAATCTAGCCGCAATTTCGATTGCGGCTTTTTTATATTCTAAATCATGTTGTTGTGGTGAAAATTATTGCAAAATATAACGATTATTTCTCTAGGTCGTTAGGAAAGGAATCATGACATCTAAACAAAGGGCCGTTTCTCGTTTAATTGCCCAAGCTGGGCAAATGCTACAAGCTCATGGTGCTGAAAGCACGTTAATCGGGGATATTATGCGCCGAATGGGCTTGGCATCAGGTATGAGTGAAGTTGAAATTTCACTATCGGCCAGCTCTTTAGTCGTCACAACAGTGTATCAACAGCACTGCATTACAACAGCTCGTCGTTGTGCTGATCGAGGGATTAATATGCGAGTGGTGACTCAAATCCAGCGGATCTGTATCTTGATGGAGAAAGGTTTATTAGATCACAAAATGGCTCAGGATAAGCTGAACCAAATCACTCCTGAGCGTTATAACCGCTGGCTGGTCGTGGTTATGATAGGCTTTTCTTGTGCCGCATTTAGTCGCTTAGCGGGGGGAGATTGGATGGTTTTTGCCATGACTTTTCTCTCCTCGGCGGTAGGGATGATCGTTCGCCAAGAAATTGGTCATCGTCAATTTAATCCATTACTCAACTTTGCAGCGACAGCATTTGTTACCTCGCTTATTTCTGCACAAGCGGTGATGTATCAACTGGGAAATAAACCTACGCTGGTGATGGCATCGTCTGTGTTGATGCTTGTTCCCGGTTTTCCTCTGATAAATGCGGTTGCAGACATGCTTAAAGGGTATATCAATATGGGAATTGCTCGCTTTGTGATGGCGAGCTTGCTGACGTTTGCCACGAGTTTGGGCATTATCGCAGCAATGAGTGTAACCGGAATTTGGGGGTGGTAAGTATGCTGACATGGTCACTTTTTTGGGGATTACTCAACGATATGTTGTTTGCTTCTATTCCTGCGGTCGGTTTTGCTCTTGTCTTCAATGTACCGGTTCCTGCCTTAAAATATTGTGCATTAGGGGGCGCGATTGGTCACGGCTCTCGTTACCTTATGATGCACTTTGGTATTCCTATTGAGTGGGCGACATTTTTTGCTGCAACGCTTGTTGGTATGATTGGTGTGCAGTGGTCTCGCCGTTTTTTAGCTCATCCCAAAGTGTTTACCGTTGCGGCATTAATTCCAATGGTACCCGGTGTTTTTGCGTATAAGGCGATGATCGCCATGGTAGAGATTAATCATTTAGGTTTTACCCCTGAATTGCTGGGGGCCTTAATGGAAAACTTTTTAAAGGCCATGTTCATTATTGGGGGGTTAGCGGTTGGCCTTGCGGTTCCTGGGCTGTTATTCTACCGGCGTAAACCTATCGTATAGTGCCAAAATAGCGCTTGAACAAGAAGAGGATAAGTAGATGATGATCAGTATGATCGCCGCGATGGCCAACGAGAGAGTGATTGGTAAAGATAATCAAATGCCATGGCATTTACCGGCTGATTTTGCTTGGTTTAAGCGCTGCACTATGGGAAAGCCTGTGATTATGGGGCGAAAAACTTATCAATCGATTGGACGCCCACTACCGGGAAGACCAAATATTGTTATTAGCCGCGATCCTCACTTGATGATTGAAGGTGTGGCGGTGGTTTCTTCACTGGCAGCCGCATTGGCGAAAGCAGGGGAGGTACCTGAAGTGATGATTATTGGTGGTGGAAGTCTTTATGCTGAATGCCTACCTTATGCAGGTAAGCTGTATATTACCCACATTGATGCTCAGTTGGCCGGAGATACTCAGTTCCCCGATTGGGGAGAGGATTGGTATGAGTGTTACCGTGAGCACTATTCTGCGGATGAGAAAAACGCCTATTCAATGGACTTCACTATTTTAGAGCGTAAGTTTGTAGAACCTAGAACCTAGAACCTAGAACCTAGAACCTAGAACCTAGAACTTCGTACCTAATGCTGGCTGCTGAAAATATTGTTTATCCTCCCAGCGTAGCATGGTTAAAGGGCCTCCCCATACGCAGCCAGTATCTAAACCGATCACTTGTTCATCTGCATACCCTTCAAGTGCCGCCCAATGGCCAAAGAGTGCAGTTTTCTCCAGTGGAATGCGTTGTGGCAAAGTAAACCATGGCATTAAATCCCCTTCACTCACTTGTGCTGGAGGGAGTTTGCAGGCCATATCTAATCGTCCATCAGAAAAACAAAATCGCATACGAGTGAAAGCGTTAATGATATAGCGATAGCGATCAATGCCTTGTAATTGTTCATCCCAGAGATCAGGGGTATTGGCATACATATTAGCTAATAGCCATGGCCAACGTTGGCTGCGTAGCACTTGCTCGACTTCTTGTGCTGCTGCTCTCGCTGTGGCTAAATCCCATTGAGGGGATATCCCTGCGTGAGTGAGAACAAATTCAGGATGTTCTAGTAGTAATGGAAGTTGGCGAATCCAGCTCAATAATTCGTCGGCATCATCAGCTTCAAAAATAGCTAACGTTTTGTCTTTATTTTTAACGGGGTGAATGCCTTGTGCGACGGCTAATAAATGCAAGTCATGATTACCTAATACGGCTTTGGCCGCTCCTCCTAACTGCTTGATAAAGCGTAAGGTTTCTAGTGATTTCGGGCCTCTAGCTACCAAGTCTCCAGCTAACCATAGGGTATCTTTTGGAGGGGTGAAATGAGCTTGCTTAAGAAGCTGCTGTAATTCATCCAAACACCCTTGTATATCACCGACAATATAGTTAGCCACAACTGCTCCATTAATTTAATACGTTAGGGATAGCCAAACGAAAAGGCTCAATCTCCGTGATAAAAGTCTCGCCCGCATGATTGAGGAATGTATAGTGTCCTTGCATGACGCCAACGGGCGTTTCTAGTGCAGTACCACTGCTGTATGTGTATTCATCATTTGCAGCAATGATCGGTTGCTCTCCAACTACCCCTTCGCCTTCGACATGCATTTGTTTGCCATTAGAATCGGTGATTAGCCAGTGACGTCGAGTCAACTGTACGGTTTCACTACTTAGGTTGCGGATGGTAATTAAATAAGCGAAGACATAACGGTGGTAATCAGGTTCAGACTGTTCAGCGATGTATTTGGTCTGGACTTGAATGGTAATACAAGGTTGGGAAGTATCCATAAGCCCTCCTTATTCTTCTATCAAGGCGAAGAAAATAAGGATGGTGTTTACCATCCTTACTCTTTTAAGCATGGTGAGCATCAAGCCAGTTAGCCATGGCAACAAACTGGGCCAGCGTGAGGTTTTCTGGACGCATGCTGGCATTTATTTCTAAGTGAGCAAAAGCCTCATCATTCAGTAAACCTTTATAGCAATTTCGTACGGTTTTACGTCGTTGGTTAAAGCCTTCTCGTACGACTCTATCTAACCATTTTAAACTCGTCGTCGGGTGCGGAAGTTGTTCATAAGGAACGAGCCTAACTACCGCGGAGTCCACTTTAGGTGGTGGAACAAAAGCCGTTGGTGGTACTTCCAATACTGGCACAACTTTGCAGTAATATTGCGCCATAACGGTTAATCGGCCATAGGCTTTACTTCCTGGGCCTGCAGCTAAGCGATTAACCACCTCTTTTTGCAACATAAAGTGCATGTCTTGAATATCTTTGTGGTATTCAAATAGGTGAAACATTAATGGCGTGGAAATGTTATAGGGTAAGTTTCCAAAAATTCGTAACTTATTGTTGGGCCGAACCAGTTGGCTAAAGTCGAAGCGCATGGCATCGCCTTCATGAATGGTGAGTTTTTCAGCCAGATCAGGATGGTTGCGTAACCGCTCAGCTAAATCACGGTCAAGCTCAATGACCGTGAACTTATCAACTTCACGGCCAACGGGTTCAGTGATGGCTCCTAAACCTGGCCCAATTTCAACCAAGTTTTGACCGGGAAGAGGGTTGATCGCAGAAACGATACCATCAATGATATAAGGATCGTTTAGAAAGTTTTGACCAAAACGTTTACGCGCTTTGTGCCCTAAATGGACATCATTTCTCATAGTTTTCTCGAATTATTGCGTGCTTTTATCAACAAGTGTAATTGCCTGAGCGAGAGCGGTTCTAAAACTGCCCACATCGGCTTGGCCACTTGCGGCAAGATCTAATGCGGTACCATGATCAACTGAGGTGCGAATAAAAGGTAGGCCTAAAGTAATGTTAACTGAACGCCCAAAACCTTTATATTTTAACACTGGTAGTACTTGATCATGATACATGCCTAATACGGCATCAGCTTGCTGTAAATATTTGTCATTAAAGATGGTATCGGCAGGCAAAGGCCCGATCAGATTAATACCTTCTTGCTGACGCAGTTTTTCCAAGGTTGGGGTTATGGTGTCGATCTCTTCGTGACCAAGAACACCATCTTCTCCCGCATGTGGATTGAGACCGCAGACATAGATCGTGGGTTGTTCAATCGCAAACTTCTCAACTAAGTCCTTGTGGAGAATATGAATAATTTTTTCTAACCGTTCAGAAGTGACCGCTTTAGATACATAAGCGAGCGGGATATGCGTTGTGACCAAAGCGAC
>JTFO01000658.1_pt1 | contig 10842 bp, 9 predicted proteins | sample 235411 | NCBI WGS metagenome assembly JTFO01 (sample SAMN03067590, study PRJNA260953) | activated sludge metagenome | biome: Sludge; feature: Wastewater; isolation source: CETP activated sludge from laboratory augmented bioreactor treating... | place: India:Gujarat | collected 2013-04
CGCGCGATTTGTTCGCCGCCACCGTGAATATTACACATGCCTACAATCACCGCATGCTGCCCAGATTGCTCTAAAATATGTTCAATAACTTCGGTCACAGGTGCGTTTTCTAACACCAATAGCCGCTCCGGCGGAATCCCGTGCTTCAGCGCCGTTCGCACAAATAACAAGGTACCGCTACCAATCAGCAAGTATTTATCGGCTGGAGTCCATTCGGCTGCAGCTTCAGCCATTTGCTGACTACGATGGGGGCGATCGGCCCGACAGTTAATCAGTGCGATACGTTTGCGCGGTTCGCCATCTTCCGTTTGTGCTGGCGCATGCTGTTTAAGAATGTTCTCCCAAATCGACCCGGTAGATTCAGGGTCGTTAGCAGCAAAGGCATTGACGAACATCAAGTGACGATTAAAGTAGCTGATTTTTAAGATTTGCATGGCGCCGGCTTCGGGCTCAAGGGCCAGCATACCTTGCAGCGCTTGTTGCCGGTCGACTCCAACAAACTCACAAATCTTCAGTGCTAAAGCGACGTTTTCGGCATGCTCGCGATACTTAAATTGGCTCATGGTGTCGGCATCAATCGCCTCTACCTCAGCTAAGCTCACTGCGTGCATGGTGCTGCGCCTATCCGCCGCGGCATCACTAAGAATAGCGAGCAAATCGCGTTCGGCAGTAAACATATCCCCGCGCACACTGGTACTGCCAGCTAACGCTAAGGCAACATCCGTTTCGTTAGGGCCCATCACGTCCAAATGGTCGGGCCGTGCATTGGTGATCACGCCAATGTTGGAGCGCACCATTTTCAGCTCGGTTAACGATTGATAATGAGGCTGCAGGGCCATGCACTCAATGACCACGGCTTGGGGCTTGAGTGCCGCCATCCGCTTTAACAAGCGCATCTGTTCTAGAATATTGGCACCAGCAATCCGATAAATCGGAAACTCACGGCCATCAGGGTCGGTCATCGCTGCGGCTGAGCCGGTGGTTTTGGCACAGGTACGAATACCACCACCACGCAAACCGGCGGCAATTAAACGAGTGACAGAAGTTTTGCCACGAGTGCCATTCACATGAATGCGAATGGGAATAGAACGTAGCGTCCACCGGTGGCTGAGTGCTTCAAAGGCGAGCAGCACTACCAACGTCAGCCATAGCCCTAACATCAGCAGCAGCATGGTTGGAATGTATTGGAACATCTGATCGGTCATATCAGCTCCATCAGGTTATCGAGTCAGAATACTTGCTCAACTCAGTCTAGCTGCTTCTTAAAAAATTGCTTCTTCAAGCAAACCAGCTAGTTACTAGGGTCTTTACAATGCAATCATTACGAACTGATCTACGCTTTAATACAACCAACAGATGATGACTTTACCTAAGCTTTACCCTTGATTGCAGCCACCACAGCCTGCAAACCATCGCGTCGCGACTCACTGATGTAGTCATCTAAGTGTAACGCGCGCAGATACGCCACCAAATCAAACGCTTCTAGTTGCGTGGGGCTAGCGCCTTGCAACGCTTGCTTGATCAGCTGTAACAGACCATGAATGGTGCGCGATTCACTACCAAGCTCAAGCTGTAAGGACGCAGTCTGCGGTGCAGCGGTTGGAGTGGCGGGGCCGCTGGTGCTCGCCAGCCATTGGCATTGCAACCATACCTTAGCTTCGCAGCCAAACACCTCAAACTGCGGCTGCTGCAAGGCCGATGTAAGGGGCGTCTGCTTAGCTAACAGCACCAATTCGCGCAGCCGCTGATCGGGCTTCACAAAACTCGTCGCCAGTTGCTTGAGATCGGATTCAGAGAGGATGCCGTACATGATATGAAACAAACCTTGCTAAGAAATATGGCGGTAAGAGTACCATTTTTGCTGCGAAAAATGTTAATCTTGCAGAGTCTAAATCCATTTTTGAACTGAAAATAACACAACAGGAACGACACCATGAAAGTATTAGTGGCGGTGAAACGCGTCATTGATTACAACGTTAAAGTTCGCGTCAAAGCGGACCAATCAGACGTTGATCTAGCCAATGTCAAAATGGCTCTTAACCCGTTCTGTGAAATTGCGGTAGAAGAAGCTGTTCGTCTTAAAGAGCAAGGCCATGCCACCGAAGTTGTGGTGGTCAGTATTGGTCCTAAAGCAGTGCAAGAGCAACTGCGTACCGCCTTAGCGCTAGGCGCCGACCGTGCTATTCAAGTTGAAACTGATGAACTACCAGACTCACTTGCGGTAGCTAAGTTATTGCAAGCCGTGGTTGCCAAAGAAGAACCACAGCTGGTGATTCTAGGTAAACAAGCTATCGATTCAGACAACAACCAAACCGGGCAAATGCTTGGCGCCTTAACCGGTATGCCACAAGGTACCTTTGCCTCAAAAGTGAACGTTGCTGAAGGTAGCGTGCAGGTCACTCGTGAAATCGACGGTGGCTTACAAACGGTGAAGCTGCAATTGCCAGCTATCGTCACCACCGACCTACGTTTAAATGAGCCGCGCTACGCATCTTTGCCAAACATCATGAAAGCGAAGAAGAAGCCGTTAGATGTGATGAGCGCCGCCGATTTAGGCGTCAACGTAGCCCGTACCGTAAACTTATTAAAAGTTGAAGCCCCAGCAGAACGTAGTGCCGGTATCAAAGTGGCCGACGTTGCTGAGTTAGTTGAAAAATTAAAAAATGAGGCAAAAGTGATATGAGCATTCTTCTCATTGCCGAACACGATAACGCTAGCTTAAACGCAGCTACGCTAAAAACCCTAGCCGCAGCCCAACAAATCGGTGGCGACATTCACGTGCTAGTTGCTGGTGCAGGCTGCCAAGCGGTCGCAGAACAAGCCGCACAAGCTACTGGCGTGAGCAAAGTATTACTCGCAGATAATGCCGCTTATGGTCATTTCTTAGCTGAAAACTTAGGCGATTTAGTAGCTGATTTAGGTAAGAACTACAGCCATATTCTGGCTGCTGCAACCACCACCGGCAAAAACTTCATGCCGCGCGTTGCCGCTCTGCTAGATGTTGCTCAAGTATCAGACATCATTAGCGTAGAAAGCGCCGATACCTTCAAGCGTCCGATCTACGCAGGTAACGCCATCGCCACCGTACAGGCTACTGATGCCATCAAAGTGATCACCGTGCGCGGTACCGCCTTTGATGCGGTAGCAGCCGAAGGCGGCAGTGCCAGCGTAGAAGCGATCGACGCCGTCTTTAACTCAGATAAAGCTGAGTTTGTTGGCGAAGAACTAGCTCAATCTGAACGCCCAGACCTAACCGCCGCCAGCGTGGTTATCTCAGGTGGCCGCGGCATGCAAAACGGCGAAAACTTCCAGTTACTGGAAAAAGTAGCAGACAAACTAGGTGCAGCAGTGGGCGCATCTCGTGCAGCCGTAGATGCCGGCTTCGTACCAAACGATATGCAAGTGGGTCAAACAGGTAAAATCGTTGCCCCAGACCTGTATATCGCTGTTGGTATCAGCGGTGCTATCCAGCACTTAGCAGGCATGAAAGACTCAAAAGTCATCGTCGCCATCAACAAAGACGAAGAAGCACCGATCTTCCAAGTAGCAGATTACGGCTTGGTCGCTGATTTGTTTGATGTATTGCCGCAGTTAGAACAAGCGTTGTAGTTGAAAGCAAGAGCGCTGTAGTTGAAAGCAAGAGCGCCGTTAGCTATTGGATATTAGCTATTAGCGCTCTTGCTCTTATATCCAATAGCTAATATCTACCAACGCTCTTGCTCTTATATCCAATAGCTAATATCTACCAACGCTCTTGCTCTTATATCCAATAGCTAATATCTAACAGCGCTCTTGCTCTAATATCCAATAGCTAATATCTACCAGCGCTCTTGCTCCAATATCCAATAGCTAATGTCTACCAGCGCCCTTGCTCTTATCCAGCTACTTTTTTAACGAAGCACTTGCATATTTCTAACTCATCGGACATGATTGACTGCATAACATCCTAATAGGATTAGGTGGCTAACATGAAAAGAAGAACAACTATGCTAAAAAAACTACCTCTCGCGACCGCAATTACGCTCGCACTAGCAGGAACAGCAGGCGTACAAGCAGCAGAATTCGATGTTGGTGACGTTAAAGTCAAATTCGATTCAATCATTTCTTACGGCGCCGCTTGGCGTATGGAAGAGCGCGATATGCGCGTTATCCACCCAGGTAATATGGCCGGTGGTTTAGGCCAGTCTGGCGTCGCCGACGACGGTAACTTGAACTACGACAAAGGCGACATGGTGTCGTCAGTATTCAAGGGCGTTCACGATTTAAGTATTGATGGCGGCGATTACGGCGCTTTCTTCCGTTTCAAATACTGGTATGACGATGTTATCAAGAACAATAACGTAGCTCATGGTCATACGGGTACCAACTATTTCCCAGATGTTACTCTGAACAACGATGCATTAGATGATTACTCAACCGGTTCTGGTTTTGAGTTGTTAGATGCGTTCGCTTACGCCTATTTTGATATCGGTGATATGCCCGCTAACTTACGGGTTGGTCGTCAGGTATTGAGCTGGGGTGAAAGTACCTTTATCTTCAATGGTGTGAACGCTATTAACCCGGTGGACGTGAACGCAATTCGTCGACCAGGAGTGGAAATTAAAGAAGCCTTGTTGCCAGTAGGCATGGTGAACCTAAACATAGGTTTAACTGACGAAACCAGCTTAGATATGTTTTATCAGTATGAGTGGGATGACTACAAACTAGATGGTTGTGGTACTTTCTTCTCTACCATTGATATTTTAGGTGGCCCAGGCTGTAACAAAGTGACCCTGAACCCGCAATTAGTGCCTGGTGACCCAGACTCTAACCTAAGCGATCTTGAGTCAGTACAGTACGGTACCTACTTAGAGCGGGCGCCAGATATCGAGCCAGACGATGGCGGCCAGTACGGTTTCGCGATGCGTCACTATGCTACCGACATTGACGTTGAGTTTGGCTTGTACTTCATGAACATTCATACACAAACGCCAATCATCTCAGCATACAACTGGACCAAGCAGCCAACTCCGGCGCTAAGTCACCCAGATGGTATTCCAATTGCTGGTCCTGATTACGTGCTTGAGTTCCCTGAAGACACCAAAATCTTCGGTGCCAGCGTAGCAACTACCGTAGGCGACTGGTCTGTTGGTGGTGAAATGAGCTATCGCATCGATATGCCAGTGCAAATCAACACCACTGAGATTTTGTCGACCGGTTTACGTGCAGGTGTTCCTAGTACTTTCAGCAACCGTATTCAACGCGATGAAAACGGTCTGATTACTAACCTAGGCGAACTGCAACACGGTTACGATGAATACGATGTCTCGCAGTGGCAGATGTCAGGTATTCGCTTCCTAGACAACGTGTTAGGTGCCAGCCGCGTGACCTTCATCGGTGAAGTTGCGATCAGTAAGGTGCACGGTTTAGCCGGCTTAGATGAACAGCGTTACGGCCGTAACCCAGTGTACGGCAAATGCTTGAGCGTAGCTGACCAAATGCAGTTGGGTAACCCGGCTCCAGCGGGCGATATCAACTGTGAAGGCTTTGTCACCAGCACCTCGTGGGGCTATCGTGCTCGTATCGTCGGTGACTACAACAACGTGTTTGCGGGTTGGAACATGCAACCAACGTTGGCGTTAGGCCACGACGTGAAAGGCTATTCAGCTAACTCAAACTTTATCGAAGGTCGTAAAACCATCGGTTTGAGTGTTGATTTCAGCTACTTAAGCGCATACAAAATTGGTATTGGTTACAACATCAATACCGGCGGTGATTACGAGCCAGCTTCTGACCGTGATTTCGCAGCCATTAGCTTCAGCTACAGCTTCTAAGCAAGCGGGCTACAGCAACATGAATCAAAAACCCGCCTTGGCGGGTTTTTTTCTAAGTAGTCTTTAGCTCAATAAAAGTCCAACAGTTAGGGTCGATGAACAATGAAAACGAGAATGACAACAGCCCTTGCCCTGGTTGCCAGCGCTCTGGTTTACGCACCAGCGCAAGCCGCCAATAGTGAGGCGCAGAGTAAACAGCAGTTGCTCCAACTTGAAGATGTCTTTCAATTAGAATACGCCAGCAATCCAGCTATTCATCCGTCGGGTGATTACACAGTCTTTGTGCGTAACTTCATGAACATCATGGCAGATCGCAAACAAGGAAACTTGTGGCGAGTCAATAACAAAGGCGAATTACGGCCGTTAACGGGCGGTGATGCGCAAGACCATTCGCCCACTTGGTCACCGGATGGCAAACAATTAGCGTTTGTGTCAAATCGCTCAGGCAGCAACCAAATTCACTTGTACTGGACCGATACGCGCGAGCATGCACCTATTACCCGCCTAACCAGCAGCCCCAGTAACCTATCTTGGTCACCGGATGGCAAATGGTTAGCCTTTACCATGTTCACGCCGCAGCACAAAGCTGCACCGGTAAGCCTACCGGGCAAACCGCAAGGCGCTAAATGGGCTGAGCCACCGCGTTACATCGATAAAGATAATTATCGCGCCGACGGAGCTGGCTACACCCCCGATGGTTACAGCCAAATTTATGTGGTACCTACTACCGGAGGTTCACCTCGGCAGTTAACCTTTGGCGATTACAACCATGGCGGCAACTTGGCGTGGAGCGCCGATGCCAAGCAACTAATCTTTTCTGCGAATGCCCATGCTGATGCGTTTGAACAACCGAATAATTCTGAGCTCTATCAGCTCACCCTAGCAACCGGTGATATTCAACAACTGACCGATCGTCAAGGGCCCGATCATTCACCGGTGATAAGCCCCGATGGCAAAAAGTTAGCTTGGTTAGGCTACGATGATACCTACAAGAGCTATCAGCTCACTCATCTATACGTAATGGACCTTTCTGGCCAGTCACCTAAGCTGTTAACTCAAGATTTTGATTACAGCGTAGGGCAGGTGAAGTGGGCCGATGATAGCCGTGGTTTGTATTTCGCATACGACCAAGAAGGCAAGGGCCATATTGCCTATCAGAATCTCAACGGCAAACGCCGCGTGCTCAGTGATAGCATGGGTGGATTAAGCTATTCACGGCCCTATAGCGGCGGTCAATTCGATGTCAGCAGCAACGGTGATTTAGTCTATACCCTAGCGAGCGCCAATCGTCCTGCCGATTTAGTGCTGCAAACCAGTAAAATCACTCGTAAGCTTACGGCGCTCAACGATGACTTATTGAACCATAAAACCTTGGCGCGTATCGAAGAAATTTGGTACGACAGCAGCGTCGATGATAATAAAATTCAAGGTTGGATTGCCTATCCGCCAAATTTTGACCCAACCAAGAAATACCCGCTGATTCTGGAAATTCATGGCGGCCCACATACAGCTTATGCAGGGTCTTTTGCCGCAGAAATTCAGTTAATGGCGGCGCAAGGTTACGTGGTGCTTTATACCAACCCTCGCGGTAGCACCAGCTATGGCGAAAAGTTTGCCCAAGAAATTCACCACAATTACCCAAGCCATGATTATAACGATCTCATGGATGGTGTGGATGCAGTGATCAGCAAAGGCTTTATCGACGAGCAACGTTTATACGTTACCGGTGGTAGCGGTGGCGGAGTGCTCACCGCATGGATTGTCGGGCATACGGATCGCTTTGCTGCGGCAGTAGTAGCTAAACCTGTTATCAACTGGTACAGCTTTGTGTTAACTGCTGATATGTATAACTATTTCAGCAAGTATTGGTTCCCTGGTAAGCCCTGGGAGCACCAAGAGCACTACATGAAGTATTCACCTATCAGCTATGTCGGTAACGTGACCACGCCTACCATGTTGCTAACCGGTGAAGCCGACCATCGCACGCCGATTTCAGAATCTGAGCAATATTACCAAGCGCTGAAATTAGCCGGTGTCGAAACTGCCATGGTGCGGGTGCCAGATGCTCCTCACGGCATCTACGCCAGACCCTCGAATCTAATGGCCAAAGTAGCGTACATCCTGCATTGGTTCGAGCAACACCAGCCAAGCGCTAATTAGTGTGCTCAAATTCGGCTGTTGCTTTACGACCATCTAAGTAAAGCAGCAGCTGATGTTTTAATCGTCGCCATGGGTGACGTTTCACCTGACGCCGATCGGCTACAGACTTAATATCGCTGCCATGGGTGTGAGTATTGTCTACCGTGTACGGTAATAATCCGTAAACCTGTAACCCCAGTTCATGCTGCCACTGCATATCCACATCAATTGGGCGAAATAATGGTGGGCGTTGGGCCAATAGCCGTTTGGCTCCGGCCAAGCTGACGACTTGTGCACAAGCACCAATCGGTGGCTTACGATAGCGCACCAAATCAAACTGCTTGATAGCACGGGTTGTAATAGCGGGCTGTTGCTTAAACGGAGCGGCAAGTTTTAACACATGCCACGGCTCAGACACTGCTGCAATAGCCTCATGGATGTCTTTAAAGTCCGAACTAAAACAAACATCGTCTTCTAGCACCACGGCATAATCAAGTTGATGGTCAACAATGTATTGCCAAGCCTTGAGGTGCGATAAATAACAGGCAATTTCACCAGCCGTTAACTGATAATGAAACTCGCGCTGACTACGTGAGGTATCGACTACGGCCGATAGTTGCTCCTGAGTAAGCTCTTTTCCCCATACCGCATCGATGCGGGTATAGGGCATGCCTAATTGGTCGAGTTGCTTACTTACGTTCAACCATCTATCGGTAGAATGCTTAAGATTAATCACTAAAATCTGTGCGGATAACGACTGCTGCATAGGGTTATTTCTCTAACGGTTTGTTACTTTTTTGGGTTTTGTTCACGCTTCGCGCGGTACGCCATCTCGTAGAGCTTGGCCTCGGTTAAGAAAAAATGAAAGGCATCGATATTGGCTTTGATAAAGCCACGCCAACCCGACCAAATCATTTGTCGACCTAGATAAAACTTCAAAAACATCAACGGAAAAATCAGCAGCAAACGCGGCAAACTACAGGGCCGGCCTTGCTCCAGCCGTTGCTTGGCTTTTAGCAACGAGTATTTATTCAGCTTGTCCATATAGCCGTGCGCGGTATCGTAACCGTAATGCTTTAAATAAATCGGCAGATAGGCGGTCGGCTCTTCTACCTCAATGTGTTCATGCACAATGACACTGGTATCCATCTTGCTCTTATCACGACGATACACCCGCCGATACTTATGATGGCGCGCCTTCTTCAAACTATGCCCCATAAAAATGTCATCATGATGAATCCAAATGCCATTGATATCGCCCTGCGCAATCCGTTCGCGAATCATCTGCAAGCCACCCTCTGGCATCACCTCATCGCCATCTAAATTCAGAATCCAGTTGTGGCTGCATTGGGTAATAGCAAAAGCCTTTTGCTTGGAGTAGCCAGGCCAATCATTGTGGACAATACGCGCCCCGTGACGCTTGGCAATGTCTAAGGTCGCATCGGTCGAGCCGGAATCCACCACTACAATCTCATCGGCCCCAGCCACACTGCTAAGAACCTCGTCTAAGTGTTCACCCTCATTCAAGGTGATTACAAAGACACTTAAGGGCGGGTAGTTGGGTTGCTGTTGTGCAGAAGCTGTCATAGCGTCCTCATTAGTTGTCGTGATTCGATAAGTCTTCGGCTTGCTGTGGCCCTTATTATAGCCAGTTAGACAGTAAAAATAGTCAGTTAATTGCAAGTTAAATTACGTATAATGACGTGCGATAACTACTAATAAAGAGTAAAGGGAAGGCTTATGCAGCTTACGTTAGACAACGATTGGCAACCTTGGTTAGCGCAACAACAACAGCAAGCCTATTGGCCACCGTTGCAACAACGGGTACAGGCAGCGCGTAAACAGAACCTCGTTTATCCGCCCGCAGCGCAAGTGTTGCGCGCTTTTGAGCTCACGCCATTGAGCCAAGTGCAAGTGGTCATTATCGGACAAGACCCGTATCACGGACCTGGCCAAGCCCATGGTTTAGCCTTTTCTGTGGCCGACGGCGTCGCCATACCACCGTCGCTACGTAACATTTATAAAGCTATCAAACATGATTTTGCCGACTATCAAATACCCTCTAGCGGCAACTTAGAAGGCTGGGCCAAACGTGGAATCTTATTGCTAAATACCGTACTCACCGTCGAGCATGGCAAAGCACACTCCCATGCCAAGTGGGGCTGGGAAAACTTCACCGACGCCGCTATTCAGGCCGTATCAGCGCAACGCGAAGGAGTAGTATTCATGTTGTGGGGCGCCCACGCACAAAAGAAGGCTGCGCTCATAGATGACTCGCGCCACACCATTCTGCAAACCGTTCATCCGTCGCCGTTATCAGCGCATCGAGGCTTCTTCACAGCAGGGCATTTCGCCACCACAGCAAAACTTCTCAACCGCTCCGGGGCCGAGTTATTTGCTTGAGTAAGAGCAAGAGCGCTGTTAGCTGTTAGACATTAGCTATTGGCAAAAGCGAAGGCAAGAGCGCTGTTAGCTGTTAGACATTAGCTATTGGTAAAAGCGAAGGCAAGAGCGCTATTGGCTATTAGCAAAGGCTGGTGCACGGGCGGCACCAATATCCAATGACTAATGACCAATAGCGCCTTTGCTTTTACTTACAATTCATCGAGATCGGCGTCGAAATCGAAATCAATGTCACGGAGCTCATCGCGTAACCGATATTTCTCCTTCAACATTTCAATTTCTCGCCATTTGCGGGGGGCACTGCGTTTACTAGACTTAGATTCAACTTGCTGTAGCTCTTGTGAATGATCCATGGGACACTCCGGCTTTTCTGTTGGTTGTTGTTGTGACTTCTCACCGCCCTATCGGGCGATGCTTCTTACTTCATTAGCCGTTGCTCGATAGTATCGAGGCTTACGCAGCTTCCATAAGCAGAGACGACCGTCCA
>JTFO01005512.1_pt1 | contig 10795 bp, 9 predicted proteins | sample 235411 | NCBI WGS metagenome assembly JTFO01 (sample SAMN03067590, study PRJNA260953) | activated sludge metagenome | biome: Sludge; feature: Wastewater; isolation source: CETP activated sludge from laboratory augmented bioreactor treating... | place: India:Gujarat | collected 2013-04
GTAAACTCCCGTAATAGCGATTAAGACACTAGATACCCACAGATCCAGCCCAACGACAAGCGGAGCCTCAACAAACTCTAGATGCAGCTTTAATAACCACAGCGCTGCGCCATAGCAACTCAGCCAAATCATGGCGATAGCCATTGCTGGTATGAACTCAGCCCACGCAAAGCGTTCAAAATAGCTCGCTAGCCATAAGCTCAGCGCTAAACTCACCGCCAACCAAGGCGCCACATACGTAAGCAAATCCAACTCCATAACTGTGATCAGTACTAAGCTGCAAACACTGACTAACGTAACAATAACGGCGCTAAACGGTGGTAACGCTAGTCCGACAAAACGCTGCCGCTCACGCAACTCGACTGCGCTACCTGAACTTAAAAAGGCATAGGCTTTATAACAAGAATGTGCCAGTAAATGCAGGACAGCCAAGGTGTAGTAGCCTAAGCTGATTTCAACCAACATCAGCGCCATTTGCGCCACAGTAGACCAAGCCAAGCGTACTTTGATGCTAATCCGGGTCATGGTGACTACCGCTGCAACTAACATGCTCAATCCAGCAACTAGGGCCAATAACCACCGCGCTAGAGGAGCATCGCTAAGTACTGGTGCAAATTGTAGCAACAAGAATCCGCCTAGATTAATAATGCCCGCATGCAGTAAGGCTGAGACTGCCGTTGGAGCTTCAACCACCTGCAATAACCAACCATGTACAGGAAGTTGCGCGCATTTAAGTAAGGCAACCAGTACCAGCAGCACCGCAGGTACCTGTTGATTCATTAAGGAGCCTTGCTCGGTTAGTTGACTGATATGGGTGGTACCCGTGTGATACCACAGCCAAATAAGCGCCGCCCCCAGCAATAACTCTGCGATACGCGCAAAGATAAATTTTTTATGGGCTGCTAGTTGTGCTCGAGGTCGCTGAGGATAAAATAATAGGAGCTGGTGCAAACTTAAGCTCACGGTCACCCAAGCCAACCAAAATAGCAGATAATGATCCGCTAACGCCGTGGTCAGAATGGATACCAACACCAACACCAACCAGCGATGAAACCGGTGTTCTTCTTGCTCACCACGCACTTGAACCGCGGCGAAACGCAACACAACCCAACCGATAAAGCAGATCATTGCGGCAAATCCAGTGCTCAGGGTTGTTAACGCAAAACCAAAGGCTTTAACCTCTGTCCAACCCGTGTTACCTATGAGCAAACTGGTGATCAGAAAGCAACCACATAGCAGAGCAATCGTAGCGGTACTAATGCGCCAGCGCATATGGCCTCCAAAAGTTATCCATTGATGTTGAGATTAGTGCAAGTGGCGGCATTGTGCGTGATTCAAATACATTATAAAAATACATATATTTTATTTATTCGTTCGCTAAAATAGAACGATAGGTTTATCGTGACTCTTTCTTTAAGACAAACTCAGGAATAACTCCCATGGCACGACTTAACTACCATCACCTTTACTATTTTTGGCGGGTAGCTAAGCAGGGCAACCTCACTGCAACCGCTTCACAACTGGCACTATCTCAATCGGCTTTATCTGCTCAAATTAGCCAGTTAGAACATACCATTGGCCAACCTCTGTTCAATCGTGTCGGTCGTTCTCTGGTACTTACCGAATTAGGCCGTACGGTGCTGAATTATGCTGAGGATATTTATCAGCGCGGCGAAGAGTTGCAACAATTACTCAGCCAAGGAACACCTACCGTGCCTAGTTTAAAGATTGGGGTGCTATCCAGTATGTCACGCAACTTTGTCGATGCTTTTATCAAGCCTTTAACCCAAGGCTTAGATGTTCACTTTCAGCTCATTGCGCGACCGCAGTCCGAGCTAGAACAGTTATTGGCACACCATCAACTTGACGTGATTCTTACTAACCGAGAGCTTGCTAGTGGTGATGATGTGGGGTGGCAATCTCAGCTGTTAGCGCGCCAAGCCTTGAGTGTTATTGCCCCTAGTCGCCTTGCCCATTTGCCAGCGGAAGTAGACGCTAGTTATCAACAACAGCGATGGGTGGTACCAGGTGCAGCATCGCCCCTGCGTGCTGCATTTGAGTTTTTCTGCACCCAGCATCAATTGCGCCCCGAAATTATCGCAGAAGCTGACGACATGGCCATGTTGCGGTTGCTCGCTCGCGACAGTGGCGCCCTCGCTGTCATGCCTGCAGTAGTTGTGCGCGATGAGTTGCAAAGCGGACTCTTAGTCAAACGCTTTGACCTGCCCAATGCTTTTGAAAACTTTTATGCGGTGACGCTAACTCGTAAATACCAACACCCGAAGCTAGCCGAACTGCTGCAAGCATCGTACTTTGGCACATTGCGCTGATAGCTAGTGCCCAAAGCACTAAGGTAAGTGGAATGTAGAATAGACCCGCACCCGCTGCTCCTTTTCAAGATCAGCAAGCTGTTGAATTAACTCTCCGTTTCACACATGCACCTCTAAGGCGTTGTTATCAATACTCTAGTTCTTAATTCTCAGCAGAAACTTCAACGCGGTTACGGCCCTTATGCTTCGCCTCATAAAGAGCTCGATCAGCACGTTGCAAGACCGCTACTAAATCATCCTCTACAAGCATACTGGTCACCCCAATACTCATGGTTACCTGACCATGAGCCCAACGAGTCTGTTCAACCAGTTCGCGAATGCGCTGTGCGGCTTGTTCAGCTTCAGCCAAACTTGCCCCGCTTACAATCAATGCAAACTCTTCACCACCAATGCGGGCAACCGTATCGATAGCACGCGTCTGCTCGGCTAAGACTTGTCCCATCCGCCGTAACACAACATCGCCCTCAGCATGCCCAAAATTATCGTTTATCGATTTAAAATGATCGATATCCATCACCAGCAACGCAGCACTGGCATAGCCACGTTTTACCTTTTCCAACTCAAGCTCTAATTGCTGCTCAAAGGTGCGTCGATTTGCCAGTTGGGTTAATGAGTCTGTGGTTGCTAAACGTTCTAACTGTTTATTTAGTTCAGTTAATTGCTGATGTTTGTGTTCTAGTTCAGCCCGCGCACGCTCTAATTCTGCCACCACCAGTTGCTTCTCTCGTAGCGCACGCTCAGCTTCCTTTTTTGCTGCTACTAGCTGGTCTTCAAAGATAAAGCGCCGGTGAATCGGCAGTAACACCATAACAAAGCCATTGTTCGCTGCGGGTAATTTGACGGCGTTCACTAATACTGGCAATTCATTATTTTGTTTATCTTTTAAACGAAGGTACATCTCTTCAACGGTACCTTGATGCTGCATCAGCGGAAAAACATGCGTCAAAAAAAACAGTTTCCCAGCACCCGAGAACAGCTTATCAATCGACTGCCCCATTAGCTCATTTACTTGGTAGGCAAGTAACTCTAATAAAGGCTGGTTGATATCTACTATTTGGCGCTCGGCGTTGATTGCCAATAATCCTACTGGCACCTGTTGTGGATTAAAAAAATCAGACACAGTACTTGTCATCTCAAGAGGCACTCAATGATCTTATCGCGCACTAATTGCGGTGAACTAACATGGGGATAGTGGCCACTGCAGCCGATTTTTGCAGTATCGCAATGGGGAATTCTAGCTGCCATATAATCAATCACAGCAGTAGGTACAATCACATCAACGTCGCAATATAAGATACTCACGGGCACGGTAATTTGTGGTAGCAGTGAACGATTGTCACTCAGAAAAATCAATTCAGCAAAGCGTCTTGAGATTGTCGGATCGGCATTAGCAAAACTCTGTCGCAATTGCTCACTCAGTTCTGGTCGGTGACTATTTTTCATCACAATCGGCGCCAAATAACCAGCCCATTCAAAATGATTACGCTCCATTAAACTCAATAGCTCGTTAATCTCATCTAACTTGAAGCCGCCCTGATAATTATCACTATCCAAATAGCGCGGAGAAGGCCCTATCGCAATGATCTGGCGAAATAAGTCAGGTCGCTTGATAGATGCGAGCATGCCTATCATGCCACCAACGGAATGCCCGACATAATGAATAGGGCCGCACTCAAGCGCTTCAATGACTGCAATAAGATCGTTGACATAGCCGGTGAAACTTGAATAGGTTTCAGCATCATAATAACTAAAGTCAGAACGACCGCAGCCGCAAAAATCAAAGGTAACGGGGGCTATTGATGAAGGTAATTCGGCCAGCAGTGGGGTCCAAATAAGTTGATCGCAACCAAAACCGTGCCCAAAGAGCACCCTGGTGGGTACCGAGTCATTAGGGTTTACCTGCTGGACATGTTGAGTAACGCAGTAACGTGACAGTATCTGGTTCGCGGGCATTGGCAATCTCTTGTCGATAACTTTATGTTTAAACATAGAGTTTTATGAGCGAGATTGCCAGTTTAACCTGTACTAGCTGAGTAGCAAGCACTCAACCCTGATTAATGTAGCTTCAAGCGTGGTCGCAACCGTCGGCTTAAGCCCTTGATCAGCATAAACAAGAAGGTTTTAAAATAGCCATGTACCGCCACTTGATGCATACGATACAAACTCTTGTACATGATACGTGCCAACCAACCCTCAACTTTCATGGCACCCTTGGTTAAGTTCCCCATCAGACTACCAACTGCCGTGTAGCTTGATAGCGACACCAATGAACCATGATCTTTGTAAACAAAAGTACGCAAGGGTTTATGCTTTTGCTTAGCAACAATATTGGCATAGGCGGTGGCTGCCATCTGATGAGCAGACTGAGCTCGTGGTGGAACCCTAGACCCATCAGCTTGGGTAAATGCTGCACAATCACCTATCACAAAAACATCGTCATTGGTGCTGGCTTGCAAGGTAGGCTTCACCACGATCTGATTGGCTCGATTGGTTTCAAAACCTGGTAATTTGGCAAGAAAATCGGGGGCCTTTACACCAGCAGCCCATACTTTAATACTAGCTTCGATGAGTTCGCCTGATTTAGTGACCAAGCCTTGGTTTGTTACTTCAACCACTTGCGTATTATCACAAATACGTACGCCTAATTTTTCTAGCTCTTGTTGCGCAGCTGCAGCAATACGCTCCGGTAGCGCGGGTAAAATACGTGGCCCGGCTTCAACCAAGGTGATTTGCAGTTTATTCAACTCAAAGTCAGCAAACCCATACGACCTAATCAGTTCTGCTGATTTAAATAGCTCAGCAGAAAGCTCGACTCCGGTCGCTCCACCGCCCACGATGGCTACTTTTAGGGGCCGTGGATAGCGCTCAGCTTGCAGCGATAAGAATTTATTCATAAGGCGATGGTGAAAACGCACCGCTTGTTTGACACTATCTAGGAAGTAACAATGCTGACCGGCACCTTTGGTACCGAAATCATTGGTGACGGAGCCAATGGCTAATACCAGTGTGCTATATGGCAGCTCACGAGCAGCAACGATTTGCTGTCCTTGATCATCAGTAATAGCAGCGAGTTTAATTAAACGTGCGGTTGTATCGATATCATTCAATTCACCTGGTAAGAAGTTAAAACCAGCGTGAGCTGCCTGAACCCGATAATCGACACCATCAATGTCTGCATCAAGCGCGCCCGCTGCTACTTCATGAAGCAGCGGTTTCCAGACATGGGTTAGATTGCGGTCGATTAAAGTGACCGAAATCTTCTTATTGTTACGGTACTTCTTGCCAAGTTTGGTGGCTAACTCGAGGCCGCCGGCACCACCACCGACGATAATAATATGCTGGGTATCCATGAGAGCTAATAAGGCTAGGAACAAGTGCATAAATTATACGCCTGTTACCAGCCCAATATAAGCGCTTTTATTGCCTTATGTTAAGCAGGTTTAAAAGCAATAAACTGACACACCGCACCAGCACCTGTATGGCCAGTTCCTTCATGTAGCGAACGTACTAGCTCCTGGCTATGGGTAACCTCAAAGCTTTGAAAAGCCTCATTAAACTCGGCTGCTGTTAGCATAAGGTCTGCGCTTGGTGGGCCGCCTGTACCCCGCCCTAGCTGAGCAGGAGTGTAACATTCGGCCAGAAACCAACCGCCGGGCTTGAGAGTTTTTGCTATCTGCTCGTACAAGAAAGGACGATGGGCACGGGGTAAATGACAAAAAATCATGACGACACCATCATATGCCTGTTCTGGAAGCTCTGTTTTACTCAAGTCAGCCCACTCAGTGGTAATGGTAACCTGCTCAGCTTGCGCCAAGCGCTGCGCTTTCTGCAAACCAACTTGTGAAATATCTAAAGCCGTTGCATGAGCACCTAATTTAGCTAAATAGACACTGTTACGCCCCTCACCATCGGCTAAGCAAAGGATGTTAGCTGGCTGTTTTCCATGCTCCAATAGGCTTGCGGCATGGTCTCGTAAAAAGTCATTCGGTTCGGTACCGTAGTGATAATCTTCTTTACTGTAACGTTCATCCCACTGATTCATTCTAACAACCTCATTGCTGTAACTTTTGCTGACTCATCAGCTAAGGGTAAATGGCCCGTTTTAACTAAGATGATGGTTTCTTGCTCAACAAAAGGCGTGTGTTGGCTCATGTGCGGGCTACGCAGCCAGCAGCCCGCTGGATAGCGACCATGTTCATCCATAAACTCTCCGGTTAATACGAAAATTTCTTCACCACCAAAGTGACGATGAGGTTTAAACACCTCTCCCGCTGGCCATTTGACTAAAGCTGTGTGCTGCGTGGCAAAACTATGTAGTGGCATCACCTTTAAGCCGCCTTGCCCTGGCAACCATTGCCCAGTTTGGGTTTGAATTCGCACGGAGGCGAGATCGGCAGGATCAAATTGATGGAGTTTTACCAATAAAGTACAGCCCTGCTCGCTGTAGGGTGCATGAGCGGACCCTGGCGGATTACGAATGTAGGTACCAGCTGGGTAATCTCCGTTTTCATCTGAGAAGACACCCTCAAGCACCAGAATTTCTTCACCTAATGGGTGTTGATGAGTATTGAAACGCGCCCCAGCAGCATATCTTACAATGCTGCTGGCTCGCCCTCGTTCAGCTTCTTCGCGTTCTAGTAATTTCCGTTCCACCCCTGCGGCTGGACTTGGTTGCCAAGCCTGTGCATGGGTATCAATCACCACGCGTTGCGAAAAATCCATGTGTAACATAACCAATAACTACCTTATACCGGTTGCGATGTTTGCGGTAGCTTCAATATACCCTGCAACGGCGGTTTAAGATCAGCGGCCGATAAGCGCTCGACCCATGGATCGCCACGATGGTTCTTTGCCGTACATGGTAATGCCTAACGTAAATAATCTTACTGCTGCTGAACGAATAATATAGGTGGTTAAGAACAACACCACTAAACTACCGCTCCATTCCCACCAAGCAACACCGCCATCAGCGACACGAATAGGCATCACCGCAAAGCTCGTTAACGGAAACCAACTTAAGATTTGTGCCAATAACCCTTGCGGGGTATCCATCACACCAAAGCCCGCACCAACGAACAACGCAGGAATCAGCATCATGGCGCTACGCCCTGAATGATTAGGATCATCAATAGTAGCGGCAAAACCTGCCATCATCGCATTAATCATAGCTAAGCCTAGCAGAGCAAATAACGTCGTAGCGACAAACAACTGCCAGCTCACTTCTGGATACGTCATCGCATCGCCAGCCACCACACTCATCACTAACACCACCAACACAATCAAGATTAAAATTGTGGCCATGCTTTTCAAACAGTGCAGCGTAATACCAAGAATCTTGCCATCCATCCATTGGCTCGGGGTAATTAAGGTGAGCAACTGTTCAGTAACACGCTGTTGTTTTTCTTGCGTAATGGCCGTCATCATCAGACCAAAACTACCAAATACAGCAACCATGATGCTTACCAGAATTAGCGTGGGTAAGGCTTTATTGGCAGAGCTTCGCGCCCGATCTTGGTTTTGCACTGCCACCACAAAACTTGGCGGTTGATTTAAAAAGGCGATCTGCTCCTCATTCAAAGCGAGGTCATTGAGCTTCTGCTGTTGCAAATAACTACTTATGGCCTGACTCATACGGTCTTGCCAACCAGCGTTACTTAATACTGCCAACTCAGCGAGGTAACCTTGCTCGGCATCAGCGGTTATTGTCAGTACCCCAGCATAAGTTGTTCCCAGCTCTGTCATAGCTTGACTGGTGTTCGAGGCCGGCACCCAAGTAATGTTCTCTAGTTCTGGCATGGTCAGAGGCGCCACGACTGCAACTTGATGGGTCTCTTCTAAGGCAACTTTAAGTTGTCCCCAACCTATTGAAATAGCGAACAGCACTCCCATCAATACTAATGAAAAAACCTCTTGCTTCCATTTAAAGAAGCGCCGAAATTCAAATCCGCCAATGCGTAAGATATGTTGCCATCGATTCATGCTTGCACCGCCTGAAGATAAAGTTCGTGAAGGTTTTGTTGCTGCGGACTAAATTGTTTTACTGGCGCCAGCTGTTGCAGTTGCTGTAGTAAGTCTGCAGCAACCAGCTGCTCGGTACAAACCAAGCGATAGCTGTATTCATCCACTTGAGTTACTTGGGTCACACCTACCAAAGCTTGTAATTGAGGGATAGTGACCGGCTGGGTAAATGCGACCTCTAGACTATGCTGCTGCTGTAATTGCTTACGCACTTCTGCCAAGCTGCCTTGAGCGATCACTCGGCCTTTGTTCATCAGGACTAATTTATCGGCCATGCGCTCTACCAAAGCCATTTGGTGCGCGCTAAGAATGACCGTACAGCCCTGCCGTTTGAGTTCGTCTAATACGGTTAACACAAATTCTTGGTTAACCGGATCCAAACCCGAAAAGGGCTCATCCAGTACAACCAATTTGGGGTGATGCAACAAGGTAGCGATTAATTGTACCTTCTGCTGATTTCCCTTCGATAACTGACGCATGGGCTCTTTGGCCCGTTCAGTTAAACTGAATCTTGCTAACCAGTGATCAATGTTTGCTGCCGCGGTAGCTTTAGGAAGCCCGCGTAAGCTTGCTATATACCGCAAGTTATCAAGCAAGGTGCGATCTTGATACAGCCCTCGATCCTCTGGTAAATAGCCAAAATCGCTGGTTTGTAATTGAGCTGCTTGCCCGCGATTAGCATCGCTGAAGTAGTGAATGCTACCACTATCTGGCCGGGTTAATCCCACCATCATTCGTACTAAAGATGATTTGCCGGCCCCGTTGGGCCCAAGTAACGCGAGAATTTCGCCTCCAACTGCGGTTAAGCTGACTGCATCAACCGCTCGCACGGTTGCATAGTCTTTAACCACTTGTTCCACTTTAATTTGCATGTAACAGGTCCTTGCTTTGGTGAGCAACTTATTTTTATAAGAATGATGGGTTGTCATCAGTAAAGTACAATTATTCCATATTGCTGCAATGCTGCTATCAATAAAGCTGATTAAACTGTGTGCAAATGTTTCTAAAGTCATTAAAAGTGATCTTTTATAGGTGACAATGCTTAATTTCATCTAGACTCATAGAAAAGTCAGCTAAACTTTCCTTTTCATTATTGTCCGAGGTTTGGAGTTACAGGTTATGGCAATTCGTCTAAAAACAGCAGTAAAAGGGGTATCTCTTGCCATTGCAGGAGCTGTCGTGGGTGCCGTGGTGTTATTTGCGCTACCGGGCGAGCCAGCCAAACACATCATTCCTAGTGCTCAAGCAAGTGACCAGTTTAGTACAGGGAGTGACGGCTGCTTAGCTGTGTTTAACCATGAGCTGCGCGGTTTACATAGCAAGAACTCTCACGACTTGTGTGAGTTAACGAAAGATAAAGTGGTGATGGTGGTTAACACCGCTAGCAAGTGCGGTTACACCGGCCAGTTTGAAGGTCTTGAAGCCCTATATCAGCGCTATAAAGACGAAGATTTCGTGATCCTTGGCTTTCCGTCAGATAGCTTTATGCAAGAGCATAATGACGAGGCTGAAACTGCCGATGTCTGTTTTGTGAATTTTGGTGTTACTTTCCCAATGATGGCCACAACACCGGTACGCGGTAGTGATGCTAACCCGGTGTTTCAAGCCTTAAGCGCTGCCGCACAGCAAAGCCCACAATGGAATTTTCATAAGTACATCGTGGCCGCTGATGGAAGCCAAGTATCAAGCTTTGTGAGCAAGGTAACACCTACCGATACGACTATCACAGACGTGATTGATAGCTATCTAGCTGCGCAAAAATAGTTTACGCAAGATATTTAACAGCGTCTTGGTTTAACAGGACGATAAAAAAGCCACTACTTTTCAGTAGTGGCTTTCAGATTATTCAGCTATATCGGCGTAGATTTTTACCCACTCTGTCAGTAGGCGCACGCCGTAACCATTCCCGCCAGCAGGGTGGATGCCATTCGCACTCGTGCTATACGCATTTCCCGCCATGTCGATATGAATGAATGGGGTATCTTTAGCAAAGTGTTGTAAAAATACTGCACCCGCTTGAGCACCCGGTGAACCCACGTTGGCAATATCAGCTAGGTTACTTTTAATGATCCCTGGGTATGGCCCCAAAGGTAATTGCCAGACCAGTTCTGCGGTTGCTTCACCGGCTTGTTGCATACTACGCAAAACATCGTCTTGCTCCGTAAATACAGCTGAATAAGCTGTGCCTAAAGCGCCCACTTTCGAGCCGGTTAAAGTAGCAATATCCGCAATGACGCGAGGTTTGAACTTATCACGCGCATACCAGATACCATCAGCCAAAATAAGTCGACCTTCGGCATCGGTGTTAGCAACTTCAATCCGAGTACCATCACCTGCGGTAACCACATCACCCGGTAACAGCGCTGATCCTGAGATTAAGTTATGCGATAACGGCACCACTGCTACAACGTTTACTGGAGCTTTCTGGCCCGCTAACGCCATCACCG
>JTFO01002439.1_pt1 | contig 10754 bp, 12 predicted proteins | sample 235411 | NCBI WGS metagenome assembly JTFO01 (sample SAMN03067590, study PRJNA260953) | activated sludge metagenome | biome: Sludge; feature: Wastewater; isolation source: CETP activated sludge from laboratory augmented bioreactor treating... | place: India:Gujarat | collected 2013-04
CATTGCCCTTGATGAGGAAGGCTACCTGTACGACCTGAGCCAATGGACCCCGGAAGTGGCTCAGCAATTGGCTAGCGAGGAACAGCTGACCCTTACAGACGCGCACTGGGAAATTATTTATCTTTTGCGCGAATTCTATCAGCAGTATCAGCTCTCACCCGCCATGCGACCGCTGGTTAAGGCCGTGGCCGCGAAACTGGGCAAGGAAAAGGGCCGCAGCATCTACCTGATGCAGTTGTTCCCTGGCAGCCCGGCCAAAGTGGTCGCGCGCCTGGCGGGCCTGCCCAAACCGGATAACTGTCTCTAATGAGTAGACTGAAATTTGCCGCCAACCTGAGCCTTCTGTTCACCGATCGCCCGCTGATTGAGCGTTTTGCCGCTGCCCGGGCGGCCGGTTTTAATGCGGTTGAAATCCAGTTCCCCTATACACTGACGCCGGAGCAGATTCAGCAGGAGCTTGAGACCCATCAGCTGAAGCTGGTGCTGATCAACATCCCCGCGGGTGACTGGGAAGCCGGTGAGCGCGGGCTTGCCTGCCTGCCGGGACGTGAGCAGGCATTTGCCGCAGCCCTCGATCAGGCACTGGACTGGGCGCAACGGCTAAAGGTTAACAAAATCAACTGCCTCGCCGGTGTGCCACCTGCAGACATGGCAGCGGAATTGATTGAGCGAACACTGGCCCACAACCTCATACTGGCTGCCGAGCGGTGCCATCAGGCCGGTATAGAGCTGATGATTGAAGCGATCAACACTGAGGATGTGCCAGGCTTTTACCTGCATCGAAGCGCTCAGGTATGTGAGTTGATCAAGCGGCTCGAGCTGCCTTCAACACGGTTGCAGTATGATGTCTATCACATGCAGATCATGGAAGGTAATCTGATCTCGACTTTGCAGCGCAATGCAGACAAAATCGGCCATATACAGATCGCGGATGTTCCCGGACGTCATGAACCGGGAACCGGCGAAATCAACTTTACCAACCTGTTCAAGGCACTCGAGGCTCAGGGTTACGCAGGCCATATCAGTCTTGAATACGTCCCCAAGAACCAGACAGAAGCCGGTCTGGGGTGGTTGGCAACTTGGATGACACAGGATTAACGCAATGAGCATGAATGCAGCAGCTGAATATCTGAAAACATTGCAGGATGGGCAGAAGGCCGATTCCGATCGTAGCCGACGCAGCCAGCAGGAAGAGGTTGTCTATCACCAGTGGGCCACATTCCGTGTCGACAACGAGCTGTATGGCATTGATGTCATGCAGGTCAAGGAAGTGCTGCGCTTCAGCGAAATCACCCCGGTACCGGGTGCCGACAGCTCCATCCTTGGCATCATCAATCTGCGCGGCAACGTGGTGACCGTGATCGATACTCGCCAGATGTTCGGCTTGCCCCTGGCGCCTTATGATGACGACACCCGCGTGATCGTGGTTGAGTTCAACGAGCAGGAAGTGATTGGCCTGGTGGTGGACAGTGTCGATGAGGTGATCAACCTGCCGCACAACGATGTTGACCGTGCCCCCAGCGTTTCAGGTGACGACTCGACCAAGCGCTTTGTGCAGGGTGTGTGCTACTACAACAACATCCTGATCATTCTGTTGGACCTGACCAAAATGCTGCTCAGCATCACCCCGCTGACGGAGGAGGAGCTGCTGAGCGGTTACTGATCCTTTGCCCTGAGCCATCCAGGCAATGCCGGATGGCTCTCAGAATCCGCTGTCCTGATACAGCGGTATGCTGTGCTTAGCCGCGTAGCCGATGGCCGCTTCAATTTCAGCGAGCATCCTTGCCTTGTCCTTACCCAGGGTACCCTTGAGCACCAGGCGATTGGACACATGGTCGCTGCGGAAAACAGTCTGCTCAAGCTCAGTTGCACCAATCAGGGTGTGCATCTCGCGGAACAGACCCTGAGCATCCAGCGGTTGAAACTCGCCCGCATAACCCGCTTTAACCCTCGCTTCGGCATCACGGCGAAAGAACAGCACCAGAGTGGCCAGATATTCAGGCTGTACCTGATTGACCAGGCGCGCAGACTCCAGCGCATGCTGCTCTGAATAGCGCCGACCACCGGCGCCGTTGATCAGCATCATCGAGCGCTTGATGCCGGCCTCCCCCGCCTTGATCAGGGCCTCGGCGGTAGAGTCGAATGTCTCGCCCTTGTCGAATGCCTGTAGCACCCGGTCACAGCCGCTTTCCGCACCCATATAGATCAGCGTCAGACCCAATTCACGCAGCTGAGCAAGCTCCGTGACCGATTTGCGCTTCAGGTTGGCGGGCAGGCAATAAGCAGAAACGCGCCTGACCTGAGGCAGGTGCGTGCGTATGGCCTGCAGGATGGCGCTCAGGCGACGAACGGAGAGCGCCATGGCATCACCATCTGCCAGGAAAACACGTCGCACCCAGGGCATCACCTGGCCGCAGCGTTCAATTTCAGCCAGTACATCAGCTTCCGGTTTGGGACGGAATTTTTTCTGTTCGTCCGTATACATGTCACAAAAGGTGCAGCGGTTCCAGCTGCAGCCGTTGGTGACCTGCAGAATGAGCGAATCAGCCTCGCTCGGCGGACGAAAGACCGGTTCGATATAGTCGACGGGCGGTTGATAGTACATGCGGATCAGCTGGCGCGGGTGCGCTTGAACAGGCGATGGAAGTTGGCTGTGGTCTGCTCGGCAACCTGCTCCACGCTGATGCCCTTCAACTCGGCCACGCAGGAAGCCACTTCCGCCACGTAAGCCGGCTGGTTCTGCTTGCCACGGTAGGGCACGGGGGCCAGATAGGGTGAATCGGTCTCGACCAGCATGCGATCCAGGGGGACAGCCTTGACGACTTCACGCAGCTCGGCCGCATTACGAAAGCTGATGATGCCGGAGAAAGAGATCATGTAACCCAGATCCAATGCCGACTTTGCCATCTCAAGTGATTCGGTGAAGCAGTGCAGCACACCGGCGGATTCGGTATTGCCGTGCTCCCGAATCAAACGAATGGTGTCTTCACGGGCATCACGGGTGTGGACGATAACCGGCAGATCCAGCTCACCTGCCAGTTGCAGGTGTCCCGCGAAGCTCTCATGCTGCTGCTCAAGGGTATCGGTGGAGTAATAGTAGTCCAGCCCCGTCTCCCCAAGCGCAACCACACGAGGGTCAGCCGCAATGCCGGCAAGACGGTCTCGATCAAAGGGACTCTCGGCCACATGAAGCGGGTGTATGCCGGCGGAAAACCAGACATTTTCAAAGCGCTCGGCCGTCTGATACATGCTGTCGAAGTTGTTTAAATCGACACAGACACAGAGCATTTTATCGACATTACGTTCTCGGGCAGCGTTGATCACGTTGTCCAGTGAGTTGTCATGCCGGCTCAGGTCCAGCATATCGAGATGGCAGTGCGAATCTATTAACATTGGCTCTCTGAAGTCTTACAAAGTGTTGGTTCGGCGGCCAGTGCCGGACATGCCCGCCAGATAAGTCTCGATCTTGCGCACCAGTGCCGAGTCATCGGCAGACAATTGAATGCCGATACCGGGAGTACGTCCACCCTGCGCTGCCTTCGGCGTCACCCAGACCACTTTGCCAGTCACCGGCACCTTGTCCGGCTCATCCATCAGCATCAGCAGCATGAACACCTCTTCACCCAACTGATAGGTGCGGGTGGTAGGAATGAACAGCCCGCCGTTGGCGATATAGGGCATGTAAGCCTTATACAGACTTTCCTTGTTGTCGATGGTCAGTGAAAGAATACCGTGACTGATACGCGGTATGATGGACATGAACTCAACACTCCTATGTTTTTCTTGCCAGATCGGACCACTGCAGCAGAAGGCGTTCCAGCAACAACTGCCGGTTCGGATTCTGGCGCAACATCAGACTGACCCGCTCTTCCTGGATGCGGTCAGCCAATGAAAAGATTTTAGCGCTGTCGGCCTGTCTGGCAAGCGCCTGCAACATGCTGCTCATGTCGGGATTAACCACAGGCTCGGGCAAACCGGCCAGTTGCATGCGCACAATGTCGCTCAGCAGGCTGTTCAACCAGTCCAGGCATTGTAACAGGTCAAACTTGTTGAACTGTAGCGCCAGATCAGTAACAGCAACACGTCCGCGCAGCAAATCGGCCAGCCCGCTCATCAACTTCTTGCGCTGCTCAAGCATCTCCCCTTCATACAGCCGCCTCGCCTTCAGCGGGGCACCATGGGACAGACGCAACAATTGATGGGCCCGGTCACTGTCCAGCCCCAGAGTATCTGCCAGCCAGGCAGTGGCCTGCTCGGCGGAAGGAATGGTGAAGTCGATACGCTGACAACGACTGCGGATAGTCGGCATCAACTGCCCCGGCTGATGGCTGATCAGGATTAGCACTGTGTTCTCGCCCGGCTCTTCCAGAATCTTGAGCAAAGCGTTGGCAGACGAAGTGTTCAACGACTCTGCCGGCTCCATGATCACCACACGATAACCGCCCTGCTGAGCAGTGCTGTGCAGATGATCGATCAACACCCTCACCTGATCGACCTTGATCGGTTTACCTTCGGCCTCGGGCGACACCTGAACCAGATCCGGGTGATGACCGGCGATACGCAGCTCACAGCTATGGCAGTGATTACACGGCCCTTCAGCCGTTGGCTGATGACACAGCAAGCGATTGGCCAGCGCATGGGCAAAATCCTGTTTGCCAACACCCAGGGGGCCCGACAGCAGCAGTGCATGAGGCAAGCGGCCAGAGCCAAGCTGTGCACTCAGGCGCTGCCATTGCGGCATAAACCAGGGGTGCAGCGAATCAGCCATCGGCCTTGACACCCAGACGCTGCAACGCTGTGAGAATCTGAATCTGCACCTGCTCCAGCGCAGGCTCGGCATTGATCACCGCGAAGCGCTCAGGCTCCTCTGCGGCGCGATGCAGGTAGTGTGTGCGAACACCTTCGAAGAAGTTTACCTTCTCGGCTTCAAACCGATCCGGCGTACTGCGCGCGCGGGCGCGGGCAAGACCGGTGGCTACGGGCAGATCCAGCAGCAGAGTCAGGTCCGGGCGCAGTTCACCCTGTACCAACTGCTCCAGAATGGCGATCTGAGCAGTATCCATACCGCGACCACCCCCCTGATAGGCGTAGGTCGCATCGGTAAAACGGTCGCACAGCACCCAGCTGCCGGCCTTCAGTGCCGGCCGAATCACCCGCTGCAGGTGCTGGGCACGCGCGGCAAACATCAACAGCAGCTCGGTAAGTTCGGCCACCGGCTCCTCACGCGGACTCAGCAGCAGCTCACGAATATCCTCAGCCAGCGGAGTGCCACCGGGCTCGCGGGTGCGGACAACATCGATCCCCTGACGTTCGAGGCAGGACTGGATAAAGTCCAGATTGGTGGTCTTGCCCACCCCCTCGGTTCCCTCGACGGTGATAAAGCATCCTCGGGTCATCGACATTAATTCTCCGGTGAAGAGCGGTAGTCGGCACGGCGCTGCAGCTGATAGCGACGCACGGCACGGTTATGTTCCTGCAGAGTATTGGAGAACTGGTGCGAACCATCTCCCTTGGCGACAAAGTACAGCGCCTTGCCCGCAGCAGGGTTCAGCGCAGCTTCAATCGCCTCACGCCCTACCAGGGCAATCGGCGTCGGCGGCAAGCCATCGATCACATAGGTATTCCAGGGGGTCGGGCGGCGCAGGTCAGCACGGGTGATATTGCCCTGGTAACGCTCACCCATGCCATAGATTACGGTCGGGTCTGTTTGCAGGCGCATGCCTTTCTCAAGGCGGCGGACAAATACGCCGGCAATCTCACCGCGCTCCGCTGGCACACCGGTTTCCTTTTCGATGATCGAGGCCATGATCAGCGCCTCATAGGGTGATTCGTAGGGCAAGTCCTTGGCACGTTCCGCCCAGGCCTGCTCCAGTTCACGCTGCAGATCGTCATGGGCCCGTTTAAGCAATTGCAAATCGCTCATGCCGCGCTTGAATTGATAGGTCTCAGCCAGAAAAAGACCTTCAACCGCATCGGCTTCACTGCCCAGATACGCCAGCAATTCCGCTTCACTCATCCGGTCCAGTTCATGTTTGAGCTGTTCATTGTTCAGCAGCATCTGGCGCAACTGCTGGTAGGTGGTGCCTTCAACCAGGGTAAAGGTATAGCTGATCGTGTCGCCCTTCACGACCTTGTCCAGCAGCTGCTGCAGGGTCATGCCCGGCTCGATGAGGTAATCACCGGCCTTGATCGCGGTTACTGCCGGATTGAGCTGCGCTTCCAGACGCAACCAGAGGTGCGACTGAATCAGACCCTGTTGTTCCAGCTGCAGAGCAAATTTGCGAAACCAGGTGCCCTGCTCAATGGACAACTCTTGTACTTCACTGATCGGCAATGGAGCATTGAGTGTTCGCTGCAGCATCTGCTGACCGAACCAGACAGCGGCACCTGCCGCCAAAATCAAAACAACAAGAAACAGTAAAGCCAATCGTTTCAGCATGGCACCATCCATTGATCAAGAGCTGTTTGCAGGCGACGTGTGTATTGACCGAATGTGTAGCGGCGCTCACCCAGCTGCAGTACCGGCCAGATGCCGATCAAACTGTTGCAGACAAAGAGTTCATCGGCGGATTCCACATCCTGCGGGGTATAGTTGTCAATGCGTACGTTCATTCCCTGATGTCTGGCCAGCTGCAAGAGCTGATTGCGTACGATGCCTTCAACGCCGCACTGATCCAGTGCCGGCGTGCACAGGCAGTTGTCACGCACAAAACAGAGGTTGCTCATGGTGCCTTCGATGACATAGCCACGGCCGTCGCATACCAGCCCTTCACGTATGCTCGGATCTCGCCACTCATTACGTGCCAACACCTGTTCCAGACGGTTCAAATGCTTGATGCCGCTGAGCAATGGCTGTAATGCCAGGCGAGTATCACACCAGCGAACCTTAATACCCTGTTCTGGTCGATCAGGATATTCAGGCATGGGGGACAGCGTCAGAATGCGCAGTGGTACAGCCGGATCAGGCGTCAGGTAACCTCGACCACCGCTGCCGCAGGTCACTACTATTTTGAGCACTGACCTGCCCGCAGGAAAGATCAGCAGCGCCAGGTCCTGTTGCAGCTGGTCAGACAAATGATCGGCAGGTATGCCAAGGCGAGCACAGCCGGTCAGCAGGCGTTGCAGATGCTGGGGGTAGAACACAGGGGTGCTATCGATGACCAGCAGGGTTTCAAATACCCCATGACCATAAGCCAGACCACGGTCGGTTACACCAATGAGATCCGCAGGCTGGCCGTTAATCAGTGTTTGCACAGGCATCATTGCACAGAGAGGGCATCGCCCTCCCCGCTCCTCAGATGCGGTTGAAGATCAGGGTACCGTTGGTACCGCCGAAACCGAAGGAGTTGGACATGGTCGCATCAATGGCGCATTCCTGCGCGGTATGGGCGACGTAGTTCAGATCACAGCCGTCGGACGGGTTGTCCAGATTGATGGTCGGCGGCGCCACCTGATCACGCAGAGCCAGCACACAGAACGCCGCTTCAACGGCTCCGGCAGCACCCAGCAGGTGACCGATCATGGACTTGGTTGAACTCATGCGTACCTGCTCGGAAGCACTGCCCAGCACCCGTTTGGCGGCGTTGGACTCGGCGATATCGCCTGCAGGCGTAGATGTGCCATGCGCATTGATATAGCTGATGCGTTCGGGCGCAATGGCGGCATCATTGATGGCGTTCTGCATCGACAGTGCGGCGCCGGCCCCATTTTCCGGCGGAGCGGTCATATGATAGGCATCGTCTGACATGCCGAAACCGGAGAGTTCACAGTAGATGTGAGCCCCACGCGCCTTGGCATGTTCATATTCTTCGAGCACCAGAACACCGGCACCATCACCCAGGACAAAACCGTCACGGTCGCGATCCCAGGGACGACTGGCCTGCTGAGGGGCATCATTTCGGGTAGAGAGCGCACGGGCTGCCGAGAATCCGGCCACGCCCAGCGGCGTGGTTGCCATTTCGGCACCGCCGGCGACCATTACATCGGCATCACCGTACTGAATCATGCGCATGGCATGGCCAATATTATGCGTACCGCTGGTACAGGCAGTGGTGATCGCAATGTTCGGGCCACGGAAGCCGTATTTGATCGCCACATTGCCCGCAATCATGTTGATGATGCTGCCCGGCACGAAGAAAGGCGATACACGACGAGCACCGCCGGTATTGAGCGTATCGTGGGTCTTTTCAATCATCGGCAGACCGCCGATGCCGGAGCCGATGGCACAGCCGATGCGGTGTGCATTGCTTTCGTTGGCTTCAATGCCGGAATCGTCGATGGCCTGGGCTGCAGCGACCATTCCGTACTGAATGAACAAATCCATTTTGCGCGCATCCTTGGCGCTCATGTAAGGATCCAGAGAGAAATCCTTAACCGATGCAGAGAAGCGAGTTGCGAACTGAGATGCGTCAAAAAACTCAATTGGCGCCACACCGCTTTTACCGGCCAGGATATTGTCCCAGGTGTCCTTGACGGTATTACCTACGGGTGTCAGCAAACCGAGACCGGTCACAACAACTTTTCTGCGAGACATCCTACTCCTCCAGCCCTGTCAGGCCTTACAAAAGAAAAGCCGCACTATATTCGCATATAGATGCGGCTTTTCGGCTAATTCTGTGGGGATTGATTACTGATGAGCGTTGATGTAATCGATCGCCAGCTGAACAGTAGTGATCTTTTCAGCTTCTTCGTCAGGGATTTCGGTCTCGAATTCCTCTTCCAGAGCCATAACCAGCTCAACAGTGTCCAGGGAGTCAGCGCCCAGATCTTCGACGAAGGAAGCAGAGTTAACAACTTCTTCTTCTTTAACGCCCAGCTGTTCAGCGATGATTTTCTTTACGCGCTCTTCAATGTTACTCATATCTCTTCCTATTTTTTCTCAATACCACCACATCGCAGGATGTGATCTGGAATTTTAGAAAACCCATTACGCTCTGGCAACAAGCGTGACGGTGCGAACTTCATACTCCGTCAACTGACGGCCAATTATCAACAAATCCGCGAAAAACACAAATCTTTATGTCGTCCCGATTGTTTCCGATCAGGACATGTACATTCCGCCATTCACATGAATGGTATCACCGGTGACATAGGCACCGCCGTCACCGGCCAGAAAGCCCACGACAGCAGCAATTTCTTCCGGCTGACCCAGACGGTTCATCGGGATTTGAGCCTGCAGGTTCTGCTTGTGCTCGTCCGCCAGGCCTGCGGTCATATCGGTGTCGATAAAGCCCGGCGCCACACAGTTAACAGTGATATTGCGAGAACCCACTTCGCGCGCCAGGGCACGGGTAAAACCTTCCATGCCGGACTTTGCCGCAGCGTAGTTGGTCTGCCCGGCGTTGCCCATGGAAGCGACCACGGAGCTGACACTGATGATACGACCCCAGCGCGCCTTGGTCATGCCACGCAGACAGCCTTTGGCCAGACGGTAAACGGAGTTAAGGTTGGTGTTGATCACTCCATCCCATTCATCATCCTTCATGCGCATCAGGATGTTGTCCTTGGTGATACCGGCGTTGTTGACCAGAATCTCGATGGTACCGTAATCGGCCTGAATGCCTTTCAACACTGCTTCAACGGAAGCCGAATCGGATACATCCAGCACCATGCCGACACCCTTGTTGCCGGCTTCTGCCAGGTAGGCCGAGATGGTTTCAGCACCCTTTTCGCTGGTTGCAGTACCGATCACTACAGTCCCCTGGGACGCCAGATTGATCGCAATTGCCTTGCCGATACCTCGCGTCGCGCCGGTTACCAGTGCAACTTTACCTTCAATACTCATGAGCCTGTTCCTACTATCCGTTGATGTTCAAGCCAGCGCTTTTTCAAGGCCGGCAGCATCACTGATGGAGATACCGTTCAGCGCGCGGTCGATCTTCTTGTTGAGGCCGGTCAAGACCTTGCCGGGACCGCACTCGACCAGCGTCTCAATGCCTTCAGCAGCCATCTTCTGAACCGAAGCGGTCCACAGGACAGGGCTGTATAGCTGGGCAACCAGATTACTGCGCAAACTGTCCAGATCAGCAGCGACACTGGCAGCAACATTCTGTACCACCGGGATACGCGGCAGCTGCAGCTCAACGCCGGCCAGCGCCTGAGCCAACTGTTCAGCAGCGGGCTTCATCAGTGCACAGTGAGACGGAACACTGACCGGCAGAGGTACGGCACGTTTGGCACCGGCAGCCTTGCAGGCCTCGATACCACGCTCAACCGCCGCCTTCTCGCCGGCGATGACGACCTGGCCCGGGCAGTTGTAGTTGACCGGGGATACCACATCACCCTGAGCAGCCGCCTCACAGGCGGTCGCGATGGCATCATCATCCAGACCGAGAATGGCCGCCATGGCACCGGTACCGGCCGGAACCGCCTGCTGCATGTACTCGCCACGCAGTTTCACCAGACGGACGCCATCAGCCAGAGACATGGCATCGGCGCAGACCAGTGCGGTGTATTCCCCCAGGCTGTGACCGGCCATAACGCTGGGCACTGCGCCGCCCTGCTCCAGCCAAAGGCGCCAGAGTGCAACGCCTGCGGTCAGCAGTGCCGGCTGGGTGTTTTCGGTGCTGTTCAGAGTCTCTTCCGGGCCTTCCTGGGTCATTTTCCAGAGATCAAAGCCAAGAGCCTCGGAGGCTTCCGCGAAGGTCTGCTCGATGACCGGGTGTGCTGCAGCCAGCTCTGAGAGCATTCCCAGCTGCTGAGATCCCTGGCCAGGAAAAACGAAAGCAAGCGTTTGCGACATGGTTTCCCCATAT
>JTFO01005118.1_pt1 | contig 10747 bp, 11 predicted proteins | sample 235411 | NCBI WGS metagenome assembly JTFO01 (sample SAMN03067590, study PRJNA260953) | activated sludge metagenome | biome: Sludge; feature: Wastewater; isolation source: CETP activated sludge from laboratory augmented bioreactor treating... | place: India:Gujarat | collected 2013-04
AGAGAAGTTCAAACGCATGACATTCATGCCAGCGTTAACCAGCTCAGTTAACTTCTCTACAGATTCAGTTTTAGGGCCAATCGTACAAACGATTCTGGTCTTTTTCATGGAAAGTGCTCTCCGGTAAGTAAATTAGGATGAATTTAAAGTTTAATTTAGTGTAATGCCTTGCTTTACAATGATCTCGTTAATGGCAAATTTCATTTCTCATTACCAAACACCCTTCACGAGTATGTTTCACTCTAAAGCTGAAAGTCTTTCAACAGATCTAGTCATTTTATGACTGTTTATCTGAGGTGAAATTTCAGAAATCGACAACTTATCGACCTTAAAGAGGGATTGTTGCCAAAATATTTCGTTGGTTTCTGTAATTTATTTTCTTTTCGGGTGCGAATTCTATCATCTAATGAAGGCAATATCACGATTTAAGATTTGTCTTAGAACAAGGTTTTAGCTCTAAATATTAATTTTTTGGATCGAAATAAATGGACGTAAATGTTTCGAAGTGATTATAATTGGTTTCGAATCGAAATTAACGTAATCCGGTAAACATGTCTAAACGAAACACTCAGGTAAGACGACACGCCATTGCTCGCTTGGTTAATGAACAAGGAGAGGTTAGTGTTGAAGCGCTCTCTAGTCAATTTAAAACATCAGAAGTCACCATTAGAAAGGATCTTGCCTCTTTAGAGACCAACGGTTTATTGTTGCGTCGCTATGGTGGTGCTATTGCGCTTCCTAAAGAAGTCGTTGCTGACGAATTTAATGAAAAAGTTTCGATTCGAAAGTTATCATTAGCCAAGGCGGCTGCAAAACTGATTAAAGATCACCACCGGATTGTGATTGATAGTGGTAGTACGACGGCTGCACTTATTCAACAGTTGAATGATAAAAGAGGATTGGTTGTGATGACCAACTCTCTATATGTTGCTAATGCACTGAATGAACTTGAAAGTGAGCCTACTTTATTGATGACCGGAGGGACTTGGGATACGCATTCTGAATCTTTTCAAGGCAAAGTGGCTGAATCTGTTCTGCGCTCTTACGATTTTGATCAGCTTTTTATTGGCGCGGATGGCATTGATTTAGAGCGTGGAACGACGACTTTTAATGAGTTAACTGGCTTAAGCCAAGTGATGGCGGATGTTTCCCGAGAAGTTATCGTCATGATTGAGTCCGACAAAGTAGGGCGGAAGATCCCGAATTTAGAGCTCGCTTGGCAACGTATTGATGTCTTGGTCACCGATCGGGATCTGAGTGATGAGTGTGCCAAGCAGATTGAATCTCATCAAGTTCGAGTCATTCGAGCTTAATTACATCGAGACATATTACCTTGACGCTAGCCCACCTAATGGCCTTTGCTTGCTGCCTGAGGCTAGTTTCAAAAAATTAATAACATAATGGAGTTCGTATGTGTGGAATTGTGGGCGCAGTAGCGCAGCGAGATGTTGCTGAAATTCTAGTGGAAGGTTTACGCCGTTTGGAATATCGGGGGTATGACTCAGCGGGAGTCGCGGTAGTTGATGAAGAGAATCAACTAACCCGAGTTCGCCGGTTAGGAAAAGTACAAGAGTTAGCCGATGCGGTAGAAGCTGCGCAAGTGTCTGGTGGCACAGGGATAGCCCATACTCGTTGGGCAACGCATGGTGAACCTTCAGAGATCAACGCTCATCCACACATGTCTGGTGACATTGCCGTGGTTCATAATGGCATTATTGAAAACCATCAAGTATTACGCGACCTTTTGCGTGAACGGGGATATGTCTTCGAATCACAAACCGATACAGAAGTCATTGCTCATTTAGTGAATTGGGAACGTCGGACCTCTAGCTCATTGATTGAAGCATTACAAAAAGCGGTCAAACAGTTGGAAGGGGCTTACGGTACTGTCGTACTTGATTGTAACGATCCCAGCCGACTGGCGGTTGCTCGTTCCGGTAGCCCGATTGTGATTGGTTTTGGCGTTGGGGAAAACTTCCTCGCCTCCGATCAATTGGCGCTTCTGAGCGTTACTCGCCGCTTTATGTATCTTGAAGAAGGTGATGTTGCAGAAATCACTCGTCGAGAAGTGAATGTTTTTGCCGAAAATGGTGAACCTGTTGTACGCGAGATTATTGAATCTAATGCCGAGCACGATGCTGGAGATAAAGGCAAGTATCGTCACTTTATGCAAAAAGAGATTTTTGAACAGCCTACCGCTTTGATCAATACCATGGAAGGGCGGATCAGCCACGACACCGTGATCACCGAAAGTATCGGGGTACATGCCGCAGAGATCTTAAGCCAAGTGGAACATGTTCAAATTGTGGCTTGTGGCACCTCTTACAATGCAGGAATGACCGCTCGTTACTGGTTTGAAGCACTCGCCGGGGTCAGTTGTGATGTAGAAATTGCCTCCGAGTTCCGTTATCGCAAGTTTGTGACCCGCCCTAATAGCTTATTGATTACACTTTCTCAATCTGGAGAAACCGCCGATACATTGGCTGCGTTACGTTTAGCCAAAGAAAAAGGTTATATGGCGGCAATGACCATTTGTAACGTGGCGGGGTCTTCTTTAGTTCGTGAATCGGATTTTGCTTTTATGACCCGAGCGGGCATTGAAATTGGCGTCGCCTCAACCAAAGCCTTTACTACACAACTTTCAGCTCTGCTTATGCTGGTGACGGCATTAGGTAAACAAAAGCAGGTGATTGATAGCCAAAAAGAAGCGGATATTGTGCAAGCGTTGCATGCTTTACCTAGGCAGATTGAGCAAGCGCTCGCTTGTGAGAAACAGATAGAAGTGATTGCCGAAGACTTTGCCGATAAGCACCATACGCTATTTTTAGGGCGTGGTGAGTTTTATCCGATAGCCCTCGAAGCATCATTGAAGCTTAAGGAGATCTCTTACATCCATGCAGAAGCTTATGCCGCAGGCGAATTGAAACATGGGCCATTAGCCTTGATTGATGCCGATATGCCCGTTGTAGTCGTCGCACCCAGCAATGATTTACTAGAAAAGCTCAAATCCAATATTGAAGAGGTACGCGCCCGTGGTGGTTTGTTGTATGTCTTTGCCGACCAGGATGCGGGATTTGAGGCTGACGACACGATGAAGATCATTACCATGCCTCCGGTGAGTGCGATCACCGCACCAATCTACTACACCATTCCTATGCAGTTACTTTCGTACCATGTTGCATTGATCAAAGGCACCGATGTTGACCAACCCCGCAATTTAGCCAAGGCGGTAACAGTCGAATAAGCGTACGGTTTATATTGAATCAATTTGTGCGAGTAGAATAAAGTATCATACTGAGTAATAAAGATTCATACTAAGTATTAAAGTATCATACTAAAATGGCAGCGTTGACATCGGTACGCTGCCATTTTTAATATAAAAATACTTGAGAGTATTAAGGAATGAATCGCCACTGATTTCCTAGACGCCTTTTAGTTAGACTTGTATTGGGAAAACTCTAAAACCGTGGCCAAATTTAGTTGACCACTACAAAGCTCTACACAACGAAAACACCAATCACCGCAGCAGATGTTGAATGATAAGGTTCTGCCGTTCTTCGAGGCTCATGAGCTGCCAATGTTGCGAATCTTAACTGACCGAGGCACTGAATACTGTGGTCGTGTTGAACAGCATGATTACCAGCTCTATCTGGCCATTAATGATATCGATCACACTAAGACTAAAGCGATGTCGCCACAGACAAATGGTATTTGCGAACGCTTTCACAAGACCATATTGAATGAGTTCTACCAAGTAACATTCAGAAAGAAACTGTATGGATCAATGGAAGAGTTACAGAAAGATCTGGACGAATGGATGGACTACTATAACAATCATCCAAAAAGTTATCAGTCATATTGGAGCTGCGATAATCAGTAGGGTAATGGGGTTGATTTTAGTGGCAATTACGTTAAATAACCTTCTGCTAGGTGTTAAAGATTTTTATTTGTCTTAAATTTAATTAACCTGAGCTGCGCATAAGAAATGAACTAAATGCCCAAGTCGCGATCTGATCGTTTGACTAGAACCATCAATTGCATAAGGACTTGGGCATGAATAACTTAGATTCTATTTTCGTTGATATCGATGACCTTTGTCTTAATTTTTACCCGCATGGGAAAACACCTTATTTCTTCAGGAGTTGCACTTTTCTAAATAACAACTGATTTTAATCTCAAACTCCTTTGTTAGCAGATACAGCTATAAAGCATCTACACCTGAAATTATTACACATTCGTAATAATAATTTACAAAACCCACCGATAGTTATTAGATATATAGTTAATATAATAGCCAGCCGAACAACACTCTCCAAGTTTGATCAGAAGTGGACCCCAATGGTTGGACACATAAGCTAATTCCTTAAGTGGTTGATCCAGCTTATGCAGCGTATCTCTGCCTACCGAAGTAAGCTTCATCAGGGGTGAGGTTATTGAGTCCTTGATGGTTACGCTCTTCATTATAAAACACCATGTAGTTCCCGATTTCAAGCTCTGCTTCTCGGGGCGTGGTGTAAGCCTTTAGGTAAACTTCCTCATATTTTAAGCTTCGCCAGAGTCTTTCGATAAAAACATTATCTACCCAACGGCCTTTGCCATCCATGCTGATCCGTATCCCACGGTCTAGTAAAGCTTGAGTGAACTCTGTGCTAGTAAACTGACTCCCTTGATCAGAGTTGAAAATATCAGGTGGACCATAGTGTTGAAGTGCCTCCTCGAGAGCTTCAAGACAGAAGCTTGTATCCATCGTATTTGATAAGCGCCAAGACAAAACCTTACGGCTAAACCAGTCGATAATGGCAACCAAGTACAAGAAGCCCTTCGCCATTGGGATATAGGTGATATCAATAGCCCACGCTTGATTTGGGTAGGTGACTTCGATATCACGCAATAGGTAGGGATAAACCTTGTGCGCTTTGTTTGCAATTGTCGTTTTAGGCTTGGGATAAATAGCCCCAATACCCATATCACGCATGATCCGAACGATACGTTTACGATTAACCTTATGCCCTTTTTTAATCAACTCGTTTCGAATGCGCCTGCTGCCCATGAACGGATACTGGAGGTGAATTTCGTCAATCATACGACGTAACTCCAGTTCTTCATTTGAGAGTCCTATGGGCTGATAATAAGCCGTAGAGCGAGCAATATTGAGAAGCTCGCACTGACGCTTTATCGGTAACTGGGTGGATTTATCCAGCGAACTCTTTCGCTGTGCCCGATCTAACGATCGAGCACTTTCGCCAAAAAATCATTTTCCATGGTCAGTTGACCGATCTTTGCGTGGAGTTTATCGACTTCTTCAGTATTGTCTTTGCTTAACTGACTTTCAGAAGCAAAGATCATCGCTGCATTTTCGAGCAGCTCTTTCTTCCAAGTCGATATTTGGTTGGCGTGTAAATTATATTTTTGCGCTAGTTCAGCGACAGTTTTATCACCTTTAGCGGCAGCAAGTGCCACCTTAGCCTTAAACTCAGGTGAGTGGTTTCTACGTTTTCTAGTCATAATCTGTTCCAGTCATTCTGTGTACTATCAAAACAGATCAATCACTTAAAGTCATGTCCGAAAATCGGGGGCCACTTCTAAGTACCAGTACTACTAACTTGACAAAATGTCTTATCACAGAGGAGTTATTATGGCTTGGTTTTATCTATTAATGGGTGTCTTAACTGAAGCTGTCTCTCATGTGGCCCTGAAAGTGACTGACGGTTTCACACGTCCTGTACCTGCAGCGATTGTTGTTCTTGGGCACATAGCGGCATTTTTATTTCTTTCACAGGCAATGAGAGACTTACCTGTTGGCATTGTTCATGCGGTATGGGCTGGCTCGGCGATTATCTTAGTTAGTCTGCTGTCTATGGTTATTTACAAGCAACACCTGGATATAACCGTTTGGATTGGCATTTCATTTATCGCTTTTGGTGTCATGGTGATAAATTTGTCGGCTGCACACTCTCATTAATCAATTGTAACCTTGGTAGCATTGGCTGGCATACGAACCCAGCATTTGCGTTGCTTCTCCAAACATATTTTTCAGAAAGCAAGATGATCACATTCAAATTTAAACTCGATGGCTATGAAAAGGAATTATCAGTTCAGAAACCAGATTCGACACAGCGGCTCAGAGATCATTATACGGTAGCCAGCAGGTCTTATTTTCTGGATGAGCTGCTCCTTATGCTTGGAGGTAGTGGAAAACAGTTATCTATTAATCACTCAAACCGCACTCTTAAGCAAATAGCTGAATTAAATAATCTATCCAATGTATCTATTTCATTTGACAATAATCCGTTTAAAAAAATTGTTTAAATTAGATAAAGTGAATCGGCCAGCCTCCTGTAGACCAGCGATTAGTTGTAAATTCCAAGCTTCTCATACACTAGTGGAGGCATATTATCAGCGTGGCTGGCCGATTCACCGGGGTTGGATTCATGATTTTAGGAGCTCTGAGCGTTGGCGTGTCTTTTGGTTACGCCAAACGTTTTATCACTCCTTTGAGATTGTCCCCGCTGGCTCTAACAACATACCAGTTAAGAGCCAGACTTGTGATACTGGTTTTAATAACCGACTTTACTGATATAACGAATATTTCTTCAGAAATAACTACTCTACTTGCTAACTTGATTGGCCTTGGATTGCTGGGAACAGGAGCCGCCTATCTTTGCTACTATTTCATCATCGAAAAATTAAGCGTTTTAGGAGCGTCAACGGTGGCCTACATTCCACCCGTGATTGCCCTTTTAATTGGAACGGCCTTGTTGATCAGTTTGAAGGTCAACGCATGCCATATGCGGCTCATCGTTAGCTTCGAACAGGCATGCCTAGTCCTATGACTTTGTTTATCGCTTTGACATTCGCCATGATTTCACCCACTTCTGGCATTACTATTGTCACAATTACCAACAAAAAGAGGCTTTGATGTGATGGATTTAAGTCTATCCTGACTTATCCAGGAGGTCGCATTAAATCTAAGCACAAACCTCAACCCTATTGCGTCCATTATTTTTTGCTGTGTACAAAGCATCATCAGCCCTTTTAACCAGAGTTGATATGTTATCTGATGAGATAACGGCCGATACACCAAAAGAACATGTGACTGCGGGATAATCGGATGTGCTACTTCCTATAGTTCTTTCCTCAATAGCTCCCCTAATTCTCTCTGCAATTTCCTTTGCATCTATAATACTTGTTTCTGGCAAAAACAAGATAAATTCCTCACCACCATATCTAGCAAATACATCACTTTCTCTGATTTCTGAGCTCACAATTTGAGAAACAACCTGCAACACTTTATCGCCAACCAAGTGGCCACAGTTATCATTAACTTTCTTAAAAAAATCAATATCCATTATTATGAGCGATGAATTTGTTCTATATCTACTACTTTTACTTAATTCATAATCGAGGTGTGTGTTAAATGCTTTTCTATTCAATACACCAGTAAGAAAATCAATTCTAGAGCTTTTCTCAAGTTCTTGATTGGCAAGTTCCAATTCGCTCGTCACTTTTGACATAAAATGCATGAGCTTAGACGTTCTTTTTGCATTTGGAGATACATAAAATGGCGTAGGTTCCAATGGTTTTTTCGCATCTTTTGACGACAATTCCTTCAAGCCAAGAGTCAAATAAGCTGCATTCAAGGTATTCATGGAACCACAATCAGAAGATATCTCACATTGACTGAGAAACCCAACAGTTGGAGCTAACTTCTCGAAAGGCTTAATTTCATGCTCCATATCTTCTTTTAAGTACGTTTTTCTACTTATACACGGAAACAGAAATATCGAGTCTGGTTGAAAACGGGTTAGCTTATCAATTGCCGAGCACGTTTCTTGAGCCATTGTGTCGATATCTCCATAGCCTAAACGAACTGATTCACCTTCATATACATCGGTAAGAAAAGATATACTTCCATCACTATGGACTTTGTTCGAAACTCTAGCTATCTCATTACCACCTCGTTTAAATATCAATGGAAATACTTGACTATCAGTTGCGAGACTTTCTTTGTCTGAACCAATATAATATTCGTATAGCACTTCTGCTGGTTTATTATCAATTTCATACACACGATTATTCTTGGCAGAAGTTATGCTTAAAGATCGACCTATCGGCTTCCAGCCTAGGATTGTGTTGAGCTCAGATTTTAAGCGGTCTCCCTTAAGAATTATAGCAACAGAGGCACTTTTTGATATTTTGTCATTACACAGCAGAAAACTTGAGCTTGAATCATCAGTACCTGCACCAACAAACTTTATGTCTTTCAGGTGGTTCCCCATTGCTTGGATAAATTTATAACTCTGTACTTGTCCCGGCGTAATAAAAAAGAGGATACATTTTATCTTATCTTTGTTTGACGTTATTGTTCGCCCAAACTTATCACCTTCCTTGATCTCATGTCCTGGGATAAGTTCTGTATAATGGGTATCAATTTTTGAATTATCGAATCTCGTTATGGACGCAACCGAGCCTACATCTTTTATAGTGCCATCAACGATAACATCGCAACTTGAAGAACAAACGACAAAACAATTACATAAACTTTCCCTAGTAATTCGGGCTATGGACAAAGCATCTTCTTTATCCAATCCTACGCAATAAATCTGAACCAAAACACTTTTAGAGTGCCGATTAATCTCCTTTTTTATACAATCAATTTCTACTTTGTAGTCATTTAATGACTGAAAATTAAAGATATATTGCTTCATATTAAATTAGTACCTAGTTTAACATCGTCCACAAAAATAATCGTTATTTAGCAAGTAGTAAGTAACCCTAAATTTTAAGTATAGCACCCACTCTAAGGGCGCGAACGTACTTTGTTAAGCTGATGTAAAGAGAACTTTTGCTCTATAATCTTTGTCCTACGTAGCCTTATTCATCTTCCTTGGTACAGACACGCTCCCTTCTGACTTCCTGAAGAGGTTCTGATCTGCTCCAGCAGTTTTGGACACCGAGTTAAGTGAGTACAATCACTAACGAGGTGAACAATGACAAGCAAGAATACAAGAATCAAACACACTCCTGAATTTAAAGCTGAAACCCTTAAATTAGCTGAAAAAATTGGTGTGGCTGCCACTGCAAAACAGTTATCGCTGCATGAATCTCAAATTTATGCATGGCGAAAGGCTTCGAAGAAAGATACCAATATCAGTGATCGAGAAAGAGAGCTGGCTACTGAAAATGCCAAGCTTAAAAGGTTACTTGCTGAGCAAGCAGAGGAGCTAGAAATCGTAAAAAAGGCCGCCACCTATTTAGCGAAGCATCTAAAATAGATTGCTATGAATTTATGTTCGAACACTTATTAAACTTCCGTATAACCAGTATGGTTAAAGTGTTCGATGTTTCACGAAGTGGGTTTTATTACTGGATTAAGCACCGTCACAAGACAACGAATCGTGAGACATTTCGTCAACAGCTTGATTGTAAGGTTAAGAAAGCTTTTGATAGCAGCAAGGCACGAGACGGCTCCAGACGAATTCAAAAGGAACTGGCTGATAACGGTGATGAGCACGACGTAAAAACCATTGCAGCCAGTATGAAGCGGCAGGATTTAACGCCGAAAGCTGCCCGAAAATTCAAATGCACGACAGACAGTAAGCATGACATGCCTGTAGCCCCGAATCTGCTTGCTCAGAACTTTGACGCTTCAGCCCCAAATCAGAAGTGGGCTGGTGATATCACCTATCTAGCGACGAGTGAAGGCTGGCTGTATTTGGCGGTAATTATCGACCTTTACTCAAGACAAGTGATTGGCTGGTCTATGGATACTCGCATGACGGCAAAACTAGTCTGTGATGCTCTATCAATGGCATTGTTCCGACGGGGATTCCCAGAACAAGTTATCATCCATAGTGACCGTGGTAGCCAGTACTGCTCGAAAGATTATAGAGATCAGATAACCGCTTATAATTTAAAGCAAAGTATGAGTAGAAAAGGAAATTGTTGGGACACTGCTTGTGTCGAGAGCTTCTTCCATTCAATGAAAGTTGAAGCCATTCAATATGAGCCAATAATGACAAGAAGCGAGATGCGTCAAACGATCTTCGAGTACATAGAGGTTGATTATAATCGGACAAGAAGGCACAGTGCTCTTGGGTATCTAAGCCCAGTTACTTTGAACAGCAAGAATAGGCTAAATTTGTCTAGGAGAGTGGTGGCAGTCCACTTCTAGTAAATTGTTTGAGAGTTTCCCAGATCTCAAAAGAAGGTACTGGGGGCGTCATTTTTGGGCGAGAGGGTACTTTTGTGTCACTTCGGGTGAACTAACTCAAACAATGATCGAAGAATATCTAGAGCATCATTTTGAGCCGAAGGTCGAAGATAACTTTCGAACTGAAAGCGATTAACAACGGGTCTTTGCCCCGTATCCGGACTTTCAGTCCGCAATACTAACCCACCTACTTTAGTAGGTGGTTGTTAAGTTTCAGTGGTTAAAGTTCGATCCCGCCCTTGTCGGAATGTCTACCGCTTTTAATGCCACAATTCTGCTTTGCTTAGCAGAGATGTGCTTAGTTTGTGAAATATGAATAGGTATTGTACCTATTCATATTTCACCGCCCAAAGAAAAGCAAATTGTTTAATTTATATGGTAAAAGAACCCCATCCGATAATTAATATTTATTTCGTTTATCCTGTATTTTCTGGCACTCTATGCATAGCCGTACACCTTTAATTGCCCGTCTTCTTGCCTCTGGTATAGGTGCATCACACTCTTCGCAGAAGCTAAGGCTTTGGCTGTTTGAAT
>JTFO01014938.1_pt1 | contig 10708 bp, 8 predicted proteins | sample 235411 | NCBI WGS metagenome assembly JTFO01 (sample SAMN03067590, study PRJNA260953) | activated sludge metagenome | biome: Sludge; feature: Wastewater; isolation source: CETP activated sludge from laboratory augmented bioreactor treating... | place: India:Gujarat | collected 2013-04
TTCGACGGAACTGACAATGAGTGATTTGCAAATCGCACTGATTTTATTGGGCATTTTGCTCATCTTGCTCGTGGTGGTCTTTAACTGGTGGCAAGACCGCCGAGTGCGCCAGCAGATGCAAAGCCAATTCCCGGATGGGGATACGGATCCTTTGATGAGCCAGCTCACCGAGCTGGAACGTCGCGAGCCCAGCATGACGCGTGGCGGGGATGCTGCGGCTGCTGGCAGCGAGCACGATGCCGCTGAGGCCGATTGCACCACCGAGGCCGTCATTGACATCAGTTTCAGCCAGCCAGTGGACGCCCAGGATTTGGCTCAGGCCTTGCAGTCCATCTCGCGTACGGGTGCCAAGCCCGTGCGTTACTTTGCCGAGTGCGAAGGGGGCGGTCATCGTGCTCGTTTGCGTTCGGGCGAGTCCTACGCCAGCATGCAAATTGCCGTTTTGCTGGCCAATCGCAGCGGTCCCTTGTCAGCCATTGAGTGGTCGCAGGTCTGGATGGCCGCGCAAGCGTTGGCGCAACAATTTGATGGCTCGGTAGAAGGTCCTGAACAGGACGATGTGTTGCGTCGTGCAACTGCCCTGGACAATACCTGCGCCGATCTGGACGCGTTGGTGGGGGTGTCGGTGCGTTTGCCCGGCCCTATGCCGGCTTCTTCCGTGATTCAGATGGTCAAGGACGCCGGTTTTTTACCCTTTGGTCAGCAACTGGCCTGGCTGGCCGATTCGGGCCAACCCCGTTTTACCGCCATGTTCGACGGCGCCCAACCCAGGGATATTCAGTCGGCCAGCATTGAGCGTATTGACCTGTTGCTGGACTTGCCCAACAGCCCGGCGGACGATCATGCCTTTAGCCGTATGGCAACGGTGGCCCGTGATCTGGCCAGCCGTCTGGACGGCGTGGTGTTGGATGACCAAGGTCGCCCTTTGCCCGAGAGCACCGATCAAAACATTGATGAGCAACTAAGCAATCTGTACGAACGCCTGGAGCAAGCTGGCTTTACGGCAGGCCAGGAACGTACAGGCAGGATTTTTTCGTGAGTTTGAAGCGAGTACAGCAGTTACATGAAGAACTGGCCCAGCATAACTGGGCCTATTACGTTCAGGATGCACCCAGCATTTCGGACGCGCAATACGACGCATTGATGAACGAGCTGCTGGCGCTGGAAGCCGAGCACCCGGAATGGATTACCCCGGACTCTCCTACGCAACGCGTGGGCGCAGCACCTTTGGACGGCTTTGACACTGTTGAGCATGCCGTTCCCATGTTGTCTTTGGGTAATGCCTTTGATGATGCGGAGGTGCAGGCTTTTGACAAGCGCGTCGCCGATACCTTGGTCGAGGCCGGTGTGGTGGGTTTAGACCGCCGGGTAGATTATCTGGCCGAATACAAGTTTGACGGCTTGGCGATCAGCCTGCGTTATGAACAAGGTCTGTTGGTACAAGCATCGACTCGCGGTGATGGCACCACGGGTGAGGACGTCACCAGCAATATTCGCACCATTAAATCCATTCCTCTGCGCTTGCGCGGCGATGCGGCGCAATTGCCCGCCGTGCTGGAGGTGCGGGGCGAGGTCTTGATGAATCGGGCGGACTTTGAGCGCCTGAACGAGAACCAGACCAAGCGTGGCGAAAAAGTATTTGTGAATCCGCGTAATGCGGCCGCAGGCAGCTTGCGCCAGTTGGATCCGAAAATCACTGCTAAACGGCCTTTGCGCTTTTTTGCCTATGGCTGGGGGGAAGTCAGCCCTATGCCTGCCGTGACTCAGCCGCAACATGCCTTGTTTGCCGAACCCGTAGGCGATGCGCTGCCCCGTGATACCCAATCGGGCATGATGGACTGGCTGGAAAGCCTGGGTATGCCCTTGAGCCGCGACCGAAAAGTCGTCAAGGGCGTGCAGGGCCTGCTGGATTTTTATACCGAGACGCAAGAGCGCCGTACCGGTTTGCCCTTTGAAATTGACGGTGTGGTGTACAAAGTCAATTCTTTGGCCGCGCAGCGTGTCCTGGGCTATGTGGCACGTGCGCCACGCTTTGCTGTCGCTCACAAATTCCCCGCGCAGGAAGAAATAACGCGTGTGGAGAACATCGAGTTTCAAGTGGGTCGCACCGGTGTTGTCACGCCAGTCGCACGTTTGAAACCGGTCTTTGTGGGTGGCGTTACAGTGACCAATGCCACGCTGCATAACGAAGACGAGGTACGTCGCAAAGATGTGCGCGCAGGCGATACCGTGGTTGTTCGTCGTGCCGGGGATGTGATTCCGGAAGTTGTTGCCGTGGTGCTAGAGCAGCGCCCCGAAGGCAGTATGCCCTTCGAGATGGTCAAGGAGTGCCCGGCGTGTCATTCGGCGCTGGAGCGTCTGGACGGTGAGTCCGCCTGGCGCTGTACCGGTGGCTTGATTTGCCCCGCCCAGCGCAAGCAAACGCTGATTCACGCGGCCAGCCGTAAAGCCCTGGATATTGAAGGCCTGGGTGAAAAGCTGGTGGACCAGTTGGTGGAAACCGGACTGGTCCATACCTTAGCCGATATTTTCAAGCTGAAGGTAGAGAAGTTGGTGCTGCTGGAGCGGATGGGACGCAAGTCCGCCGAGAACCTGATCGAGGCGATCAACAAGGTGCGTGAGCCAGCCTTGAATCGTCTGATCTATGCCTTGGGTATCCGCCATGTTGGCGAGACTACGGCACGCGATCTGGCACAGCATTTTGGCTCCTTGCAGGCTTTGGAGCAGGCTGATGAAGAGGCGCTGCTGCAAGTTAACGAAGTGGGCCCGGTTGTCGCGGCTTCCGTACGGCACTTTTTTCAGGAACCTCATAATCGTGAAGCCCTGGATGATTTGCTGGCCGCTGGGGTGACACCTCAACAGGCACAAGCCCGTGCCAATAGCGCTAATCTGCCGCTGGCGGGCAAAACGGTTGTCATCACGGGAACCTTGCCCAGCATGAGCCGTGACGAGGCTACGCGCCGCGTATTAGAGGCGGGCGGCAAGGCCAGTGGCTCAGTCTCCAAAAAGACCGCCTATGTGCTAGCGGGAGCTGAGGCCGGTTCCAAGCTGACCAAGGCACAAGAATTAGGCGTGACTATTTTGGACGAAGCCCAGTTTCTGGCTTTATTGGCGGGTGAGTAAGGCGCTGGTGTATGAAGGTCAGTGTCTGGCGAGCATGAGGAGCGGAGTGCTCTTGTCTGAAGCCAGCGGTCCAGCAGAGTCTTATTCTTGTTATTGTCTGCGGGAGAACAAGCGTAGAGTTGCTGGCGCTTTACCTCTTGTTTCAAGCCCGAGGTGAATTGACCGAGGGGTTATCCTTGGCCTTGGTTCCGAAAGAGGCATGATCCGACTTCATGAGTAATAAATATGGCGCCTCAAGGGCGCCATATTTGTTTTCCTGCCAGCCGTTTTATCGGAAAGACAAAGCGGCCGTCAAAGCCGTTACTTGATGTTGGCTTCTTTCAGGATTTTCTGCTGGTACTCGGCCAGCTTGCGCTGACGCATCATCTCTTCCAGTTGAGGCTTGACTTCAGCCATGGCCGGGAAGGTCACAGGACGAGCATCGTCTACCTGAATGATGTGCCAGCCAAACTGGGACTGCACAGGTGCTGCGCTCAGTTCGCCTTTTTTCATTTTCTCTACCGCCTGAGCGAACTCCGGTACGTAGGTGGAGCTAGGCGCCCAGCCCAGATCGCCGCCTTGCTGGCCGCTACCGGTGTCGATGGAGTCTTTCTTGGCGGCATCCGCAAAGCTGACTTTCTTGGACTTGATCTTTGCCAACAGGTCTTTGGCAGCCGCTTCGTCCTTGACCAGGATGTGGCGCACCTTGTATTCCTGCTGACCTTCTTCCATCGCCTTGATGGTGTTGTATTCCTTGGTCAGATCGGCTTCGGTAACAGGGTTCTTTTTCAGGTAATCGGCCATCAAGGCACGGACCAGAATGCTCTGGCGAGCCAGTTCCAGCTCTTGTTGAACCTGGTTGGTCTTGTCGATACCGGCTTTTTCAGCGGCTTGCACCACGGCCAGACGGTTGACCATTTCCTGTTTGACTTGCTCACGCAGCTCGGGCGAGTCCTTGGCGCCTTGCTCGACCAGAACGGCGACGAACTGATCCAGGTCTTTTTGCGTGAGGTTTTTGCCATTTACGGTGGCAATCGTCTGTGCATAGACCGGAGCAGCCATAGCGCAGGTCAAGGCAAATGCGGCAATACGTTTCATGAGCATCCTTAAGCAGTAGTTTTGGCTTGAATAGCCAATGCGTGAATCGGGAAAGGCATTAGATCGTGGACGCGATCATACACAAGTCTGTGTCGTGCCAGTGTTGAAATTCCATCAAATTGTTTCGAGGCGATGATCACCCGAAAGTGGCTTGCGCCCCCTTGAGCACCGGCGTGGCCGGCATGCAGATGGGATTCATTAATGATGTCCAGTTCAGAGGGTTCCAGAGCCTGGAGCCGTTCGTGAATCAGGGAAGCGAGTGCGTCTGTCATGGTGAAATCAAGATTTTGGGGGAGTGGAGTTGTCGGACGAGTCTTGCAGGTAGCGGCCCAGCCACAAGGATTGGGCAACGACAAACACCAGCATCAAACCCAGCAGGCCAAAGGCTTTGAAGTTGACCCATTGGGACTCGGTAAAGTGGCCCGAGAAGGCAACGTACAAATTCACCAGGCCCATGGCGACAAAGAAGCTGGCCCAGACCAGGTTTAATTTGTCCCAAACATGGCCGGGCAATACCAGATGGGTGCCCATGAATTTTTGCATCAGGTTGCGATGCATCAGATAGCGTCCGCCCAGCAGCACCAGCGCAAAGATCCAATACAGCACGGTCGGTTTCCAGCGGATGAAGACATCGTTGTGGAAAAACAAGGTGGCACCGCCAAAGACCACAATGACGGCCAGATTGATCCAGTGCGAGGTCTCGATTGCCTTGCTGGTGAGTTTTAACCAGAGTATCTGCAATACCGAGGCGGCCATGGCCACGCCGGTTGCGACATAGATGTCGGAGAAACGAAACGCCAGAAAAAACAGAACGAGCGGGAACAGATCAAATAAAAGCTTCTTCATGCGTCAGGTTCAAAGGTCATGGACAGGGAGTTAATGCAATATCGTAGCCCAGTGGGTGGGGGGCCGTCTTCAAAGACGTGGCCCAAATGAGCATCGCAGACATTGCACAGCACTTCGATGCGCCGCATGCCGTGGCTGGTATCCAGTTCCTCGCGCACATTGTCCGGGTTCAGGGGAGTGAAGTAGCTGGGCCAGCCGCAACCGGCATCAAACTTGGTGTCAGAAGCAAACAGGGGCGTGCCGCAGCCAACACAGCGGTAAATGCCGGGCGTGGTGGTGTCCCAGTAACGGCCGGTAAAGGCACGTTCCGTCCCTTTCTGACGCGTGACATAGAATTCTTCGGGGCTGAGTTGGGCGCGCCACTCGGCTTCGGTTTTACGTACTTTTTCCACGTGTGCTGCCTTATGAAAAACAGATCAATGCCTACAAGAGGCGCAGTCCTACATAGTAATCGACAATTAGAGTGCGTTTGGAACAGAGGGTTCCAAAGTGCAGCCTGTCCTGACTGCCCAGTCAAGAAAATAGCGGTACAGGGCACTTACTTAGTGAGCTATCACTTTAGTTAGTGCACTATTTAAACTTTTAATATTTAAGGTAAACACCAATATCTGAAATTCGTGTGACTTGATACGTTTCTGGTATCTGCTGGTGATTATCTGTATTACGATTTTTTGACCGTGAAATCGGTCCACAACAACGAACAAATATTGGGAGAAAAGGATGAACTGCATTACTACTGGTCGTCTGACGACATTGGCTGCAGCCCTGGCTTTGAGTCTGCCCGTCGCCGTGTCTGCGCAGATCAAAGTGGGTGTGACGGTGGCAGCGACAGGACCGGCGGCCTCGCTGGGCATTCCTGAACGCAATACCGTCAGCCTGTTGCCTACTGAGGTGGCCGGCCAGAAAATCGAGTACATCGTTCTGGACGATGCCACCGATACCACGGTGGCCGTACGCAATATGCGCAAGCTGATTACGGACGACAAAGTGGACGTGGTGATCGGTACGTCCGTGACTCCCGGCTCCCTGGCGATGGTGGACGTTGCTGGTGAAACCAAGACTCCCATGATCAGCGTGGCTGCCAACGCCAAGATTGTTGAGCCTGTCGAAGGCGCTCGTACCTGGGTCTTCAAAACTCCCCAGAATGACCAGTTGATGGCCGGTGCCTTGGCAGAGGCCATGGTCAAGCAAAACGTCAAAACTCTGGGCTTTATTGGTTACAACGACGCCTACGGTGATGGCTGGCTGAACGTGATTACTGAAGCGGCTCAAGCCAAGGGCATTAAAGTGCTGGGTGCCGAGCGCTATGGCCGCAACGATACCAGTGTGACCGGTCAGGTTCTCAAGCTGCTGGGCACCAAACCCGATGCCATTTTGATCGCCGGTTCCGGTACTCCGGTTGCCTTGCCTCAGCGTGAACTGAAAGGCCGTGGCTTTGCAGGCATCATTTACCAGACACACGGTGCCGCCAACAGCGACGTGCTGCGTGTATGTGGCAAGGACTGTAACGATATGATCTTGCCAGCCGGTCCTTTGCTGGTCGCCGAACAACTGCCTGACAGCAGCACGGTGAAAAAGACGGCTATGGAGTACAAGGAAAAATACGAAGCCAAATATGGTGCTGGCTCCATCAACACCTTTGGTGGGCATATGTGGGATGCCGGTCTGCTCGTGACCGAAGCCATTCCAGAGGCCCTGAAATCTGGTGCCAAGCCAGGTACCCCCGAGTTCCGCGCAGCCTTGCGTGATGCTCTGGAGCAAACCAAGGAACTGGCCGCTTCCCAGGGCGTGTTCAACATGTCTGCAACAGATCATGCCGGTCTGGATAAGCGGGCCCACGTGATTGTGAAAGTGGTCGACGGTAAATGGACGTATCAGCCTGATCTGTAATATCTGACAGGCAAAAACCGGCTCCCAAGCCGGTTTTTTCCAAGGCGGGTGCCTGAGGATCCTGGCGCCCGTTCCCGCTACAGGCCTGCGTTTGCCGTAAGCCCTTTGCCCTTTTTGTTGTACAGGATGTTGTCCGACATGGATACCACCATCGCTTTGATTTTGTTGCAGGATGGCATATTGAATGGCGCCATCTATGCTTTGCTCGGGCTCGCCCTGGTTCTGGTTTTCCTGGTTACCCGCGTCATCTTTATTCCACAAGGTGAGTTCGTCACCTTTGGCGCCTTGACCTTGGCTTTCGTGGTCAATGGCCGCATGCCGGGAACCGTTATTTTGTTATTGATCGCCGGTGCTCTGGTGTTCTTGCTGGAGTTGCTCTCTGCCTTGCGCAGTCGCAGCCTGACAGGCATGCCACGCAAGTTTCTGGTCAATATCGTGATTCCTGTCGCGGTTTACTTTGCCGCCCCTGCCATTGTCAGCTCGCAGTTGCCCTTGTGGGTGGCCGTATTGTTCTCACTGGCGGTTGTGATCCCGCTGGGTCCCATGGTGTATCGCCTGGTGTACCAGCCAATTGCCGAAGCCAGCGTGCTGGTGCTGCTGATTACTTCGGTAGCCGTGCACTTTGCGCTGACCGGTTTGGGTCTGGTGTTCTTCGGTCCGGAAGGCTGGCGCACGCCTCCTTTCATGGAAGGCGAAGTGTCCCTGGGCGCAGTAAGCTGGTCGGCCCAAACCTTTTTTGTGATGGGCGCTTGCGTGTTGCTGATTCTGGCCTTGTGGGGCTTTTTCGGTAAGACCCTGTATGGTCGCGCTCTGCGTGCAACGGCGGTGAACCGTCGTGGTGCCCGTCTGGTGGGTATCAGCACCAATATGTCCGGCTCTCTGACTTTCACGCTGGCTGCAGCCATTGGTGCCTTGTCCGGCATGCTGATCGCTCCTGTGACGACCATTTACTACGACACCGGCTTTTTGATCGGTCTTAAAGGTTTTGTGGCGGCGATTTTTGGCGGTTTGATCAGTTACCCCGTCACCTTGTTGGGCGCTTTGTTCCTGGGTGTTCTGGAGGCGTTTTCCTCTTTCTGGGCTAGTGCCTACAAAGAAGTTATTGTATTTACCATGGTGATACCGGTGTTGTTGTGGCGCTCCTTCGGTAGCAAGCACGTGGATGATGAGGAGTAAATCACATGAGACACTTGCTGACGCTACTGTTTATTGCGGTTCTGTTGGTTTTGCCGCAGTTGGGCGCAACGCCCGAATTCTGGATTACCCAGCTTAACTATATTGGCTTGACCAGCCTGGTTGTTCTGGGCCTGGTGCTGTTGACCGGCGTGGGTGGTTTGACTTCGTTTGGTCAGGCCGCGTTTGTGGGTCTGGGTGCCTACACCACGGCCTATCTGACGGCTCGTCTGGGTTGGTCGCCCTGGTTCAATCTGCTGATTGGCATGGCTATCACCATGATGGTGGCCTACATTCTGGGGGCGATCACACTGCGCTTGTCCGGCCACTTCCTGCCCCTGTGTACCTTGGCTTGGGGGCTGGCCTTGTACTACCTGTTCGGCAACCTGGAGTTCCTGGGGCAGTACGACGGTATTTCCGGTATTGCTCCTTTGGAGTTCTTCGGTATTTCCCTGTCCTCGGGCCGGGATATTTACTACCTGATCTGGGCGTTCGCCTTGCTGGCGATGTGGGGTACGCGCAACCTGCTGAACTCCCGTCCCGGACGTGCCATTCGTGCTCTGAAGCATGGCAGCGGCATGGCCGAATCCTTTGGCGTGAACATGGCCAATTACAAGGTCATTGTGTTCGTTTACGCTGCCTTGCTGGCTTGCGTATCCGGTTGGCTCTATGCGCACTACCAGCGCGCGGTATCACCCAGTCCTTTCGGCTTGAACTACGGTATTGAATACTTGTTCATGGCTGTGCTGGGCGGGGCAGGCAGTGTTTGGGGTGCTGTTTTGGGTTCGGCTCTCGTGCTGAGCCTGAAAGATCAATTGCAGAACTGGCTGCCCAAGCTGCTCAATACCGACATCAACTTCGAGCTGATCGTTTTCGGTATCTTGATGGTGCTGATTCTGCAATACGCTCGCGACGGTCTGTGGCCCATTTTGCACAAGGCTTGGGAACAGGTTTTCGGTGCGCAGAAGCGCAATCAGGCGGCTCCTCCGCAAGCCGAGGCTCTGCCTCAGCGTGAGCGTCCCCAGGCCGGCTCGCTGGTTCTGGAAGTGAACAAGATCCGCAAGGAGTTCGGTGGTCTGGTCGCCGTGAATGACATCAGCTTCACCTTGAATGCGGGTCAGATCATGGGCCTGATCGGTCCTAACGGCGCGGGCAAGAGCACAACCTTTAACCTGATTACCGGCGTGCTGTCGGCCACCAGCGGCCAGGTCAGCTTCCTGGGGCAGCGGATTGATGGCAAGCCTGCACGCGAGATTTCTCGTCTGGGCGTAGGCCGTACCTTCCAGCACGTGCAACTGCTGCCTACCATGACGGTTCTGGAAAACGTGGCATTGGGCGCTCACTTGCGTCGCAATGTCGGTGTGGTGTCCGCCGTTCTGCATACTGAGCGCCGTAGCGAAGCCGAGCTTTTGCACGAAGCGGCTGTTCAGCTGCAGCGCGTGGGCCTGGGTGATTACCTGTACGAAGAGGCGGGCAATCTGGCCCTGGGCCAACAGCGTATTTTGGAAATTGCCCGTGCCCTGGCTTCCGATCCGCTGCTCTTGCTGCTGGACGAGCCGGCTGCTGGCTTGCGCTACAAGGAAAAGCAGGAACTGGCCAAAGTGCTGGATCAGCTGCGTAGCGAAGGCATGAGCATTTTGCTGGTTGAGCATGACATGGACTTTGTCATGAATTTGACGGACAAGCTGGTTGTCATGGATTTTGGCACCAAGCTGGCCGAAGGTTTGCCCAAGGAGATTCAGGAAAATCCAGCGGTGCTGGAAGCCTACCTGGGTGGTATTGATGACGACCTGGATCTGGATCAGGTCAATGAGCCCGCCTCGGCAGGAGCAGCGCTATGAGTTCGGCACAATCGAAAGACATTATCCTGAAAGTAGACAATCTGGCGGCTCAGTACGGCAAAGTCACAGCCGTGACGGGAGCTAGTCTGGACGTTCGGGCAGGCAGCATTGTGACGGTGATCGGCGCCAATGGTGCAGGTAAGTCCACCTTGCTGAACTCTATGATGGGTTCTTTGCCCAGCGTGGGCCGCAGCACAGGCTCAGTGCAGTACGAAGGGCAGGAGATCAGTCATTGGGAAGTGGAGCGTCGCGTGGCGGCTGGCATTTCCCTGGTGCCGGAACGCCGCGAGCTGTTTGGCAGCATGACGGTGGAAGACAATCTTCTGCTGGGCGGCTTTCGCCTGTATCGCGCCCGTCATCCCGGCTGGCGCGACACCATGGACAAGGTTTACACCTTGTTTCCACGCTTGAAAGAGCGCCGTACTCAGCTGGCAGGGACTTTGTCAGGCGGGGAGCGGCAGATGCTGGCCGTAGGCCGTGCCTTGATGGCGCAACCCAAAGTGCTGATGCTGGATGAACCCAGCCTGGGCCTGGCGCCGCGTGTGGTGCGGGAGATCTTTATGATCATCGCCCGACTGCGCAGTACCGGCGTGGCCATCTTGCTGGTCGAGCAAAATGCGCGTGCCGCTTTGCAAGTGGCTGACTACGGTTATGTACTGGAGACGGGCGATGTGGTGCTGCAAGGGCCCGCGTCTGACCTGGCTCATAATCCCCGAGTGATAGAAAGCTATCTGGGCTTGGGGCAGGGCAAACGCGAG
>JTFO01020064.1_pt1 | contig 10708 bp, 10 predicted proteins | sample 235411 | NCBI WGS metagenome assembly JTFO01 (sample SAMN03067590, study PRJNA260953) | activated sludge metagenome | biome: Sludge; feature: Wastewater; isolation source: CETP activated sludge from laboratory augmented bioreactor treating... | place: India:Gujarat | collected 2013-04
TTCTCGTACAACTCTTTAGGTTCACACAAATAACCCTGTGCCTGTTGGAAGTTGAGGTTCTCCATCTGACACATTTCAGAGGTGATCTCAAGTGCACGCTTAACATTTGGATTTTCATCAATTTTTGAACGCACCGTGGTTCTCTGCATACTGACGTCAGGACACAATTCCAGGTAATACGCCCGATCATGTCCACCCAAACCGTAACGGTTAAAGGATTTGATGTAGTTGAATTCTGACAGCCCTACCAATAGCCCTTCCCGCTGAGAGATGATCAACTCAAACGGCATCCCGGTGGGTCCCGCTTTGGCTCGAAGGTTTTGGATAGTCAGGATTTGGAGGTCGGTATCCCCTTTCAGCGTGTCATTTGGATTCTTCGGGAATTCCGGTCCTTTAGTAGACTGGTTCTGTAACACACTGACATTCAAGCAGTACCAAAGGTTATTCGTCAGGAAGCTGAACTTTTCAGGTACGTTCTTGAAGGTGGCGTTTCCTTTCAAGAATGAAAGCTTCTTAACGTTGGGTGCATACGGGTCCAACTGATGTTTGTCCCCTACGTGTGCTGTCGCAATCAGATAACTGTTGGAGGAACCCGTTAACGTGGGAAGCTGCATCAACATTTGGTTTTTGGCAGCAGCTGATCGCAGAGCGTCTGTGTTGGCACCAGAGTCACCAATTTCGTTCTTGGTGTAGATGGCTTCCACTGAATCGGTACTGAACATACTCAGTGAGTCAATCTCAAACAGAGTGGGGACCATGCTGTTGATGTTCTTACCGTCTTTGTCCAAAAACGGGGTTTCCGCCATCCAGTCTTTGGAACCTTTTTTCTTCTGGTTAGCGAAGTCGCGGAATTTAGCAAACCACTCGTTCCCACTATATACCGTGTTGTCTGTCAGAACCAAACGACCGATTTCCTCCAGGTCAACATCGGCCAACTCTGGAAACTGGGCAGCCAGTTGATGAATGCGTTCCATGGTCAGTGTCGTTTCGGTGTCGTACAGGTTACCATTGGTGATACTGATACGGGACATTACCCGAAGAATCATCCAGTGCGCCAATACAGACTTGAACATATTACCGCGCCCACCAATACCGGTAAAGTACGAGAGCCCACCATTCAGTATACTCTCACCATGTGCACCTGTGTGATAACGACCGGTAGGAATATCAAACAAGCAGCCCAGGTTTAAGTAAGGACGGATCTTAGGGGCTGGGTTAAAAAAATCATTCATTCTCATAATCAATCAAAACCTTTTAGTCGTTTAGGAAAAACGAAATGGTGACTCTTCAAACTATAGTGAGACCCAGTAAAAAAATAGCTCAATCATGTGGAATTGTATAGCTCACACCTTGACAATATTAAAGTCTAATCCTTTAGGAGTAATCATTGTGGATAAAGTCACTACGTTACAAGCTGACGCACTGGGTTTAGAAGCCTTTAACATCAAAGCCAGCGTTAAAGCAATGAAAGAACTGTTACCTAACTTTGTTAAAAGTGTCACTGATTTTTACAACACCATTTTAGTAACCAAAAACGAACCAGCTTTAGGGCTTGTAAAAGCAGGTAAGTTGGAAAAGGCGCTGAAAGACGTCGATTACGCAGCAGTGCGTAAGATGCAAGTCTATGGTCCTAAAGGCATTAAAGGGACGTACATTGATTACCTGGATGCCGTTGAAGGTGCGGTTAAGCACGCAGAAGACCTCAAAGACAAAGTCTTAGGCCCGTTTATGAATTGGGTGACCCTGTTATTGGCAACCCCCGAAAACCTTCAGAGTGTACGTCAGCACCCGTTAAATGGTAAAGACAAACTGACGGAATTGGATAAAATCAAGGACACGTTAACCAAACAGGTCGACCCACTTTCAAACCAACAGAAACACCTTTACAGTAAGTTGGTGACCCGCAATAAAGATTGGTCGGTGATTATAGACCGAACAAACGAATTGTCTAACCGTTTCAGTTCTACTGACCGCAAAGCCATTCTCCAAATGGTAGAGGACACCACGGATGCGCTAAATCGTTTAATTGTCCGGATTGAAGAAGACCCCGAAACATACAAAATGTCAGGGACCACTATTGCCACTCTGGCGTCACAGTCCTTTACTTTGGGTAAAGAACTGGAACACTATTCTGCTACAGGGTATTTGGTACAAGAATTGGTGAGTGTAGTCACTGATACTGTGGGTCAGTTAGAGAAGACCTTTGTAGGCGGTAAATAGAATAGGGTCGATTAAAATGTTTGAGAGAATGTTACTCTCCGGTACCGCCGGAGGGAAAGGAAAGAGTGAAGCTAGAAGTTTATTTAACCGACCTATTTTAGCCAGTGACGGTGGAGTAGACTGGTACGGGGAGGTTTCAGCAGAGGAGTTAATTGATGGGGCGGAGCTGGCCAGCCTGTTGGGGTTAACCGCAGGGTACGCCCAGCACTCTGATGCAGGCTGGCTGTATGTAGGATTGGACGGAACAGAGTTATTAATCGCAAAGCGCCCTTTGCGGTATGACCTCAGTTGGGACCAGATCAACGCTGCCAACGCCGTGTACGGGAACCGTACTGTGGAGATTAACGGTCAACAGTACCGTATTCGTCTCCCTAAAGGGGCGAACTCTGACCCTACCTCCACGAGTACCGGCTGGGACGCTCCCTCCACTCACGGGAGTGAATGGAACCGTATATTCTATCGGTTAACCAATGACGCGTATCAGGATAATCGGAATACCAAAGCGTCTGAAACCCCCTTTGTACACCTCGCTGAGTATTCCGAGAGTGACTTAATCCTGGACTACAGGACCGGTAACGGGAGTTACAATTGGTGTCAAGAAACAGCGGGGAGTAACCGCGTCATTCGCGGCTACAGTGGTGTTTCTAACCTGGGTTGGAATCCTCCTTCACGTGTGAATTCGTACATGGGCTGGCGACCTGTACTCGAGCGTGTGTAAACGCTCTCCCACAGGGCCTGGAGCGCACACTATAGACTAAACAGCATAAAACTCTAGAGTCCCCCTTAGGGGGACTCTAGCTATTCCCTTTTTTATGCGTGTCCGGGTATTTTACCCGCACTTAGAACAGCTCGTTCTGCATCATACACCATCTTCTCCTCATTATCATAGCGTAGCCAACGAGGTGTTTTTTCTAAAAGCGTACGTGCCAGTACACGCACTTCCGATAACGGTAGGTCGTTCCCTAAGTGACGACCATGTAACACACTGAGTAACAACTGTTTCATGTCTTGTTGATCCAAGACTTTGTTGGCAATCACCGCTGAGAAATCCAGTGCCCGTTCGTCTTCAGCTAAATGCATCACACGATTCAGTTGGGAAAGGATTTCATGTTTCTTGGCTTTGTCGCCCCCTATTAGGGTGAAGAGACTGACCACGAATAACATCCGTTTACCATGCTTGGGTAAAAGGAATCTCAGGAGGGTTCCTACGAGTACTTCATTTAAACGTCTTAACCTCCTTGATAGTGCCCCTAAGATAGCCATGGGATTAAACCTCGGTTTTTAATACTAGTGCAGTACGTGAATGTTGGAGAAAAGACCGGCCCAAATACCCGTGGTGTCACCTGCATGAATTATAGTAGCGTAACGAAACGCTACAGTCGATTCTTTCCAGGTTACTACATACACCTTAGGCTCTAGGTCAGCCACGGCTGAGAACGTATTACGGTTCGGTAAATCCACCCCCACAGTGAGGGTTAACGGACAATTACTGTCTATCCCCTTCAGGGAGTGGCTAACGTTTACCTTAAGGGAATTAACCCCCGCCGCAAGGACATCGCTGACCTTACGTGTGGTGGACTTACCCTTAGTGACGTCCTCATACAGTATGTCAGTGATCTCAGTAACGGTTAAGCCGTGTTTCTCAGGACCGTCTAAAAACTGCTCCAGCACCGTTTCCAACACAGCCAATTTATCAAACGTGTTAATTGCCAAACGGGCTGGTTTAAGGTCTTTGGTGAGTTGAATCTCGTTAGCGGTATAAATGTCGATCTTACGGGTTGCTTGTTGTAAGAACAAACTGCCATTAGTCCCTATGTCCTTATACACCTCACTCTTGAGGATATTCCCCAATGTACCAATCACCACGGAATTGAACGTAGTGGTATCCAACTCGTTTTGGTACTCCCGGACCTGCTCAAGAATGGGTTCCGGGTTGGTGAACAAAATACCAAAGGACGCATCTGAGATAGGTTTCATCAAGAAGTCGTCTTCACTACCGTGGTCACCCATGTGATAAATGGTGCGACCGTCTTCCGATTTAGGAATTGGATGGTTTGTGTTAAAGTACCAATTGTTAAATGAGAAGAGTCGGTTATAAGACGGTTTGTTGGACCAGTAGCCTTTCGCATCAGTGAGTTGAATATCGTTGTATGCGACACCCTTACGACCGGCCACAATACCACGCGTCGCATAGAAGTCGGCCAAGTCGTTTCCTAAGTCACCGCTATGACCCGCCACCTTACTCACAGTGACCGCTACGTCATTGGACTCCAATTCACTTTTCAGACCATCCAATTCTTTCCAGTGTTCAACATTCTGAACGTCCCCACCGTCGGCCTTCTTCCACCCATTCCCTTTCCAACCGTCGATATACTCAAACAACCCTTTCAGAACGTAGTTACTGTCCATCACCATATGGACGGACAAAACGCCCCGCGCCTTTGCCAACTTAAGTGACTCAATCGCTGCCTGTAACTCAGCAATGTTGTTCGTGGTTTCAGGGATGAGTGAGCCCGAGCCATCTACGTAATGGATAGGAGTAACCTCTTCACATCCCTTTTCTGTACTATAGCCGCGCTCAGTGAGCTTAGCTTTACCGTTACCACTCCCTTGTTTGGGTTTTTCTTTCTTGAAGAAGTAACCGTGGATACCCCACCCGCCAATGCCCCGAGAGGGCCGTGAGCCCCCGTCCGTATAAAGACATAAATGGAGTCCTTCACCAGGAACTGTTGTGTCTTCTTTTACAACTTCATCAAACGTGGTATTGACCACCAGTGAACGTTTAACACTTTCCATCATTAACCCCTTATTAGAAACCCGTGTACCTGTCAATCAATAACGAATACCAGTAAAGGATTACCTCATTACTCGTCTGTAGTCGGGTACTGATTAATCAACTGTCTCTGTAAAGCACTTACTAGACTGTTTAAATAGCGGATGCGTTCTTCTTTGACCCGCAATTCATTTTGAAGTGTCTTACGTTGATCGTAACACAGGGTAATGTCTTTGATGACGTTCGGGTCATCTGAACCATTCTCACCGTATAAGTTCGTCATGATCGTGTATTTGTTCAATAGCGTTTGATATTGAACTTCTAATTCATGGTGGGTGCGCAATTGTCGTATGGACATGTCCAAATTAAATAAAAGGATGGTGAACAGTGTTAACGACACTACGAATAAAACGATCAACTGTTTATTTCGATGTACAAACCAACGGAACTTAGGGTTCTTAAAGAAAACTTCTTTTAAGAAGGGTAACAAAAATAAAAAGAAGCGCCCCATTATTGTAAACATAACGTTAGTACCTTTTTGCTGAACCAAAACATTTTAACCCCCTTTCGCCGAATGGTATAGGCTTCTCATAGTTTAAGCGCGTTTAATAGCATCGAGGGCGTTAGAATGTATAGTTTAAAAGGTTTTATGTCCTATGGCAATCTTCACGATAATGCTGTAGGCGTCATTGCACCGCTTGGAGAACTCTCCACGAATGCGTTGACATACGCTAAAGAGAAAGGGTATTACAATATACCCACGGCAGAAGACAGTGCTTTTGTTTCGTTTTACAGTTACGATCACGCACGGTCTAAACTGATTCCGGTACCCGTTCACTTCAAAGACACCATTTTGGCAATCGGTCAGTGGTTGTATGATCAGTCCACCAGTGGTCAATTACAGTCCACTGAGACTGAAGTGTATATGGGGCTTAGAGCTGACTTCCCTGATACCTTAGGCGATTTTGAAGTCGGTCCTATGGTGAGTGACGGGTCCAATTGGCTACCGCAGTGGATTCAGTTTAAGTTACTCAGCGATACCCGGTTTGACGATAACCTCATCAAAATCTGGTTCAGCAATGAAGCGTTTGAAACTCAGTACGACGAGTACGAGATTGAATTCATTGCCCCTATTGACAACCTAGATGACTTCTTTAAAAACGCGTTACAGGTTAAGGCGCTCGTAGAAAGTCGTTCGTTAACTGACTTGATGTTTAAAGTTGAGCAGGTCAAAGAAAAGAACCCATACACGTACCTTCAGAGTAACATGTACGAGTATCACGACGTACTGGACTTCGACTGGACGTTACCTACCAATTGGATGGTGATGCTGTACGGTATTGCAGGTAATAACGTTGATGTCATCAAGCGTGAATTACAAGAGTGGATTCTGGGACAGAGTACGTACCCGCGTGAAGAATGGAAAAAGGTCTTTCCTGACATCTTCACCAACACTGAGTTCATCATTACGCCGTTGTGGGATCAGTACAGCGTCCCTAACCGCACGATACAAGCGGGTGTTCATTCACCTACCACCGAATACCACCGCATCGCTAAGGTGGCTAAAAAGACGTGTGTGGGGGACGGGTATACGGAAACCTTTATCATCGATCACACCGCGATTTCAAGCTGTATGTACAAGTCACTACAGTTCTTATCGTGTGGCGGACCCGATAACCGTGGGGGCGTAAATAAGTTCTATGACCAGTTTACTGATTACATGGCGGTGAGTTCGTCTAGCAATGACTTTAACCGCATGAGTCTCAAGACACAGAATTGGATACTGTTCCTGAATGAGTTGTTGATCGTGGCGGAAAATATGACCGATCACTCAGTTATTCCTGTAGGGTTTAGTCGACTCTATCGAAATGGGATTATGTACGTTGTCGGAACGTATGACGATATCCAGTACCTGGTGGTCTCTCGAAAAACCATGGAAGAAACAGCTTTCTGATGAAGTGAGGATACAGTTATGTTATTGACGCCTCCCTTACACACGAAAGGGCGGTACGTGGTGAAAGAACCGTTTGTGACAAACCCTTCGGTTCTTTATACCTGTGCGGCTATACGTACCTTCAGGGATATACGGGAGAGAGGGTTTGATCCCTTTGTTGAATTCTATCAACCAGTGGGACTAACCCAAACACAGTTTAATGAAGACGAGGATTTAGGTGCCAGCATAATAACGTTAGTGTCGGATACAGAACCCACGCTGTATATACCGACAAGTTTTATACTGAGTTACCCCAACCAGCATTTTGTTCCCTATAATCACGTTGTGCTATCAGTCTCGTTAGGACTAGTACCTGACTACGTAGACTACAACTTTTTACAGGACCAGATCTCTAGCGTGGTGTCTGACGTCATCGGGGTGGAGTCTGAAGTTAAGTTACATATTGCACCCACTCGCGAGTATTTGAGTCCAGAAGAGCATGAGGTGTTGGAGACAGCGCGGTTAAGTGCGGTCCAATTAAGAACGACCGACCATGCGAGAGTGTTAGAGTTGGAAGGTAAAAATCAGAAACTTTTGGAGCAACTCGCCACGCTTGAAACCATCATTAAACAAAATAACTTGGTATAAGGTATAAAAAAGAAAGAGTCCTCCCACGGGAGGACTCTAATTATTCTGACTACCACCTGTAAACCCATAAAAAGTTGGACTTTAACAGATTATCGATAATCAACTCCTCTACCCGTTTATAGAAAGGTTCATCCAGTTCCAATTGATCCAAACAGTCCCGAACTCGCTTTCGATACAATTTAAGGTTATTACCCGCACCCTTAATTTGACTCGGAATAAAACTAACCAGTATACTCAGTTGTAGATCCATGGGGGAAGGTTCATCCTGACTTTGCAAATGAACCAAACACAACTCAGTACTGACCTGTATCAAACGTCGAGCATCCATTGACAACAATTTAATCGCGTTAGGTTCCCCGAAGGTGTCTCTCAGTACAGCTAAAAGCTCCTTTAGCTTAAAGTAACCGTTCGCTTCGTAGGGTAAGTCACGATACTTATGAAACCCCTCGAAGTTCAACAACCCCCGTAAATTAGGGGAAATGATTTCCTCTGGTGTGATTACACGGTGTTCAAATGTGTACATGGACAAACCCCGGTTTATTAGTTATTGCTTGACCTCAACGGTCAACTCCCATTTAAGGTCAGCCATAGGGTTACGACTAAAGTACCCTACCCCGTCCATCAAAAAGACTTCGCCCGTTTTACCCAATGCTATTGTGGCGTGCGACAACTTCCCACCATAGAGACACAAAGCGGCAACGTCCCATACCTCAACAGGGCACGGTAACATTTGGTCTGGGTCTACCCTAGCGTGTTGATAAGTATACGCTTCAATCAATGTGGCATTATCGATGGGGCACACAAAGCCACTGGCATCCCTGGGTAGAAGAAACACGGGCTCACCACTGATTAACTCCCATTCCTCTAACTGGAAATCCGCAACAACAAATTCTGGACCTATAGACAAAACAATCCCCTTTTAGTTAAACGTAGAAAAAAGTATGAGAGGAGTTTCCCCCTCTCATAGAAACCGAAGATTAGATATCCTCTTCTTCCTCTTCCTCTTCTTCAGTTTCGTCGTCATCAGATTCTTCTTCTTCAGAAGTTTCTTCTACTTCCTCTTCGTCGGTCTCTTCTTCAGTGGTGTCATCCATATCACCTTCGTCAGATTCTTCCTCGCCTTCGATGTCACCACTGTCCTCTTCAGACTCAACGTCATCGGACGTTACTTCACCTTCACCCTCTTCTTCATCGTCCGGTAAAGTGATCAAACCTGCTTCGTACGAAGTCTCCATGGCCTCAACCATTTTCTTTTTGGCTTCACCCAGAGCAGAGGGGTCTCCGATCCCGTCGAATACAACACCACGGTCTTTCATCAGTTCGATAACAGCTAAAAGGTCATTCATCTGGTGGACGACTTCTTCAGATGCTTTACGTTCTGTACGTGGATGGGTGGAGTCCAGACCGAAGCGGTTTACGCGGATCAGTCCACGAGAGAGTTCAGCGGCTTCTTCAGCAGCGATGTCAAACAGGTGCTCAATTACATTCATGGTTTAAAACCTCTTTAAATTTTAAAGGTATGTAACCTCATAGGTTACCTCATCACAACGTGGTCATTATATACGTTAGGAACCACAATATTGTTAGGGTCCAACACAAGCGTATCGACCTGTTGGAAGGTCCCGTGGGAACTCGCGTAATGGGAGATCAAAAAGACCTGACTGAATTGACCAGTCTCCATCAGCTCTTTGATAAACGTCATAACATTGATTCGATGTTGTTCATCAAAAGACGCACCCAACTCATCGAGGTACAAAGGGGTGTCAGTCAACTTCAAGTACGAAACCACTATTAGTTTGAATGCAAAGTCGATGATGTCACACTGTCCCGTTGACCCTTCTTTGATGTCAGATACAGGTTGATCTTCCCCCTTCACTTTTAAAGGGAATTTATAGTCCAACTCACCTGAATCCAAACCACAGGGCAGGACCTGTAAATCATAAGTCCATACGCGCCCAATGATAGAGTTAAGATGATCAGTAAAGGCTTTAATGAAACCTGTGAGCTGTTCAGCAATCAACCCCTCTGTGGGAGAGAGTGCTTCAACCAACGCCTTATACGCTTTCTGGTCATCCTCCAACTGTGTTTTTTGAACCTCTAATCCCGAAACAATGCCCACTAGCGTTTCACGCTCAGTGTGCTGACGCTGTATCTCAGCCAGTCGATTTTGATGCTTCGCGGTCAGACCGTTAATGAGTCGATCCCGCACAGCATCCATGTAAAGCGACTTTTGCTTCAGAAGATCGTCCACCAACGACTCGCACTGAGAATGAAGGGACTCGATCCGATTTACAGTTTCTAAGGAACGCTCACAATCCCGCAGTGTGTACCTAAGGGTCTCTAATTCAGCCGTAGTGTCCTCTACAAGACGTTTTAGTTTACCCATGCGTTCAGTTATGTGTTGAGCGCCTTCGACGCGTGTAGCAGCTTCTAAGGCGTGTGTAAGCTCTTCCTGTTCACTACGCAGTGATTGAAGCTCCACCCAGCGTTCAACACACCCTAGCCATTCGCCCAACGTGGGTATCCAACTGCGTGGATTATTGTAGAACACCTCTTTCTCTAACAGATAATCCCACAAACCTTTCAATCGAGGGTAGTTGTTCATGTACCCTTTGAACTGGTTTAATAGACTAGCGTACTCCTCCGCTGACTGGATAAAGGTTTCTATCTCACCCAACTCTTTTTCCAGTTTTGGGATAGCACCCTGCCCCGCAGCGGCCTCGGCTTTTAGCTTAGCTTCCAGTTCGGGTGTAAATCCTGGTACCCAACGGTGGGAACATTCAGGACACTCTGTTTGAGTCTGTTGGGAGAAGAGGTCCAATTTATGCTCAATGTGCGCAACCTGGTTTTTAACCTTCTCAATTTCCTTCTTCTTAGCACTGCGTTTCTCAGTAGCCTCTCGCATGGAGTCACGACTGAAACGGTGGTCCGAGTTATCAGGAAGTTCCCCTAGCAACACGCTGAGGGGCGGAATGACTTCTTCAGACATGCTGTACAAAAGTCTGGCCTCGGGTTGTTCTTCAAATCGAGGGTCAGGTTGTGATAGCTGTTGAATTTTCTCATTGAGGGTTGACACCTTGGATTTTATGGCTTCAATCCCATCGACCCCTGTCTTCGACAAGGTCTGCTCCAGG
>JTFO01015081.1_pt1 | contig 10664 bp, 11 predicted proteins | sample 235411 | NCBI WGS metagenome assembly JTFO01 (sample SAMN03067590, study PRJNA260953) | activated sludge metagenome | biome: Sludge; feature: Wastewater; isolation source: CETP activated sludge from laboratory augmented bioreactor treating... | place: India:Gujarat | collected 2013-04
CATCAACCAGTTCGATATCATATCCGGCTTTTTCAACAATCGGGATTATCTGATCAAGCATATTGATATATGTAGCACCGCCCATTGTGGCAAATGCTTTACACCCATCCCACCTACCCAATTTATAGGCAGGCATATATCTAGATGATGGAATAAAATGTTTGGTTTCATCGATCATTTTTCTTCGCGTTAACGGATCGAGATTTTCAAACTTACAATTCACATAATCAGTGATACGTAAAATAGTTTTGTTTTTCATTTATTGTCTTCTTTGTTATAGTTATTTTGGAGACGCAATAGATTAGCCCCTGACTTATATATTAACAAATCAGGGGCTAATAGTCAAAAATCAAATTATTGAGATATTCAGAACATCTAAATTATCCCTTACTTCTTGAACTGAGCAATTGTTTTCCAAAGCAATTTCTTCGATATATCCTTCGACTCCTTTTACCGGAGTCATTATGATATTAACTACTCCATTTTTTTTCTTTGGAAATTCCATTCGTGGGTTTCTAAAAGAATCGTTAATATAGATCATTCTGTTGTCGGGTCTTGCAAGATCGATTTTACAATTACCAATCCTGAGTCTATATTTTGCATATCCGAATGCTTCATTTGAATCATATACCACCGATCGTTCTGATTTGACATATTGAATTATTCCAGAGACATACTGGTCATTGTTCTTAGTAATAATAATGGTTCCGGTAAACAAATTATCAGTTAATTGTTGAATTGCTTTTTGAATATCTTCATCATACAAATCATGGAAATATTCCTTTACTAATGAATCTGGTACTAAATCTGTTTTTGCTAGATTGTGAATTTGTTCATCATCTGAAAATCTAATTAGCTTTCTCGCAGTTGCTGGTGTTAAGTTAACCGTTAATTCATTAATCATAGCATTGCCCCATTGTAATTTAATAGCGACTCTGCCAGAAATTTATTTGATGTTTTTACATTCAATGTAGTTCCATCAATTTCAATCTTTTCTTCACCAGTTAACAGATTTTCTAAAGCAAATTTCATACAATTATTAATTTTGATTTTAAAAATATCAACAGCGTCAAGAAGAACATTAACTTCTTCTTCATCAGTCAATGAAAATATACAAATATACTCACGCGGATCATTTGCAACATTATGTAAGTTAACTCCACCTAGTGGAGTTAACACATCTTTCAACCTAAATGAATCTTGCCTAAGATGTTTCCCTTTATACATAAAAAGATTTCCACGAACATGTGATATTTCTGGGGTAGAAACAAAACTTTTAATAATAGGTGTTCGGAATTTTTTATTGGTGATAATAACATTGGCTTCTTCACCAATATCCATCATTTTATATAATGTATGATATTTGTTAACAATTCTTAATATAATATCTGCCTGTTTTGACGTAATGTTAATTCGTCCGGAGTTATAATATTCATTTACAAATTTTCGTTCCCAGTCGGAAAGATTGGATTCGTAATGCGGATAATTAACGATGACTGCAAGCAAATCTTCTATATAAGATTGTTTATTATTTTTAATATTTTTAATAAAACTATGAAACTGACTCATGCAACAAACTCCAAAAACCATTTACAGTCAGTGTAATTCATGCAGTCCAGAATGTCAATAGATTTTGACTATATGGAACCTTATAGTTGAGCGTCTTCGATCCCAGCTACTCGCAGCTTGACTACATTGGTCAACTGATAGTGAAGATATTCAAGCCCTTTCGTGATACCCAAGAATTGATTTCGCAAAAGTAAAACTTGGTTGTGAAGCAATGCAGCTTCTAGTACTTTATCGTCACAATCCGCATATTTCTCAGCATCTCTCGAACTCAATGCCCGTGCGTAACTTTCCATATATCCTTTAAATGCAATACCCTTGACCTTAGCATGATGAAGTTCCAAGTATCGAAGGATGGCTTCGATTTCTTGTAATTGGTTAAATCGATACTCCATCAAACCGGGAATTTTCTTTAATGTTAATTCGATCTTTCCAGAAGCATCAAGCTCTTTCCTTGCTTCTTCTAATTCTTTTTCATAAAAATCAAAACAAGCAACAAGTGGGCTAAAATCATTAGGATCAGCCGTTACTCTACCATACCATCCACTCATTTATTAATCCTCGTAGTCGTAGTTATAGTCTTCGTCTTCGTCTTCATATTCTTCTTCCTCACCATAGTAGTCGGAAAAAGATTCTTGTAGAATTTTTTCTTCTGCTAGAAGTCCTGAAAGTTCTTCTTTAGTAAAACCAAAATCCTCAAAAGACATAAACCATTTTTCTAAAACTTCACGAGAAATACGATCATCCGATCCCAAGTGATCACGCACACTGTGCCATAGCTCGATAAACAATGTTGTTTCGTTATTCATGTAGTACATTACCTTTTTTGTTATTGTTATGTAATGTAGTTATCATAAACGAAAAGGGATAAGAATGCAAAATTCTTATCCCTTTTTAATGATCTAATTGATTACGGGTGATCTTTACGGTACTTAGCGTCGTGAATCTTAGGATCATGCTTGTAAGCATTCCAACGAAGTTCTCGCGCAATATCCATAATATGCTTGTCTGACAGACCAGTAATGTCTGAGTATGCCATTGTGTGATTTTCCAAATCATCGGCCAAATCATTAGCATGATCGCGATTGCCTTCACCAGCCACGTTACTTAGAACATGATCAACAAAGTCATTGTGATGCTTGTCGCCAACAAAACCATGTTCTTGACGAATCTTATCAGCAATGTTGCTCATTTCATGAGCATATTTTAAAGTAGAAGTATCATCTTCGTTTTGAACTGCACATGGATTTGGATTGTAAGGTTTGCTGACATCATCCTTGAAATCCTTGGCCATGTTGGTAGGAATATACAAGGCAACATCAGATACACCTTCTTCAATTACCCACTCAATTCCACCATCATCAAAAACAACATCTTTAACTTTGAAAGGTGCTTCTAGATGATCTAGTACTTCATTGGTTAGCGCGACAATGAAATCCGAATCATCTGATTCAGATGCTTGTGCAAACCATACTCGGTAGTCATATTCTTCTGCGTGGTCGTGAATCCACTGATTAATATCGATAGTTTCTTTCATTTCTTTTTCCATAGTTTCGTTAGTTTTACCGTAATGACGGGTTCGACTCAATTTATCCTTAAGTTCATCTCTTTTATTTACCAAAGATGCATACTTGGAGGAAAACGCACCAGTGGAGCGCAATTCATCTTCTACATTTTTCAATTCATGTTTTAATGTAGTAGGATGATCTTCATCTTCTTTAATTGATTCATCCAATTTACCAGCACGAACATCAGCAATAATTAAATCAATAGTATAATTAAATTCATCAGGTTCTACAATTTGAGAATCCAATTGATTAATAATGTCTTCATTACCCAAAACATAGGCATATGCGGAATTAAATGATTCTAGATTTTTAATCAAATCAACATCAGTTTTATCCAATAGAACAAAATATTGTCCGTTATTCCATTCAACAGTATTGGTTAAAACATCTTCTTGAACAGAATCAAATATTGGTAAGGTAACATCAACTGATTCTGGTTTATGATTATCTCTGATATTGTCAGTAATCTTCGAAATAACGTAACTAATTTCGCCAGATGATAATCCACTAAGTTGAGCGAAGATAATAGGATCGTCAATCAGAAGTTGGAAAGCAGTATCAAAATCAGGTGCTGTTTTGACAGTATCGTGTAGGGCGACAGGAATATTCAATTCTTGACCATCTCTTCCGATATCTAAAGAAATTACAGTTGGTTCTTCTGATTCCATCTGTTTACCATCACAACCGCATTCATCTAGTTTTTCTTCTTTAGAATCATCTTCATCTAAATCTTCTTCTGCTTCGGCGTCCAAATCAGATTCCAAATCTTCATCGACTTTTTCTTCGGCCATATATGCTTTGTTCATTTCAGCAATAAGGCTATTGATATCAGTAATATTCATTTTAGTTTCCCCTGTATTATTATTTTCAGATTCTAGCACTACGCCATTTTCTTTATCCATATCAAAGATACCGAAAAGGCGATCAATACCGGGAACCTGTGCCAAAATAGAAATCTCTCCATTCTCTACTGATCCTTTAAATTGCATTTTATTCGCATGTTCAGGATAAGCAGCCTTGACCTTTTCTTTCCACGAATCAATTTCAACCGATTCCTTAATCTTCTTACGAGATTCATTAACTTTATTATTATCAGCAGATGCTTTTACGATATTATCAAACTCGAAAGTATCTAACCATTTATTCAAATCACCCATTTGTTGTTCCTTTGGAAGTACGGCAGTAAAGCTATCGGTTAATTCTTTAAAAGCATTAGCAAGATTATCGACCATTGAACTGTTTGTATCCACAACTTCGGCATCGTGATCGAACCATGATTCGTTAATATTATCAGGAGATGCAAAATCAGCAGGCGTAATTTGTTTGTTGTATCGCTTAACATTAAACAAGAGATTTGACTTAATAGCCATATCTCTCAACATGTCAATCAATGTGGTTACTTGACTCAAACTCACTACATTACTTAAGTATAATTTCAATGCACTATTGTCTCCTTCTTCGCTAATTGTAACAAGAAAGTTAACGCCTGTCATAAAAATTCTACGAGCATCGCGTGGTTCAAATACACGCTTTCCGTAATCATCGTAAAGTATCATATCTTTACCATATGCTTTTAGTGAATTAAACACTTCTTCACTAAATTCTTTAAAATCTACCATTTATTTACCTTTCCTAGTTGAAAGTTTATTATATTATTTAGCCGATTTGTGTTGGCATTGGCATAGAATCGTCGTCATCGTCTAACAAGTTTTCTGCCAAGTCTTCAATATATTCTTCATCAATTCTATTTTTAAGTAGATCAAGAAGCCTAACACATAAAATCATAGCCATAATCAAGTCATCATGCTCTCCTGATTTGGCAGCATAACTTGCTCCATTACCAACAAAGAATTTTAATTGTCGAATTAGTTGCTTACTCTTTAATGCCATTCTGTTTGTTTCTACTAGTGATTTTAATTTAGCACATGCTGACAGTTTATTTGAATTAGTAGTGTTCAACCCTTTTCGTTTTCTTCTACCTATTTTTGCTTTCACTTTTTCGGAAACTAATGTACCGGGAAAATTCATCTCGCCAGTATCTTCTATAATTTGTAGAACGGTTTCACCAATGCTGTTATTTTCAACCGTCCAATATATTTCTGGTTCTCCTTCCTGATCAGGATCGTCTTCCATTTCTCCTTGCAACACTAATAAAATATTCATTAGAATTTTCATTTGTTGTTTTGGTGGAGTTAAATTGTGTTGCCACTCGGCTACTTGTGTCATACCGGGTAACTCAAATACTTGAATAGCGGCTGGGTCAGAACCAGTTCCAAGGGAAGGATCGAGCGCCACTAGATAAGTGTAATTAGCTTTTGGTTCTTCATACCATCTTACTTGTCCAGTAAAGAATTCTGGGTCAATACCATTGAGACTAGCAAGTACCACACTATCAATTAATGTTTCATCAGAAGAAACGAATTGGCATTCGAATTCTTGTAAAAATTTTGCCCCAAGGGATAATTTAAAAGGTTTAGCCCATTCTTCATCTCGTTCAGGGTGTTTATCCCATTTTACCTCAATTGGAAAGAATCCGTTTGCACCGGGAGAATCTGGTGGTAATTCCTGACCGTGTTCATCAATTCGGTTATTAGCACCAAACCATAGTTTTGCAAATTGATCTTCATCCGACATTGGAGTTGAAGTAATAATACAAGAACCACCAGCAGACAAGGTAGGTTGAATAGCAGTCCAGAATTCAGAAGCCATTCGAGGGGAAACGAACGCGAATTCGTCGCATTGATGGCTATCTAGACCATTTACATAAACTCTGTGAGTATCTGTGTGAAAAATATCGTAACTTTCATCCAATACAATATCTTCTATACTCATTACTTCTTTACCAATATCAATGGCATCAAGAATATCTCCTTCTTTTATATTCTTAGTAATTATTTCTTTACCATTGACAAAAAAAGTATGATCATTGGTTGCTTTGATATCAGTACCATCGATGAAAGATATTAGCTTCCCTTCTTTTGGAAAATGATTTTTAACAATACCTTTAAAATTTTCCCATCCATGAATTGTTCTTATTTTGTATTTGTCATTCTTTTTATACGTTTGCATTTATTCTATCCATAAAAATACGGCTTATAGCCGTATTTAATGAATTAGAATCTTACTCTTTTATTATTTGATTTATTATTAAATCTTTCCAAAACTTCTGCGCTCAATATAGTACTGATGCTGCTATCATTTAATAATTCTTCCACAACACCAATAATCAATGAAAATTCATATTCTGAATCTTCTTTTGTCATATTAATAATTTTAAGAAGATAATCTAATTCTATATCGGAAGTTGCCTTCTTCGATGCGTTTTCTTCCCACGAAATAGCGTTCATATTATCAATATGAGCAATTACCCAAGGACTAACTTTATTATTAAAACCATTAACAACTGAATACAAATGATCACATTGTTCCGCCCCGTCTGTTCCCATTTTTCCGGTTTCTCGTCCTTCCATAATAATCTTTTTATTATTATATCCTAACCAATCAACAAAATTTCTATACGCAGAAAATAAAGAATTATTACCTGACCGCAAACCTTCCTTTTGCATAGTTTCGATTTGTTTTGGTCTTGCGTCTTTAGCGATACGCTGATATCCATTAAGGCCATTTTCATCAATTCTGCTCATGTGGGTTTCTTTTGTTTTTATGCCTGATCGCTCGTATGAAGTCAATCCATCTTCACCTACTTCCGATCTAGTTTCTTTTGATTTCAAAGCAGATAGTTGATGTTTGGTCAATCCCGTTTCTTCATCAATTTCCTGTAGGCCAGCGCCGATAGCTTTTGTTAAACCTTTACATGAAAGTAATTGATCTGGATAAGTTTCTTTGAATGATTCAACCGTCATTAGTAAAACATTTTCAATATACATTTTCTTGATATTCAACGTTCTTGTTCCTAGTACCGGACAAACAATAAAATCAATATTAACTCTATCTTCTGGTAGTAAATACAAATGTGCATTTCGATCTTTGTTTCGTTTTAGAAAGTTGTATACTTTCTTTCCTTGTTGTTTATCGGTTGAGCCAACAAGAGCCGCATGTTCTAAAAATATTTTATCAAAATCCATCGCTAGTTATCCTATAAAAAGATGGTTGTATAATGGGCCGTTTCCTATTGTAAGTATTATATATTTGGAAGATAAAACATTCAATATTAAAAGCACAAAGGGACTCTAAAGAGTCCCTTTTTATTATTCAAAAATACTATATCCCAAATTCACAAGTACTGCCATTTTATCATAATGCTCTGGAGATAAAAACAATACTATTTCCCAAGAAGTTCGTTCTCTATTCCACAAAAGAATATCACAGTCTTCTGACGTAATTTCATACTCAATATTCAATTTTGTCCATATATCTGCGAATCTAGCAGTTGGCGTATCTTCATATTCATTAGCCAAAATATCCAAACAAGGAAAAGTTACAAATAATGGCTCCTTATCAAAATATAATGCCAAGTCTTCCACCATTACCTTACTGATATTATTACCGCTGAAAATCTCCGTATAGACAACTTCATCTTCTGTGATATCGATATCAACAGAAGGATAGTAAATTGAATAGTATCCATTCGAGAAAACAAGATACAGTTCATCCTTTGTATTATAATCAGAAAGAGTACAAATATATTCCATATATCCCCCTTGAAAAACTTTCTTGAAAATATTTAATCAATTAATTACGAAAATTATTAATCTTTTGTTGAAAGTATTATTGACAAATGGATAAAAATATGTTATAATTAAACCATATTGTTGATTTGGATTACTAATCAACTACTTAAATGAAATTATATTGAATGAATTAAACATGAGTTAGCTCATGAACAAATACGTTAAGTATTTTGAATGAGTAACGAAATGTTTAGTACCTAATGTACTTGAGTGGTTGTACCACGAAAGACATTAGTGTACAAATATACTTTTCAAATAGTTTTTTAAAAATAATTTTTCTTTATAACAATTGTTTACTTATAACCGAGTTATCGAAGAGCTATATGGAGTAATCAATCCTGACGGCTTGATTCATTATCTTTTCCCAATTATCTTTTCTTCTGCGAAGAAAAGAAAGAACCTTCGGTTCTAGTCCTTGCGGACTTACTTCGCTTCGCTACGTAATCCTCAATGACTCGTCATTTCTTCGTTTCTCTCAGAAATTACTTCGTTCATTCCATTCACTCAGTAATTTGCTTCGACAAACTCAAAATGAGTTTTTTATTTTTTCTTTTCTTTCTGACTTCTAATTAATTAATTAATTATCTTTTCTTTCAGAAAAGAAGATTCTTTCTCTTCGTTCAAGAATCAGGCACTACGTCATTCACTTCGTTCATTCCTCAGTACCTTCTTTCATTTCTTCGTTTCACTCAGAAAAATTATTCACTTCGTTCATAATTTGTTCTTCATAAAACTCAAAATGAGTTTTTCTTTATTGGTTGTTTAATTCATTGATTAATTATTGTATTATTAAAAAGAGATATTAATAGGTGTTCCAAAACAAATAGCACATAGATGTATATCAAGGAATGCCGTTTAAACGCGATTACAGCCCCTCTGTTGCATTTAATAAGAAATCTGCTATCTAGGATATACCTAACACAGATAATGCCTGTAAACGCCTCTATTTGAGTCATTGAGTTTTGCAATGAACTGGTTTATAATTAAGTGTTAAGGAGGTGTAAATGGAATTCATTGGTCATATAAAAAATATCAACGACAGTAAATTAAATCAAATTAATCATATAGGGGTAATTAGAAATGAAAGTCTAATTTCAGTGGTCGGGTTTCGCGGAGATACACTCAATACTCCGATAAACATAACTACCTTATCTTGTGTTTCTCCTACTATATACAGTATATTTGAAGATGATGGAATTGATCAAAAAATCGAATTAGCAAATAATGTTATGAAGTCTCCGCATATGATGGACATTGATGTGAAATTTGATGGTGATTATGGAATTAATACAGATTTCATCAAAACAGTGATGACACAGGTAATAATGATTTTGATGGCTCAGAGCGGGAATGCTGAATACATTTCGTATGTTGATGTCAAATCAGCCGATGTTGATGTTCAATTGAATTATATAGATGTTATTATGTTCAAAAAAGATAAGTTTTATGCGGTCGTATTGAATGATTCTTTACAAGCATGTGAATCAAATAATATGCTGTTATCGTTGGTAGGATATGATGTTATCAAAAGCGAATCAGTTTCTGATTTTCTAGTTAATGGTTTTGATATTGGAAATTTATAATGCCTGATTTTGAAATTTTGAAAGTGTATTCTATCACGGATGAACAAAAACTACTGGCGGTTGTTAGATACAAAAAAGTAATATCTATTCTTCTTTGTATGATCGGAGACAATGACCTAATTGTATTTTACAAGGCATTGATGATGATAAACTGTTATGATCTTGATCACGATGATGGTGTTTATTATAAATCAATGCTTGGCGAAATAAATTCAATATATAAAAACACTGAACATTTGACAGAAATACCATCTTGGGTCAAGTATAAAGATTTGAGAGTTGGTATTCAAACTAAAAGATCATTGTATCGACTAATTTGTTCTATATTATATGAAAAATACAAATCATTAATAGTAACTGTATTACTCGATGACGATTGTTTTTTTACGAATGATTCTATTGATTATATGTATTCGCCAGCATATCGCCAATCAAATCGATCGATTTGATTGGCGATATGCTACAGTTATATATTCTTTTGACAAACCATCAGCGGATACAATCACAACATTAGCAGTATTAAATGGAATGGATTTCTACGATTACACGTTTACAGGTGTAAATGCATATGATATACACCACCTAGATATCATGTTCAGGAATGCCGTTTAAACGCGATTACTGCCCCTCTGCTGCATTTGTTTGGTAATTTGGTGCTTAGGTATGGGTTTTGATTTTAAAAGGATTGTAGATGGAATTTATCGGTCATATTAAAAATATTAACGAGAAAGGTTATGGTCATAACATTGGATTGATCAGATTAGACGGGTATATAATTATGATGCCTTTCAAAAAGAAAGAAATAAAGAGATTATCCATAAATCATGTTCCTGGTAATGTTTTAAGAAAATTGAATTTATACAAAAATGAATTTATTTTACATGAATTATTAAAATCACCTGTCGTTGGTGAAACTCGTGAGTTTGATTACACATACCGATTGGGTCAGTATAATTTGGTTTACGATGTGATGGTAGCAATGTTAAAGATTATACCAAAGGCAAATTACGTAACTCATTTCAAACTAAAAGAATTCGATGATGATGTTGAAATAAAATATCAAGGTTCTTTTGAAACTTTTGATACACATGAAAATGCATTCTATTGTTACATGATGTTCGATACGGTTGAAGATCGGTTAGAAACAAATACGATTCTTTCTTTGTATAATTTTGAAGTATTGGGCGAATTTTCAAAATATGATTTTCCTGTTGACCTAGACAATGGCGAACGATATAAAATTTTTAAATTGTGAT
>JTFO01006046.1_pt1 | contig 10635 bp, 7 predicted proteins | sample 235411 | NCBI WGS metagenome assembly JTFO01 (sample SAMN03067590, study PRJNA260953) | activated sludge metagenome | biome: Sludge; feature: Wastewater; isolation source: CETP activated sludge from laboratory augmented bioreactor treating... | place: India:Gujarat | collected 2013-04
CATTCCCAGAGGAATCAGCAAGGCGGGGATGGTACGCAAAGCTACAACCGTCTTTTTCATGTCTCTTCTCCAAGGTATAGGTGCGACGTCTGACAGAGGCTTGGGACAGGTTTTAAAACACCTGTTTGTTTTCTATGGTGCATGACCTAGGCCAATCGGCGTATAGGTGTTTGTGCCAATTCGAACTAATTGCGTTGTTTTTGTGTTGCTTTGTAGTGCAGAGGACCTCCCCTGAATGGGGCAAAGCCGGTACCGAAAATGACACCTGCATCGGCCAGATCGTCGTCCTCCACAACACCAATGCGAACCTGGTGTTCGGTCTGCTCGACCAGCGGTTTGATCAAGCGGTCTGCCAGACCGTTTGGAACCGTTCCCGCAGGAGATTTCTGTGCTTTACCCTCTTTCCAGGTATAAAAACCTTGGCCGGTTTTTCGACCCAGTTCCTGACGGTCCAAATGGGTTTTCAGGCAAGCGGGCATGGCCGCCTGCTGGCTAAGTTGGGCACCGGCATCACGGGCAATATCCAGGCCTACGGTGTCGGCCAACTCAAGCGGGCCCATCGGCATGCCGAACTGCAACATAGCTTTGTCCACGGTGGCCGGATCCAGCCCTTCGTCCACGCAGCGCATGGCTTCCAACATATAGGGAGCCAGGACGGCATTAACCAGAAAACCAGGGCTGTCTTTAACGGGCAAGGGCAGTTTGCCAATCTGATTCACAAAGGCATAGGCGGCGCTGCGTACGTCCGGAGCCAGCAGTTCACTTTCCACCACTTCAACCAATGGCATACGAGACACCGGGTTAAAGAAGTGAATCCCTACCAGCCGTTCCGGATTGATCAGATTCAGGCTGAGCTCGGACAGGGGCAGGCTGGAGGTATTGCTTGCCAGCACAGCACCGGCTTTTAGCAGGGGCTCAATGCGGGTGTACAGGCTGCGCTTGGCATCGGCGTTCTCAAAGATCGCTTCCAGAACCAGATCTGCAGAAGGGATGCCGTGGCCGTCTGGGTCTGGAATCAAGCGATCCAGGGCGGCCTGTACCAGCCTGTGGTCTTTGAGACGACGCTGGAACAGCTTGGCAGCACGGCCTTGAGCCTGGGCGATGCGTTTGCGGTCCTGGTCTTGCAAGGTCACACGTATGCCTTTCAGTGCACATACGGCCGCAATATCGCCTCCCATGACGCCTGCACCGACTACATGGATATGGCTGATCTCTTGAGTCGATGAATGTTTGCCTATGCTTTTTAGTCGTTCTTGCAGATGGAAGACACGCAGCAGATTAGCGGCGGTGTTGGAACGGGTAATTTGCTCGATCAGCTCGGGAGCCTTCAAGGCATTGCCGTTGTGCTTCTCCCAGATTTCCAAAATGGCACGTGGGGCCTGATAGTGCTGATAGGGATCGCGCTTTTCTAGCTGCTTGCGTACTTGGCCCGCCACCAGGGGGCGCAACAGCTTGCTGTTCATCAGGCGTGGCAGACCTTTGGCACGACGTGGTTTTTTGCCACTCAGTACTTGTTTGACGGCGGCTTGCTTGGCCAGACGGACGGGAACGCAGGCATCGACCATGCCCAGGCGAGCAGCCTTGCGGGCATCTACGCTCTTGCCACTGAGCATCAAGTCCATGGCAGCGGCAGGGCCTATATATTCAGGCAGGCGCAACATGCCACCCCAGCCGGGGAAAATACCCAACATCACTTCGGGCAGAGCCAGCCGTGTGTCGTCTTGATCCACGGTCAGGCAATAGCGGCAGGCCAGGGCCAGTTCCAGCCCACCGCCCAGGCAGTGCCCTTGTACCAGGGCCAGCGTGGGGTAGCTTTGCTTGGCCAGCTTGTTGAAAACGGTCCAGCCGCGTGTGACCAGTGCCAGCCCTTTTTCCGGGTTGTTGCCGTGTTCGGAGAACTCATCGATATCGGCACCGGCAATAAAACCGGCCGCTTTGCCGGAGTAAATAATCAGTGCTTTAGGAGGATGGCTGTTCAGGTAGTCCAGCGTCTGATTCAGTTCCTGCAGGACGGCTGCCGAGAGCCGGTTGACCGAGCTGCCCACGCAATCGATTTTCAGCCAGGCAATGTGCTGATCGTCCGTGTACAGCGTGAAGTTTTGCAAATCCAAGGTAGCGACGGGCATCATGATTCAGTTCCTTGCAGCGATTCGATCAGCATGGCGCCGCCTTGACCGCCGCCAATACAAATAGCGGCCATGCCCAGACGCAAGTTGCGACGACGCAGGGCATTCAAGCAATGCAGCACAATTCGGGCACCGGAGGCACCCACCGGATGACCAATTGCAATAGCGCCACCGTCCACATTGAGCTTGTCCATATCCAGCAGTCCCAAAGCATCACGGCCCAGGTGTTGTTGGCACCACTGCTGATCGTCCCATGCAGCACGACATGCTAGTACCTGTGCTGCAAAAGCCTCGTTGATCTCCCACAAGTCCGGGCCATTTAGGGCCAAGCGGTTGCGCTCCAAAATAGGCGTCGCAGCAAAAACAGGGCCCAGGCCCATGGTGGCCGGGTCCAGCCCAGCCCATTGCGCATCCACAATGCGGCCAATGGGTTTGAGCTGATGTTCTTTGACGGCTGCTTCACTGGCCAGAATCAACAAGGCCGCACCGTCAGTTACCTGAGAGCTGTTACCGGCTGTGATATTGCCCCAGGGCGGGTCAAAGACCGGGCGCAGCTTGGCTAGTTTTTCGGGCGTGGAGTCTTCGCGCACGCCATCATCTTGCGGGTAGCTATTGCCGCGCGTGTCGCTCAACGGCACGATTTCTTCAAACGCGTTTTCTTGTTGTGCGCGTAGCGTCAGACGATGGCTGCGGGCCGCAAACTCGTCCATATCCTGACGGGTAATGCCAAACTCATGCGCCAGATTTTCAGCGGTCTGGCCCATGGACAACCCAACCACGGGGTCGGTCAGCCCTTTGAGCAGGCCGATGACAGGTTTCAAATAGGACAGACGCAAACTGCGTAGGGCTTTCAGGCGGGCGCCGACATTACGGGCTTTGCCCCAGGTGGCTAGCCAGTGCACCATGTCATCGCTGAACAAGATGGGGGCATGGGACAGCGCATCAACGCCACCGGCCAGCACCAGATCCGAACGGCCAGTTTGAATGGCCTGTACGCCAGAATCCAGAGCCTGCATGCCCGAGGCGCAGTTTCGCATGACCGTCCAGCCGGGCACTTTGTGACCTGTGCCCAGACGCAGACCCAGAATCCGGCCGATATTGGTTTCATCGGGCGAGGGGGCGGCGCAACCCAGAATGACCTCGCTGAGTTGCGGGGCCCCAAAGGGTTGGCGCAGCAGCAGCTCGCGCCCAGTTTGCACGGCCAGATCTCCAGCGGAGAAAGGGCCGGGCGCATTACGCGCTTTCAGAAACGGGCTGCGTGCGCCGTCAATAATATAGACCGGTTGAAAACTCATACTTGGCTCCCACTGGCGGCTTCAGCGGCAGGATTTTCCCGACGCAGATCGAAGGGGAAATCATCCACGGCAATAACGCGGTCGCGCACGATATCGCGGGCCTGGATTTGTTCATATTCCTGGGCGGTGATGCCACCGGCCTGGAAGACGGCTTCGGCCAGATCGCGCACGTTGGCTTTGGGGTTGTCCTGCAATTGACCACTTTTCTCGAACTGACGGATTTTGGCGTCAATATCACGAGTGTTCAGCGTCGCCAGCAAGGCGGCTTCAATCGCACCGACGGGTTCCATATCGTCGTCAGGCAAGTAAGTGTCGTAGGTCAGGCGATCACGAGTGGCACCGGGTTTGGTCAACAGTTTGGCAACGGTGTGATCCAGTTTGTCATCGGGACCCAGACGGCGCTGGCCCAGAGGGAAGACCAGGAAGCGCAGCACGGCCGCCAAAGGACGGTTCGGGAAGTTTTCCAGCACCTTGTCCAGGGCGTGTTGAGCGCGCATCAGGGCGTCTTGAGCCGCCCAGTGAGCCAAAGGAGCATCTTCTTGTTGACGACCTTCGTCCTGATAGCGTTTGAGCACGGCACTTAGCATGTACAGCTCGGACAGCACATCCCCCAGACGCGAGGACAGACGCTCACGCATTTTCAGGGATCCTCCCAGCACCAGCATGGACGCGTCGGCCAGCAAGGAGAAGGCGGCGCTGTAACGGCTGGCCTGGCTGTAGTAGGTGTGCATGGCCTTGGCGGTGCCGGTAGGGCCACTTAGCAAGCGCCAGCCACCCAGGCCCAGCCAGAAGGAACGGCCCGTGTTAGCCAGGGTGTAGCGAATGTGTGCCCAAAATGCCTGATCAAACTTACGCAAACCGGCTTCACGATCAGGATCCAGCGCGGCTGTCATTTCTTCCAGAATGAAAGGATGGCAACGGATCGCGCCTTGACCAAAGATGATCAGGCTACGCGTCAGAATATTGGCGCCTTCCACTGTAATACCGACGGGGATCTGTTGATAAGCACGGCCCAGAAAGTTGGAGGGGCCAAGACAAATACCTTTACCGCCAATCACGTCCATACCGTCGTTCACCACAATACGACCACGTTCGGTGACGTGATATTTGACGATGGCCGAGACCACGGAAGGTTTCTCGCCCAGGTCCACGGCAGCAGCCGTCATGGTGCGGGCGGCATCCATGGCATAGGTATGGCCAGCAATGCGAGCCAGTGCTTCTTCCACACCTTCAAACTTGCTGATGGCGCTGCGGAACTGGGTACGCACAGCGGAGTAACCACCCACGGCGCGGCTGGTCAGTTTGGCCATGCCGGTAAAGGAGGAGGGTAGGGAGATGGAGCGGCCGGCAGCCAGACATTCCATCAACATGCGCCAGCCTTGGCCAGCCATGTCGGGACCACCAATAATGAATTCCAGCGGCATGAACACGTCTTTGCCACGGGTGGGGCCGTTCATGAACATGGCATTCAAGGGGAAGTGACGGCGACCGGTATCGACACCAGGGTGGTCGCTAGGGACCAGGGCGCAGGTAATGCCAATGTCTTTTTCGCCACCCAGCAAACCGTCCGGGTCATAGAGGCGGAAGGCCAGACCCAGCAAGGTGCACACCGGAGCCAGCGTGATATAGCGCTTGTCCCAGGTGACGCGCATGCCCAGCACTTCCTGACCTTCCCATTCGCCTTTGCAAACAATACCTACGTCAGGAATGGAGGCGGCATCGGAACCGGCCCAAGGGCTGGTCAGTGCGAAAGCGGGAATGTCACGGCCATCGGCCAGACGGGGCAGGTAGTGTTGCTTTTGTTCGTCGGTGCCGTAGTGCAGCAGCAGTTCAGCCGGGCCTAGCGAGTTGGGCACCATCACCGATACGGACAAAGCCGAGTTGCGGGTGGAGAGCTTTGCCACGACTGCCGAGTGCGCTTGCGCCGAAAAACCGCGACCGCCGTATTCCTTGGGAATAATCAGGCTGAAGAAGCGGTTTTCTTTCAGGTAATTCCAGACCTCGACAGGCATGTCGAAGTCTTCCTGGCTGACTTGCCAGTCGTCAATCATGGCGCAAGCCACATTGACTTCATTGTCCATGAACTGGCGCTCTTCATCGGTCAGCCGGTAGGCTGGATAAGAGCTCAGGGTATTCCAGTTGGGTTTGCCGCGAAACAGTTCACTTTCCCACCAGACCGTACCCGCTTCCAGCGCATCGCGCTCGGTTTGGGACATGGCAGGCAAAACACTGGAAAAAGCGCGGTAGATTGGGCGGCTTAACCACTTGGTGCGTAGATTCCGGTTTTTGAGAACGTAGACGCAGCCAAGCACTAGCACTATCAATAGCAAGGTCACAAACATGGCAACTCCGGACTAGCTAAGAAAAGAAAAAAATGCCCCCACGCTGCGCCTTCGGCTTGCTGCCCCCCAAGGGGGAGCTTTTTGCCTTGGGGCGGCCCGGCGGTAAAAAATACCCCCACGCTGCACCTTCGACTTGCTGCCCTTAAAAGAGGGGCGTGGTTCACCTTGGTGTAGCTTGGTGGTCAGGACCGTTCAGCTCAGGTGCTGGCGGGTAAAGGCGCTCGTAATCCACCCAGCAGGAAACTCATCAGACGCTGTTGCAGTTGTTGCTCACTTTCGGGGCTGTCGCTAAGGGGTAATTGCAAGGCCCGACGTAGTGATTGGGTGCCCATCAAGGCGTAAGAGGTGGCACCCAGCATGAAATGAAATCGCCAGATGATTTCTTCTTCGGGCACGGTGGGTAGGGCTTCGTGCAAAGCCTGCTTGAAAGGCAGGAAGATGGCGACTTGCTCGTCCCAACAAATGGATTGGATGAAGTCTTGCGGTGCCGGGCGGTCTTGCCCGGGCAAAGGAATAAACGAGCGTGGTGTGCCATTGCCAGAACCCGCCAAGCGGATTAGTGGCCCAAAAAAGGCATCCACTACCTGTGATGCTTTCAACGGACCCTCACCGGCTTGTTGGCGATAAAAAGCCAGCTTTTCCAGGCGTTCTTGATTGATACTGTTCAAGCGGCGCTGAAATACGGCCTGTGTCAGTCCGTCTTTACTGCCAAAGTGGTAATTAACAGCCGACAGGTTTACCTTGGCCTGCGCCGTAATCTGGCGCATGGAGGTATTTTCGTGACCATACAGCGCGAACAGATGTTCGGCTGCATCGAGAATGGCGGACTGTGTCCTATCAGAGCGTTTCACCGTTATTTCCTAATTTCAAACGAGTGTTTGAATAATGTAGCGGGAATAGGCGGTTAGTACAGTAGGGGTTCACCCTAGCCCTGCAAAGCAGGGCCAGGAGCCAGCTTTAGATTTGAGTCACAAATTTGGTGACTAAATATCCGTCAAAGGTTTCCGCACCGCCTTCGCTGCCAATACCACTGTCCTTGACGCCACCAAACGGCGTTTCGGGCAGGGAACTGCCAAAGTGGTTGATATTGACCATACCGGATTCCAGCTCGGTGCCCAGTCGATGTGCGTCTTGCAAGGATTGCGTAAAGGCATAGGCCGACAAACCAAAAGGCAGGCTGTTGGCGCGGGCGATGGCATCGTCCAGGTCGCTGTAGCGAGTCAGGGGTGCGATAGGGCCGAAAGGCTCCTCGGTCATGACCAGCGCATCGTCTGGCAAATCCGTCAGTACAGTGGGCGAGAAAAAGAAACCGTCGCGCTTGATCTGCTCACCACCCAACAGCACTTTGCCGCCCAGAGAGCGGGCATTGTCGACAAACTTTTGCATCATGGGGATGCGGCGCTCGTGAGCCAAGGGGCCCATTTGCGTATCCGGGTCCAGTCCATCACCCACTTTGACATTGGCCAGCTCTTGGGTGAAGCGATCCACAAACGCGGTGTAAATATCGTCGTGGATGTAAAAGCGCGTGGGCGAAATGCAAACCTGTCCCGCGTTACGGATCTTGAAACGAGCCAACTGACGGGCGGCGCGGGCGACATCGGCATCGGGCAGGACCAGCACGGGAGAATGACCGCCCAATTCCATGGTGATGCGTTTCATATGAGCGCCGGCTAGCGCAGCCAGTTGTTTGCCTACTGGTACAGAGCCGGTAAAGGAGACTTTGCGCACGATGGGCGAACGGATCAGGTAGTCCGAGACCTCGTGTGGCACACCCCACACAATATTCAGCACGCCTGGCGGCAGACCGGCGTCGTGGAAGGCTTGAGCAATGGCCATGACTGCGCTGGGGGAGTCCTCGGGGCCTTTGAGAATGATCGTGCAACCTGCACCAATTGCCGCGCAGATTTTACGAATGGCTTGGTTATAGGGGAAGTTCCATGGCGTAAAGGCGGCGCAAACCCCAATGGGTTCGCGCAAGACCAGTTGTTGCACTTTGGGGTTGCGTGCGGGAATAACGCGACCATAGATGCGACGGCATTCTTCGGCGTGCCAGTCTGCATGATCGGCGCAGGACATGATTTCACCCACGGCCTCGGCCAGCGGTTTGCCTTGGTCCAGCGTCAGGTTACGGCCAATTTCCTGGGCGCGTTCGCGGGATAGTTCCGCCACCTTGCGCAAGATCGCGCTGCGATCCATGGGCGAGCTATGACGCCAGCTTTGGAACGCGGCTTGAGCGGCATGCAGAGCCGCATCCAGATCTGCCTGGGATGCCAGGGGCAGTTGGCCCAAGGTACTGCCATCGGTTGGGTTGATGACGGCTTGGGTCTGACGACCTTGCCCGTCCAGGAATTGGCCATTGATATAGAGGGCCAGATGTTGATACATGTGCTTTTCTCCAGAGTAGACTGTGCAGATCGAATGCAGCGCACCGAAGGGACAGGGCCGGTCGCGAGGGCCTGATGAGCATTGGCCGTTTATGCGGCCTATGCTCCCATTGTCATGTCGGCTCGTTAAAATGGCAGGATCATCCTGTATGGCCGTCTTTGACTCATAGTAAAACTCTCCTGTCTGAAATCCAATTCCTGTCATGGTCACCACGAAACGTACACGCCGTATCTCACCGGAGGCAGAGTCTCCTCGCAGCACTCCTCAGGCCATGCTGGCGCGCATTCGGAGTTTGTTACCGACCATGGGGGCGGCCTCACAGCGCATTGGTGAATTTGTCATTAACTATCCGGCAGATGTGGTCCACATGTCGGTCAGTGAAGTGGCTGAGCGCACGCAATGCAGTGAGGGAAGCGTAGTTGGATTTTGCAAACTGCTGGGTGCAACAGGTTTTCAGCAATTAAAAATCTCGCTGGCCCAGCAAATTGTGCAACCCGTCCAGTACATACACGAGGATCTGGAGTCGGGTGACTCAATCGATCAGGTTGTGAGCAAGATCTTTCACAGCAATATTCAAACCTTGCAAGAGACAGAGTCGGTACTCGATCCGGCTGCCTTGGCCAAGGCGGTTGCGTTGATCCGTCAGGCGCAGCGTATTGAAATTTACGGTATTGGTAGTTCGTCGGTGATTGCGCACGATGCCCACTACCGGATGTTGCGTATTGGTTTGCAGGCAACAGCGGTCACGGATTCACATGTGCAGGCTATCAGCGCTTCGCTGACCGGGCCGCAGGTGGTTGTGCTGACAATTTCTCATTCGGGCAGTACACATGAAACCGTACTGGCCACTCGTCTGGCTAAAGAGGCGGGCGCCAGCACGATATGTATTACCAATTTTGGCAAGTCTCCGATTCAAGGCTATGCCGATGTCGTCTTGCATACCATGTCTCGCGAAACCCATTTTCGCACCGAGGCGATGACCAGTCGTTTGGCTCAACTGGCTATTATTGATACCTTGATCGCCTGCCTGGCCTTAGCTGACTATGATAAATCGGTGCAGACCTTGCGCAGCACCTTTGAAGTGCTATCCAACAAGCGTTATTAACCTTGGCTGACTTCGTGGAGATGACGTCGCACGGGGATGTTTCGGAGCATCAAGGCGCCTACGTCTGGCGCGTCGGCTTGTGAGGATGGGCCGACCAGTAGATAGCCTAATCCGAGGCTGACTGCACCCAAGGCATCTGTGGCGGCATTGTCCCCGATAACGGTCACATGCTCATTGTGCAAGCCCAGACGTTGCAAGCCTTCCCTAAATAGCATCGATTGCGGTTTACCCAGAATTTCCGCTTGCGCCCCAGGTATGCAGGCTAATACCGCCTGTAATAGTGCGCCTGTTTCCGGGGTGAGTAGACCTTGCGGGCCAGGGTGGGTCAGGTCAGCATTGCTGACCAGAAGCGTGGCGCCTTGGCTGAGTTCACGGATGACTTGCTGCAAAGTGTCATAGCTGAAATGGCGATCTCGCGTCAGCAGAACAATGTCGGCATTTCGCTCTACCAGAGTCAAACCCAGCTCCATGGCCAGTGCCCGCAGCGCTTGAGAGGCGCACAGCATAAGCGGGTTGTGCGGGTAGCGGCAGGCAATGTGATGTATGGCTTGTTCTCCTGCCAGCACCAAGTTGGCCGGTGGCACTGGTAACCCCAATGCTTGCAGTTGGGGGGCCAGCGTTTGTGCGGTATGGGTAGAGTTGTTGGAAACCACGATATACCGACCCTCCCAGTAATGTAGTAATTCCTTGGCGCCGGGTAGTACTTCATCGCCACGGATGAGTGTGCCATCTAAATCCAGAATCAAACCTAGGGACTGAGAGAGCCATGATGCATCCGATGGAGCATCGGGTTGGGAGCTGGGTGGCGCAGCAGAGAGCAAGGAGGTCATAAACGAGATACAGAGTGTCAAAAAAGGACCGCGTCGAACTGGCCGCAATGCCGGCTCTGCGCGATGGAATGGCCCAAATTCTAACTGAACATTATTCAAAAATCATTTTTGTTATTTTGAGCTATTTTCATTTTTTTGTCATATAAGGCAGCTAATCTTCGTTTCGATGTCAGACAAGTACCCATGTCATGACGCACACCTTTTCACGACAAGGATTATCGAAATGAAGACGCACCGCTTTCATCTTTCCGCATTGGCCCTGGCTTTCATGCTGACTCCGTTCGCCGCTGCACAGGCACAGGCATTGGCGGATGGTTCACAACAGCACCCCTTGCGCGTGTTGTTGATCCCTGCTGATGGCGGTACAGAGTCCGGTACCAAGGCAGACTACCAACCCATCTTCAACGCGATCACAAGCAGCACGGGTCTGCATTTTGATTTGACGGTTGGGCAGTCCTATGGAGCTGTGGTGGAAGGGATGTGCAACCAATTGGCTGAAGTTGCCTTTCTGGGACCTGTCTCTTATGTGCAGGCACATGACCGGGGTTGCGC
>JTFO01004853.1_pt1 | contig 10627 bp, 10 predicted proteins | sample 235411 | NCBI WGS metagenome assembly JTFO01 (sample SAMN03067590, study PRJNA260953) | activated sludge metagenome | biome: Sludge; feature: Wastewater; isolation source: CETP activated sludge from laboratory augmented bioreactor treating... | place: India:Gujarat | collected 2013-04
GCCGGGGCGGGGCGCTCTGCATTTTGCTAGGCGTGGAAACAAGGTCGAAAACCTTGTGATGTCGTAAGCCCTTCTCTGTAAGGACTTCATCGACGTTGCAGAACCAGCCGCCTCTTACATTCTTCCAGCCGTATCTCTGCATCAATTGCAGCGTCTTGATGTTTTCCGCTGCGTCTGCTTCCTCCTTGTTCTTGACTACCCGCCTGTTGCATTCCACCAGTACCGCCCCTCCATGAAGGCGTGTCCAGACAGCGCCTTCACCTTTTTCATGCTGTGCATACCGCTTGTAAGGGCTTGCCGTCTGGCCAACGTAATAGCAGTCGTTGTTGAGTTTGTATACGTAGATGTAAGTGACCATCATCTTCGATAGAACAAAAAATGACTTAACAATAAATATCACGAGACAAGTGATACTGCTAGCTCCCCGAAACTGAGCTGCCCAAGTCAGCCGGTTGCTGCCCATCGCCAAGGGCCGTTTCAGGTCGATTGGAGCCGGTCACGACGGTCTGCTACCGACCCTATGCTGTCCTTGAGTTTTTGGTAAAGCGGACCGTTAACTTCAAGCGAACAGGCCGGCGAAGGTAAGTGCCGTAGCTGATCGGATTGGTCGAAGGCTTCGAGGCCTCTGTGTTCACAACATCGGAGCTTGTATCCGCTGCAAAATGAATTCGGACAATTTCTCTGGAGAGAGAGTTCTGGCATCGACATACCCATCAATCGATAGAAGGCCATCGACGGGAGCGTCATCAAACCTAATAAACATAATCTGATCGTCCTTCTTATGCTTGATGAGGTCTCGGATTGCTCGCCACTCAAGACCACACCATTGCTTCTCCGCGTACTCTTCGCACAAAAAGATAACTATGAGATCGGCTTTATTTCGGTATACATCTTGCAATAATATGTCTAAATTGGGCTTAGCAAGCTGAGCTTGATAATCGTAATCATAGAAGATGGAGTCTGGCGGCAGGTGCGGCCGAAGGGCGGCGACCGTGGCGGAGACATACTGTCGTCGTTCGCCTGGAAATGACATCGCCACTTTAAATTGGAGTGCTGACAGCGGCTTCGCCGACATATCCACCTTTTCAATTGAGCGCGCTGAGTAGAGCCTTTCCAACGCGAGCAGGGAGAGAGTAAACGGATCGGGATCGATGCGCTGAGCCCGATCCCTACCAGGATTAGTCAATGAGAGATGGAATAACAGGTAGTTCAGCCAAAGTGCAAGCGGATTGTCATTCGATACTGCGGCTGGTTTGGCTTGCGCGCATCTCTTCAATTCGGCATCAAGTAGCTCCCGAACCATCTGCGATTTAAGCGAGCGCGCTTCATCCTTGTCGAATAGAGCCCCCGCGCGCTGCGCCATGCGGACAAACAATTCGCAACCCTCACCCTCGAGTAAGCCGAAGCAAGAAAGCTCGGCACCTCGAACTCCCCATGTCAGGTCGCTATTCTCCAAGTTTTTGGCGAATTCTCCAGCGTCAGTGTCGCATTGGATCGCACCGTAGTACTGCCATAGCATGATCGCATGATGTGGCTTCGCGATTGGGCGATTGAAACTGGGGCCATCCTGCGTTACATACATTAATGAAAGCGTCAGCGGATAGAAATTCGCAGCTTCCGCCTCAAAGGCTCGGATCAATCGATTCAGTTCATCCGTTTTCTCAACGAGAGCCATGATATTTCCATTGAAAGGGAGCAAGACGCTCAATTTCGTTTTAACAACCAACTATTCGCTATAGACCAACAACCGCTTCTTAGCTTCGAACTATTAAGTTCCCCCGAAACAGCTATAGCGACTGGAGTCCTGAGAAGCAGGCTTGGGCACAATGCCTATTAAGCAGGTGAGAATAGCAGCGTTTAACAACGTCATCATAATAAAGACTTCGAACAGCTGCTACAGGCAAGCAAGGCCAATGTCTTGTTGTGGCCGAAAGCAGACCGCATAGTAACTGACAAAAAGTAACGCGTCTCTACGTTTGATAAATAGCGAACGGCTCCGTTCGTTAAATATTTTTATCTAGTAGGTAATTAAGTGACGTGAGAATTTTAAAGGTCTTTAAAGCGCAGAATGCCGATGAGGGTAAAGCATTAGTATGCTTAGGTGATGTTTTGTTTTTTTTGTGTAGAAAAGTTATGCCAGCCCGTGATTGGGTAGATATATGTGCTGCAAATAATAATTAGCGGTTTTGGGTGGGCTCTGGGTGGCTGTAAATCTTTACCATAGCAACTCTGGATATCACCGACAGGTTGTGATGTGGATATAGCTAGCTTCAGCTATCCAAAAAGACAATGGGTCGAGCATGCCCCCCATGCGAATGACTCCGTTGTAAAGACCCGCCAAGGAGAATAAAGAATGGATTTAGGAATTACCGGACAACGTGCTCTGATCTGTGGGGCATCGAGTGGTTTGAGGCTGGCGTGTACCCAGGCTCTCGCCGCTGAAGGTGTAAATGTCACCCTAGCATCCCGCAGTGAGCACAAGCTACAAGAAGCCGCCAAGCAGATTGAGACATCGACTGGTGTTGCAGCTAAATGGATTGCCGCCGATCTTTCTCAGGCGGCCGACAGACAAGCCGTAGCTGCCGCGTGTTCGGATATCGACATCCTGGTGACCAACGCGGGCGGGCCTCCGTCTATGCCTTTTGCTCAGTTAGAGGCCACTCACTGGCAAGCCGCGCTGGAGCAAAACTTCCTGGCAGCGGTGGAGCTAATTCAGGCTGTGTTGCCAGGCATGGTAAGCCGCCGCTTTGGCCGCATCGTCAATATCACCTCAGTGTCCGTCCGTTCGCCTGTGACCAACCTGGAGTTGCCCACTGCCGCCCGTATGGCCTTGACCGGTTTTGTTGCCAGCGTGTCTCGCGAAGTAGCCCAGCATAACGTAGCGATCAACAACCTGTTGCCCGGCACCATCATGACGGATCGCTTGCGAGAGTTGGGTACTGTTGCAGAGAAAATGATTGCGTCTGTACCAGCAGGATGAGCTGGAACACCGAGTGAATTTGGTGCTGCATGTGCTTTCTTGTGCAGCGAGGCCGCAGGTTTTATCGTGGGCCAGAATTTGGCTATTGATGGCGGTTTGGTACGAGCTACGATCTGAGTTATTGAGTTTCAACCATGAAGGGGCACACCATGAGCGGTAAGACAGCATCGCCTACATCCACCAGCACAACAGGGAACACAGCAAAAAAACAAATCGGCATTGTGCTGTTTGATCAGTTTGAAACTCTCGATGTATTCGGGCCGGTGGAGATGTGGGGTGGGATGCCGGATTACGAGATGGTTATGGTGTCTCAGCAGGGTGGGCTGGTGCGTTCGTCTCAAGGGATAGAAACCCAGACTTCCTATAGTTTCGAGACGGCTCCGCAGTTTGACATTCTGATGGTTCCCGGCGGTATGGGAACGCGTAGCGAAATCAATAACGCTGCCATGTTGGCCTTCATTCAGAAGCAGGACAAGGCAACGCAGTGGACGGTGTCGGTTTGCACGGGGGCGGCCTTATTAGCCAAAGCCGGTGTTCTGAAGCAGCGGCGGGCTACGTCCAACAAGCTGGCGTTTGATTTTGCGGTGGCTCAGGATGGGGATGTGCTTTGGCAGAAGCAGGCCCGCTGGGTGTTTGATGGCAAGTACGTCACATCCTCGGGTGTGTCAGCGGGGACGGATATGGCCTTGGCCCTGGTCGAGAAGCTGTATAACCGTGAGCAAGCTGAAAGCATCGCGCATTGGACCGAGTATGTCTGGAACAGTGATCCGACGATTGATCCGTTTGCGCGCTAAGGCCGGTGTTTGTTGGGCGAAAGGTTTAGGAGTCGTGGGTCTTAGCGTGGGTAGCTGAGAGAGTGTCGAGAGTGTCGGAAATTTTGTGTTCGGGCCTATGATTGCCAAAGAACGACTTGCAATTAAGCAGCAACGCCAAACAAGGCACCGACGCCAGCCGTCAGTCCCATCGCCAATGCCCCCCAGAAGGTCACGCGGGCGGTCGAGACAAATAGAGGAGCGCCGCCTGCCTTGGCAGCGATCAAGCCTAACAGTGCCAGAAAAAGCAGTGAGCTGCCTGCGACATACCACATGAGTGTAGCCGTTGGCAGCAGCAGAACCACAAGCAAAGGAAGCAGGGCGCCTGCTGCAAACGTCGTAGCGGAGGCCAGTGCAGCCTGTACCGGTTTGGCCGCCAAGGTCTCGGATATGCCAAGCTCGTCTCGTGCATGGGCCCCGAGTGCGTCGTGAGCCATGAGCTGGGTCGCTACATTTGAAGCCAGGTTTTCATCCAAGCCCCGATTGACATAAATAGCAGTGAGCTCTGCATGTTCTTGTTCGGGGTCCTTAGCCAACTCTGCCTTCTCGCGGGCCAGATCCGCATTCTCTGTATCGGCTTGGGAGCTGACCGACACATACTCACCCGCCGCCATAGACATGGCCCCAGCGACCAGGCTGGCAACGCCGGCCACAAGAATGCTCTTTGCGCTTGCTCCTGTGGCGGCCACACCCAAGACCAAGCTTGCTGTAGAGACAATCCCGTCATTCGCACCAAGAACCGCAGCACGAAGCCATCCTGTCCGGTGCGTCTTGTGTCTTTCTGTATGTCTCATGGGTAGCCCCAGGTTGATGTGTGATTACGTACTGAACCGGTGGTGTGACGAATGACCCGCTTACGTTAAGCACGCGCTTTCAGTCTCGGCATGTAATTAGAAAGTATTTGGATCAATAGTAATTCGATGTTGACGCTAACAGTCTCTTCAGTACCTTGTTTTCAGCAGGAAACGGCGGTGAATCCATATACAAAATCCTTCCTTTGTTCCTGACTGACGTTAGCCAGACTGGCAATGTTAAATTCGCCGTCTGTCTGTTTGAGTAAAGCTTGGGTTCAAGCAAGCCTGGAACGGACGACCTAGCAATGTGGGTGCCGCAACGTGATCATTTTAAGTGGCTGCGGGAAGGCATGGTTCTGTCTCGCAACGGCATGGACGACGATCTCGGCAGCCGTCGCAGGCCTTGATCGGCATACTTACCAGCAGCCGTTTGGTAAGCTGGTGATTGGCATCGTTAGCGAGTAAGACCTCGTTGGCGTGACTGCTTGCTTTCCTATCCTCCATTCAAAGAAGGTGCTCCATGAAGATTTTGATGATTCTTACTTCGCACGATCAACTGGGCAACACTGGCCAAAAAACGGGTTTCTGGCTGGAGGAGTTCGCCGCGCCTTACTACGTCTTTAAGGACGCGGGCGCGCAGATCACGGTCGCCTCGCCGCAGGGTGGACAAGTGCCACTGGACCCAAAGAGCGATGATCCAGCGGCGCAAACCGATGACACCCGCCGTTTCAAGGATGATCCGGCGGCTCAGTCTGTATTGGCCGAGACGCAAAAGCTCATGGACGTTGTGGCCACCGATTTTGATGCCGTGTTCTATCCGGGCGGCCATGGGCCTTTGTGGGATCTGGCCGAAGATCCCACATCGATCGCATTGATCGAAACCATGCTGGCCGCAGGCAAGCCGGTTGCTGCCGTCTGCCACGCTCCAGGCGTGTTGCGCCATGTGAAATCGGCTGACGGCACACCGCTGGTTCGAGGCAAGTTGGTTACAGGTTTTGCCAACAGCGAGGAAGAGGCTGTCGGTCTGACCGACGTCGTGCCATTTCTGGTGGAAGATATGTTGAAAGGAAATGGTGGCAATTACAGCAAAGGCAGTGACTGGCAACCTCATGTGGTCAGCGATGGCCTGCTGATCTCCGGTCAGAATCCGGCGTCATCCAGACCCGCCGCCGAGGCCTTGCTGAAGATGTTGGGGTGAACCCGCCTAGCCAACGATGCTGTGAGCAGCATCGTTGGTGCAGTGATTCTTTTTGCTTGGTTAGCCGATAGCCGTCTTTAGTGAGCGACTGTGATCGATCCGAAGCAGCCAGTCACGTCGCAACGGGTCAGACGACATGTATTGGAGTGAAATGGTTAGAACCTTATCCTTAGCCCATCATCGGCTTTCGCTGCTTCGCGCATCTCTCCGACCACAACATAGACTGATAACGTTGACCACTGCCTGGTGCTTTGGTGCACTGTGCTTTCCCTGTATGGCTTCGCTTCCTGGCATGTAAAACGAGGCTTTTTCAGTTGCACATGAGCGAAACAGCAGTTGTGATCAAGAATGGGCATTGCCGCTCAATGGTCATCGAAACGCTCAATCAATTCCGTGAGGGTCAATCTGGCAGTTAATCGAACTGTTAAATTACGCCATTGTTTTTTCATCCTCATCCTCCGATTCAGCCTGGAAGACCTCAATCAGCTTCTGATTGTAATCATCCAGATAGGTCTGCAAGCCTTCACGATCGATGAGGCGAACACCAGCCGTGTAAGCAAGCTCTTTGGCCGATTTCGTGTAATAGGAATTGGTCACGACCATGGCTTCGTCGCAACCGTAGAATGCCTTGGCCGAGATCGCTTGTTGAACGGCGGCATTCCCAACGGAGCCAGTGTAATTTTTTGCTTGGATCACCATATTCTTGCCGAACCGACTCACAAACAAATCGGCACCCTGGTCAGCGGTCTTCTTCGTTTCTTTCACGTCGAAACCGATGGTTTGGAAAACTTCCATCAAAAAGGCCTCGAACTGGAACCCGTCCATTGCGTCCACCAGATACATCGTGATGAACCGGTTCGGATTGAAGTGTTCAAGCTGATTTCCCAGCCGCTCGACGAGAACGTCGAAGTAGACCTGCTCACAATGGTTCAGCCCTGATAGGAAGGCGGACAAGGAAATCAGAGGAATATTCACCGTTGCGTTCGCTTGAGCGTTGAATTGAATATCCGGGTAGGAAATATCATTTTCCCAGAGGTAGTAATAAAACAGAGCAAGATCGGATCTGAACGTCGTTCCAGCCTCGTCGATCCATGATCGAAGAGTCTCGGTCAGGTCGGCTTTTATGTGACGGCTGAGCTCTCTGGAGAAGCCAAGGTAAGTTGAGTTGAACGAAGTCGTCAGAAGCAGCTTGTCCAGCAGTGAGGGCAAGCCTTCAAGCTCATCAAACCCCTTACGAATCAGCACCTCTCTGAAGAGCTCACGTTCAGTGTAGACACCTTCGGGCCTAGGCCCCGGCATCCCGACGTCGTTGGACGTTGACGCAGTTTCCCGGGTGGTATGGATGAAATTTGTGAAATAAGGCTGCTTAAGCTGCGCGTATTTTCTCAGTACATTGTTAAGCAAATCGTTCAACTGTGCTTGCTCTTTCTTCTTACCCAGAAAATCTTTGATAAGTCCTTTGGACTGATACTGAAAGTCAGGGTAGAAAGAGGGGTCAAGCGGGGTCAACTGCTGAGTTGACAGCGCAGCAGACGGTGATGTGTCGGAGCTGTTGCACCAAGGGCAGGCCGTCTCAAAAGTTGTTCTGTTGCATCCGTGGCATTGGTAAATCATGCATATCCTTCCCGCGCTGAAGACAGATCTGAGGTGCAAGACTTTATCTATCAGTTTCGATCAGTGGCCACTGGATATGAATCTGACGCCCTGAAAAGCCTCTGCATTTGATCAAAGACGGTAGCCTATTGTTACCTTTCCGTCTACGGGGGTCTTCCACCCTCAGGTGCTGTGTAGTGCCCATAGCCATCTTGAGATGGCTGCTTCTAGCCGTGAGCCGACATCTTCAGCGATTTACACCCGTCAAACCTGTTTTTACTCATCACCTTTAGCGCGGAAAGAGCTATTTATGAGCCTTATGTTTCGCTAAACATTTGAGGTAAGTCTACTTCCAATGCTCCTTGCGCCAAGCCTCTTGCTCTCCAGCATCAAGAAAAGTCCAGGCCACGAAACGGCTCTGTTTTTGTCCTTGCGTCATTTCTACGGTTTTGACCTTAACCGCCTTGGCCTTCTTTAAGGCATTCAACACACTGGGTACATTCGATGCTTTGGACACCAAGGTGCTGAACCAAAGCACTTGCCCGCCTACGGTCACGCTTTCTTCTATCATGCGGCGGATGAAAAGCGCCTCGCCGCCTTCGCACCATAGCTCCGTATTCTGCCCACCAAAGTTCAATACAGGAGCATTGTGCTTAGGTGCAGCCTTGCCTAAGCCACGCCATTTACGTTGACTGCTGCTTACCGCTTCTTCCTGCGAGGAATGGAAGGGTGGATTGCACAGCGTCAGGTCAAAGTAATCGTTTGTGCCCAGCAAGCCCTTGAAAATATGTCTGGGCGATTTTTGTTGGCGTAGCTTGATTGCAGCCGATAAACCAGGATTCCCATGAATAATGCTTCGTGCTGATGTCAGTGCATCAGCCGAGATGTCCGAGCCTAGAAACTGCCAGCCATATTCGGCATGGCCGATCAACGGGTAGATGGCATTTGCACCTACGCCAATATCCAGGACACGTACCGCCTCACCATTAGGAATGGCCCCCTTATTGCTGTTAGCCAGCAGATCGGCCAGGTAGTGTACGTAATCGGCTCGACCCGGAATGGGAGGGCACAGGTAATTGGCAGGAATATCCCAATGCGCTATGCCGTAAAAGCTCTTGAGCAGGGCGCGATTCAGAGTTTTGACGGCATTCGGATCAGCGAAGTTGATACTCTGATCACCGTACGGATTCAAGAAAACGAAAGCGGCCAGTTCGGGCGTTTCTTTGATCAGAGCGTCAAAGTCGTAACGGCCCTGATGGCGGTTGTGCGGGTGGAGCTGGGCCGCTGTTTTGTTGGAAGTGGGTAATTCAGCCTTGGAATTACCTGTTTTTGAAGAGCGCATTGAAGTCCGAAATTGGCCTGGGTAAGTCTGAGTCGTGGCACTAGTACGTTGTTAAAGCAAAGTGCCAGGACTAAGGAAGGAGCGATGCTTGCTGTACTACGTCGCTCTGCATCGCATCCTTCCCTAGTTTTAATGCTTAGTTCTTGCCTGTGCTGCCGAACCCACCCGTACCACGCTCGGTCTCGGTAGAGAACTCATTCACAAATTGCAGTGCTACTTGCACCACGGGTTGGAACATCAGTTGGGCGATACGCTCGCCGGGCTGGATCACATAATCCTGGTCGCTGTCGTTGGCCAGAATCACGCCGATTTCGCCGTGGTAGTCGGCATCAATGACACCAATGCCTTGGGCAACACGCACGCCGTGCTTCAGGGACAGGCCCGAGCGCGAGGCGACGATGGCCACCAGGCCAGGGTCCATCATATTGATGGCCAGGCCGGTTCTAACTAGCGTACGGCCGCCTGCGGGCAGGGTAACGGCTTCGCTCAGGCAGGCGCGCAGGTCCATGGCGGCCGAGCCGTCCGTGGCATAGCTGGGGGCTTCAATAGTGGTGCCCAACAAGTCATTGACGATGCGAGCTTCAATACGGCGATGCATAGACGGTATCCTGAAAAAAAAGAGGCAGCGCACCTGCTTTAGCGCTGCCCGTCATCATAAAAGAGAAAAGGGTTTAAAGCCGCTGGGCGATATCTTGAACCAGTTGGCGCGCCGCCAGCAGTTTATCCTGGGCAGGCCAGTGCATATGGCCTTGCTCGTCAAACAGCACCAGTTCGGTGTCGTCGGCGTTCATGGCGCGCTGTGCCAGGTTGGCAACCAGCAAAGGCACATTCTTACGCTGGCGCTTGGCCTGGGCGTGCTCGATCAGGTTGTCGGTCTCGGCGGCAAAGCCGACACAGAAAGGACCGTTTTTCAGTGCGGCAACTTCGGCCAAAATGTCGGGGTTGGGGCTGAATTGCAGGTCCGGCGTGGCTTGTTCGGAGGTCTTTTTGATCTTGATGTCGCTGGCATTGCTGACGTACCAGTCTGCTACCGCTGCAACGCTGATGAAGATATCGGCATCATCCACTTGGGACATGACAGTGGCGTGCATTTGCCGGGCCGTTTCCACATTGATGCGGCGTACCTGGTAGGGCGTTTCCAGTGCAACAGGGCCGGAGACCAGCGTGACTTGTGCACCCGCTTCCTGGGCTGCACGGGCAATGGCGTAACCCATCTTGCCGGAGGAGCGGTTGCTGATGACGCGCACTGGGTCAATCGGCTCGCTGGTCGGGCCAGCGGTGATCAGAACTCGTTTACCGGCCAGCAGCTTGGGCTGGAAGAAGGCGGTCAGTTCAGCCAGCAGTTGGGCCGGTTCCAGCATGCGACCGTCGCCGGTTTCACCACAGGCCTGGTCGCCGCTGCCGGGGCCCAGAATATGCACGCCGTCGCGGCGCAGTTGTTCGACATTGCGCTGAGTGGCCGGGTGCAGCCACATTTCCCGATTCATGGCCGGGGCGATCAGCAGGGGGCAGTGTCCACGGGCCACGCATAAGGTGCTGAGCAAGTCGTCGGCCAGACCGTTGGCCAGCTTGGCCATGAAGTTGGTGCTGGCGGGGGCGATCAGAATGGCGTCGGCATCCCGGCTAAGCTGGATGTGCGCCATATTGTTGGGAACACGCGCATCCCACAGGTCGGTGTAGACAGTACGGCCCGACAAGGCCTGAAAGGTGACCGGGCTGATGAAGCGTGTGGCCGATTCGGTCATGACTACATCAATCCGGGCACCCAGGTCCTGGCTGCGACGCAAAAGCTCGGCAGTTTTATAGGCAGCGATGCCGCCGGTGATGCCAAACACCAGTTTTTTATTGCTAAGCATAGGACATGATCCTTACAGACTCAGGAGCGCTGTCGTTTGTTGCGGCGCATGC
>JTFO01003976.1_pt1 | contig 10601 bp, 9 predicted proteins | sample 235411 | NCBI WGS metagenome assembly JTFO01 (sample SAMN03067590, study PRJNA260953) | activated sludge metagenome | biome: Sludge; feature: Wastewater; isolation source: CETP activated sludge from laboratory augmented bioreactor treating... | place: India:Gujarat | collected 2013-04
ATTGTTATTCACAGCAACGTCCTTGCGGTCAAAGAGAAAGGGGGTAAGGGTTTCATACGGGTGTCATATCCTGGATGCCCCGATTCTACCGCTTTCCCCCTGATTTTTTTGCACAAGCGCTGTATTTTGCGCATAAAAAGCGGCATAAACCGAGTATGCCGCCTTATGAGCTTAGGGATACAGGCCGCGTACCTGACGAGATTCCAGAATGCGGGCGCAACCCACAATAAAGGCAGCGGTACGCAGGGTGACGTTGTGCTCTTTGGCAACGGCCGCTACCGTGGTGTAGGCCGTGCGCATCATCATTTCCAGCCGATTGTTGATCTCGTCCTCGGTCCAGAAAAAGCTGGAGAAGTCCTGAACCCACTCGAAGTAGGACACAGTCACACCGCCGGCGTTGGCCACCACGTCCGGGACAATGGTCACGCCCTTGTCGTTCAGGATGTCATCGGCTTCGGGGGTGGTGGGGCCATTGGCACCTTCGATCACAATGCGAGCGCGGATGCGGTCGGCATTGTTCTTGTTGATCTGGCCTTCCAGCGCGGCCGGGATCAGCAGATCGGTTTCGATGTGCCAGAAATCGTCATTGGAAATGGCTTCGGCGTTGGGTGCTCCGGCCAGACCTTTGTGTTGTTCCATGTGGTCCAGCAAGGCCAGCACGTCCAGGCCGTTGGGGTTGTAGACGGTGCCCGTGTGATCCTGTACGGCCAGCACTTTGGCACCCGCTTCCTGGAACAGGCGGGCGGCCGTGCCACCCACGTTACCGAAACCTTGCACAATGACGCGGGCGCCATTGAGGTCGATACCGGCGTCGCGAGCTGCTTCACAACCCACGGTAAACACGCCACGGCCAGTGGCTTCTACCCGGCCAAGACTACCGCCCAGGGACACGGGTTTGCCGGTGACCACACCGGTGCTGGTGCCGCCCACGTTCATGGAATAGGTGTCCATCATCCAGGCCATGGTCTGGGCATTGGTGTTCACATCCGGTGCGGGAATGTCCTTGTTGGGGCCAATGATCACGCCAATCTCGCTGGTGTAGCGGCGGGTGATACGTTCCAGTTCGGCCTGGGAGTAGTGGCGTGGGTCAATACGAATACCGCCCTTGGCACCGCCAAAGGGCAGATTCACGGCCGCTGACTTGATCGACATCCAGGCAGCCAGCGCCATTACCTCGGACAAGGTGACATCCTGGTGGTAGCGCACGCCGCCCTTGCCTGGGCCACGGGACGTATTGTGTTGAACGCGGTAGCCCTCAAAGTGGGCCACGGTGCCGTTATCCAGTTCGATGGGTACGTCGACAATCAGTGTGCGCTTGGGGCGCTTGAGTGTTTCAACCCATCGGGACAATTTGCCCAGATACGGAGTGACTCGCTCCACTTGTTCGAGATAAATACCCCATGGGCCGACGTCGTCGGCATTCAGGTATGACGGCAAAGCATGGGTGGGACGATCTGTCATGAGCTCCTCGATAAAGTTGGGGAAACGGGATACGAGTACACAGTGAAGATGCAAATTACGCCTAGATGCAGAACCCGGCAAAGACGCTGTGGATTGGCTTAGCGATGGCCGTGTGCAGCAGTTATGCTATCGGAAATGGCCGCTGTTGTGTTTGCAGCGTTTGCGATGGTTTTATCTGGGTGCTGGTGCATTGATGGATTCTTCTGACTCTTCCCTTTCTGGTCGCTTGGCGCAATTGCGCCAACGTATCGAACAGGCTTGCTTGCAGGCCGGCCGCCCTGCCGGTGCGGTGGCGCTTTTACCGGTCAGCAAAACCTTTCCTGTGCCCGTGCTGGCGCAAGCTCTGGACCTGGGCTTGTTGCGAATGGGCGAGAACAAGGTTCAGGAGATTCGGGACAAGCAGGCCGAGCTGGCCGATCGCGCGGTGCAGTGGGTGATGATAGGCCATCTGCAGAGTAATAAGGCTAAAGATATTGCACGCCTGGCCAGCGAAGTCCAGTCTTTGGACCGTTTGTCGCTGGCCCAGGCCCTGGATCGGCACCTGCAAACCGAGCAGCGTAGCCTGGATGTGCTTGTTCAGGTCAAGACCTCGCCCGAACCCAGCAAGTTTGGCTTGGCCCCGGAGCAATTGCCTGCTTTCATGCAGTCCTTGCGCTCGCTTGATACCCTGAACGTCCGGGGTTTGATGACCATGGCCGTCAATAGCGAGGACCCTCAGGCGGTGCGCGCCTGTTTTGCTACGTTGCGCCAGTGGCGTGATCGTCTGGTGGAGTTGGGCCATGAACAGGTGCAAGGCCTGTCCATGGGCATGAGTGGGGATTTCGAGCTGGCGATTCAGGAAGGTTCGACCGAGGTTCGGGTTGGCTCGGCCCTGTTTGGCGCACGCAATTACCGCTGATCGATATCCGCATCGTTACTAATGCCCTGCGTAGGGCTGTCCGCGCATAATGTCTCTGCGCATCCCGAACGGGATGCTTAACATTTAAAAAAACAGTGCCCTAAGCGCTGTTTGTATGTACGAAGGAGACATCATGGATTGGAAAAAATTGGGAGCCGGTGTGTTGCTGGGCGCCAGCCTGACAGGAACGGCCCTGGCAGCGGACTGGCCCCAGTCGGCGGTAACGTGGGTAGTGCCTTATCCCGCAGGCGGTGGTTCAGATGTGATTGCTCGGTTGGTGGCCAAGCAGTTGGAAAGCAGCCTGGGTCAGACGCTGATTGTGGAAAACAAGCCGGGGGCGGCGACCATCATCGGCGCGACCTATGTGAGCAACGCCAAACCGGACGGCTATACCGTGGGTACCGCTGACTCAGGCACGCTGGCATTCAATTCCTCCTTGTACAACAAGCTGCAGTACGACCCGGCGGCTTTCACGTATGTGGGCGGACTGGCCCGTTTTCCCTTGATGCTGGCGGTACCGCAAGAATCCCCGTACAAGACGGTGGCCGATTTGCTTGAAGCGGCTCGTAAGCAGCCTGAAAAACTGAGCTCCTCGTCCGCTGGCAGTGGTTCACCTCACCATCTGGCGCTGGAAATGTTCAAGCAGCGCACCGACACCCAGATCGTGCATGTGCCTTACAAGGGAGCCGCACCCGCCATTCAGGATTTGCTGGGCGGTCAGGTGGATATGTCTTTTGTCGATTCTGCAGCGGCATTGTCCAACATCAAGGCTGGCAAATTGCGGGTTCTGGCCGTGGCCACGCCCGAGCGCAGCAGCCTGTTGCCTGATGTGCCAACCATGGCTGAAGCCGGTATTGCCGACTTCTACGCCTATGCCTGGCAAGGGTTGGTGGGCCCACCCAAGATGGACGAAGGTGCCCGTCAACGCTTGAGCCAGGACTTGATGCAGGCTCTGAAAACGTCCGAGCTGGACCAGCGTATCCGCGCGATGGGTGTAGAGCCCATGCCCATGACGCCCGATGAATTCCAGGCCTACGCTCAGCGTGAACGCGCGGAATGGGCCACGGTTATCGAGCGTGCCGGTATTCGTATGGATTGACGGTCATGCGGCCAACAGTGGCCGCATAATCAGGCGGCATATTCATCGCCGTAACGTTTCAGGCCGTCCAGGTCCAGTACCTGGACGCCACCATATTTGATCAACAACAGCCCTTCGTTTTCCAGTTGACGCAGGGCTTGGTTGGCACGTTGGCGCGATACCCGCGCCAGGTAGCCGATCTCTTCCTGGGTAATGTCCAGGCGCAGACCTTTTCCGGGGTAGAGCAGCGGGTTGAACAGCTCTGCCAGACAGCGCGCCACGCGGGCATCGGGGGTAGACAGGCTGTTGTACTCGGCCTTGCCGATAAATTGCGCCACACGCTCATTGAGCTGATGCAGGAGGTAGCGGTTGAAAGCAATACTCTGGTCCAGCAAATCGTTAAAACTGTGGGCGGGCAAGCGGGCCACCTGGCTGTCGCGCAAGGCCACCACATCGTATTTGCGCTCTTCGTTTTTCAGCAAAGAGCCTTCGCCTATCCAGCCACCGGCAGGCACCCCTGTCATGGAGGCAATTTTGCCGTCGGAGTTGCCCACCGATACTTTGAGCAAACCCGAGAGCACGCCGATCCAGGCCGTGGCGCGTTCCCCCTTGCGTTCGACGATGGCTCCGGCCTCGTATGCGGTGATCAGCGTGTCGCGGCGGACACGCTCTTGCAGCTCGGGTGTCAACAAGCGAAACCAGGCGGCTCGCTCCGATAAAGCATCTACAACATGCATGAGGATTAACCCTCGATAAAGGTCGAATGTCATGTCCGTGACAATCTTCGGGACGTGCAGCCGATAACTTGATTATTAACAGGCTGCAAATAGCTTGAAGGCATCACTTCAGCCTTCTGCCGCAATCATAAGCAGCCTCCTGGACCATAACAAGCCGGGAAAATTCGGAGGAGACATGGTTGTGCGGATGGATAAAGAGCAGGTAGCGGGGTTACCCGGCACCTTCCCAGCCTGGATAGAACACCATGCCCAGGTGCGCGGCAACAAAGTTGCCATGCGCGAAAAAGACCTGGGAATCTGGCAGACCTGGACGTGGCGGGAGCTGGCCGAACAGGCCGAGCAACTGGCTGCGGGCCTGGCCGGGCTGGGAGTCAAAGACGGTCAGCACGTTGCGGTGATCGGTGAAAACCGCCCGCGTCTGTACCTGGCCATGATGGCAGCGCAAATGCTGGGCGCTGTGCCCGTGCCTTTGTATCAGGATGCGGTGGCCCAGGAAATGTTGCACGTGTTGCTGGATGCCAGCATTCGTGTGGCCGTGGTCGAGGACCAGGAGCAGGTCGACAAGCTGCTGGAAGTCTGGGACCAGTGCCCCGATCTGGATGCACTGATCTATGACGATCCACGTGGTTTGCGCAACTATCAGCAAGAACAACTGCAATACATTGAACAAGTCATGGAGCAGGGGCGCGAGCAATTGGCGCGTGATCCGGACTGTGTGCGTCGTATCTGGAAGGCCATTACGCCTGACCATGCTGCTGCCATGTTCTATACCTCCGGTACGACCGGCAAGCCCAAGGGTGTGGTGTTGACCCACGGCGCCCTGGTCGATCGCGGTCTGGCCATTCAGGAGCTGGAATCGCTGACCGATGCCGAGGAAGTGCTGGCTTATCTGCCTCCCGCCTGGATTGGGCAGAACATGTTTTCCTACACGCAGTTCCTGGTCACGGGTTTTACGGTGAATCACCCTGAATCGCCCGAGACCGTGTCCATCGACCTGCACGACATTGGTCCCACCTATTACTTTGCGCCTCCCCGCGTGTTGGAAGGCTTGCTCACGCAAGTGACCATTCGCATGGAGGATGCCGGTGCCTTAAAGCGCGCCCTGTACAAGCGTTTCATGACTTTGGCGCACCGCGTGGGTGTGCAGATTCTGGACAAGCGCCCTGGCGTGGGGATGTGGGATCGCCTGTGTTATGGCCTGGGCAATATCCTGATCTACGGCCCCTTGCGTAATGCCCTGGGCATGAGCCGCGTGCGTGTGGCTTATACCGCCGGTGAAGCCATTGGCCCCGATCTGTTCGATTTTTACCGTTCTATTGGCATCAACCTCAAGCAACTGTACGGCGCGACGGAAACCTCGGTGTTTGTCTGCGTGCAGGAAGATGGCCATGTGCGTGCCGATACGGTAGGCCCACCCGTCAAAGGTGTGGAAATCCGTGTGGCCGATAACGGTGAGATTCAGGTGCGCAGCCCTGGCTTGTTCAAGGAGTACTACCGCAATCCCGAGTCCACCGCCGAGTCTTTTACCGAAGACGGCTGGTATCACACAGGCGATGCCGGTTATCTGGACACCGATGGTCAGTTAAAGATCATCGACCGTGCCAAGGATGTGGGCAAATTGGCCGACGGCTCTTTGTTTGCACCCAAGTACATCGAGAACAAGCTCAAGTTCTTCCCCTTCGTCAAAGAAGCCGTGGCTTTTGGTGATGGCCAAAAGGAAGTGTGCGCCTTTATCAATATTGATCTGGAAGCAGTGGGCAACTGGGCCGAGCGTCGCAACCTGCCTTATGCCGGTTACACCGATCTGGCCGGCAAGCCCGAGGTCTATGCCTTGATTCGGGATTGCGTGGCGCAGGTCAATGATGATCTGGCCAACGACCCCAAACTGGCCGGCTCGCGCATCAGTGCCTTTTTGATTCTGCACAAAGAGCTGGACCCGGATGACGATGAACTGACCCGCACCCGCAAAGTACGTCGCGGTTTTATCGCGCAAAAGTACAAGGTTCTGGTCGACGCCCTGTTCAACGGTTTGGACAGGCAGTTTGTGGAGACAGAAGTGAAGTTTGAAGATGGGCGCAGCGGTCGCATTTCGGCAGACCTGCACATTGAGCGCATGACAGACGCAGCAAGGAGCGCATGATGAGTGAGGCGCAAATGCCGGGCCGTCGGATTGGCCCAGTGGTACTGGATTTAAAGAATATTTCGCTGTCCTTCGGGGGGGTGAAAGCCTTGACCGATATCTCGTTCAATATTCGTGAACACGAGATCCGCTCCATCATCGGTCCGAACGGAGCAGGCAAAAGCTCCATGTTGAACGTCATCAACGGCGTATATGCACCACAACAAGGTGAGATTGTCTTACGTGACCAGAGTTATGCCCGCATGAACTCACGTCACACCGCCGAGCAGGGCATTGCCCGTACCTTTCAGAACCTGGCTCTGTTCAAGGGCATGAGTGTGCTGGACAACATCATGACCGGCCGTAATCTGCACATGAAAAGCGGGGTGTTTGCCCAGGCTTTCCGACTGGGCGGTGCCGAGCGCGAAGAGATTCGCAACCGTGAGTACGTGGAAGGCATCATCGATTTTCTGGAGATCCAGGCCTACCGCAAAACGCCGGTAGGGCGTTTGCCTTACGGTCTGCAAAAACGGGTTGACCTGGGGCGGGCGCTGGCAATGCAGCCGAGCATTTTGCTGCTTGATGAGCCTATGGCAGGCATGAACATCGAAGAAAAGCAGGATATGTGCCGTTTTATTCTGGATGTGAATGAAGAGTACGGCACCACGATTGTTTTGATTGAACACGATATGGGCGTAGTCATGGATATTTCGGACCGCGTGGTGGTTCTGGACTATGGCAAGAAAATTGGTGACGGAGTACCGGACGAAGTACGACAAAACCCGGACGTCATCCGCGCCTATCTTGGCGCTGGCCATTGAGGGGAACGGACATGGCATTTTTTCTTGAAACCTTGCTGGGCGGGCTGATGAGCGGGATGTTGTACGCCCTGGTCGCGCTGGGCTTTGTTCTGATTTTCAAAGCATCGGGTGTTTTTAACTTCGCACAGGGCGCAATGGTGCTGGTGGCCGCACTGGCCATGGCTCGTCTCTCCCAGTGGATTCCGCAGTTGCTGGGCATGGAGCCCGGCATTCTGGGCAATGTGCTGGCTTTCATTGTCTCGGCCATATTGATGTTTGTGCTGGCCGTGGTCATTGAGCGCTGGGTGCTGCGTTATCTGGTGAACCAGGAAGGCACGACCTTGCTGATGGCCACCATCGGTATCAGCTATCTGCTCGATGGTTTGGGTCAGATCGTGTTTGGCAGTTCGGTGTACTCCATTGACGTGGGCATGCCCAAAGACCCGGCTTTCATCCTGGAGTCCGTGTTTGAAGGCGGTGTGCTGGTCAGTCTGGAGGACTTGAGTTCAGCCGTGGTTGCGGCCTTGCTGGTTGTGGCCCTGGCCATCTTCTTTCAGTACACCAGTGTGGGCCGTGCCCTGCGTGCGGTGGCAGACGATCACCAGGCGGCACAGTCCATTGGTATTCCCTTGAACCGTATCTGGGTCGTGGTCTGGACGGTGGCCGGTTTGGTGGCATTGGTCGCCGGCATTATCTGGGGTTCCAAATACGGGGTGCAGTTCACCTTGTCGACCGCTGCGTTGCGCGCCTTGCCTGTGGTGATTCTGGGTGGTCTGACCTCGGTGCCCGGTGCCATTGTGGGTGGCCTGATTATCGGTGTGGGTGAGAAGGTGTCCGAGGTTTATCTGGGCCCTTATGTAGGTGGCGGCATCGAGATCTGGTTTGCTTATGTGCTGGCCCTGGTGTTCCTGCTGTTCCGACCACAAGGTCTGTTCGGCGAGAAGATTATTGATCGCGTCTGAGGTGGAGCCGATATGATTTACCGCGAAAATGGTCAGTTCAAAAGCAGCTATCGGGCTGACCAGCAGATTTTTCCCATCCGCCAGGATCGCTATGTGGTGTTGGGCCTGTTGCTGGTGGCATTTCTGTTGGTGCCAGCCATGGCATCCAACTACTTCCTGCAAGCTATTCTGATTCCCTTTTTGATTCTGTCCTTGGCAGCGATCGGCTTGAATATTCTGGTGGGCTATTGCGGACAGATTTCCATTGGTTCAGGCGCCTTTATGGCTGTGGGCGCCTATGCCGCCTGGAACTTTGGTGTCCGTATTCCTGAGTTGCCGTTGGTGTTGCAGATCTTGCTGGGCGGCGTGTTTGCCACTCTGGTGGGGGTCGCCTTCGGTATTCCCAGCTTGCGTATCCGTGGCTTGTACCTGGCGGTCACAACCCTGGCTGCGCAGTTCTTTGTGGATTGGGCGTTCCTGCGTATTGCCTTTTTCACGAACTACTCGCCATCGGGCAACGTGTCGGTGCCCGCCTTGAGTGCATTTGGTTTGCCGGTTCAAACCCCCATGCAAAAGTACTTGTTTGTACTGATCTTTGTGGTGGTGTTTGCCTTGCTGGCCAAGAACCTGGTGCGCGGCGCGATTGGTCGTCAATGGATGGCGATTCGTGACATGGACGTGGCCGCTGAAGTGATTGGTATCCGTCCGGTCTACGCCAAGCTCACGGCCTTTGCTGTCAGCTCATTCATCATCGGTGTGGCCGGTGCCTTGTGGGCCTTTGTTCATCTGGGTTCCTGGGAGCCACTGGCCTTTGACCTGACTCGCTCTTTGCAGCTGTTGTTCATTGTCATCATCGGTGGTCTGGGCTCGATTGTGGGCAGCTTCTTTGGTGCCGCTTTCATGGTCTTGCTGCCCGTGCTTCTGACCAACGTGCCGCATTGGTTTGGTATGTCCATCGGCGTGGACACCGCCTCGCACATTGAACACATGGTGTTCGGTGCCCTGATCGTATTTTTCTTGATTGTGGAGCCGCATGGTTTGGCTCGACTCTGGAGTATTGGTAAGGAAAAGCTGCGTTTGTGGCCCTTCCCCCATTAGCAGGTAGGCAGTTTATTACAACAACAGCCCCGCCAATCGGGACGGGGTACTTAGACAAATGGTACTTATCGGAGGACCAGGAGATGACAACACGACTGAAACGCGCTGTGCTCGGTTTGAGTGCTTGCGCTGCAATGTTGACCATGAGTACAGCCGCTTTGGCAGCTGAGGAACAGTACATTCCACTGCTGACCTACCGCACCGGCTCCTTTGCCCCACTGGGGATCCCATGGGCCGATGGCAAGCTGGACTATCTGGCTTTGGTCAACGAACGTGACGGCGGTGTCAATGGCGTCAAGCTGGCATACGAGGAGTGTGAAACGGCGTATGCCACCGACCGTGGCGTAGAGTGCTACGAGCGCATGAAAGGCAAAAATGGTGGTGCTTCGGGGTTTGACACCCAGTCCACAGGCATTACTTTTGCCCTGACCGACAAGGCCATTGTGGATGGGGTCGCCATTGAAACCATGGGCTACGGTTTATCGCATTCGGCTAACGGTGCGGTGTTCGAGTGGAACTTCCCGCTGCTGGGCACGTACTGGACCGCAGCCGATGTCATGATCCAGGACATCACCAAGCAAGTGGGTGAGGACAAGCTGAAAGATCAGCGTATTGCCCTGATCTACCATGACTCGCCTTACGGTAAAGAGCCTATCGCTCTGTTACAGGCCCGTGCCAAGGAACAAGGCTTCAAGCTGGATCTGTATCCGGTGACCGCTCCTGGCGTGGAACAGAAATCCACCTGGCTACAAGTGCGTAAAAACCGTCCTGACTTCGTGTTGCTCTGGAGCGCCGGGATCATGACGCCTACCGCTATTCGTGAGGCGCAGGCAGTGGGATATCCACGCGACAAGATCTATGGCATCTGGTGGGCCGCTTCCGAGAGCGATGTGGTCGATCTGGGCCAGACCGCCAAGGGCTACAAGGGCATCACCATTCACAACAGTGCCGAGGACGGCCCGGTGCATGATGCCGTGCGCGAGATGCACGCCAAAGGCAAAGGAGCTGAAAACGGGGACAAGTATGTCGGCACGCTGGCACACACGCGCGGCATGATGATTTCCATGATGCAGGTAGAAGCCATTCGTACTGCCCAAGAGAAGTTCGGTAAAGGGCAGCATATGACGCCCGAACAAGTGCGCTGGGGTTTCGAGAACCTGAACCTGGACGAAGCTCGTCTGAAAGAGCTGGGCTTTGAAGGCATCATGCGTCCCGTTAAAACCTCGTGCAGCAACCATATGGGTGATGACTGGGCTCGTATCGTGCAGTGGGACGGCAACAAGTTTGAAGTTGTCTCCGACTGGTATGAGTCCGACAAGAAGTATGTCGATCCTTTAGTCAAGGAAATGTCGGCCAAGTACGCCGCTGAGAAGAAAATTACGCCTCGCACCTGCGAAGGCTAAACCCAGGCGCCCAGGGTTCGCCCTGGGCACTGCATTGCGTGGGGAAGATTATGAGTGAGACCGTAG
>JTFO01002379.1_pt1 | contig 10527 bp, 9 predicted proteins | sample 235411 | NCBI WGS metagenome assembly JTFO01 (sample SAMN03067590, study PRJNA260953) | activated sludge metagenome | biome: Sludge; feature: Wastewater; isolation source: CETP activated sludge from laboratory augmented bioreactor treating... | place: India:Gujarat | collected 2013-04
CCGGACAAATTGTTGCGATTGGACAGTGGGTGTTAGAGCAGGCAGCCAAAGATATTGCCGCTTTTAATCAGCAGTCGGTAGCGCAGCAGGCGGTAACAGTGGCGGTGAATATTTCGCCATTGCAGTTCCGCCGTCAGGGCTTTTATGAAGAACTCAAACGGGTACTTCGAGTATCTGGGCTGGCTCCAGAGTTGCTCGAATTAGAAGTGACAGAAAGTGTGTTAATGATGGGGGCTGACCGAACACGCGGTATTTTGAATGAAATATGCGAGCTTGGAGTTCAGGTGTCTATTGATGATTTTGGTACGGGTTATTCAAGTTTCAGTTATTTACGTGATTTACCGGTGCACACGTTGAAGATTGATCGCAGCTTTATTCGTGATATTCCAGCTAATCAGCGCGATAGCGCTTTGGTGCAAGGGATGATTCAGATGGCTCATCAACTCAGCTTAAAGGTGGTGGTAGAGGGTATTGAAACGCTTGAACAATATGAATTTATGCGCCAACATGGCGCCGATTATTTACAAGGGTTTTATTTTGCGCGGCCGGCCCCGTTAACTTGGTAGCCTTGAGTTGGTCGTGATGGCTAGGGATTAACGTGCAGCTCAATGACTTTTATCAGGTGCTACAAGAGTACCGTGAATTTTGGCAATTCAAACCTTTCGCCTATCAACAATGGCCCTGGCAACACACTGATTTGACCGCTAGTTTAGCCCAGCTGCAGTTGCCAGAGATCGAGCTGATTGACAGTGATAAAGAGCGGCAACGGCAGTTTTTCAGTCCTTATTTTCCAGCAGTCTTCAGTTTGCCTGAACTCAGTCAAATACCTGCTCCGGTGGAAACGCCACCGTTACCATTTTGGTTAACCAATGGCATCGGTGGGCGCAAGTTAGCGCAAATTGAAGCCTTTATCAGCCATTTGCCGCAATCTCAGTTACCTTTGCTAGAGTGGTGTGCAGGCAAGGGCCATTTGGGACGACTGGCTAGTTTTGTACAACAACGCCAAGTTGTCAGTGCCGAGTGGCAACAGAACCTGTGTGAACAGGGGCAGAAGTTAGCGCAGCAATGGCAGTTACCCCAGCAATTTATCCCAATTGATGTGCTGTCTGCGGCAGCGACACAACTCTTGCAGCCGAAACAACATGCGGTGGCACTGCATGCATGCGGGCAACTCCATCTCAGCCTATTGCAACAGGCTGTTGCTCGCGAGACCGAGTTCATTAGCCTAGCACCTTGTTGTTACCATCTTATTCATGATTCACACTATCAGCCGCTATCGACGCAAGCCCAGCAGCAAAACCTGCACCTAGCTAAGTTTGATCTGCAACTCGCAGTGCAAGGGCAGGTTACCGCTGGGCAACGTATTACGCAGCTACGGCATACCGAAATGCAGTGGCGGATGGCTTACCATGCGCTCTACCAGGATCTGCAGCAGCAAGTTAACTATCGTCCGCTGGCCTCGGTGGGTAAGCATTGGTTTAGCGGCGAGTTTGCTGATTTTGCGCAGTGGGCGGCGGCTCAGCATCAGTGGCAGCTACCAGCTAAGGTGGATTGGCCATTCTATTTAGATCGTGGCCGACAGTTAGCTTTACATGTAGCCCGGTTAGATTTAGTGCGGCACGTATTTCGACGTCCGTTAGAGTTATGGCTGTTGCTAGATAGACTGGAATTCTTGCGTGAGCATGGCTATCAGGCTGAATTAAGCGCCTTTTGTGACTATCAGACAACGCCGCGTAACGGTTTAATCACGGCGCAAAAAATAGCTGCGAGTTAACTCGGAAAAATACTTGATGTAGATCAATATTTACTCTGCCAATTACTTCTATCATGACCTTAATAAAACCCCACAAGGAGTATGGTCATGAACCTTCTAAAAGAATTTTTTACTGATCCCGTTATCTTTTTCAGCTTTACTGGCTTAGCGATTGTGATTGGTATGTGTATATTTTATGCCATCTTCTTTATTACCAAAGCTGCAGAAGCCGAGGCTGAGCAAAACAAAAATCTTAAGCCAAAAGTTTAAGGCCCCAAAGATTGTCTTGTTGCTTGAGCCAGTGGTAGCCGTGCGCTAACGGATACCGCTGGCTTTTTTTATCTAAATGACGTTGTTACTTGCATCGCTGCGACTCGTACTGTATAAATAAACAGTATTCTATATAACGAGGAATTTCTTCAATGGCTGTAGTCACTCAATTTGTGGTTGTACGCGATGGGGCTGAGAAAATGACGTTTACTTCAAAAGCTGAAGCCGATGCTTATGACAAAATGCTAGATATGGTGGATCGCCTGATGCCGTTATTGGCAGCAAGCGGTGTTGTTACCGAAGAACAGCAACAAGAAGATTTAGCACTTTATATTGCGCAGCAGCGCGAACACATGCTGGTGGCCTTAGGTGCTAAGAAACCGACCAAGCCTAAAGCTGTGAAAAAGTCCGAAGCAGCGTGATCTCCTGCTAGTCAAGTTACGTAGTGAGGTCTATAGTGCTCTTATCATGCAATGTTAAAAGGCCTTTCTATGTTAACTCGAGTTTCTTTCATTGCTGCAGCTGTTGCTGCGGCCTTTGCTACCCTATCAGTGGGCGCCATAGCGGCCGATCAACCAGCTCAAGCTAATCCTTATGCAGCACCGCAAAGCGCCTCTGCCACAGACTTTATTGAAGTTTTCGCAAAACTAAATGGCAAAACACCAGGCTATCGCAAAGGACATGCGCGCGGAGTCTGTGCTGCTGGTGAGTTTGTCCCAAGTGCAGCGGCCCGCCAACGTTTTGCTACCCCTCTATTTGCAGTGGATAAAGCACCACTCATCATGCGTTTTTCGATGGGCGGAGGTAATCCTAATGCTGATGAGCGTCGTGGTGCGCGTGGATTAGGTATTCAATTTCAATTAGATGATAATCAATTTCATCACATTGCAGGATTAACGGTGCCACTCTTTGCGGGTAAGAACCCTCAGCAATTTTTAGGGCTATTGCAGTGGAGTGCCAAGATTCAAGCGGGTGAAGCAACCCCAGCTGATCTTCAAAAATACTTTGCAGCCAATCCAGAAATGCAAGCACAACGCGAGTGGTCGCAAGGTCGCCAGGCTTCTGCTGAGTATACCTCATCCAATTATTATGGCATTCATGCCTTTTTCGCCGATCAACCCAATGCCGCTGCGCAAGCGTTCCGCTGGCAACTAGAGCCGGTTGCGGGTGAGCAGCAATTAACGGCAGCAGAAGTTGAATCGCTCCCACCAAGCTTTCTTGATGAACGCTTAACCGAACGGCTGAAAAAAGATGGCATGGTAGTATTTAATTGGGTTTGGACCTTAGCCGAACCGGGTGATGCGACCAATAACCCAGCGCAGCTTTGGCCGGCCGATAGAGAGCGGGTGACGGTAGGTACCATCACTGTAACTAGTAGTGGTTCTGATCAATGTGAACCGGTTAATTTTGATCCTATGCGGGTTGCTCTTGGCATCAGTCCTAGCGACGATCCTGTGCTACCGATCCGTTCAGTTGCTTACGCTATCTCGCAAGGGATGCGTCTAAATAATCAGTAACTTGGATTAGTCTTGGTTGCTTGAAGGTTGTTGCAAATCTTCAAGCAACTGCTTAAATACAGGGTCATAGCGCAGTAACTCACTCCCGACATGAATCAGTGTATCAGCTTGTTCTTTATTGAGTGATAAGCTGGTTGGGATCTGATTAATAAAGCCCCGCCGTTGCTCTTGTTGTACGCCATCAAAACTAATTTCGATAAAGTAAGGTTTAACCTGTTGGCCAGAGCTGGATAACTCATGACTCCAGCGGTCTATCGTGCGGCGCATTAAACTGATAGTAGCAGCGTTGTAGCGGTGCAATTGGGTGTCGGTTACAGCACCTATGGTAGGTTCAATATCGGGAATCTTGTTGGATTGTTCAATGTCATATTGCGGCTTAGTGGATGCATTCACTGAGATCACAACCAGATGTTTGGAAGGCTGGGCACCAAGGCGAGCTAAGAACTTCTCGATACCACCACCAATTTCAACCATTTCATAGAATGCCATGAGCCCTAAATTATCAGTGATACCACCATCAACAAGGTGAATATACTGACGTTCATCTTTGGCGGCATAACTGCGCATAGCTGTGATGGTGTCGTGCAGGTGGGGCGATAGTTTGGCCTCAGCAATATCTTCTTCATTAAGTTCGCGCAGGTAGTTCTGGATAGGGTTGAGGCAACCTTTGTGATTTTTCAAAACAACAGGGTTTAGCATCACAGGTACTGCAGATGAAGCAGTGACAGCTCGAGCAATAGGATAGTCAGCGATGTTAGAGCACAGCAGATCAAAATATTCTTGAATAAAAGAAAAGCGAATACCAGCGCCTAAATCACTCGCATTGATAACGATAAAAGGGGCATCTTGACGCTGTTGCAAATCAGCAAAGGTGGCGCCGCGGAACAACCGTTGTTCATAGATGCCCGTAGCAATATCAGTGCGTCCTCTATTGGAAAACCATAGCAATGGGCTAAGCACGCCATACACCCACTCGGTGACATAATCGCGGCGCAGAAAATCGTCTTCAAAATCGCTAAAGATTCGTTCGCCATGCAAGCCATAATAGGCTGCAGTAAAGCTGCCACCGGAGACGGAACTGATCATGTCAACTTCACTCAACAACGAGTGTTGTTGACCATCGAGTTCTAATGGGGTGTCGCGGAGGGCTTGTAACACCCCATAGGACAAAGCGGCGGCACGACTACCGCCGCCAGAGAAAGACATAATGACTGTGACATCATCACGGCCTTTGTGACCACTGTTGTAGTCCAACATCGAATAGTTCTGTTGTCCATCACTGCTGGTTTGTGAGCTATTGTCGATGATGCCGTACGTCGCACAGCCGGAAGTCACCAAGCTTATCCCTAAAGCTAAGGTGATTTTAAAGCGAGAAACAAACCTCAATCTGTGCACGTGATGTCCTTTGGCTAGATCCAATAATAAACAACTGTAAACTTAAGTTATAGCTAAATGTGAACAATATCTGTTCTATCTGGAAGCTACTGGTTATAATGCCACCTAAGACAAAGCCTGGTAAAGCACCCAAAGCCAAACTAACGGCATAAATAAGAACAAAGAGGCAGCTGTGTTAAGTACCCGTTTTCAGCGAGGAACCTTTATGGTAGCAGTGAGTTGTTCACTGTTATTAGCTTTCTTTGCGATTGAGCACTTTCATAGCTTGCATTATCAACAACTCCGCCAACAGCAATTAAGTCAGGCGCAAACTCAATTAGTGAAGTTCCGAGCTAATTTAGAGGCTGAACTTAATGCCGCCTTGTATGCGAGTTGGGGCTTAGTTAATTACCTTACCTTAAATCCGCACACTAGTCCGCAGCAATGGCAGCTGTTAGCCCAAGGTATAATAGAAAACCATCAGAATATCCGTAACCTAGCCATCGCTCCAGATAATATGGTCAACTTTGTCTATCCTCTAGCAGGCAACGAAGCTGTGCTTGGCGTTGATTACAGTAAAATTCCTGAGCAATTAGCGATGATTGACGCAGCTCGACAACAACGGCAAATGTTAATTGCGGGTCCCGTTGACTTGGTGCAAGGAGGACGTGGCGTTATTGCTCGAATTCCTGTTTTTTATCGCGCTGAGGATGGTACTGGCGAGCAATATTGGGGTAGTGTAGCCGTGGTTCTTGATTTAGATCAGTTGTTGCAGCGGCAGCAGCTGACGGAGTTAACCGCGCAGTATAAAATAGCTATGCGGGGTACCGATGGTAAAGGCGCTAGTGGCGATATTTTTATGGGTAGTGAAGCCATCTATGCGCAGGCAGACTTTTATGATGCGGTGCAATTTTTAAATGGCTCTTGGTCGATTGCTATCCAGCTTGACTCGCAGCAATTGGGTTCGGTGTGGCAACAGCAGCGGGTTCGCCTAATCGGCTATCCGTATGTAACAGCTTTGTTTTTAATGCTGATTGCATTATTTAGATGGTACCGGCGCACCTACCAAGAGGCTATGTTAGATCCACTCACCGGGGTGGCTAATCGTCGCGCTTTAGATGAGCGTATGCAGGTACTCATGCAAGTGTATGAGCGGCACCAAATTAAGTTTGCCGTGATTGTGGTTGATCTTAATGGCTTTAAGTACGTAAACGATAGCTTCGGCCATCATGCTGGTGATTTGGTGTTACAGCACACCGCACAACGCTTGTTAGTCAATACCCGTGCCACAGATACGGTAGCGCGATTAGGTGGTGATGAGTTTGTACTGGTGTTGATGGGGATTGATAACGAACGTGTTGTTAGTCGGCAAGTCGATAAATTACGTACAGCATTGAATCAACCCGTGGTGGTTAAAGAACAACAGATTGCGGTTTCTGCTAGTTTGGGATGTGCGTTGTTTCCTATGCACGGACAAACAGTAGAGGCCTTGCTGCAACATGCTGATATTCAGATGTATAAAAATAAGCGGAAAGAATGACCTTAAGAACCCCATTGCGTACCGATAAAACCTTAGCCGAGCTTATTGAAGTTATCCCTGATGCGGCATTGATAGTCAATACCAAAGGGCACATAGTGCTGGTTAACAGAATGCTGGTGAACATGTTTGGTTACCAGCGTCGTAAGGATATGGTAGGGCAGTCAATGAATATTCTGCTGCCTGACCAAGTGCGCCAACATCATGATCAACACATGCGCTATTTTTTCGAACAGGGAAAAAATAGACCCATGGGGAAAGGCTTTAAATTTGCAGGCATCAAGGCAAATGGCGACACCATTTATGTTGATATTATGCTCAGCCATGTCGAGTTTGATGGTAAAAATTTTGCGATAGCTTTTATTCGCGATACCACCAGCAATAAAATCGTTGAAGATAGAATTAGACGAGAGCTTGAGCGCGAACGAAAGCTGGCTATGACTGACCATCTCACAGGGTTGGAAAATCGGCGCGCTTTTGTTGAAGAGCTCGAAGGCAACATTCAAAGCTTAGCAGAGCATGGTTGGCAATTTGCAGTCTGTTTTATTGACCTTGATGACTTTAAGTTGGTGAACGATAACTTAGGCCATCAGATTGGCGATGACGTTTTGCAAAAAGTTGCACATATTCTGAAAGCCAATTGTCGTGGCTCCGATTTAGTAGCACGCATTGGCGGTGATGAATTTGCCACGATTCATGCCGGTGCTAATTTGCAAGATGCTATGCACGTGTTAGAGCGGGTTCGCAGTAGCATAGTGCAGGAGTTATCAGCCGATAAAATACCTGTAACCTTGTCGATGGGGCTTTGCCATTGCTATGAGCAACAGCGCCATTACAGTGTGTCTGGTATTCTTAGCGCGGCTGATCAAGCTATGTACGAAGCCAAACAACAAGGCAAGAATCAAATCAAGATTGCATGCGTTGACGCTGATTTAGATTCTCAATAAAAGTGACTAAGTTTTTTACTGGCATAGGTCGCGCATACAAATAGCCTTGAAACTCTTCGCAGCCCTCACGTTTTAAGTAAGTAGCCTGTGCATGAGTTTCAACCCCTTCTGCTACAACACGCAGATGCAGCGCTTTGGCCATAGCTAGAATGGTGCGTACCAGCTTGGCATCTTGGCTATTGTTGGTAATATCTTGCACAAAGCTTTGATCAATTTTTACTTCTTTAATCGGTAGTAAACGCAACGTATTCAGTGATGAGTAGCCGGTACCAAAGTCATCTAGGGATACTTGTACGCCTTTGTCATGCAACACTTCAATCACCCGTTTAACCCCTTCTAAATTTATCAGAGCTGCGGTTTCGGTCAGTTCTAACTCAATCACCGACCAATCTCCGGGTAATTCAGCGAGGTTTTTGATAAAACGGTCACAGCTGCCACTGCCATTAAAATCAGTGGCTGATACGTTAAAAGAAACCCTTGGGATATGTTTGTAGAGGAGCTGATGCTCAAGTAACTCGCGGATGCCTGTTTGCATGACAAAATCGGTGATCTGACAAATTAAACCATGCTGCTCGGCCAGCGGGATGAATTGATCCGGCGGAACTAAGCCACGTTGTGGATGATGCCAGCGAACTAGCACTTCAACGCCGGTGATAGCTTGGGCATCGGTGCAAAATTGTGGCTGATAAACCAAACTTAATTGCCGCTGGCTAATGGCATGGCGTAAATCGTAGAGCAGGAGACTACGTTGATTAGCTAATTCGCCGTAGCTTGGGTCATACACCTTATATCGACCGGGGCCACGACTCTTGGCTTCATCCAGAGCTTTTCCTGCATGGTCGATTAACGCATCGCTATGCTCGCCATCGCGCGGAAACAAGGCTACACCGACACTGCAACTAAGGCGCAAATCTGGCAGTGCGGCCAACTGAATGGTGGCAATCCGTTGTTGCAAATTATGGATGAGCGGCTCAACGGCATGGGGCCATAAGGCTTCAGGCAGAGCAATAGCAAATTCGTCACCATTAAAACGTGCAATAAAGGCCTGTTGATGACAACTGTCACGCAAAATTGCAGCAACCTCTTGCAGGTACTTGTCGCCCGCAGCCAAACCGGCATGAACATTAATTTGTTTAAAACCGTCAATATTCACCAACAGCACTGCTAGTACCAGTTCATGCTCACGAGCGTAGCTTAATTCGGTATTAAGTTCTTGGCCAAACATGTGGCGATTCAGTAACTTGGTGAGTTCATCGCGTTGGCTAATATTGCGTTCGCGTTGTAAGGCTTTGTAGGCAAGAAAATAGAGTAGCAACGCAGTGACGATAACGTAGCCAAACCCTTTAAAGGTTTGTAACTCGGTAATGTAATCGCTGGCACCGGCTAGCGAAAAAACGAACTGGTCAGAAAAGCGAATCCATACCAAACCTAACACCAAGTAGATGGCAGCAATAACCCCAGCGGTTTGGCGTGGTGACATAGACGTCTCCTTGCGATGACGTGAACACAGCTATAGTGTGTTCTTTCAACATAGCAAGGAGTACGTTATTTTGCCAGTTAGATGAGCGAATAATCGCTTGTTTTTTAAGCGGCTATCGGTTTAAGTACTGCCCATGAAAGCGAAGATGATCCGCAATAAAGCTGGCGATAAAATAATAGCTATGATCGTAGCCTGCTTGATAACGCAAACTAGCCACGGCATCCTTAGGTAGGTGCTGTAAGGCTTGCGCTAAGGTTTCTGGAAGCAATTGCTCGGCTAAAAAATTATCGGCGCTGCCTTGATCCACCAAGAGCGGAGGGCAGTGTTTATAATGTTGTAATAGCTGCACAGCATCGTATTCGGCCCAGCTTTGGGTATCCTCACCTAAATACCCGCGCAGGGCTTTTTTACCCCATGGGCACTGGCTTGGATGACTAATAGGAGCAAATGCCGACACACTCTGATAACGTTCAGGGTTGCGCAGAGCAATCACCAATGCGCCATGGCCGCCCATAGAGTGGCCACTAATACTGCGTTGGCTGGTAAGCGGTAGGTGCTGCTCAAGCAAAGCTGGCAGTTCATCCACAATGTAATCGTACATCTGATAGTGTTGCTGCCAAGGAGCTTGGGTGGCGTTCACATAAAATCCTGCGCCTTTACCGAAGTCGTAAGCACCGTCAGGATCATCGGGCACCTCATCACCACGTGGGCTGGTATCTGGAATAATCAGAGCTATGCCAAGTTCAGCCGCAACGCGTTGGGCACCGGCTTTACTGCTAAAGTTCTCATCGGTACAAGTGAGCCCAGATAGCCAATAGAGTGCAGGTACGGCTTGGTGTTCTGCTTGCGGTGGTAAAAATACACTGAACTGCATCGCGCAGTTGAGCACCTTAGATTGGTGCTCAAAGCGTAATTGACGGCCACCGAAGCTTTTAACTTCGTTGACTTTATTTATCATAGTGAATAACCGTCCGAATCGATTTACCTTCATGCATCAAGTCAAAAGCTTCGTTGATATCTTCTAAGCCCATGGTATGGGTGATGAAAGTACTCAGCTCAAACTCGCCTTTAAGGTATCTTTCTACGTAATCAGGTAATTGACTACGACCTTTTACGCCACCAAAGGCGCTACCACGCCAGACCCGACCGGTAACTAACTGGAACGGGCGGGTGGAAATTTCTTCACCAGCACCAGCCACCCCAATAATCACTGATTCGCCCCAGCCTTTATGGCAGCATTCTAACGCTGAGCGCATGACTTTGACGTTACCAATACATTCAAACGAGAAATCCACGCCGCCGTCAGTCATTTCGACAATCACTTCTTGAATTGGACGGTCGTAGTCGCTTGGATTAATACAATCTGTGGCACCTAGCTTGCGCGCAATATCAAACTTAGATTCGTTAATATCAATGGCAATAATACGGCTGGCTTTCGCCATCACTGCGCCAATGATCACTGACAAACCAATCCCACCTAGACCAAACACAGCAACGGTATCGCCAGCTTGTACTTTGGCTGTATTCATTACTGCACCCATACCTGTGGTGACGCCGCAACCTAACAAACAAACCTCTTCGAGTGGGGCCTCTTTGTTTACTTTGGCTAACGCGATTTCTGGAACAACGGTGTACTCAGAAAACGTTGA
>JTFO01006542.1_pt1 | contig 10512 bp, 11 predicted proteins | sample 235411 | NCBI WGS metagenome assembly JTFO01 (sample SAMN03067590, study PRJNA260953) | activated sludge metagenome | biome: Sludge; feature: Wastewater; isolation source: CETP activated sludge from laboratory augmented bioreactor treating... | place: India:Gujarat | collected 2013-04
GAGATTAGCGGATAGTTGCATGGGGCTGCCCGCCTTATGCGCTTATCTGGCGAAGGAAGGCGTCACGCTGCTCAGGCAGAACGACACTGACCAAGGCAGACACTTCGGCCTGACCTAAACCCATGGCGCTAGCCACACGCAACATTTGCTGCACGCTGGCCGCCACCGGCATAGGCGCACCACTTTGTTGAGCATTGGCGATCAGGGTGTCGATATCCTTGAGCATGGTGGACAGCGCACCGATGCTTTTTGCCTGTGCTTCTATCATGCGCGGGGCAAAGATCTGCAAGGGCTTGGAGTCCGCCCAGCCGCCCGCCAGTGCGGGTGCCAGTTTGTCCACATTGATGTTATTGCGTCGGGCAAAGCCAATGGCTTCGGCCAGTGCCGCGATCGAGGTCGCCACGATAGCCTGGTTGCACAGTTTGGTCGCCTGCCCGGTCCCAGAAGGCCCCATATGCGTGATATTGCCGGCATAGGCGCGCATGGCAGCCTCGGCCTCGGGCATATGGGTTTCGCTACCACCTGTCATGATGGCCAGCGTACCGGCCTCCACGCCTGGAATACCGCCAGACACTGGGGCATCAATCCAGTCAGCCCCGCAACTTTGCGCCAAACGAGCGGCCAAGTTGCGCGTGGCTTCCGGGTCGATGCTGGAGTGATCCACCAGCCAATTAAGACCTGCTGCCTGAGCAATGCCATCCGCACCGAACACCACGGCCTCGGCAGCCTTGGTGTCAAACAGGCATAGCAAGACACCGTCGGTGCCTTCAGCCGCTTCGCATGGCGTGCTCACAATCTGCGCACCGAGCGCCGCCAAGGGCTCGGCCTTTTCCCTGGAACGGTTCCAGACTTTGACCTCGTGGCCCGCTTTCAGCAGGCGCTGCACCATAGCAGCACCCATCAATCCTAAACCGCAAAAACCGAGTTTCATCTTATACGTCCTCAAGCTGTTCTTGCGGCCACTGGGCAGCACCCGAATGGGTCACTGCCCCTTCATTGGTCGGCCCAACCAGACGTGCGTACTTCTCCAACGCGCCCGCCAAACGATCTCGTACATAGGGTTTCCATTGCGCCCGGCGTACGGCCAGTTCCTCATCGGACACATGCAACTGCATGCTGCTTTGCGTAGCGTCGATGGTGATACGGTCACCGTCACGCACCAAGCCGATGTTCCCACCGGCTGCCGCTTCAGGGCTGGCATAGCCGATGCACATGCCGCGTGTCGCACCCGAGAAACGGCCATCGGTCAGCAGTGCCACTTTCTCGCCATTGCCATGGCCGTAAATGGCGGCGGTAACGCTTAGCATCTCGCGCATGCCGGGGCCGCCTTTGGGGCCTTCATTGCGAATGATCAGCACATCGCCAGTCTCGTAGGCCTGCCTGGACACCACGGCCATACAATCTTCCTCGGTTTCAAAGACACGGGCGCGGCCTTCAAAAACCAGAGACTTCAAACCGGCAATCTTCAGCAAGGCCCCATCCGGACACAGATTGCCCTTGAGCACAACCAGACCGCCTGACGCATGAATAGGCTGATCACTGCTACGCACGATACGACCATCAACATCGGGGAAACTTTCCAAGGCCTCCGCCAAGGTTTCACCGGTAATGGTCAACACATCGCCGTGCAGGTGCCCGCTCTTCAAGAGAGCCTTGAGCACGACGGGCACCCCACCGATCACGTCCAGATCGCGTGCCAGATAACGGCCACCGGGCTGCAAGTCGGCGATAAGAGGTGTGCGGTTAAAGACCTCAGCCAGATCATCCATGGTGAAGCGGATACCCACCTCGTGCGCTATAGCAGGGATATGCAAGGCCACGTTGGTTGAGCCGCCCGTCGCAGCCACAGCCGCAGCGGCATTTTCCAGGCTCTTGCGTGTGATGAGATCACGCGGCAGTGGACCACCATTTTCCAGAATTTCCATCACCCGACGACCGGCACGGCGAGCCAGTGCGTGTCGTTGGCTGTAGACCGCTGGTGTGGTCGAGGACCCCAGAAAGGACATGCCCAAAGCCTCGGCCACCATACCCATGGTGTTGGCAGTGAACTGGCCCGGACAGGAGCCGACAGTCATGGCACAGTTGCGCTCGATGCCGTGCAACTGCTCCAGGGAAATCGCCCCGGTCTGGTAGCGGCCCACCCCTTCAATGGCGGTCAGCACGGTATTTTCAGTGCCATCGGGCGAGTAGCCCGGCAACATGGAACCGCCATAAATGAACACCGAGGGAACATTAAGCCGTGCCATGGCCATCAAGGTGCCGGGCAAGGTCTTGTCGCAACCACCCAAACCGACCAAAGCATCATAGGCGTGACCACGCACGGCTATTTCCATACTGTCGGCAATCATCTCGCGCGAGACCAGACTCATGCGCATGCCAGCGTGGTTCATGGAGGTGCCGTCAGACACGGAAATCGTGTTCATCATGACGGGCACGCCACCACCTTGTGCAACCCCCAGGCGCACACTGTCTGCCTGCGGGCCCAACGATTTGGAACAGGGTGTGTTGTCTCCGGCGGTTCCGATGATGGCGACCATCGAGCGGTCCAGGTCATCATCATCCAGGCCCGTTGCACGCAGAAAGGCTCGGTGTGGGGTGCGGGTTACGCCCTCGGTCACTGCTTTTGATCTATGTTTTTTTAGCATGGTCTTTGGTGGGGAATGAGTAGTTGAAAGATCGATTCAATCGGGCAGATCCAAGCGGTCAAATATCCAGGAGACATCTTCCTGAATGTATTGACGTGCCTGGGCGAAATTGCCGTTACGCAGCGCGATTACGGCGGACTCGTGCAATTGGTCCGAGGAGTCCTCGTTGTGGAGTAATTCGCGGGTTTCGCGCAGATAAGCACCTGACTGCAGCCACAGGCTCTCGATCATGGCGAGCATGACCGGAGACTGGGCGGCGGCGTAAATCGTGAAATGAAAGATCCGATTTTTTTCCAAGCTGCTGGCCACGCCTTTGGGCGTACGACGCTCTTGTGTAATTTCTTGCGCCAACTGTTCCAACTGATCCAGCACAGAGGATGTCAGCAAGGGGCCGGCCCACTCGGTGACGGTGCCTTCGATCAGAACGCGTGCACGACGAATATCGCTCAAGCAGGCTTTGGTGATCAGCGGAACACGCGTGGTGCCGTTGGGCAACGGCTCTAGCCCCTGTTGTGCGACCAGGCGGCGTAATGCTTCACGCACGGGCATGGTGCTGGTGCCCAGCGCGTCGGCCAGGTATTGAATACCCAGCACTTGGCCAGCACGGTACTCCCCGTGCATCAGCTTGTTTCGCAGGGCTTGATAGACCGCTTCGTTAACGGATTGCCGAACGATAGGTTGAAAAGCTTCGAGCGGAGCACTGGAGCTTGCAGCATCTGAATGTTTCATTAGATTCCGTCACAAAGTTAGTTCGAGCAATGATTTGTGATTTTTGATCAATTCTAAGGACGGACTTCTTTGACAATAAATCAGAGCTAACCCTTAGCTGCCTAACTCATCATGGGTAACGCGGCAAAACGTAGGATCACGTCGCATATCAAGGTTTACAGCGTAGTGAATCAGGGTGCAGGCTTGACCATTACCGGGATTGGCAGCTCGTTAAGCCCCTTGAACTCCTGCAAGGAAAAGCTGGTTTGCGCTTGCCGGACACCCGGCAAACGGTGCAGTTTCCGTTGCAACAACTCCGAATAGCTGTCCAGGTCCTTGGCCACCACCATGAGCAAAAAGTCGGCCGGGCCTGCAATGCCATGACACATCACTACCTCCGGAATATCGCGTACCGCTTCTACAAACTGCACCGAACGCGCTTCGTTCTGAAAGTCCACACTGATGCTGACGAAGGCCACCACACCGTAGCCCAGGCCGCGACGATCCAGCCGGGCGTGGTAGCCTGAAATAAGCCCGGCTTCTTCCATGCGACGGATCCGGCGCCAGCAAGGCGACTGCGATATACCCACTTTTTGCGCCAGCTCGCTTGTGGTGAGCCTGGCGTTTCGTTGCAGCTCGGCCAGTAAACTGCAATCCACCTCATCCAAATCTATTTGCATAAAAAAACCTGTTTTTAAAGTTTTCTAGAAAAAATTATGCTTCTATAAAAAACAGCTTGGCGCAAGACCCTTAAATCCCTAAGATCAACGCATAAATTTAAGTGGGATTGAATAATGAAACCACAGACAACATTCAGCTTTACCCCTGTGCCCGCCTGCTCGGGTGACTGCACCGCGCCACTGATGGAAACCTTCGGGCACGATGCATGGCACACTCCCCTTGGCGCGCAACGCGACTTTGGTTTTCCAGCGACCCACGCGACCTGCTCTACAGGCCGTACAGGTCATGATTAATGTACCGGGAACAGAACAAATGAATGCTTCCAAGGCATCGGCTGACAAGGGAATCAGCGAGACAGAGCGCATTGTTTCGGAAGAAAAAGCGCAGTTGGATTTCAGCCAATCCATGAGCTATGGCGATTACCTGCACCTGGACGAGGTGCTGGGCGCTCAGCACCCGCTCTCGCCTGCCCACGACGAAATGCTGTTTATCATCCAGCACCAGACCAGTGAACTCTGGATGAAACTGATGCTGCACGAACTGAACGCGGCCACTGAATCGGTCGCTGCTGACCGATACGCCGACAGCTTCAAGATGCTGGCGCGTGTCTCGCGCATCATGGAACAACTGGTCAGCGCCTGGACGGTGCTCTCGACCATGACCCCGCCGGAATACACTGCCATGCGGCCTTATCTGGCCAGCTCCAGCGGCTTTCAAAGCGCACAATATCGCTGTATTGAGTTTGCTTTGGGCAACAAGAATGCCGCCATGCTCAAGCCACATGCGCACCGCCCTGAGCTACTCCGCCAAGTTGAGGCCGCTTACCGTGCCCCCTCGCTGTACGATGAGTCGCTGCGCCTGTTGGCCCGCCAGGGTTTTGACATTCCCGCAGACTATCTGGAGCGTGACTGGACGCAGCCCTACGTGGCCAGCCCCGAAGTCGAAGCTGCCTGGTTGCAGGTTTACCGTGACCCACATGCACACTGGGACCTGTACCAGTTGGGTGAGAAACTGACCGACATTGAGGACGCCTTCCGTCTTTGGCGTTTCCGCCATGTCACGACGGTTGAACGCGTCATCGGCTTCAAACGCGGCACGGGTGGCACAGGTGGCGTCAGCTACCTGCGCAAGATGCTGGACGTGGTGCTGTTCCCTGAAATCTGGACGGTTCGGACCGCGCTGTAATGCCAGCTTCACACGACTTACTCTCCGCGCAGGAGCGCGAGCGCGAATACTCGCCCAGCTCCTGTATAGGCGGAAACTACGCGCCTTACATCGAGGACTACGCCACGCTTAGCGCAGCGGCCTTGCAAAGCGGATCACGTCATACCGAGCTGGCCTATGGCAGTGCCGCCGCACATAAGCTCGACCTCTTTTTGCCTGCGCCGCGCGACTCGGAATCCCTCCCACCACTGCTGCTGTTTATTCACGGCGGCTACTGGCAGGAGCTCTCCAAGGCGTCCTCTTTGTTCTCGGCCCCGGATTGCACCAACGCGGGCATCGCCTTTGCGGCCATCGATTACACCTTGGCACCGCAAGCCTCTGTCCATGACATGGTGCTGGAATGCCGCCAGGCACTACGCTGGCTGTATGAGCACGGTAAAGAACTGGGTTTTGATCCGCAACGTATTGTCGTTTCCGGCAGTTCTGCCGGTGCGCATCTGGCAGCCATGTGCTGCCTGCGCGGATGGAAAGACGACCCTGATTTGCCTATCGGCGCACCTGCAGCCGCGGTGCTGGTATCGGGCATTTACGATCTACAGCCCCTGATTGGCACCAGCATCAATGAGGCACTGTCTCTGGACGTGGACAGTGCACGGGCAATTAGCCCTCAACTGCTTGATCTGAACGGATTTCCTCCCACCATCATTAGCTGGGGAGAAATCGAAACCTCGGCGTTCAAACGCCAGAGTCAGGCTTTTGCCGACGCGCTGAACGCACTGGGCGCCCAGTATCTGCCCCCCATCGAAATGCCCGCACGCAACCACTTCGATGTCATTGTTGACCAGGCTCGCCCCAACACCCGTTTGGGCGATGCAACGCAGGCGCTCTTTGCGTCTTTGCCGGTCATCTCTACTCGGAGCAAGTGATGAAACAAGTTGTCGACGTCGGGCTTCCTCCCCTCAAGCAAGCGTTCTCCTGGGCTGTCAAAGCCAAAGGGGAAATGCTGTTCATGGTGGCCGGGCCTGTGCGGCCGGACGGCAGCATCGATACGGGAAGCATCGAGCAACAGGCTCGCCTGACCTTTGCCAATATGCAACGGGCCACTCAAGCAGCGGGAACTAGCCTGGAAAACGTCACCCAAGTGCTGATTTACATGACTGATATCGCCGATATGGACGTCATCGACAAGGTCTACAGGGAGTCTTTCTCCGCGCCCTTTCCCAACCGAGCCAGCGTGGGCGTGGCCGCTTTAGTGGAGCCGGGCATGAAGCTGGAGGTTGTGGCTTACGCCATGATTCCTTGAGGCTGACAAAGGCGGGGCGCCGCAGCAGCCCCCATCTGTTTACAGCGAGTCAAACGGATCCTGCGTGCTGGGCAAGCCCGTATCATCTCCCAGTACAAAGCGCGGGATGAACTGCAGCACATACTGTCGCATGGCCTCGACCAGACGCTGTGCATCGGGGCGTAGTTCGCGTGATCGCAGCGACACCACGCCGACCATATAAGGCACGTGGATATCAATGGGGCGCAACACCACATTCGGCAGTGGCAGGCCGTGGGCAGTGAAGGGGTCGATCAAGGACACGCCTACCCCTTGGCTGGCCAGAACCAGCCCTTCCAAAGACGATGCAACCTCGATATGACGAATATCTTCCGGTGCTTCCGGACTGGCGCGCAACAGAGCGGTTGCCAGGGTATGACGCAGGCGATGGCGGTTCTGAATGGAAATCAGGGGCGTGCCTTGAATATCACTCAAACGCACCAGTTCGTGCTCGGACAGGGGATGATCCAATGCCATACCCAACAGACACGGACTTTGTCCTGACCAGTGCAAGGTGCAACCATCAATATCGAGCGGCAAACTGGTAACAGCCAGATCTGCCCGCCCTTCGTCGATGGCTTGCACCACCTCTTCCGGCTTTACCGTATCAATAATCAGCTTTTGCTTGAAGGCGGGATCGTGATGCTCCATGATGCCCAGCGCTTGGGGCAGCAACCCAATAGCCAGCGCATGAGTGGCCACGATACGCAGGGGCCGCAGGCCACCACGGGCGATTTCCAGAGCGCGACTTTGCAGCACCTCCAGATTCATCAGCACCGGCCTGGCTTCCAGATAAAACTCGCGCCCTTGATCGGTCAGGGTGACCTGCGGACGGGTACGAGTAAAAAGCCTGAAGCCCAGTTCCTGCTCCAGCTCCTGAATCTGGCGGCTGACCACAGGCTGAGAGCGGTCCAGCAAACGGCCGGCAGCGGTCACACTGCCTGCGGACATCACAGCTGCAAAAGCTTCTAATTGGCGAATTTCCATGTCGGTCTATGTGAATGCCGCATTTATCAACATGAAATATTCTAATGCGGAATAGTTAGCCGGACTAGCGTTTCACGCCGAAACACTGCTCCAACGTGGGGAAAGAACCATCACGCACCTCCGCCGCGTACTGCGCTGCCGCTTGCGAGATCAAGGCACCCACATCCGCGTAAGGTTTAGCAAATTTGGGAATCTTGCCGTTTGTCAGGCCCAGGATATCTTCAGTTACCAACACCTGGCCATCACACGCAGGCGATGCACCGATACCGATCGTAGGAATGGCGATGGTTTCGGTAATCCGGCGGCCCACACTTTCCGCCACCCCTTCCAACACCACACCCCAGGCACCGGCCTGGGCATGTGCGACGGCATCGTCCAACACGCGCTGGGCTGCAGCATCGGTCATGCCTTGAGCCTTGTAGCCACCCATGGTGTTGACGTACTGAGGCATCAAACCCACGTGGGCCAACACAGGCACGCCGCGCTCGACCAGAAAGCGGGTCGTTTCAGCCATGGCTTGACCGCCTTCCATCTTCACTGCCTGGGCACCACTGGCCGCGAGCATACGCGATGCGTTGGCAAATGCCTGCTGGGGTGATTCCTGATAGCTGCCAAAGGGCATATCCACGACAATACAAGCGTGCTTAGTAGCACGCACCACGGCCGCAGCATGGGCAGCCAACATATCCACCGTAATGCTCAGGGTGTCAGGCATGGCATACCCTACCATCGCGGTCGAATCGCCCACCAGGATCATATCCATATGCTCGTCCAGCATTCGTGCGATAGGCGCGATATAGGCTGTTAACGACGCAATTTTTTGTTTGCCCTTATAGGCGGTCAGAGCGGGAACGCTAATGCGAACCTGCGTGGTATGTACGCTCATACTTACTCCAGCTGGAACCCCATAGGACAACGCTTATATGGGATTATGAATGATGCAGATTGCAACATCTTAATAAAAAATCCAGTCGACGCCTCTATAATCGCCGCAGGACAAAAAACAATAAGCCAATTTCCTGCCTACGTACAAGCTTCACGTGTCCATCCCGTGTGGATTCAGGTCCCTTTAAGGACTTTTGCCTTGACACCGCCTGTACTCTAGGACCTGTTAACACGATGTAAGGAGATTGCGTTAACAGGCCCTAGGCCCCGATCGTTCCCCATGCGCGGTGGTTTCATCAGCCAGACCCTGGCTGTTTTGCCGTGCACTCTACCGAGGAGAGACTTATGTCGACTACCCCCCCAACAATCACCTTCCACGACGATAACCGCGCGCCACAACTGGGCCTGGGTGTCTGGCAGGTGCCTGCCGAGCAAACGGCCGATGTGGTGTGCAGTGGCATCGAGGTAGGCTACCGCCTGATCGACACTGCTGCCATCTACGGCAACGAGGCCGAAGTCGGTCAAGGGATTCGTCAGTCCAAGGTGCCACGCGAAGAGCTGTTTGTGACCACCAAGCTGTGGAATGACATGCATGGCCACGACAACACCCGTGCAGGCTTTGAAGAAAGCATGGACAAACTGCAGCTCGAATATGTGGATCTGTACCTGATTCACTGGCCTGTGCCCAAGAACCGCCAGTACATCCAGACCTGGGAAACACTGATCAATCTGCGCAATGAAGGCCGCGTCAAATCCATTGGTGTGTGCAACTTCCTGCCCCAGCACCTGCAAACCTTGCTGGACAAGACCGGCGTGTTGCCTGTGCTCAACCAGATTGAGCTGCACCCCGGCTTTCAGCAGGCAGAGTCTCGCCACTACCATGAAGACCACGCTATCCAGACGCAAGCCTGGAGCCCACTGGGACTGGGTACGCTGTGGGACAATCCGGTACTGAACAAGATTGCCAAGGAACATGGCCGCTCTGTGGCGCAAGTCATGCTGCGCTGGCAGATTCAACTGGGCAATATGGTGATTACCAAGTCCACCTCCCCCGAACGCCAGCGTGACAATATGGACATTTTCAGCTTCGAGCTCAGCGAGCAGGACATGGCAGACATTGCCGGTCTGGACCAGGCCGAAGGTCGTCTTGGCCCGGATCCAGAATTGTTCCGCTTGCCCAAAAGCACCGTCTAAGGCTAAGCCTTGGGGCGCACCCGTCTTGCAGGCCCGGACAGGAAGGCGGCAAGAAGAGGCGCCAGAGCAAACAGCCACAGCAGAGCCTGCGCTGACTGGCGCGCGCCCTGCACCCCACCGGGGTCTGCAAAGCCCGAGGCCGTGGTGATGATCCCGGCCAATGCAGCCCCCAGGGCCATCGTAAACAGTTGCAAGGTCGTAATGGCAGCCGAGGCAATATTCTCCTGGCCCTTGGGCGCGGAATGAAAGACCCGTGTCAGCAGGTGCGGCCAGGCCAGACCAATCCCTATTCCAACGCCCAATAAGGACAGGTACAAGGCCCAGGAATAATCCCTGCCTTCGCTCAAACCCTCCCACGGGATAAACACGCCCAAGGCAGCCAGCGACAAGCCCGAGAGCACAGGCCCGGCAATAATCAATCTGTCCCCGGTTTTCAGCCCACGGCTGGAACTGGCAATCGAACCCAAGGTCCAGCCACCGGACATCAAGGCAGTCAGGTAGCCGGCTTTCAGCGGGCTCATGTGATGGATGATCTGCAGGAAATACGGAATGAAGATTTCCGTTGCCACCGCCACACTGACCAAGCCAATACCAGCGTACAAACTACCCAAGGCGGTGTTGATGGAATAGGTGCCCTGCGGAAACAGGCGGCTGGTGGACTTGCTGTCGGCACGCGCCATCAGATACACCAGCATCGCGCCACCCACGACACCGGCCAGATTGATCATCCACGACGTGGACAGGCTACCTGCCGACATGACCAGTACCGAGGCGGTCAGCAACAAGACCTTGCCCAAGGTCGAACCGGATTGACGCGTTTCAGGGGCACGCGCATCACGCAACTGGGTCCAGACCAGAATCGCCAGCAAAGCGGCACACGGCAGGACACTCCAGAAGGCCAGACGCCATTGGCCCATCTGGGCAAAC